>OFEQ01000086.1_pt1 | contig 11213 bp, 11 predicted proteins | sample 1521141 | NCBI WGS metagenome assembly OFEQ01 (sample SAMN04272335, study PRJEB24112) | coral metagenome | biome: Coral reef; feature: Shallow seawater; material: Coral tissue | host: Coral | place: China: South China Sea | collected 2014 | reverse complement strand
TGAACAAGCAGGCTTTCCACATAAGTAATGAATTCGAGTCGCCCGTTCGGCTTTTTTAGACCCTCCTGAAATTTCAGGAGCTGCGATTGATCGAAAAATAAACTGAGGCTTACTTGGGACATCAACCGTTTCTCTCATCCTTCATCTTCTGTTATGGTGCGTTCCTTTGGCGTGATCTGGATCAGGATCAGTGATCCAAGATCACTCAGGTCATGGAGCATCAAAGGAACTGATGAATCCACTCTGATCACAGATTTATCAGCTCCTTTGACGAACTATGATCCCAGTAATCTCGGATCATTGATTGTGATCCAGATCATCCCAGAGGAACGCATCCTTAAAGTATGCGAAGAGGTCCAGTTTTTTAGAAATATGTTTCAGAACTTTTGATCAAAAGAGATTTGCTAAAGCAAAAATACGGAAAAATTACTTTTTTATATTCGACGTTTCGGACTCATCATGACGGCATTATCAAGAGAAAAATAAGTACATGGAAGTGAATATTTTAAGTAGGCTATAGCTGAAAATTAACACGTTTTACATCAACGAGTTAAAAATCATGTTTACCAGCTCTGTAATATCCGAATGTTTTCTTTTCGTTTGGTTTCCAGCGAGCAATCCATGAAGCAACCAGGCTCATCAGGAGTGAGTTGAGATCAAAAAACTGGTGCAGGGCGTCGTTCATTATAGCGAGACTGTTGGCAACAAACCCACCTGAAAGATACGAAGACACCGTTTCATTTATGGTCGTTATTGACCGAGCATGAGGTCCAGATATGAATGGAGCTCAGTCGCAGTATTTTGAGTTATTTTGGCATCTTACAAAATTATGTTTGAATTGAAGGAAGCCTGAAAATAGTAGTTTACTAAGATAGAAAAATTCCACAGACTCTTTGAGATAATAATAAATCATGAAGGAACAAGGATTGTTGAAAATGGAGAAGATTGACACGGATTGCAAACGATGAACCTGAACAATTTTAATAGGCTACACTTTCAAGATGCGCAAATTGTGAAGTAGTTCCTTTAAGGTAGGTAACCTGATTTGCCGAGACTTTTGGGTTCCTTCTGTGAGTACCAGAGCACAGATTATGTAAGCTTACGTAAAACAAAAGAAATAAAAGACCGGAAACAAAGCAACTCCAAATAAAGACTAATCCCAAGTTACTAAGAATACAAAACTTTCCGGTACCTGCAGAAAGACCCGACTTTTGCGTTTTTTACCTGGTAGCTGTTGGGTTGACACCGACACTGTGTAGTGGCCATTCCACAGGCTCAGCTGGGATATTGTGCTCGTTGAGATACTGTGCTGTGGCCTCTGTAGCGTACAAAGTGAATCCTAGCTGGTGCAGCTTGTTAGCCGTTGGAAGGAATTTTGGTTGCAAGGATTGCTGTTAAAAATACGACAAGAAAAGAAGTAAATAGAAATTGGGTTAATTTATGTCATCAATTCAAAATGGCCGCCTCTGAATCGTTTTCAGTGGTTGGTCGTTCACGGAAAAAGCTTTGGAAACGAGGCCGGCTGATCCGTCCTTCCCATCTTCCTCCGCGCGAGACAAACATTTCAAAACAACAGACTGGTGACGAGTCAGGTGTAACCGCAACTGGAAAACTATTTCCAGAAACGAGAAAACCAGTTTTAAATCACCACGACAACGGCAACGTTTGAGCGCTAGATTGAATATTAAGGAATTAGAAGCACTTATTACGTGTGCCGGTGTGACAAAAAGTCTGCAATTTATAATACAACCTACGAAATACAATGTGGTTTATAGTAGATACTTTGTCAATCATCTTACCTGAATACCAATCAAAATTCCCTTTTTAGGCAGACGGAAGCCGGTTGACATCAAAGCCTTGAGAAAAGCGGTTTGGGCATTGGCTCCGAAACAAGCAACCTACACAGAAATAAACAAGCTGCATTTTAGAATTTGAAATACAAGGGTTAAAAAGTAACATTGTATTCTTGGAGAACACGAGGGATTTAAAACCATGGCTTCAATTTATCGTCGTGTTTTTCTATTTTCCTATCTCCTCACCTCTCCAGTGGAAGCCATTTCGCATCTCAACAGCGGATCGGCGTCGCGCAATCTTGGCCACGAAAACATGGGCGCCTGAAGAGAAAGATACACGCATGCGCTTTATCAACATGGTAGCAATCCGAGTAATGTATCACAAATATGAGCAAACAGTGCTCGTTTTAAGACGGAAACTGACAATGCATGAATAACGTAGTTACGTTGATGACGCGAAATTCGATTTTCTTTTTCTTGTTTCCAAAACAATTTTTGTGCTTACACCGGCCCACTAATGATAGTCTCGAAGTAGATTGCTACTCATAGGAAAAATTCACTGACTTCTTTCTGAGCAGAAAACATTTTTTAGCTGGCCATAAACAGTACAGCATGTTCAATGTGTTTCGTTAGTTCGGAAGCACTGAGAGGAAAACCAAGTAAAAGAGTTAAGCGCATCAAACCTTTATCTTGCCAATTTTTTTGTCGCTCCCAACCAACAAAACGCCCAAAGAAGGCTAAGCATGATACGTCTGATAAAATGAAAAGTCGCAACTTACATTTCATTTTCGTTGATTACAAGAGTTGGGATCGCAATAACTAGAACGTTACAAGCAATCTTAACATATAATTTAGATGTTTCCAACATCCATCCTAATTTTTTTTCCAGTGGAAACTGTGAGGGTTGATGAGCCAAAACCCTGCCCTTGTACCAGTAACAACTGGGCTGAGGTGACAAACCTTGATGCCGACATATCCAACCGGCTGTAGGGGCGTGTCCAGGTTAGGAAGTGCATGTTCGTCAAGAGGATGATTTACCATCACTTTAGTAGCCACGCCGATGAAGTCTGTGCCAATTGTTTTGGAGATGAATGGGAACGAGCGAGAAGCGCGCAGATTACATTCAATCACCTGTGAGAGAGGAATATAAAAAGACAACATTAGGCCAGAAAGGTGGAACTAAATTGGGCATCCCTGGAAATCTCGTATCACTGTTCCTTTTCCCCGTCACGATTCCGGGTATAGTTGGGGACTGTCCCAGAAGCCCAAAATCCCAGACCTCCCTGGGAAAATCGTTACCCAAAGGACCCGGAGAAACATCAGATCAAGGGGAAATTGACAACTAACTCGTTACAATATTTAAAGACGAAGCAACATCAGGCTTAGTTGGTTTTCTGATGCGTGTCCTCTATACTGGTCGAATTGGAATTTGAAGTGTTGGTATTTGTGCTGGGAAGAAAACCGGTGAACACGGAAACCCTCAGGGCAAGGCGAAAACCAACAAACTCGACCCACATTAGACACCCAGCTGGAATCGAACCCAGGCCATATTGATGAGAGGCGAGCGCTTTCACCACTGCGACATCCCTGCTCCTCTCACCTTACGTATGACGCTCAACCACAGCCACAACAACAACAACAACAACAACAACAACAACAACAACAACAACAACAACAACAACACCTTTATTCTCTCGCTATATTTCTAATTCCACGAAAACATCATTGATAAATTTAAGTATCAATGACGCTGCAAACGATTGCAATTTCCTTGAGTAATGCTCTCCGGTGGGCTCTCATTCTCTATAACATAACCAATTTTCTAGATACTTGTCGGCAATTTAGTGTAGCAAGTGCAGTTGAAAATGATACTTACCATAATCTCGTTATTTTTGGCCAAAAACTGCGTGTTGAACGGACCGGAAATGTTAAACTTTTCAGCTATCTTCCTGGTGGCCTCTTTGACCTGAAAGAGAAACAGATCAGTAGAAATTGTGTTTAAAAATCCTCCGATTCACAAACCGTGCGCTAACCCTCGCCCGCCCCTTTATTTTAAGTGATACAATTCTTGCTACAAGCCGGAACCTCCAACAGAAGCACGTGAAAGCAAGTACAAACTTCTATTATGCGGCCACTGTCGGGAACGAGACAACTGGCCGATTAATAGAGGTGGCCGTTTAATGGAGGCTCACCCGAAAAATATCATTGGCCGTGGTCCAGTTTCAGTTTATCAAATGTAAGTACAAACCAATGCAAGCGAGTGGAGAAAAAGCCGCACAGTGATGGTTATAATGTGGAGCATAACGTTAACAAAAGCCAAAGAAACAATTACGTTTCCACATCAATTGCCATTTTTTTACCTCTTTCTGTGTAAAAACGTCCAACTTCAAAACACAGTCACCTTTGGGAAAGCTGGCCGCGGCCGCTTAATAGAGGTGGCCGCTGAGAAGAGGTTTCGTTACAGTGTATAGCAGGCAATTCTACTGGGACTTTGGCCGCTGGCCGTCAAATCCGGAGGGTTTGATTTCCGCTGGCCGCTAAATAGGGGGCTGCTTAATAAAGGTTCGACTGTACTCAGCCACGCCTGCATAAATACTGCAATCTTAACCTAAGCATGTGGCCGCACGTGGTCAGCCAACGCCCAATCAATTCGACCAACCTGTGCGATGTCTTCGTCACTGATGGTCTGTGGAGGTAGGATCAGTGTAGCATCTCCCGAATGAACACCAGCATTCTCTACATGCTCAGAAATAGCATGAGCGACAACCTGAAGACAAACAAGCGACAGCATCAGCAGCTAGCCAGAGAGGGGTAATATACGAGAGCGTGCCGGATAAAACTACAACGGCATTTCATTTTATTTTTTTACCAGGGTTGTCGTTCTAACATTTTCTTTGTCTCATAAAGTTTAGCATAGGCCCCGTCTACATTACACCGGAGGAATTTAAAAACGCAGCTTTGTTTCTACGGTTAGGCCTACCGTCCACACTAATCCGTCATAAAAACGGGGCTTTCCGAAAAACATTCTTCAAACAGGAGGAATTTTAAAACGCCAGCTTTGCCTTTTCGGGTGGAAAACATTTTGCCGTAATCTGGGCTTTTCGAAAACGATGACGTCACGATTATCATGCGATATACCTGACCGAGTTTTCTTAAAACACAAGTCCAAAATGAATAGTGAAATTCCTCCGGCTTAGTGTGAACGAAAACATTTGATGCGTTTTCAGAGAGTGGACGGCACCTTAAATGTAAGCACAATCATTCACCTTTCCGTTTTTCGCCACCGCATCCATTTCGATTTCACGCGCACCTTCAATGAACTTTGTCATCACAACAGGATGATCCTGAATGAACAAAACAAAATAGTTTATTTACACCAACCTTAAGAGTACGCTGAGGTAATTAAATGTTTCGTGTTTTGTTCATGATGTACACAACTGGATTAAGCCGGAATGTGCAGTGTTGTGTTCGTGATATATACAACTGGATTAAGCTGGAATGTGCAGTGTCTGGATAATTCAGGCTTTCCTTAAGTTGGCGACCAACAGCTACAGTACAAATACGAAACGCAAGAAAAACAAGTGGTTATCACTCCATTTTGCGTAGGCTTCATTCCAACGTCTTAACACGGCAAGCCATCACAAAAGTCCAGTTTCTGTGAAACTTCACTAAAGAGTGAACTGAATACATGTAGTCAAAGAATAAGAAGAGAAAATATCTGTAAAACGTGTGGAAAGGATAACTGATTAAACTCACTTGTGACACTCTAGCAGCTTCTTCTAAAAACTTCTTTAACTCCACCGGACCGTAAGCAACATTCATGGCCGATCCACTGTAAAGGAGATAAAATAATGTTTAATCAACAAAAAAGTGCAAAAACTTCTTGTATCTGATACCGTTACGAGAAAAGTAGCTTTTCGAACACAAGTCTTACGACAGTTAAAAGAAAAATGTTCTATGCGTCTAAAAAAACGCAGTAAAGTTATAGATATTCATGGTGGACTGTTACCTTAGAACGTAAGAAGGTCTCAGAAGACATGGGTAACCTACTGTAGCAGCAAAATTCAGCGCATCATCCTAAAACAAAACATAATGGAAATGAAGTCTCAACACGAAATTCCCAAATGACTCGCAAAACCCCAGGGAACTCCCATATTAATCGGTCCGGGATGCTCGTCTTATCGCTCAGGGGTTAAAATCAAGGAGTTCTGGTCTCACTTAGGGTGTTGATGACGAAACGTCACTATTTTTAGCTGTCCAAGTATCTTGTAGGGTGCACTTGAAGAAATAATACAAAAAAGGCTGTTTGTTCCTTTTTTAGGCTCGACTACCGCCGGTCTCTCGAGTCTGGTGTACTAGTACGGGTTTCTTTCTTGAACAGTGACTGGTCAAATAAAGCCGGCTCGAGCCACGCCCAACTTGGTCTCCTTTCTGGGTGTAATTCAAATTTTCCGAATAGCCTCCTCGACTTTTTTTATATTGGAGTACCCTCCGGGCATAAAACAAAGCCTTTTTATACTCACCACAGATGACACAGCCCTCCAAGGGGCCTGACCGACACCAATCTCATCAAGAATTGCAGAAAATCGAGATCTGAAGACAAACAAATGGTTTTATAATAAGTCTTCCTCAGAACAAAACCGTTGTCCGCACAAGGGAATGAGTGTTACCTTTCTTCGGCCGCGTCGATCATCAGGGGGGAGGTACCTAGGACATTGACACCATTGTTGTACAAAGGCAGTGCAAGGTTATTAGGAATCTGACCACCAACTGAGATAACAGCACCCTTACACACCTACAATACACAAGTAAAAATTAACAAATAGAAACCTTAGCTGACGGTTTTCACTGCATCACATCAACTAAACAAGATTCTCACGATCGCCGCCAGCCAGCCACTCACAGTCCATTCCAGGTTAAACATTTTCCCGCGCTTAACAGCGGTTGCAACTTTTTCCGCGCTTGGCGTTTGTTACGCGTTTCTCCCGCGTTTATATCATTTGTTACTGTAGCGAATAGAGCGTTTGGAGCAAAATTGATTAAGAAAGGAGTTCAACTTCCACGGGATTGGTTTCGAACTTCTACACACCGGCAACCTTCTGGGTAGAGGAAAGTGACCCTTCTAGAGAGGTGGTCGTCATGGGTAGATAGGAGTGCAATATCACACCCGCTTTTTCAGGGGTGTAATAGTTTTCTTTTTGCTTACTATTATTTCGGTAGTTTGGACGCGCTTCCGTGGCCGTTAGAGGAGAGTTCGATCGTACTTAAATATTAATTCTATGACTTGAAGATTAAAAGTGTTACAGACAAATGAATCTCATTACCTCTTGTTGGTAGATGTCCAAGACTCGTTCAAGGGAGAGTTCCTCAAAGTACAGGCGGTCACACTCATCATAATCTGTACTAACAGTCTCGGGGTTGTGGTTTACAACAACCTAATGACGAAAAAATACATGACCTTGTTGTCAAGAGAAACTTTTACAGCCTCGAGTTCTCTTAAAATTCTGCCTGCACTGAAAAAAAAAACTTACTGAAGAGAAGAAAAATATTATGATTGATTCAGTAAACGTGCCTAAAGATGCTTAACCTGTAATTAATATCTGCCCTTTCTGTAACTCTGTAAGCAAGGAAATATTTTTACAGTACTTTCTTGAGCAAAAAACAACACGAAATATCGGCTCGTATGGTTCCTTTTTCCCCGGCATGCGATCTCGTTCCTTCAAATTTCTATTGGAGATGATTCCCATAATTAATGAGAGACAGATAATCTTATATAACCCGTTGGAGTATGCAAAAATGCCATCTTTTTTCTGACCTGTTGTCCACGTGAAATACGTTTATCTAACAACAATGCGTGTTTACAAGCCCAAAGGAGATTATTCTTTATATACCTTTATACAACCTTACCGTGTTGATTCCAAGGTTTCTCAAGGTCCTTATACAGGACACAGCACACCAGTCGAACTCAACACTGCTGCCAATATGATACGGACCACACCCAAGCACCATGACACCATGATCATCAAACACTAAGTCATGCTCCTGCCCATTATATGTCATGTACAGATAGTTTGTTTTAGCTGGGTACTCCGCTGCCATTGTGTCAATCTGATAAGCAAAGAAAATTCATCTGAGATAAACTACGTGTTCGCATCGCAAGTAGCTACCATGTTGTCTTGTACCCGAGTCGACGAATATAATAACCCATATCCGAGCCTCTCTATCAAAGCGAGGTCTGGAGCACAATCATTCGTATGAAAATAAACTTAATTTGCATGTGAATGAAATCTCATTTTCATATGAAAGGATGGGCACAAGACTCGCTTTGAGAAAGAGGCTAAATGTATTTTGAAAATGGCCAATTGGCTAGAGTACTAGCGAACTCTTAGCGCAACCTACCAAAATGCTGGGGATAGACTTGCACGAGTTGAACCATCTGAAACACTTTCACATATTTACGGTTTTCTCAAAACCCGATTAACACGTTCAAATACCTGTTTCGTAAGTTACATACCTGTTTAACCCAGGGTTTAACTCCTTGTTTGATTCTCTCGTTCCTCACGTCGTTCTCTAGTACTCCAATCATCCTTCCCAGCTGTTTGTCAGAAAACCCCGCTTGTTTAGCTTCAATCAAATCTTCCCGCTGTAAAGATCCCCTGAAATTCAACATAACGGTCTTACTACAAGAATTTAACGAGCCCGTGGTATTCGTCAGAGCTGACAAGTTTCGGATGTACTGGCGAGTGTTCGCACTGTGGTTTGATTGGATAATAAATATCGGAAGCTCTTCGAGTATTTACTACGGGCGCGAGGAATCGCCAATTCCGCTGCCAACTGAAATGCAACGCTGTAAAATCAGGAACCCAAACTGCTAGCCACTGGATAACACAAGACTGTCTGACGTGGGATTCGTTTAAGTACGAAAAAAAGTCATTGGAGCTCCTCATTAGCTATTTGAGCTGATGTTTTCAGAGTTAACTAATGCCGCTAAACTCTCTCCGACTCAAATCAAATATGTCAGTAGTTACGATAATAAGGACTTTGTTAGTTACAATGCCAATTCGATGACTCTTAAAAGATTAAAAATAATTAATGATTAACAAAACGCTTACAGTTCCTGGTTCTTCATATCTCGTTCTATTTCCAGAATACGATGTAGTTTGTGTAAGAACCACCGATCTATGCTGGTCAGCTCGTGGATTTGGTCCACGGAGTAATTCTCATGTAATGCCTGTTGATGAACAAAGAAAACCCAAGTTGGTGTCAAACAACGATTTTGAACTGAACAAAACAAACTTTAATGTGACTGAAACAAACAAACAAACAAAACAAGACATACACAGAAAAATAAAACAGCAACGGTACTGTAAGGAGTTTGTCTCTCACCTTGGCGATGGAGTACACTCTTGTATTTGACGGAACAACCAGTTCATCATCAAGTCTGCCATCCGTTAACTCTTGATGCATGCTGGGAAGCTACAACACAACACACGAACAAGGGGGGTTGTGGATGTGAACTGTCATGGCCATTAACAAGGATTGCAGCCTTCATACATCAACTTGTAAATCAGTAGAAACAAGTGGTATGATGTCTTTAGAAATGGGCCTATTTACTTTAATTTTTTAAACGTTTATAACAATAGGCCATTCTAAATTCCTTAAAAGCGAGTCTTGGTGCTCGCAACCTTCGATATGAAAATGAGATTTCATTCACATGCAAATTAAACTCATTTTCACATACATAGTCGTGCACCAGGCCTCGCTTTGATACAGAGGCTTGAGGCAACTTGGAAATTGGCTATTGATTTAATCCATTCCATGCGTCTTAAGAAACGAGCTAAAAATAGCTGAGTAATATGAAAAGGTATCGTTCAATTTCAAAACAGACACATGGGAGAATCACTGCCGTGATACAATCATGTTGAACAACAAAAAAAGAATTTGTCATTCCGCCTTGATGTTCTCTGTAGAGAACCACCAGAAATGTACTAAGACGTACAACACACATGCAGACCCATTGCTCTGCTCACTGACAATTTGTTATGCGATGTTCTTGCTGCCATTGCCGTTGTGGGTTGCTTAGTGAAAACGTACCTTTGATACAAAGCCATCAACCGATGGATGAACCATACGTAAGGCCTTCTGGAAACTCTCTTCAAATGTTCGGCCAATTGCCATAACCTACTAAACAAAACTCCTCAGTGCAAGCCAGTTAACAGTGATTTTCAATTGAGTGACGTAAGCCAAAACCCTGTAATCACTCTAGCCAATCAGAAAGGACACGGACAATACAGTGAACCAATCAAAACTCGAAGTAATTACATAACGCTGGCGCGAGGCGCGGGAAATTGAGTGCAGGTGAGTAACTTTTACTTCTGATTGGATGAGAAAGTTGGGCGTAAAGTAGGTTGTAACGTCTGGTTGTAACGTAGTTCCTGCAAAGCAATTACTTTTAAGAAATTGCAATAAGTTTAACTTTAGTTGTTCCGCAATAAAAGAAAACAAATCATTTTCCTATGTATTAGAGGTCTCATTTCCAGACTCAGACCCGCTTTTCGTAAGCCTTTTAATGGTGGCTAATCAGGGTGGTGAATTCTCACCTCTCCGACACTCTTCATTGAGCTTCCAATCTGTTTGGAAGTCATTTGAAATCTGTCAAGGTCCCATCTTGGAATCTAGAGAGTAGCAAAAGAAATGTACAACTTCATTTTCACACCAGAAAACGGAAGCAGTTTACGAAATCTACAACATAAAACCTACTCTAAAATTGTACTGCAGTCCATCCACTGCCATCTGGTTATTTTCCGGACAAAACTGATCACTAGATATATACGCGCTGTGGGCCAATTTCAGGCCATTTTTCTCATTGTTTGGCGGCTTGACTGGCGATTTCGTTTCAAATGACGCGGGCGTCATGCATGAAAGTCCCACGACGCTTTTTCTCTGCGAGTTTTTCTTCGAGCACGCTTGACTCGTTCATAGTCCCCATGGTTGACATTTTGCTCGCAATCTCGACGAACTCAAGACAAAATAGAGGGTTTAGGATTTCTCAACACAATTCAAGCCCTGCTGGAAAACGTTCACGATTATATTCAGTACACTGAGGAGAGAAATTTCATTTTCAAGACTTTTTAAGGTTTTTGGCAGATTCGCAAGGACTGTTCAAGGGCTGTGGGAACCATGAATTAACGATAAACGTGAATTAACCTTAGTAACGATGTAATCCAGACTAGGTTCAAAGCAGGCTGTTGTCTGTTGTGTGGTCGAGTTCTTTATGTCAGGAAGCTGTATTCCAAGAGCGAGCTTGGCTGCAATGAAAGCCAGCGGATATCTACAATAGAAAAGCAGTAGAGAACGTAAAAAGGGATCAAGGGATCAATATCAGTATCTGGGCAACTGTGCACCTACCCCTCCCCTAAC
>OFEQ01000082.1_pt1 | contig 11323 bp, 3 predicted proteins | sample 1521141 | NCBI WGS metagenome assembly OFEQ01 (sample SAMN04272335, study PRJEB24112) | coral metagenome | biome: Coral reef; feature: Shallow seawater; material: Coral tissue | host: Coral | place: China: South China Sea | collected 2014 | reverse complement strand
GGCGTTTTCACACTCCACTATTAGATAATATAATTTAGCTACCCTATCTAAGGACCACACTAGGAACACAGTAACAAAAGGGTCAATAAAGATACCCCATTCAAGGACCGAGAACCTACAAAACCATACCCAATTCCACGGCACGAACCTATATAGCCCATGTATGGGAGTATCCCCGGGGTGTTCCTCCAACTAAACGCTTCTAATTAATTGTAAATTGGTTAGTGTCGAGCCCTAAATACAAAACAAAAGAAAACAACAAAAAACATTACCAAGAATACAAAGATATTTCTTAAGAAACCTTTCAGACCAGCCTTCAATTGACTAGAATCCTGAAAAAAAACCTGAAGGTTTTCTTTCTGCGATAAAATACGTACAAGCTTTAACGACGTTCGCACCAATTGTTTCTGCGCATCCTCAGTACTGCGCACGCAAATTCACACGCCACATCATTCTCGTCCCCAGAGGCCGCGTTCCTTTTGGTCAGCACCAAGAATCGCGACCTCTGAGAATGTCCAATTTTTGGAACATGCACAGAGAATGCATTTCGTATTCGCAGCCAATGATATTGTTAGACTTGACTCTGAGCATGCGCAGAGTGACGGAAAGTCCATCAATCGTGGACTTCCGGTGATGAACCTTCCCAGGTCTCGATTCTTGGTGCTGACCAAAAGGAGTGCGGGGACGAGGATGACGCCACGTCAGCACACAAAAGGCCAATGATAAGACAGATGGCCATTGGTATAGCTTTGCCTGGAGTTAATGATCTTGGACGTTCGGCAATCTCTATTTCTCTTTTGATGGATCATTTTCTCTACGTTTAGCGAAAAAATGGAGAAAATCTATTAATTATGAGTTTGAATTTTTTGCAAAATGCACCATCGAATTCCCTTCTTTTAGCTCTTTGGTTATCGGCGCAACGCCCTTAAATGCCTCTTAAAGAGTTAGTTTTGCAAAAATGTCGGCAACATTGGAATTATTTACACAACAGATCCACTTCTACAAAATATGACTAAGATCGTTTGCTTTCGTTGACTCACCTTCGATAGTTTTCACCTGATAAACCCCCGTAGACCATGCCGGCTGAATTACGTGCTCCAATTTTTCAAAATCAAGGTGTAGTTTTCCACACGCTTTCTCTCTAAAACGAAGTCGGTGACCCCCTTTTCTGACACAACACTCCTTATCTGACTGCAGTAAAGATTTCCGAAAAAAAACTATCTATCGACAGGAAATTTTCGCATTAACGTCCTTAAACTTCAAAAAATCAGTCTTGAGTTCCACTCAGGGAGTTTTTTCCCTGCGCAGCAGAATCCTCAAAATTCTTCTTCTTAGTCGTCCGACTTTGATTCCAAGAAACAAGGATTTCTGGCTTATTTTCTTACCTAAGTTTCGATACGATAAGATGAACGTCTTACCTTGTGAGCAGTTGGCTTTCGCTTCAAGAAGCAAATCGATCTTCTTTTCCAGGTTTATGTTCTGCTGTGAAATTTTGTCTTGTTTGCTGATCAGTGTTTTAAGAAGTTTACAAATGGGACAGTTAGGTGTGGTCGGTAAAGCTCCACAAAAGAAGAACACTTCAAAAAAGGAGGGCAGAAACAGAAGACATAGAAGTCCCTTAAAAATACGGCCCGCCATTCTGAACAGTTTCGACTTCTCCTAAAATGAATTTAGAACACGATGCGTCGATGCAGGGTGTATCTTACATTTATTCAGCTTGGGTTTAGAATTGATGGTTCACTTTGAAATGCACTTAACGGAAATTGATTTACTGTCACTCCCGTCAGGCACATTAAAAGCATGTTTACAATAACTTTGCGACTTTTATCTTGTGTTAGTTTTGATAATTATCTGAGCTAATACGTTTAGTAAAAGTGACGTGATTATTCGTGAGAACCGTCTGTCAGTTAAGCTCTTATAACAGCTGGTGTAAAGCTGATCTGTCAGTGGAGTGAAGGCACCCTCTATGCATTCTGCGCTCAGCACGCCCACAATCTCACGTATTGGCTTACTTCTCCAATGCACTTATTTACGTGGTGTAAATAAAGAATTAATCGAATTGAATTTACTTGGTAATACGTGTACTGAATTTTACCAAAATTCAATTCTTGTTTTTACCTCTTGTGTTTAGAGCTCCTAGTCCAATGTTTCTCTCCTTAGATATCCTGGATGCCAGAGGTCTTCTCGCTCGCCAGCGCCGAGGAGCGTCTGTCAGAGCGTCAATTCTGTCGCCCTCAACGAGAAAAAAAACTCTGGCCCCCAGGGCACTCGTTAGGTTTCTTTTAGTTGAAAGAACTTATTTAATGTCCCACAAAATGACTCAAAATAAAAAAAGGGTTGAAAAATTTCCTTAAAACTAAATACACGTACATAAGTTTAAGTTTTCCTTCACAAGAGACGCTTTGTTTGGTCGGTCAAAACGAACAGCAAGTTTACCCTGCCATGTTTCTTTCGTAAATTTTATTCCCCAGTTTGAACTGATTCGTTGACAGTTTTTCTTCGATACCGCAACAGACTCACGGTGGGCAAAATATCCCAAAAACGTCGCAGATTTATCGATTCTTTGTCGTCAGTCTCTCTTTGCCAAGCACTTCACACGAGTTTTAAAGAAGTAAATATGTGGAGGAGAAAGTCATCGATCAAAGCATACATACATACATACATTTTATTTTGCTTTCAAATTTAAAAATTAAACATTAAACATGCCCGCGGATAGCATAAGCTAGTCTAGGCGGGTCATGTTAACAAAAATAATTAATAAACTACTAGGTATAGCTAAATACAACTAAAAGCAACAAGAGGACTAAGGAGACAAAAATTGACAACAGTAACTAAGGACCACTAATAAACTAACGGAATTACAAATAATAATTAAGAACAATTACAACAAGACCACTAATAAACTAATGCAATTACAAATAATAATTAAGAACAATTATAACAAGACCACTAATAAACTAACGGAATTACAAATGGTAATTTACAATAGTTACGACGAGAGACTAGAGATGCACGAAAATGATACATGCTAAGAGGAAAATAAATTCAGCTTTACTTTTTGAATGATAACTGGTAGATCAATGTAACAGTCTTCAGAAGCTAGAATTTCAAAAAGTATTTGTTTTATTTTCCTCTTAAACACAGTTTTTGGAAGTTTTCTTAAAGATATAGGCATTTCATTCCAGATTTTTGTTCCGATTCTAGAGAATGAGTTAACTTGAATTGAGAGTCTAGAACTTTGTGTGTAAAAGTTATTTAAAACAGATGATCGAGTATTATAAGAATGAATATCAGAAATGTCTTGGAAGAGATCTTGAATGTTTCCAGGAATATTTCTGTCTTATTTCAAACATAAGGTTAACTAAAAGCTCATAATACAAAAATTTGACTTTCGTTCATTTTAAATTCAATGATATGTTGAAGTAGCAAACGTGATAATTTTACTATGTACGACAACGCGTACATTTGTCACTTGATACTTTCGTTTTTTCTCTCCCAAGGTGTGTACCATGATACCCTTGCTTTCTATAAAACACACGGAAGAAGTGCCTGCTCTTTTTCACCGCCGGAGATAAAGAATGTGGACTTAATTACAGCCCAAAAGCCAATTAATGACAAAATAAGCAAAGCTTAAGCTAGCATTAAACGTGTGTTTTAGAGCGTGAAGAGCTTTTCTAATCACTATATTGAAGTCCAGGGCCTAACGGGTGGTCATGTCAACAAAGTCTATCAACACAAACCGGTAGTGCTTGATCCCGGACTCCTGTCCGGCTCTCCTTCCTCGATAACGTCTGATAACTCTTCATTATCTGTGAGAAAATTAAACAGCATTTATGCAGTGTACTTGGTAGAGAAATACAACGTAAAAGCTAGTTAACCGAGCTTGACAAACGAGCGCAAAGCTAAATTATTGATATCTGGTTGTGAGTTCACTACTTTCGCATACTCTCTGACTGAAGTAATCAGCGGTAACAAAAATCTCACTGAAAAATCTGCGCCTCAAGTTAAAAAATAAGGTAATTAACTCGATTCGTTTAATAAGACAATCATTTTAAACCTAGTGATTAATTTTTCTATTTACTTTTCAGACAGACTGTCTTAATCCTGTTGAGTGGGTCGTGCTGACCCAACGAACCGCGGACTTTCCCCAAAACAGAAGTTAAAGAAGTCAAGAAAAAAATCAAACAAAATTCAACAAACTTGCGTTTTGAAACACGATGGCGCAAATAAAAGCCTAATTCCCTACGAAGTTTAGTATTTCTAAGCTCGGAGAGCGCGCTGACCTTTGGTAATGACAAGTTTCGCTGAGCCTGTGTGTTGGAATAACAGTACAGGTACTTACCATCATATCTCTCTTCCTCTAGTTTCCTCTTGTTGCGAGAGGGCTTTTTCACAAGGAAAGATTTTGGCATATCACCTTGGCGTCCTCGAGTTGTCCTTCAAACTAACCCCACTACTCATCTAGCTACAAGGCAACTAAGGAGAGAAATCCCTCCTTCTTGCCTCAGATGACGTTATCAGCAGATTAGCTTTCCCTCCATTCGCGTCTCTCCTACAACTCCTAACACCGCTCCATCACTCAAACGCGTTTCTGATACTGCGTTGTGAGCATGCGCGTGCACGGTTCCCTGTTTCAAAACAAACCAGAAAATCTGTGCGCTTCTTGCAGAGGAAAAATCTACCACGAACAGAGTGGAATTCTAAATCTTAACGCCTGAATTGCCGTATGCAAGAGTTTTCCAAACCCTGGACGAGAAAATTTGAAGGTGGCCGAGTGTTGTTGGTGCTACCCCGCTATCTGTTTGGAGAAATTTCCGACCGCCCAACCGGGCAGATTGAATAAGTCAACAATTACGTCACGGTGAGGCGTGCGGTTAGGTAATAGAGTTGAATGTCTTACGCTTAGCGTCATGCACCAAGTTTAACTACTCTCTCACTTCTACTCAGGCTAAATCACTCAAACTTCTCCCCTTTTCGAGTCAGCAACGTCTTATTTAAAAGCGTTCGGCGTTGTGGTCAATTCCAGCCGTAGTTGACGCGAATTTTGACCCGTGTGGGAACTTGAAGTTCCTTGGTATGATACTCGGCGTTCACCGGTCCTTGAATATTCCCGCGCTTGAGCCGTTTCAGCTGTTGACACGGTCTCCAGCGGCAGGCTAGTGTCTAGCTCGCAGGTGGCCGACATGAGAGCGTGTCAACAATGAGCAACACCGTGTTCAATGTGATAAGATCAGAATAAATTGAACAACACTAGTTCAGTAACTTGGGTTAAGTACAGCTGTTAAACGCTTGAATTTGGGGTCGAAAATCGTCCTTAGTCACAAGTATGTTGTTGGTAGTCTTGACATTCTCGATAAGGAAAGGTTTACATATGTTTGAACTGACCAAAGGCCCGTAATGAACGGTTCCTTCGAGCTGTTTACAGTGCGTCTTTCAGGCGGTAATGAGCAAACATAGCATAGAAGAATCACTGTTATGACCATTGCTGGTAGAACGCAAACTTTTACATAATTTTTTCTTTCTTTAGGAAATTTTAAGCGAACGTAAGAATTAAATTCGTTTTTACTTGATTAAATCAGTTTAACTTTAAGCTTTTGTATTTGTAGCAGGTGTATATTTCGTGTTTTACACCTAAAATATACGATGTTTCGGTTGTTGAAAAGTCAGATCTTTCAAAGTTCGCCAGTGCAATAATTCACCCATTTTATAGCAAGACGGTTTAATGTTCATTCTCTTGAATTTAAAGGAAACCGATTAAAAGGACTTTCAGCAAGGACATGTAGGTCTATTTTCAGCCCATGATTTCAGTAAAATCATTAACCTTGACCTCTCAAGAGAGAATTTGGACAACTTTGGCAATTAAAATGTCAGGGGTTAACAAGCAATAAAGCCATTATCACAAGATTTAATCAGTGAAAAACAGGCGTCATGAGATTAGCTACAAGTAGCTTGGAATAAATTAAACAATAGTAAAAAATCGCAAATTCTTGTTTTTATATTCAGTGAAGTTTCATAGGAAATCTGAACTTCAAACAAGCTGAGAGAAACTGAAAATTGTTTACTCGAGGCCTTCATATTTGTTATGCCTCGTAACGGCTCTAATTTGTCTATGCAGGTCTCTTTACTGGTTGGTTATTGGATTGAACGGCTCGCATCATCGGTGCCAAAGCAGATCACGCTTGATTCAATTCTTTTAGACAGTTCGCAGAAATTGTTAAGTAAAATAGGTGCAATCTCAATTTCGTGAACGAAGAAGGGTCGGAAATGTTGATAAAACCCTGTACATCAGTAATCCAAAATAGCGTGCTCAATTTTTACAAGGGAATGGCAAGATTTTGGACTAAAAAAACAGTAACCAAAATAATTGAAGTAGTTTATCAATGTGTCTAACTGCAATAAGAAAGAGAGGTTTTCTTTATCAAATTTGCCTTGAATGTGCCCGCAAAATTATTCTTACTCATAAGTATGAGTAAAACTGCGGAAAACCCGTGCGATCCTTGCTCCAGAAACTTGATACAAATTCTTTAGTTTTTTGATCATAACATTGTTTTCTTTTTGGTTAGATGACCGTGTGATTTGACCAGTGAACCGTAGAAAGTGTTCAATTAATGTGAATGTTTTCGTCGATTTTGTCAGTTAAACTTAAATAATCCATTATGAGATCTAACGAGATAAGGACCGCGATAACACGGATGACTAGGCTTGGTTTCCCCTGTGCTAAGCTGCTGAAGAACCATTTGAGCAAAATTTTTAACGATTCTTGCCTCAGCAACTCGAGATTCTTGTAACAGTTTTGCAATTTACATATCCGATGACGAATTTTGTGAAGTACTAAATGTAAAGAAGATTTAATTAAGACAAAGAAGGGAGAAATATATTTATTCAACGCATGTAATTTAAATAAAAGTATAAATTAGTCTTTCAAATTCCTTTGACAAGTGAAAACATTCTTCCTTAATTCGCGCGAAGGAAAAATCGCATCTTACTGGTACCCGCCAGGAAATTAACTGAGCATGCGCTTTGAAGCATTGTGCTCGCAACGTTGTTTTCCACACAATAGACTTTGTAACGACATATGAAAAACGGATACAATTTCAATCCTTTGCGCAAGTGTTAAAGGGGATTTTAGAACTAATGCTGCCCGAGGAAGCGGGCCATGTTGAAGTGCGGCACATGGCGTCCCACCGATTCTGTCTCCGGTTGTGTTTCCTCGGTTTAGTAACTTTATCTTTGTGCTCTGTTGTATTCATAATGACAAGAGGTAAGCATTGCAGTTTTTTAAAATTTCTGTTCAGTTAATTCACCTTCTATCGTCTAGGAATTGAAGGGTGATCAGCGCCTTGCGCCGAATTGAAATGATCGCTCATTAGACATTTATTGAAGCGTTCAGTAAGCTACTTGAACTATTCAAACTTTCGCCTTCGCGCGCGGGACAAAGCGAGGAAGTATCGTTAACCTGAGAGCTACAGAAGCGAACTTGTAGGGGTAGTGTCGCTTTGCATAGCTTGATACAAATGCCTTTGGATAGCGAACACGTGGAGCCAGCAACTTGGGGACGGTGAATATACTTGCTCAAATGTTGTTTGCAAAATACTAGTTTAATTGACAGTGCGTGAAATAATTGCGACCCTACTGCAGAGTTATGCTCTAGGTTTTTTGGTGCTTGTGCTCTGTGAGCCTGGGCGCTACTTTCTCTTCGGTGCGTGTATAAAACTATCCTCGGACATGGGACCTGGCACCGAATGGGTCCCATGGGATCTCGGCAACATCCCACCGAGATTTCGGTCGCAGTAGTGCAATTCTAGATTAGGGAAAGATAATTTTTGACAATGGTGTAACATGTCTAATATTGTTAAGTAAGTCCAAATAAAGGTGACGAAATAAGATGTGAAAAAAGAAAAGATAATGGGATATAAAGAAAAAATTGGACTGTGTTTTACGGCGTTACCTTTAGAACAATTTTTTCATCGCACACATAATTACTTACAAATTTTATTAAAACTGAAGTAATAGCTTTTAGGGCGCATTGAGGTATAACAATGAAGAAGAAGAGGGCTGGTAAAAAGAGAGAGCGACAATGAAGAATTTCACAGGACGAGTTTTTGAAAAATTAGGATTTCTCAAGATGCCACTTTGTTTGAGTTTGCGACTCCTTAGATTTAGAGTAATGAAGATATTTTGTTCCCAACAGGTTATCTGTTTATCTTCATAAGCCCAGTACTTGAAATAGTTGACGAGGACAGCATTCTAATTGATCAAAAACGCGATTTACAGAACAGTTTTAGCCGCAGTGGGAACTACAGCGAAAGAAATTGTAAACAAGATAAGTTCGACGACATTTTACTGGTTATAGCTTTTGTTGAATTTCTTTACGACTCTATTCCTTATCTGGAGAAGCTCTACAGACATCGCTTTCCAAATATTGTTTATTGCGGACCTGTCAAACCACCGAAGGAAGGCCAATATAAACTTATTGTGGTCTCTATGCTTCATGGGGTTACAGCTTACGAGTGCCTGAGTACCGCAGCGAGGACAATGCCACAGTTTAGAGGTTATTTATTTATAAGGAATGATCTGTTTTTGAATATTTGGAGCATTGCAAATTTTAATCAGTCACGGATATGGCAAAGCTTAGCACAGCTTGGTAACCAGGTCATGTTTCAGCAACCGCGTGATTCCTGGATCTGGTGGTACACGCCATGGGGACTCAAAGCCTGCGAAGAGGCTTATAAAGAGCTTATTTACTTGAATGACGCTTACAAGCGTGAAATAATCGATAGCAATGGACAGGAAGAAAGTTCGTGGGATGTGGAAAATTCATTGAATGCTTTGCTATGGAATGGACGCGGTTTGAACATGTGTTATCGGGGTTTCTCAAATCTATTCTATATTCCTTCACGACACGCAGTCGCATTTCAGAAACTCTCCGCCGTGTTTCAAAAGCACCAAGTTTATATAGAGATAGCGGTTCCGACAATTATAAAAATGCTCGATTTGTCCGAAAAAAACGAGCAAGTGACAGGAGTGGACATTGGTTCGCTGTATGGAGAAGAACGAGCACAGAAGGACGATAGTCTGTTTTGGCGGTATTTTTCACCGAATACTTCTTACATTAGGCCTGTTGTTCTGACTCGTAATTACTCTGCTGAATCAAAGCCAAGCGGGGTAGTGGAGGTTTTGTTAAAATGGCTTAATCACATTGACTGTTCGGAAGGGTTGTCATAGCTCACCGAGCTGAGACTTCGTTACGAGAGTGAAGGACCATATATATGGCAAGCGCTGTGGTTTAAGTAGTTTCGTTACGCAAGGAAAGCTGGGAAGACATACACGCAGTTAAGTTTCGCGCCAAAAACTTGACCGTCATCCCTACTGTTTTGAAGAGTGTTACAGAACACCGAGGTTAGAAAATCCTGTAGCACAAGGAAAGGTGGGAAGATCATAAGTTTCCCGCCAAATTTGACTGAGTTGCAGTCGTCTTCGTTTTCTCATATTTGGAATTCAAATGCGGTGCTTAGCTATCGGATCTGCTACATGACACGCGAAAACTTGCTCAAAGTACTCTTCAGTTCGTTCTTTTAAATGTAAAGTTCGTAAATCAACATTCTAAACCTTTGCGAGTCAACTGACTCTGAACCAATGGTGGACAGCCTTACAGTCATAACTCAGTCATTGTTACATTTAACGCAAAATATACACAAAATATGATTTATAACCGAGTTTACTGTTGTTTACGCGTGCGAGCAATTAGAGTGCAACCCCGAGGTTTCTCTTTGCTGATAACTGGCAAAAGGCCAATCCCCGATTATAAGATCAAAGTCGATAGGCTGACACACAATAGCAACCGAACACCGTTAAGGACCCAGCGAGAGTTAATCAAGTTTTAAACACAAAACAGTAATAAATCCGACTTGTTTGGTACATGATGTCAGTAAAGCTCCGTCATAGTTTGATAATCTTGGAAAGTTTTGACTAAATTTTAACAATTTCTTCGTTTTTATCCCTGCTAATTATCTCGATCCGGCTTAGAATTACCTTGTTCCTTTACAGTTTGTTTTTTGTCTCTGGCGTTTCTCTATCTTAGTAAACTATTCTTTTCAGGTTTGCTAAATTTAAAGGTCATTTTGTAGGTAGCCAAAACTACTAAGATCCCAAAGACTTGTATCGATCGAGAGTCGATGTCTGATTAAGCTCTGCTAAGCTAAATTGATTGAGAATTTGTCAGTAGGGTTTATGCTGAGGATCGATAGACTGGTGACTAGTCATGTTCCAAGGGAGGAAGACTGGTGACCAACGTGGAGAAACAGCTCCTTAGTCCAAGTATTGCTTTTATCGTCCAATATATTAATTGCACCTCTTGATTGAAGGTAAATGTATAACAGCCAATCACACGGCATTTCATTGTAAAACATCTCTAAATACCTGCCAATTAATCGCAAATCGTTGTCGTGGATAAGTTTTCCTATAAAACCCCATCTGGAGAAAGCCAATATACCCCACTTTGTATCGCCTTTGAGATCGATAAATTCCCGTATTTGACTCAAAGCATTCGGCACAACTGTGACGTCATCTTCAAGTTGGAGATAATACTGCGCCAGGCCTTGACTATAATAAAGCATAAACACATAGTCCATAACTTGTTTAGAGCGCCAATGCATTCTGTCTGGACCGTCCCCGAGGGTCGATTGGAGTCCTTTTAGACGAGGGTAAAACGAAGGTGGAGCTGAAATGACGTGAATTATATTCATGTTCAAATATGTACCAAAGTTTGACCGCAGTTCTTTCATGATGTTTATCCGAGCCGACTCTTCTGTGTCGGCAAGAAAGACGACGATTAAGATATTTTTGAGTTCTTCCTCGGAGCTGCCGTTGATTAGGAGTGAGTTTAAGGTTTCCATCAGATAACTTGTTGTCTTGTTTTGAAAAGTTCTCTGAACTGTGGGAATTCCAATGGTCAGAAAAACTGAAACAGAGAATATGACAAATAGGAAAAGCATTCACACGCAATGAGAAAGATTGTTATAGATGGACTGAAAATTTTGTCGTCGAAGGAATGCGGGGAAGACACACAAGCCGCTAAGTTTCACGCCAAAATTTGACTAAACTGTTTAAGCAATAGACCACAAGTTTTTATGGTTTATATAGGCTGATAATTATAAACCACGCGGGATATTGGTAAATTACGAGAAGGATTCGTAAATCACTCGCCTGCGGCTCGTGATTTGCGAATTCTTCGAGTGTTCCACAACAGAACACTCCAAATGGTTTATCAGCCTCTAAACAACAGAAACTTGGGGTCTATTGCTTTTATCTGATACTTCAGAAA
>OFEQ01000081.1_pt1 | contig 11350 bp, 10 predicted proteins | sample 1521141 | NCBI WGS metagenome assembly OFEQ01 (sample SAMN04272335, study PRJEB24112) | coral metagenome | biome: Coral reef; feature: Shallow seawater; material: Coral tissue | host: Coral | place: China: South China Sea | collected 2014 | reverse complement strand
AATTGTTAATTATATTGTTATATTGAAGTTTGCCGGGTTTCATAACCAGTCCCCTCTACTAACTATGCTTACATCTATCATACATTATATGTCTTAAAATGAAACAGATTTCACATGTGTTATGACCTGACCTGACCTGATAAAAGAATCATGCACGCTGTTGTTAAATTAAAGCATGCATCAGTACTTTTCGCCAGCGAATGGCATTACTGAATTTATTCAGACATCAAAACGTACGTCACTGTTGAAATTACAAGGGCAACAATTATTAACTTCCCATCTACAATGTAAAAAATAAAAACAATAGGCAGGGGTAGATTATTTTAGAAGGGCTATATAATTTGCACTGCCTCTCCCCCTCCTCTAGTTTAGGATATCAGTTTTATTTTCCACAAATGAGATTCATTTGTTTTTTATTGCTAAACATTTGTGTCCCCCTTCTCTTGTCCCTCTTTCTTGAAATTCTAGATCTGCCCTTGCACCTGCCCCTGGTACAAAAGTTTGTCTGATCAAATGAATGTTACAACATAGTCATCAGTGGCCTAGTGCCAGGTTCTCAACCAATGTCAGAACTTTTGGTGGCATTACATCATCTTCAATTGAATCACGTTCCCCTTCATTAAAGGAAATAAACCGCATGTATCCATATTTATCACATTTTAGGGTTGTTTTATACGCGTAGATCTACAACGACTTTCCACTGCCTTACAACATGCGCTTCGTCGACTGCTATGGCACACAGTTTGTTTAGAATTCATAGGTTTCGTCAGCATTGAATTTCAGGTGATCCATAAAATACCGAATATTAATTCGCCATTTTCTAGGCTAGTGCGTTCATGATCCTCAAGTGAACTTATGTTGGCTGCTTTTAGCCCTAGCTCCTTCAAATGAGACCTAATGCATGGTGACTGACACAACAATGACAATGTGACCAGACTCTTCTGAGACGATATTAACACAAGTGTTCATAGTGCTTGATACAGAAGAGATGTCCTTTCCTCCCTCGACTATTTTCCCAATTCCTGTTTCTTGGTGTGCATTTAAGATAGAAATTCGAATTGTTTTACTTACAACATTTAACGCTTCAGGGGTCAACGTACTTCAGCATAAAACACGCAAGACGATCGGCTGGATTACTTTGGCGCGCACAGTTCTCGGGATATGTAACCCCTGTAGTGATTGGTCGAAATGATATAAAGGAATGATGTTCAAATGTGTGCAGCCGCTTGTTGGGGAGGGGGGATCGTTACGTGATGGCACTAAAAACGTCTTTTCGAGGGAGACTGACTTTTTAGGGCATACGTTGGAGCTTGTGACGCATGTCTTTTTCTTCTAGGTTGTTCAAGGAAATGATAGTATGACACAAAATGGCATCACCTTCAACATCAGTGCTAGATATCAGTCCATCACTCTTATGTCCGATTATGACAAAAAGAGCATAGAGGTAAGTCGTATAAATAATCCGGCAGTCATTCCATTTGAAGTAAGCGGGGTTTTTCAGCTATATTGTTTTGATCAACGAATATTTTTACAAGTATATACATGTTCAGAGGAATGGTAAGGCATACTAAGGTGTCACATGGCCAACAGACCTTGTTTACTTTATCTTAGAGCTTGCACTTTTTACTCAGGTATGGTACTTATCATCATATTATAATTAATATTTTTTTTACAAGTAAATTACAAATTCCGATTGCAAGCAACTATTAAATTATCATTAATTAACACACAAACACACAAAAACACAAAAACACACAAACACAAACACAATAGGCACATAGATAGACTGGCACTTTGACAACATTTCTTGAGCAGAAACTTAGAAATTTCATGTGAGTGTAAGTGAATAGGGAGCTTAGTAAAACTAGTTTTAATACACCAAGGGACTTACTGAATTATTATTGAAACCAGGTATACCTGTCGATAGAGTGCCAACGAGCAAATAATTTGTTTTATAATAAAGGGTTTATTAATACAGCATGATGGATTTTTGGTTCTCTTCTGTTGCAAACATTACCGAGAGAAAATTATTTGGGTTAGATCTCAACTAGTCCTTTTGGAACTTGAGCTGGTATCATACTGTTTTGAGGTAAAACCTTTTTAATACTGGTCTTATTTCTTACACATCTTGAACAAACAGTCTGTTTTTTGTTTTTTTATTGACAATGGCCATGCCTCAGTCAATTGTATTATCATTATTATTGTCTATATCATTGTCATCATCATCATCATTATCATTATCATTATCATCATCATTATCATTACTATTATTATTATTGCTGACTCAAAAGTGGACATCTTACAAATGTTGACATTTTCCACTTGTTATGTGAATTCATCTTGTGATTTTATATATTGGTGACAGTGTTGTCTAAAGTAGCATAAACCACAATCTACTTTGTGATGTCAATGTCTGCCAAGCTATCTATATGTATCAGATTATTTTAAAAATTGTGGCAAAATCCAACAATAATGTTGCATACTTCAACACTTTGTGACAACTTAGTGGTGAACATTGTTTAAATTTGATCAGACAAGCAACCATTCCATTTTGTTCTCCATTTTATACCTGTATATGTGGGTGGGCATGTTGGAGTTTCTTTTCCATGACGGGACATTTATTTTTGTTTTGCCTCTTCCTTGGGCTCTTTCTCAGCGAACATGGTATTAACTGGCTTGGGCACCTCCTTCTCTGAATCCTTTACAATCTTTGCAAGATCCTTCCTTGGTGTGGTAACCATGAACTGGTAGAGATCTTCAATATATCCTAGAAAACATTCTAAAACAATAAGTTTTCAGCCTTTTCATTGCAGTAATAATTTCCATATTTTATGCATTGCAACAAATTCTACATGATGTCTTGGGTTATGTACAAGATGTACATCATTACACAAGTAAACTTGTGTCATTTACCTCGAAATTTTCATTGACCTTGCTGGGGATAGACATGTCAAATCAATTTAAATTATGTTATGATGGCTGAGTTGTGCACAGTGAGGGCTGTAAAGTAAAGCAAACTTGGTTATTTTAATGGGGTCACTTCTTGAAATATACAACCAGGCAGCCATCTCCAACTCAAATTTTTGAAAAGTAGACCAGTCAGTTGGTTTGCAAAAGGGATCTCAAACTGCTTGATTATTCTATGAGATATTTTTTTTGTTTGTTTTATGAAAGTTTAAATGTATAAGTTCATTACAAGCTCTTGCACAAAATCAGTCATCTAAAGAGAGAGCTACATAAAACGCTTATTCTCTAGTTTCAGAGTAAAAACACTATGTTGCATTATTCTTTAAGGACAACAGGAAGGGAATTCTAATTTGCTTCTATCACACCTTGTATTTGATATTGAGATATGATAGATACAGAAGAGATGGGGGTTAGCAAAGGTTAAACTGAATATAAGATCATGCTCCCGAAGGAACCAGTCATTTAAAAATTTAGTTCTTTTAGACTTAATTAATGATTGGCTGGCTGGCATCTTCATCATCTTCAGAACCTTGGTAGGCATCGGTTTCAGCGGGAAATGTCGCTCTTATTTTATGATACGCAGCAAGGAAGTGGTACACGTCTTGAGCTGCCAATACGATTCCATATAAGCGTAACAAACTCTCTATAGGCAACTGATTGAAGAAACCTGCAAAAATGTAAAAAAAAGAGTTACTATTTTCGTGCAACTAAGCGTACATATAAGTTCATTACCACTTACTGTTTCTCAGTGAAACACTAGGTATAGTGTATTGAACAGTGAAGATCAGTGTAGGATAACTACAGTTTAGCTGGTATGGAATTTTACTTGGACTGTAAAATCATGACAAATATGTTACCATAAGTCAACAATTAGCAAAAACTGTTGGCTTAAGGCCCGTTTACACAGACGATTTTTGTTGCAGCAATTCAATGCAATTTTTGTCGGAGCAAAATCGCATCAAGTTTCCAACACGTTTGAAACCCCTGCGATATCGTGGCGACAAATCGCACTCTAAATCGCACCTGGTTTACTCGTGCGATTTTAAAGTTGCAACTTAAGCGCGACAAAAATTGCATTGAGTTGCCGCAACAAAAATCGCCTGTGTAAACGGGCCTTTACGCATCAAAACCAACTAAAAACATGAACTTTTTTTACTCTTTTTAACTACCACTAGGTGTTCACACGCACAAAATTGTGAAAATATGGATGAAACTTACTCCGGTCCAGCTCTTTGCCCTCACGCCAATAGGGTGGTATATAACTTGTTGGATTTTGTCTTTAATCCAATTGCGGTGGCATGCAAAACCCACTGGTTTAAGCAGACTGTGTCAAAACCGGGATGCAGTGTAACACAATCTTGCCCTTGGTTTGCTTCCTCCATTTTTTTCCTGCATTTGTTGACCTCCATGCAGCACCAGCACTCACTAGGCTTGACAACGCCTTCCAGAGAGCAATTCGAACAACAAAACCTGAAGTTTATTGTAATATTGAAGACGTAAAAACACGCACATGAATGATTCTATACATCAACTTGATTCATCATAAAACAACCGATCAAATTCATTTGACTGGTAAAATTTGAAACATGGAAACTGCAAAATGTTATCAGAACTGCAGTGCAGTGCAATCTAGTTTTGCAGCAGAAGCCATTTTGATGACAGCGCATGTGCTGATGGTCACGTTTTCATTAATCTGCGCATGCTCGAGGCTGCAAGAGTTAGTAAAGGGTGACGCAACTAACATAACAGGTAATTTTCAATTTTTGAAATGTATATGGTTTACCTGTGACCTCAAGATTTACTATAAAAAACTTACCGTAATTTTGATTCTCCTTGACTTCACGTACTGTGGCATCGCCCTCTTTAAATTTCATGTACTTCACATGAAGCAATGGGTTACGGTCTTCGCCCAGCTTGTTTTCTCTCATGAGATTATGATTAAAATGCAGTGCTGACAGTGTTGTTCTAAAGACGATATGGATAGGAATCTATATCAACGGAATGTGAAATTCTCCATGTAGTGAATGGTTTATCCGTTTTTTTTTAATTGACCAAATAGAAGATGTTGTGTACCTTGGAAAATAATGATGCATGCTTGAGGTCTACACCTGAGCAGGGGAGGTAATTGTGCACGCGCTTGGGAATGAAAAGAAAGCATTACATTCCGAAACCCCATTTCTGCTCTTTACCAAAACCAATTTAAGGTGAGTTTTCCTTAGTTGCCGTGGGTGAGTAAGCTAATCAAATCTAACTGAGTGTGGCCGCCATTTCTCGATTTTTCTTTTCTAGGGAATTATGTTCCAGGATGTTGAGTTGCCACACTCAGCTCCAATAGTGGGTATACAGCAGCTACAGTCTAATGTATAATTCAGCGCTACTAACAACAACACGCACCTGGCTACCATGCCCAAATAGGAATAGGCAAACATTTTGGGCACAAACTGGTTAATGACCGAGTGATACCATTCTAAACAGCTGGTTTGTGCATTTGAAGAGGACTTTTTAATGGCTTTTATCAAGGAGTTCTCCTTCAAAGTCTCGCAGAGTTTTTCATAGGCAAGCGAACCTGAAGGGAAGAGTGAAACAAGTCACTATTAGAACCTCGCGCTTCTCAATTGTTCAAAAGTCCAGCGTTTACCGCGTTGCTATGTCAACATGAAGGCCAAGTTTTATTGATTAATTTCAATATACCCAACCACGTTTTCCAGACTATTACGGGAACAGTATACTTACTTGTTGTGAGCCATACTCGGGATTGTGTGATGATTCCATGTGCGCGCTTGTTAAAATTTTGTATGGAAGGTTTATGTGCTTGTTCAGGATGTGAGAGAAAAAGGACTCAAATTTGGCATACTTTACTTCGTCTTGGTTTGATGGTGTTGAGGTAATGCACCAGTAAAAGTGGCGGATGCATTCCTTCTTCCATCTGCTTACTACTTCGCAGCCTTCCTCTTTACTCAGTTTCGTCAGTTTCTTCCCAATACCTGAAATTTAACAGTTATGAAGTGCTTGTGAGATTTCTCAGCTACATAGTAATTATCTATAAGCGAACTTCGTTACACCCTTACTTTTTGCCACATGCCAAAGGTCGTAAAAATGGGACACGGTTCCTTTGCCAAGCTCCTGGCATTTCCTAGGGCACTGTTCTCTCATCCACTTTGTTATAGAGGAATGTTAATGTCTGTCTGATAGAAATGCTTTTATGACCATTCCCGTGGTGAGCAAAAAGGTAAATGCCCTCTCAAATGTGAAAAACTCCATCCCCGAGCTGCTTCCAGCTTCATTTGCTATCAAAAGTAGAATAACATCATTTGAAAACGAGTTTTAGAACATAATTTCTACCATCTCCATAGAAGGTCCGGAGATCCGGAAAAACTCTGACCCATTCCGTTTTTAGCCAATTAATGAAAGATCGATCTTTTTGTAGGCCCGTCTCCCGTTTAACCACCTCCCGCATGATGAACTGTTGGTTGCTCGTACTCAAAACCAGTTTAAATCTTACTCAGTACATTAGAGAACGAAAAACTGAAATTCAGTAATAAATTCAGCACTTTGTGAATTTACATTCCCAAAAGCAATCAACGTGGTTATGTATCATTCACTAAAATTTGATTTACCTGAGCTATAACGATATGAAGTATGAGTCCGATGGTTCAGCAATATATCGTGTAGGTTCCAAACTTCGCAGAGTGACCCATACTGTCATGCCGCCCGTCTCCAGCAAGTACCACCTCCGAGCCCTTGAGCCTCTGGAAAAGATTTTTCTGATACGATTTCCAGTAGCCGAGTATAGAAGGGATGAGGAGGTTCCTCTGATGATAGTAAAAAGTTGGCTTCTGATAGACCAATACGCCAATATGCTTTAACACCTGTAGTACTTTCGTCACCGATGCACCAGCACAAAGGATACCAAAACTCAACAGGATGTTTCCGGCGGGAAAACAAAGAAGATTAGGCTGACTTTTCCAGGTTTTGGTTTCATGACAGTTGTGGCATTTAGCTGTTACAGATATCATTGTACCAGTTTGGTTGACGCTAATGTCAGGACTCGATGCAAAGCATGAAAAGCAGTTTTGAAAGAGCAACAACAGCTGGGATAAGAAGACAATCCATTTTGGTTCATTTCTTGCGTTTTCCCCATTACAGTTCAACCTGACAAAATTAAAGAAAAAGGAAACGCTTGAAGTCAATGAGGATAGAGTGAACGATTATCACATCAGCTTTCAGTAGCTTCGGCTTCCACTATCCTTACCGAAAATATACAAACAATGCTTGAGCTCTTTTGTGCCTTACTCTGATCTGGAATCGAGGTTTGCATCACAATCATCTCCAAGATCCTTGTAAGCTTTCTCTATCTCCTCTGGTGTCCAATCCGAGTCTTCTGCTTCATCTTCATCATCTTCATCCTTTTCAATGTCATCTTTGGTTTCGGCCCCTTCTTCTATCCCAGCTTGGCAAATTCGTTCAATGGCTTCCTCGTCGTCAGCAAACAATACGTCTGTCTGTGTTTCTGTTAATTCACATAATTAGGCCGAAAAAGTTTATTTAGTAACAATAACAACAACAACAAATTTTCCTACAGAAATGAGGTAGGGCCGTAGCTAGCTAGTAATAGGCCAACCGAATTGTCCCAGAACTGTAAACGGTAAATTCGAGTTTGATTTTCTGAACATACCTGATGACCTTGATAATGGTTGTTGGTTGATTTTTTCGAAGGTCTGAACCCATTCCATCCGATTTGATTGCAACTTTTTGTTAAATTCATCCAACTTTGCCTGCATCGTTTGCATTGTTCTCTGTAGTCGCTTCTTTTCTGTTTTAAGAGTTTTGCAGTTTATACAAGGTTCGGGCTCAGTCGGAGTATTTTCTTCAGGTATCTAAAAAGTAAAGATAAGAAAAACCCTCTCGAAACAACAGTTATGCGTAAATGTAGTACCGACAAATTTTTCCTTTGCAAGGAGGGATCCTCTTACCTTGAGTAGAGAACTTGACTGTTCTTTAGCTAACATTGCATCGGTTTCTGCCGGTAGGGTTGATTTTATCCAAGGTTTGGACTGGGTATCATTTCCCTCAAGTATCTAACAAGTAAGGAAAGAACACACCTCTTGAAACAGCACTTACATGAAAATGTTGCCAGTTCAAATAAATCAGTTCTTTGCAAAGAAGATTATCCTGCCCTGAATTGAGAATTTGGCTGTTCTTCAGCTAAAAATACATCAGTTTCTGCCAGTAGGGATGATTTTATGCAGGGTTTGGACTCGATCTCGGTATCATTTTCCTCAAGTATCTAAAAAGTAAGGAAAGAAAACACCTCTCGAAACAGCACTTGCATGAAAATGTGGCCATTTCAAATGTTTTCTTTGCAAAGATGATTATCCTACCCTGAATTGAGAACTTGGCTGTTCTTCAGTGAAAAATACATTGGTTTGAGTATGTTTTGGGATTTTGGAAGAAAGTTAAAAAAGACTGAACTCCTACAACTGTTGTTTATTCACCAAACCAAGTGCAAATCAAATCAAGTAGGTGAATCAATGTTTGTCATAGTACAGAGTTTAAGACGTAGGCGAGATGACATATTGGACGTAGGCGAATCGACTCTAGACGTAGGCGAACTGACATATTGGACGTAGGCGAATCGACTCTAGACGTAGGCGAACTGACAGTAGGCGAAACGACTCGTAGGCGAAACGACCGGCTACCATGTGAACTGACATAAGTTCAAAATCAATCTTACTCCAACTCAGAGCAAACATTTCAAGACAATATCACTAATTTACACGGAGCGAAGTAGCTTCTGTTTGGAGCGAAGTAATTTTTGTATGGAGCGACTTCGATTATGGAGCGAACTGACTTTTCGTTGGCGTGAAGTGACTGGGGACGAAATGACTATGGAGCAAATAAGAAATGGGAAATGACTATGGCAACTTAGAAAACTATAGCATAAAAAGAATAGATGACGATGTTCTGATATGAAAAACTTAGCATAGAGTGTAATGATACTAACCTCGACTGGTTTAAATTCCGCGGGTAAAATTTCGACGGCCTTTTGAATGTGTTGTCTGATTTTCTTTCTCTTCAAGCTTCTCGTTGACTTGTTCAATTCCCAGTAACTGTGGCGACTGACGTTAAACTTAACAGTGTTGTTTGCAGGGTTCACTGGCTGGCGGGTACGAGCGACCTCTTCGCGAAGAAGCTGAAGCTCCTGCTGAAGCTGGAAAACTTCACTCCTTTTTTGAATCAACTCCGTTTCCAGGCTTTGAATGATTTTACTGTTTCCTATCTTCCTTGCGCGGAGTTGGTAGTTTTCTGCCAGCAGGTGCCGTATACGTTCGTCGTAAGCTTCCAGAAGAGGCAGTGAGACGACGGATCTCTCAGCGTAATCAGGCTTTTCAATTCTAAACTTAGCAAACATTTTCTCAAAGGATGATCTTTCCCGGTCGATGACAATCGTGTACTGATTGCAGTGAGGCTGTATGCGTCTTAAAGACGATTGTTGTCAAGTGACGTTAGCATAATTAGCATAATTAGCTTTGGCTATTCTTAACAGAACAAGAGATCAATGATGTCAACTGACCGCGAAAATCAAAAAACGTTTTGACATGATGTTTAGGCGGTGGGTTTCTTAGTACAGGTTTCATTAGAAATAGAACCTCGTCCAAGTTGCGCACTAAAAACGGCCCAATGTGCTGCATGCGTTTCACCTAGAAAGCTTTTTTTTGGTAATTAAAAGTTTTTTGACGATTAAGAGACAAAAGCAATACTGAGAATACCACAATACTAAGCGTGTACTTTATAAATACAATCTTAATGAATCTTATGGACTTAGAAAGGTTTGCGAGTTAAATGGCTAAATTTGTAAACTCCCCTTCATAATAGTCTCTTTGAACTTGCCATTTTAAGGTTTGCGAATTTATCGCCGGTGGTTTTGTTTTTATATTGCGGTAAGTAAAATCGGACGGATCAGTCATTGTCAGTTTAAGCAGCGCCGCGATGACTTTTATGTTTTCTGCGCCATTTTTTACGCATTCGAGTTTTATTACATGATAATAACCGCCAAAGTTAGCATTTCCAACACTACAGTACCAAAATATTTCCTAGAATCGCTTAGCATTTCCAAACAAACTTCGATACTCTATGAGCTTGAATGAAGCTGTTTGTCGAAACTCGTAGAAAATTTTGCTCCGGCTTCTGGGTGAATCAAAAAATTTTGTGTCGCATCCCAAGTGGCGATACTTCGTTTGCGATCTTACGATCTTTGTGAAGAACCATCTATTACTCCCAAAAAGTTTGGAAGAACCTTTTAATTAGGGTTTGTTCGAAAATTTCCAACTGCCAGGTAAATTGGTCTTCTATAGCTATCAGACTGATCCCCTATCTCCGTGTAACACAATCTCCCCGTCCTTCCCCCGGTAAATCTGTCGTTGATGCAGGCCACCCCGAGAAGGGTTGATTTTGTCATCAACTAATCATTAACGAAGGTTTTGAATCTCGCGCTCGGAAATTTGGTAAGCGTCGGTTCTTTCTGACCTTTGTTATAATAACAAAAGAGCCTCAAAGATGCGGTCAATTGAAAGAACCATGAAAGAAAAGTGACGCCGCACTATTGTTTACTCAAAAATTCAAACCCAAGTTTGATATGACATTTTACATTAGAGGCACACGGCGCTTAACAGGTGCGGTTATTTCTTTTAGGCCAACATAAGCTCCCATGAGATGTCGGTGGAAGTGAAGTGGGAAAACTATATGATAGCACACAAGAATAGAGAATTACAGAAAACAGTGAGTGTAGAGAATTTACTTTTTCTTGATTGTCGGCGCCCGGCTTTTGCTAATCGTCCTCTTAGCCTATTGTAACTGGTTATTATTTACTTGATGTTTCAGCCCGAATTAAAAGCGCTTGTTCGAATTGGTGTACCACACGAGCATCGTGCTACAATATGGAAATACTGCATTGAACAATGCGTACAAGAAACTAGGAAGTTAGCGGGCGATGGCTATTATGCAAATCTGCTGGAGAACATGAAAGGAAAACACTCGCCGGCTGTGAAACAGATTGAGTTAGACTTGTTACGTACATTACCAAATAACAAACATTACGATAGACTGGATGCTGATGGGGTGAGTAAGTGTTACTCTATAAACAACAAACATTGATAGTTAAGTTTTACTTGTACACTAAAGTTAGATGGTTTGGGGTTTGAATCTTGAAATTGAGAGATTTAACTGCAAGTTTCAAGTGACAGTTCAGTCCGCGCGCTATTTTGCCATACTTAGTAGAAGGAAGAGTCTCCTCTACTAAGTACTAGTATGATTGTGTTAAAGCTAGTGACTAATTACAGGTTAACGCACTCAGCGAGTGAATCATCGGGATTTACCTGCACGA
>OFEQ01000080.1_pt1 | contig 11351 bp, 7 predicted proteins | sample 1521141 | NCBI WGS metagenome assembly OFEQ01 (sample SAMN04272335, study PRJEB24112) | coral metagenome | biome: Coral reef; feature: Shallow seawater; material: Coral tissue | host: Coral | place: China: South China Sea | collected 2014 | reverse complement strand
GATCCAACGTAGAGCAAGTTTTGATCGTACACGGTTTCTGCAGTGGTTTAATCCTCAATGAATGTTCCTCGGGGAAAAATATATATCTGCCTACTCAAAAATGGCAAAAACAACTGCGAAAAAAATAGTTGTTTGACGCTGGCTGGCACTCAAAATTTGCCGTGGTTTTAAGTTGCACGACCTTATCACCTGCGAGTTGAATTTTAAAGTTGTTTTTTCCCGAAGAGTTTATGACCCATGACAGGTCCACAACAGTAACATGTTCTCCTTCCGTGGCTTGGCTCTCAGTAGTACTTAGAAAAATCAAATTCGAGCATCGATCAGGAGCTAATTTCTTGTTAATTGAAACCTTTTAATGTTTCAGCGTGCAATGGAGGTGTGTTTTTTTACTGCAAGCGTCCTTCGTAACGCCTATCTAGATTTCTTCATGACACAGGAAAGGGGAAAAAGGAAAAAATTCTTATAATTATAATAAAAATGACGAGAAGTGGTACAATAATAATTCTGAGCTGCACGTTTTGGCAAGGCGAGATTATGTTCAGACCAGACATAAACGCATTGCGGACCCACGTTGCGTTGTGATCTGGTTTGGCAACCTAGTTCTGGTTTATTCACGTGACTGGTCACGCCCGTCACGGAGAGCTGCTTTCCTGCACGATTGCTGCCTTGTTGTTCGAGTAGACCGAAGGTGTTTGTCAGAATGTCCAGCTCTCGTGAGCAGATTGTTCCGATAGAGGAGGAAGATAGAGATAGCTTAGAATGCTCTGGAGACAGTCTTAAAGAGAAAACGACTGTTACAGCGATTGGAAAGGTGAATCACGTTCGTAATTGCCAATAAGTAAGCTTATGTCCATGCATTTTGATCGGGAGAAACACGAGTCTGTTTACATGGATTTGTACCCTAACACAACTTAAGTCCTTCGTTTGGTCTTTTTTCGTAATGTAGGTCGATGTATGCTGTTTCGATTGTCTTGTTTTATATAACCGTTATTATTGAATACTTGTAATTTTATAAGTTTTAATTTACTTCCTTTAACCATTTTTATCAAAACATAATTGACTTTATAGTCTTAGACGTAAAGCGTGCATAACTGGCTTCATTAGCTTTAGTGAAAATGGTACTTTTTGCCATTTGATGGCCAAGAAACATTCTTGCATAAATGTTAACGCCAGTGCAGTCGAAGGGATTTCATTATCCAAACTTCCACTTCCCACTTTCTGCCCCCTCTTCCACTGCCTCCCATGGTCAGAGTTACTCCAGTTTCCAGGTGACTCGCTCTACTGGGGAATGTACCAGCTTGCTGATACTTCATATAGAAATTTGCCTTCTATCCTAAATGTTGTGATAGCAGATATTTTCTGTCTGCGCATAGAATGCAAGACTTCAACTTTCACATCAAATGAAAGTTATGGAAACTTTTATTTGGAAAGTGAAACTTGTGCAAATTGGTACTTCAGTTTTAGATGAAAGCTGATTGCTTTAAGGAACATAATTTATTTAAGTCACAGACATTTCTTTCTGTGCAATTTCAGTTAAAAAGTGTGATAACTATATTTGTATAGGTAACCATACAGTTTTGAGTTCAATTTAGAATTAATTTGCATGAGTGAATTTTTCAAAACGTTGAAATTGCATGAGCCACTTTGGCAAGTGCAACATGAAAAATTTGCATGGAGGAAGTGCCAGAAGATCTTTCTTGAAGCCATTTTTTCGCATTTGAGAAAACTTTTTTTGAAATTTTTGTCATCGTTTTACTTGACAGCATTGGCTTAGAACATTTCCCGTTGTCTTTCAGCAAATCACATTTCAGAATTACGATGTGTAATTTGCACTCAGGTGTTACACTTTTTGTACCGTTGTTACACTTGAACTGAACTGCTCTCAGCCAATCAGAATCAAGAACCTATTTCATGTTTATTATTAGACATGAAAATGTAGTTTTATAAACCCTGGTAGAAATCCTAGCCAGGATCCTAAGTAGGATCCTAGTAAGATCCTAATAGGATCTTGTTTAAGATCCCTTCAGGATCTTGATAGGATCCTATTTAAGATCCTTAAGGATCCTGCAGGATCCTACATAGGATCTTGAACAATACCTGGGTCAACTTGGAGGATCTTATACAGGATCCTATCAATTGTGTAGGATCTTGTACAGGATCCTATCAAATGTGTAGAATCTTGTACAGGATCCTATCAAATATGTAGGATTTGTACAGGATCCTATCAAATGTGTAGGATCTTCATTTTCATTTCAGGGGAAATAATTTGTTTGGGACCTTATAAAGGATCTTGTATTAGTTCTATATCTTTTCAATTGTAGGATAGTACTTGATTTTTCCTTTTCAGGTCAAACCCTGTGATGCTTTGTCTTCTTCCTTATATCGGCGGCCAAAAACTTGGGGAGATCTCAAAATCTTGGCGGCCAAAAACTTGTCAAGATTCTCGCCGAGATCTTAAAATCTTGGTGGCCAAAGACTTCTCAAGATTCTCGCAAAAAACTGGTCGAGATTCTCGCCGAGATCTCAAAATCTCGGCGGCCAAAAAACTCACCGAGAATCTTGGCAAGACTTTAAGTAAGATCTTGTCGAGATATCAAAATTTTGGAGGCCAAAAAATCTCGCCGGCAATGTTGCCAAGATATTTAAAAATGTCAAGACTCGGATCCAGGTAAGCCTTATCATAAATTCGTTGAGTGAAGTAGTTTCTAGCAAGTTCTAGCAAGCAAAACAAACACACTGAAATACGACTCCACTATGTCAAAAACAACCAGATTTATTGACAGATAAGACTGTCACGTACAGTTCAGAAATACAATAGTTTCAGACACGTTCATCTTTACTTCACATTTAGCTACATTCAATGAATGGAAAATCGTTATTTGCTGAAACTAGAAATACAGGAGAACTAACCTTTATCCTCGGGTCGTCACGTCGTTTACCTCGAGCAAAGAAGGATAATTGACCTCAGATGTACTATTATCTGTCAGCCGCAAAGAATCGAAGAAAATTCGTTTGGCTTGGCTACAACTTCACCTCAAAGCGAATGCCATGAAAAGGTTTATCTTCATTAACTGCTCAAGTTTTGCACCTTGCTAAAAATTGTTCCGTGTACACAGACTTATAGTCGCAAATAGGTCGCTTCAACATTGCAGGTCTTGAAAAAAACACTGTTACAAGATGTAGTACGAACTCACATTCGCGATGAAAACGTAAGAAATTAGTTAAACCGTAATTCCTTTTCTTGAACAAAGCAGCTCATTTCATCGTAACTAAGTCCTTTGTATTTTCAAAAACATCTAAAACAAACAAATTTCCCACCGCAAGAACTCTGAAGCGTACTCCCCTGTCGAAGGATGGCGTGTACTTTACCCCACGTGACCTAAGACATCCAATCACAGTGCTTAGTTAACGATCTTGGCGGGAAGTCTTCCCGCGTCTAGTCTGTCTGCCGCGGCGCTGGCGTAGCTCGAGAAAAGTGAAGAAAACAAAAAGAAAATCCTACCTCTACAAAGCCAAATTTGAAAAGTATTTTTTTTTAGACAACTGATGGCCATTGAGTAACTCAAAGGTAAGTCTGCTCCAACGGCTAAAAGACAGAACACAATTTCAAGACAATCAACAAAACTCTTAACTTAAAAAGCGATTAGCACGCGTATCAAACTTCGTCGCCGTAAAATAACGTCAGATCGCTCCATTCAACTTTGTTAAATAAAATTTTGGTAAATAAAACCAATCCATGACAGAGTGTCTTTACTTCATTTTTGGGCTTCCCGCATCTAAAATCGAACTGAAAAATAGAAAGCTAATGGTCAACCACAAAGCAATTAAATTCAACAAAGAAAATTATTCGTGCCATCTGGGAATGGCGAGATCTCGACGAGATTCTTTTTCTTTCTAAATCTCGGCCAATCTCGGTAAGAAGTTTGTGTCTTTTAAAATCTCGGCGAAATCTTACCGAGATTCAGAAAGAGTCAGACTTCACGGCAAGATCTCGCCAATCTCGGCGAGAGGTAGAAAATCTCGCTACGAACTCGACAAGATTTTTGAACCCACAAACATCAAGGCGAGATCTCGGCGAGATGGACAATATATCGCCGCGATCTCGCCGAGATTCAAAAACTCACAAACATCAAAAACCTATCTAAGATCCTAATCTCATTAAAGATCCTATTCAAAATCCTAATCCTAATCAAGATCCTCTTCAAGATCCCAATCAGTCCTATTCAAGATCCTAATCCTAGTCCTATTCAAGATCCTAATCAAGATCCTAATCAATATCCTAATTGAGATCCTAATCCTAATCGCGATTCTAATCCTATTCAAGATCCTACTCAAGATCCTACTCAAGATCCTAATCACGATCCTAATCCTAGTCCTATTCAAGATCCTAATCAAGATCCTAATTAAGATCCTAATCCTAATCACGATTCTAATCCTATTCAAGATCCTACTCAAGATCCTAATCCTATTTAAGATCCTAATCAAGATCCTAATCCTATTCAAGATCCTAATCAAGATCTTAATCCTATTCAAGATCCTAATCAAGATCCTAATCCTATGCAAGATCCTACAGGATCCTACAGAATCCTTAAGGATCTTACAGGATCCTGCAGGATCCTATCTAGGATTTCTACCAGGGTACAACCTCGGGGAATTTGTCCACTACAAATCCAAAATAACTTTTAGAATCACTTTTTATTTCCGAACAAACATCAAATACTCTCAAAACGTTTCAACAAGACTTTCTGTGGGAATTTGGTGAACAATTTTCACTCAGTGCCGGGCACTTAGTCTATTTGAGACTGTGACTAGCAATCGGATAAACAACCTTGCAAATTTATGGTACGCACAAGCTTAAAGAATTCGTCCAGTACAAATCCACAATAATTTTTGTAATTCACTTGGCTATTTCAACGAAACATCGCATCTTCTCATTAGGTTTAGAAGACACTTTTTGTCGCAGTTCGATAATTATCTCTATCTGCTGATGTAAAGTATCAAGCACATACCGATTTTATAGTATGCTCGAACTCGGACTCGGGCATTTCGTTATCTTGCAAACGCACACAATTTTTGGAATCGCTCTACATTTCTAAAGAAAGATCAAATACTATCTAGAAGTTTAAAGAATCTTTCAGTGGAAATTCTGTGAAACTTTCTGACTTTCGGGTATTTCGTTCATTTGAAACCTTGCCCGCCGGGCTGCCAGGCGTATAGCCACAGCGAAATTCAAAACACGAAGCTTGAGCAAACAACAGCTCACAATTGCATCGATCATGTTTGGAGTAAATATTCGATCACGACCATTTTAAGTATACTTAAACTCTACTTTTAAAATAACAATATCATCAGATCAATTCTTGAAATCTGTGTTTGTGACCAGGTACTACAAGGTAATGGTAACACAGCGCGAGCAGTTGCAGAGCAGTTGGCGCAAACAAAACAAAACGATAACAACAAATACATTTCTCACCCGTGACCATTCTTGTGCCGGACACAGTTGTCTCTGTTCGGTCATCTTTCGTAAGAAGGTGAGTAGTTTACTTCCTATTCCCTAATATGGCACATAGATTTGAATAAAATGTTTAAGGGGCCATAATATTCCTTGGAGTACATGCTCCAGTGTATTACGTCATTTGCTAGTCGAACATAGTTACACATGAGGGGACATCCCCGGCAACCAATCCCGTCATGTTAACTCTGAAAGGGACTTTTCCCAGGGAAAAGTCCTGGGGACTTGTCCCTAGCAGCAAATTCTTTGAAAATTTTACCAACAAAGGTTGTCCGGTCAATCGCACTACGAAATAGTACACCGTACAAATTCGAATAACTGCTTGTTTCTTGAGAAGCACGCTTACGCGCACTACCAGGTAATTGCGGTCCCAGTTCAGAAAATCCCGCAAAGGTGGAGTGCGTAATTATCGGCCAGTGTACAAAAGAATTCAATGGTCATCTGACGTTTTGTAACGTAAGTGACGATGTTGGCGTGGACAGTGAATCCAAACTGTTGCTTGCTCGTGCAGGTAGGGTGTTTCGCATTGTAGTCCTAACTAACCATGATCACCATATAGACCCTAAAAGGCACCGAAATTTAGATACGTGGGTTGCGCTGTAACTTTCTGTTAAACTAAATACGTTATGCCTGCACAACGGTTTTTGCCAAGACCATGAAGACGAAAATTTATTTGTAATTAAAACTTTGCTGAAAATTCAATTTTGCCTTCAGAAGTCACGGCTATTGTCAAGGCGAACTACCGCATAAGGCACTAAGATATTGTTATTCTTTATCTGCACGAAGTATGCAGTTTCGACACTCCGACCTAAATGAAATCTATGTGAGTACCCCTTTTAAGACTTCTTAATTAGTGATCCTGCTAGGCCTGGGGACCTCTCCCCTTTTCCGATGGAGAGTGATTATAACAGACTGTACTCCCAAGCCTATTTTTATGGAGCGGGCGGGGAGGAACAAGAGGGTAAATCTCTTTTTCCATGGTTTTTGAGCCCATTTTTCCCTCCTCCCTACTTTAAAAGTTCCATAGGACTGTTTCCCCATCCAGGCCCATCCAGTTCTCTCAATTCCCAGGATTTCCTTTCTCCCCTCCTCCCTTCTTTATTCCCTTATTCCTCCCTCGCCCCAACGTTTTTTGCGCTATTTCTCCTTCCTCAAAATTCCGGTCCTCCCTCCATTACGTTTATCAGAAATATGGGTAGAAATATGTCTTATTTTGGTTGTGCAGACTTATTGTTGCAAGCAATGCAAATGATTTAAATGAATATTTGTCAAAAATTCCCTAATTGCTGCTCTAATTTGGTCTAGCTCTTTTTTATGTACAATATTTTAGGCATTTTTGAAGTTGGAGAGTCTCATTTAACAATTACGGTGTGTCCCCGTCATCGCAACTTGTTTGGAATTCGTTGGCGGTGCAACAGAACACGGTGCACTGTTCCTTCTTCGATAGCAGTCCATGGACTCGCAGGATCCACTGGCCAGTGTGGGCTTAAGAGTGTACAGTCCGCTTACATCTTTCGCTCAGCAAAGATTCTTGTTCCAGTTGGGTCGCGTATGTATATATATTTTTTCTTGTTAGATAGCGAGCTCCTTACAAGCGTTCGATTAGTTCTGCTTGCGCTGTTCTCCAGCAAACCGAACACCTAGTAAACTCTGATCACGTGATTGGCTGTCTAGACCCTCTCACGATTTCTGATGAGAGATCGAAAAGATCATGAGAGGGATCCATAAGAGGGATTACCCTGAGAAAAAGATCTATTGGAAGATCATCTTTCTTGCAAATGAAAGCATGCAAATGAAATGCAAAATGAAAATGAGTGCAAATGAAAGGAGACTTCCTTTATGCCGTCTGCCCATTTCGATACATATGCATGATGTAAAACAAAAGATGGATGTAAAATCTTATTTTAAAAAAAAGCAGGGGTTAGAAAACACGACTTTTGGGGAGTCTCGTTCTAAACCGTGCGACTGTTAGGACTGGTAGCATCACTACAGACAACAATTTTTACTTTGCCTGATATTGATCGTCTTATTTCCTTCTACTTGAAGCCATCTGCAGGCGGTGTCGACAGCATATTACTGAGCTTGTTGCCCAGCCGGAGATCATTTCAGATGATCCATACCAGCAGCAGCCTATTTCACCAGAAGTATTGCAAATCACTCCTGGAGCATCTTACCCCCCCAGTCACTTGACTGAGCTTGTCTGTCAATCAGAAATCATAACGCCTCCATGCCAGCAGCAGCCTACCTCATCAGCAGAACTAAAAGTCAGTCCTGAACCGTCCAACCCGCTCGCCCAGGAACAGGTGAGTGCTTACATTAGTCATACCGGAATGCAAAATGTGAAACAATTATTCAACAATGTGATTATATAATGCTGATGGTGCAAATCAAATGACAATTGAGCTGTGAAGTGTTTTTAATTTTCTCCATCCAGAATGATGAGGGAAGTGCTTCGTGCGAGGAGCTTGCAGTCAGTTTTGGGCATTGTAATGTGACGGATGACAGCTACGTTCTCTCCCCCGAAACGGGCAGCACGGTGTCTTCCTCTGGAGATGGTAACGAAACAGTTGCAAGGGCTTCTTCTGGACCGCGTGAAACCTTAAATACACTCTTAAACCAATGCCAGATTCAACCACTCGGACGGCCATGGACAGACTGGGACAGAGTTAATGAAAAAACCCGGAAGCGCTACACTCAGAGATCTGGTGAAATTGTTTCGACAGTTCTTAGGATCATTTGCCCGGTCAATGCACCCAAAATTTGGAACGCGCTACAGTCCTCCAGTATGGTAAACCAGCAGCTAGGTGCTCATCAGCCTTTTCTCCCTTCAGAAAGGGCATATCTACAAGCAATGGCCGAGGCTTACTCAAATTCGTCTAGTTGGGACACCCGGCGACAAGTCCTATCAGTCATGGCTGGAGTGGCTAGTTTTGGCGCCATTTCTGAGTTTATACCAGGCTTGACACAATATCGGTACACCATGGCAAATCTCCACCGTATGCAATATGGGCGAGGTGCTCCAGTGCCTTTGCAGAGAGCACCACGAATTAAAATAGACCTTCAACAGCTGGATCATTTCCTTGGCTTTATTACAAGCCCACACCTTGTACAGGATCTGCCGTTTGGCGAGAAGAATTTAGAGCTCTCTTCCGGTGAGATAATAGCCGTACCAAACGTTATCCGTACGATGATTCCGGAACGTATTGTAACGCAGTATATCCAGTTTTGCACCGAGACCAACTTCAAGGCACTCAGTCGCAGTACACTGCTGAGGATTTTGAGGGAATGCAGTGCATCTGTTCGGAAATCTCTCCAGGGATTGGATTATTTCGCAGCCGAGGGAACACGAGCATTTGAAGATCTACTATGTATTGTGCACGACATCTCCTTATTACGAGCTGATGGTTCAGACTGGGAAACTATGATGAAAGATTCCCTCAAGGCAGGAAAACTCTACCTAAAGGGAGATTACAAGGTATTTAATCTAGTATTAAGCTACATAAATACATACATAAACTAATGAAAATGATGATATTTGGTAGAGAGGGGGTGGGAGAGGGGTCGGGAGGAGGAGACGTCATAGGTCGTGAAATGTTGCCACTTAAGCTGTTACAAAAAGTGAGTAACAGGAGCAAGGCTAAAAACAAAGCAAAAAAGAAAGGGAGGCGCCTAAGGATTGTGCAACGAAATGACTAGGATGTGTTTTGAGTCCCCTTATCTTATCTACCGGGGACAAGAAAAACAAACAAAGGCGAGAGATAAGGTGAGGGAAGTGGAGGGCAGAGTACGGGAAGCGGGAGGTTCTGACCCCTTGTAGCCCCCCACTAGGGTCATAATGATGGAGGTAGTAACATAAATGCGCTTTTTGGTTTCATATCAAGGTACATATTGATAGTAAATCTACGGTGGCTGACCACTGCAGTGTTTACGCTCTCAGCGACCCAAACGAGGCCGTCTTCAAACAAGATTGTGATCACCAACACGAGGAGCAGTGTGACCAGTGTCAGTCAATCAACGTGGTCTTGAAAGACATCGGCCAAGCGGTACAAGACACGGCGTTTCGATCCAAAGAAGAAAGAGACGAGACGCTGTATCTCTATGAAGAAGCACAGAGAGCGATTCAAGAGTGGAAGAGTCACCAATTGCGGTCAGTGAGACAAGATCAGTCACGGATCGATGTGGTGGACCTGCTCAGCCCAGAAATCGTGTTGATAGTTAATGACTGGGCCATGAAATTTCTCCCGCAGCTATATCGAGAGTCCCAACAAGACTGGTTCGGAAAAAGAGGAATTTCATGGCACGTCGCTGTGGTTTTTCGACGAATTGATGGGGAGCTGCAATCGCAGGCTTTTGTTCACATTATTCAATCCTGCAGTCAGGACAGCTTAGCTGTAGTTTTGATGATGCAGCATGTGCTAAGCATTTTGAAGTTCCAGCACCCGGAGGTAACAACTGCATATTTTCGCCAGGACAATGCCGGTTGCTATCATTGTGCCAGCACCGTCCTTTCCTGTGCTTCCATCGAACAGTCCACAGGCATTAAAGTGGCTCGCTTTGATTTCAGTGATCCCCAGGGTGGCAAGGGCCCTTGCGATAGGTTAGCAGCCACATGCAAATCGCATATTCGTGTGTACATCAATGAGGGTCACGATGTTACGAATGCAGAAGACATGAAGACAGCATTACTTTCTCACGGAGGAGTCACTGGTGTTCGAGTAGCAGTCCTGCCGGCTGTGGAGGGGCAAGCAAACATTCAGCAACAACAAAAAATCCCAGGAATCAGCAAACTAAACAATTTCCAGTTTAGAGACGGTCACCTACTGGCCTGGCGAGCGTATGGAATTGGCGTAGGAAAGTGTGTGGTAGACAAAATTACAGGTACCATAGCTATTATTAACACACGCTGGGCGAGTTCTATTAAAAATCTGAGTCTTTATATTGTTCTCTTATTGTTGTTTATTTGCTCATTGAAAACAATAACGCGAGGGTTTCTATGAAAATTATTCTTGATTTTTGGTAGATTTTGGACATACACCGCGCAGCGGAGATACGAATTTTGATTTCCGAGTGCATGGTAAAAAAACAAGAGATCGTGATCTCATTTTCTCTTGTAAATGACAATCTTTTATGGAACAGTGCTTGCTGCAAATGACTGAAACGTGCATGGAAGGGCATTACACGGTTAGCCACTGTAAACCTGACATGCCATCTTCAAAACCTTGTATTGTTTTTCAAATTAACTAGGATACTTTGACCCACGTGAAGAGGAGGCGCACCCGTGCCAACTACCAGTTAGCATTTATTTTCGTACGTAATGGTTTTTGTAATTTTACTACAATGGTAACACTTTTTTACAATAGAGTGGAAGACGAATTGAAGCACTATTTCCTTCTTTTCACAGATGTGAAGTACAGCTGGCTGTCTGTTCCTTTTTCAGACGGAGATTTTAAGTCTGTGACCGTAAGGCAGCCAAGCTCAAGCAGAGCCCGCACACGTGATGGGAAAGTTGTACATGTAGAACCGGAGGGACCAATTTACAACAAAGCGGTGTATTCCTGCCCCCAGGAGGGCTGTATTCGCGTTTTTCAACGGTCGTCTGCCCTTGAGCGACACCTTTCTCTTGAAGCTTGCGAGCTGTCACCAGAAAGGTACTCCATGCTGGATTTAGCCAAACAGCAGTATGCCAGCCGCCTTCAGGAGGGTGCGTGCCCTCTTCCCTCTCTCAAAGTACAAGGCCCAGCTGTTTCATCGAGCTGCAAGCAGAAAGCCAGTGAGGGCTGGGCCTTAAAAGAAGCGAAAAGGGTTGAAAGGTTTAATGAAAATCAGAAGTCATACCTTC
>OFEQ01000079.1_pt1 | contig 11360 bp, 4 predicted proteins | sample 1521141 | NCBI WGS metagenome assembly OFEQ01 (sample SAMN04272335, study PRJEB24112) | coral metagenome | biome: Coral reef; feature: Shallow seawater; material: Coral tissue | host: Coral | place: China: South China Sea | collected 2014 | reverse complement strand
GTCCTTGTTTCCACTTCCCTTTCGTTTCAAACAACATTAAAGCACTAAAACAAATGAAGTTCGGTGTTGGAAACTGCGTAATCAGCATTAATCCTAAAGAGTTTGTAGAATAAATGAAAATCGATTTGTAATAGTAATGTATGAATAATTTTAAAATGAACACAACTTTGCACGTTGTATGCGCTTTAAAGCGAAATAGCAATTGAAGCTGTAATATCGGGTTGGAGCAGTAGACAAAGATTGCTGGCTTTTTTGGTAATAAAGATTAAGAAAAGAGATGATTTGCAACAACATCTGTGTTTTAATATGCTGTTTATTCACCTACATAAACGTCCTTTGATGTGCAATTTGCTTTGCTACCGACGATGATTGACTGACTCTGATCCCATGCATCATTGATCATAAGAGTGTAACTATTATCTAAAATGCAACTGTAGCTCGATTACTGTGAGGGCGTCAGAGACAATAAAAAAAGAAATCTAACTCGGAAGCCCGCACATGCATATTATCACATTGAAACTAATCAAATAAAAGTATCTAATAATTCATCACGGTTTTTGTGACTTCACTGCCCAAAAGGTACTGTTAGCGTTAAAATAACAATTGAGGCACTCCATATCGGGGCGGCACCGCATTTAAATATCCATTTACAATTTTCGCTGAATTCTAGTCTGAACCGGGCATCATTCTACATGGACAAAAGACAATTCTCCTTTACGGAAAGTTCACGGAAGCTGCATTGGTAGCTCTTGAGTTGGATCAACTGTAATACAGTTCTCTTCATTGCTACTTATCGGTCTCACTGCTTGTGTCGTCATCGTGACGTCTTTCTCTACTTAAGAATAGATTACTCACGCTAGACATCAGCATGCTAAGACCAGAATGCGACGTTTCTTGCCTTGATCGTGGACTCGACAGTCCCGGACTCAAAATCCCTGAGGAAGAGGCGTCAGCTGCATTGTCACTGGTTTGGTCCAAGGATAGCGTTTCCATACTGCTTCGTCCTGACCAAGCCGGGCCTAAATGCTGCAAACGTTCCGCGCCTGAAGTATCCAAAGGGTGAAACGCGGATAGATCAGTGGCCGAGGTTTGAGACTGCGCTGTCTGTTCGACGGTTGCTCTATGTTCGCTTGACTGCAAAGATGGAATAGAACCCCTGGAAGCAAGTGCTGAGCTGGTAGACTCTCCACAAAGCTGGATGTTTGAATCAGACAAAACTACACAAGGCTTCGACTGTCGCAAAGGCTTTTCGTCTTCCCTTGAGCAAAATGAAACAACAACGACAACGCTTGAACTACCAGATGATCTGATGGGGTTGTCTGAGGAAGAAGTAAATGGCTCAGCCTGTGGGGTTAATTCAGTTTTGATGTCTTTGAGTAAATGTTCCTGCTTTCCAGTTTGAGAACTGTGAAGCGATAAATCTGTCATGCTACTCTCTGAGGGAACATGTAAAGTTGAGGTAATTCCTGCTTTGGAGCACCCTCCGGTAGGGTACGATGGTTGAAACCCGCCATGAACGGAACCTGAGCTCACTCTGAGCATTCCACTGGCACTTTTCCCAAAATCATCTTGTGGTTCAGATACATCTTCTGAAAGCACCGTTTCGGCGACCGTTCGTGGCATAGCTGCTAAACTATCACTTGTAACAGCATTATCTGAAGGCGAAGTGAAAGTTGGTAACGTTGTAGAAAACGATGCCACCTGACTAAGCGATGGAGTGGCCGACGACTTCAAGTGAACTTGGGCGGGCGATAAGACGAACGATCCTGCTTCGATTTGTTCAGCTATTTCACCTACACTTTCTCTGCTAACGGATTCTGAACGCAAGGTTTGCTCTTGAAGGTCTCCCTCGTTAGTCTCAATGTCTTCAGTTTTACAAGATATCTCAGGAATTGCGTCCACTGAATCGTCCATGACTAGAGCTGAGTGTCCAGCGCATTCCGTAGATAAATCTATGTTATCTTCGCGTTCAAACTCTTCGATCTCTTTAGATTCGATTTCTTTAGATTCGATTGTGGCATCTTCACCTCTTATTACTGATTCGCTAGAGTTAGAAAGCCCGGCACTCGCTTTCTCCAACTTTTCTCCATTATCACTTGCTACTCCTATAGATCCTTCAGTCAACGTATCAGCTCCACTTATTTCACGAGTTTCCAATTCGGTACTGCATGGAAGATGATCAGTAATCACGCTTTGGTCTGTTACTACTGTTGCATTCTCTTGTTGGGTAGAAGGAACAGGCAAAACATCCGATTCTTTTTGAGGCAGGGAATCATGGCGCGGAGTCTTACCGCGCGACCCAGACTTTTTCTTCTTACGGCCAAACAAAGAGAATCTCCTTCGTGAAGTAGGAGTTATTGGTTCTTGCATAGTATCTTCAGAATCGTCAGATGAACCTTCCTTGTGCTCTGTGTCAGACGTTAAAAACTTGAAAGCTTTTTTTACCTTCAGAGGAATTCGTGCTTTCTTGGGTTTAACTGGCTGTGATTTTGTATACGATGATTGAGATTTTTCTTGATCTTCAATGCTTTCTTGGTGAAGAGGAGAGGAGTTGTCCTCGAAAGATCCAGACGGCTGATATTTGGCACTCAACTCTAAAGTAATTGGATTTGACATTTTTAAGGCCTTCCTTCGACTAGGCCGTTCGTCTGTCGAGAAATACTCCTCACTTGAATCCTGATGTGCCTCAAGCTCGATAGAGAGCTCACTTTGGGAGCTTTGGGAACGGTCCGTTTGTAGAGACCTCAAAGGAAGGTCAATGTCTACCTCAGAACCGCCAGATGATGTACGCGAGTCCTCTGAGGAATGGCTGGAGCCTAAGCTGACTCTAGATGTTCCACTGAAACTTGTCACTAAATTATCACGTGGTTCGGATACACCTTCTGAAAGCATCATTTTAGCGCCTGATTCACGCATAGCTCTGGAACTGTCAGTTATAAGAGCATTATCTGGAGACAAAATCACAGTTCCTGAAGGTTCGTCTTTATGTAATGATGCCCCAGATCCATCCTTCGGACCGGCTTCATTGGTGGAATAAGGAATATCTTGCTCCTGACTAACATGAAACACCTCCTTTCCAACATCATTAGCATCTTCAATTGTCCTAGCAACATCAGTGATAGCTGGTGGCGTCGAAGAAAACGAAGCCTCCTTAATAAACAGAGGAGTCGCCGTTGACGGAACGCCATCTTGGCTGGACCATGAAGTGAATGATCCTGCTTTGAGGGGTTCATTTACTTCACTAAGACGTTCGCTGCTAACGGATTGCAAACGATGCGACGAAGACTTTTTCTTCTTGCGGTCAAACAAATGGAATTTCTTCTGTGGAATGGAAGTGTTTGGTTCTTGTGTAGTATCATCAGAATCATTCGACGAACTTTCTTGTTGAAAATATTGTTTGGACTCTTTTTCAGGCGTTATAAGTTGGAGAGCTTTCGTCACCTTCACAGGAATTCGTGCTTCTCTGGACTTTATTGGCTGTAATTTTGTATATGATTGAGTAGCAGTAGAAACCAAAGTGGGAAGACCAAGGGATTCTACTTCAGCTTCAGTGCTAATCTCGGCTAAAACTGTCTGGTCTGGTCCTTCTATTGAAGAGTACGCCATAGCTGGGAGAGAAATAGACCGATTCAAGTTCTCTATAGGAAGTTGTTGGTCATCCTCTGGCGTTACGTTTTCTTTATCTCCAATAACGATAGGGAGAGAAACAGTTTCATGTGGCGTTTCCTCAAACAGTTGAAGAGACGAAATCTGTTGAACGTGAGGTTGACCTCTGGCTTCCACTTCTAGAGTAGCCGATTTTGCATATCTTAAGTTCCTGCGATCAAGATGTTCGTCTGTCGAAAAAATGTCCTCACTTACATCGTCATGTATTTCGAGCTCGATAGAGGGCCTACTTTGGAAGCTCCGGAAACGGTTTGTTGATAGAGACTCCCAAGACTCATAGAACGTTGTAAAGGATGCATCATCTCTATGATGGTCAATGCCTTCCTCAGAAGAACCATGTGATGAACGCGAGTCTGCTGAGAAACATTTTGGTATCAATTGACTCTCGTATTCCATTCCACCAAGCTTAAAGCACATTTGTGCGGTTTCAGATATAAATCCATGTTGTACTTGACTCATGTCTGAGCTAACATAAGACGGTAGAACTGATAATGATTGAGATCTCATTTCGGTCAAGTCCAAGCTAACGTGAGAGCCTCGACTGCGTCTCAATTCTCCTGTAGGCGAAGAGGGCGCACTATGTGACAAACCCGGTCTGTTCGATACCAGGGAAAATTGATGTAACGCATGTTCTATTGTACTGAGATCCAGGCTGATCTGAGAGTCTCGAAGAGTCCCAGGTGACCTAGCTGTATCCGTCAACGGAGGGTAAATTTCGAACGACGATCTTCTTCCTGTATCTCCTACAGTATAAATCTTTCGTTCATATTCAAAGGGTGTTTGGTCTGTATTAATTATAGGTACTGCGTCATATTTTCTTCTCCTATTCAATTCGCTTTTTTGTTTTTTCCTGTCAGGGGAACAATATAAAAACACAAAACAAATATTACGTTGCTGTACTATACCGTCTACGAACTTACCAAGCACGGAAATGAGCGTGGCTTAAGACATAGTCCAAAATCGTCATCCGGCCAGGCTACTTTACAAGGTCACACCCTTTTAGAGTTATCTCTCGTATCATCAAAAGCCTGACGTAAAGCAATTTCGGAAGATTAATGAAAGAACTAAAAGGCCGAACTGCGCGTTTTTTAATAAGACGCAAGCCACGCAAAGATTACACTGAGCCGCCAACGGTGGTTTGAGTCCGCTTTGCGGGCGTATTTTTTTGGACCGACCTCAAAGTATTGTAGTTAGCATGTAGCATTAAGTTGACTTCTTCCTATATCAGTTATGTAACTGGAAAAAAGACTAAATTGCAAAACAGTGCCCAAATGGGGCACCAGCAAACAAGGACAAGAAAAAGCAACACACATAAAGATTTGCAATACAAATAAACTATCCCACCGTCTATTAAGAGAGCCATTTTTGCACAATGGTCTGAACTTAAGTGATGGGAAGAAAAGTGCTCGCCAAACACTGCGCAGCACTGTGTGTCGTACTTGTTGAGCATAATTTTGGCAATCAGCAAAAAGAGATATAAAAAAGCTTGTTTTATTTCATATGGCAACTACAGAAAAAGATTTCGACTGCGGGGACCAATAACGCCACAGTTTTTCTTTAGAGATCGACGGTGTATAAGAAAAGCGACTTTGCTGGTTTTTTTTTTGCCATTTGCAGAGTCCTATTGTGGTTTTTGATTGCTTGGCAAAGCCAAAGATATGTCGGCCACTAAAAGCATTTGTACGTGACAGGTAATTACAGCTGAAATACAAAAGAGGAAACACAAGATTTGTTTAACAAAAGCATATAACATATTGCGTGCCAACAAAAATCAGGCCGTCGCTACTAGTCACACATTTTGATTACTTTGCTAAAAGCCCCGCGTTTTAACTAAGTTTATCAATTTCATTAATCTCACTGACTCACGCTATTCGTCCTAATAAATCAAGCGGGAAATTGAAGGCTAAAATCACGAGAACACGAAAGCTCGATGACAAATTCTGCCAAAACACGCAATGGCTGATACCGACAACGTACAAGATCTGATAAGTCTTAATAAGCATGTTGATTAAGTTGATATTCTCAACATCATGTATGAGGTCCATTAAATCAAGTATTTTCACATGGTGACGCGCTCATTTGTTGCACTCAGCGTAAATATCTTAACATAACATCGCAGTAAATTAAATTGTAAAAACTGCCGGTGAAAATATATTTAATCTGAAACACCCCACTGTCTCGCTGCATAATTATGCTTCTACTTAGTCATAATTAGCAAAGAGAACACGTGTTCAAAGAAAGAGGATTGTCATCGAGAGAATAACATATCACAAAGTCAATCAAAGGATACACATGAACACAACATTATATTCTCTTAGGATCGAAAACTGCTGTAAAGTTTTTACATTTTCCTGGCGCCTAGCTATTATAATCGACTCTTGAGCAATAGATTTGGAGTTTTCCATAGGTAACTGTAAATAAGATAGAAAAAGCATTCATCCGTTTGAAGACAAAAGATTTTCATTGGCTTTACCCGCCTGGCGCTTCTAAACAAAATAAAAAAAAACTGTTTGGGTCGAAACTAATAGCAACAGACCGTTTGTAGCGCGCGCAATTAATCACAAAGATATCAGTCGTAATGAAAGAACTTTTGAAAGTGGACAGATATTTTCGTTTGCGGTGTAACGATTTTTCTCCCATACAGTGCGACGCGATTCCCGCGTCGTCCATTTCATTCGTTTGTTTCAGCTGAGTTTTAACTTTGTTTTGATTGCACTTCACAAAAGTCAAAGAATAAAAGCTTGCGGCGGGCAATTGATTATGGCATTTGAATTAAAGCAGCGACGCTGGTTTGAGTTAGTTTACCAGATTAAACTACGATCAAATATAAGCAAAAAAACTTGGGCGCGGTTATTTTTTAAAACAGAACTTACTTGACTGTAATCCCCGTTATTGTGCTAAAAACATTAAATGTTTTGTGCAAAACCTTTGATACGGACCTTAGCAATTTCTGAAGACGTTATTTTATTTCGTTTATTTAAAACCTTCTTTACCTCGGCGTCTTAAAATGGAAAATAAAAACAAAGCAGGCTTTTCCTGAGGCACTGACATAAATTGCTTCCATCTCATCTTCTTGTTGTGATCTTACAACAGCTAACCTCTATTGCGCGCGGTTCTAATCCTTGCGCAGTTACTACTCTTGGTTAATTACAAAGTTTATTAGCTCGAAAACTTTTGCTTTTCACATGCATAACTGGGCTTAACGTTTTTCGAACCGCACAAGCAATCGAAGCTAGGCGTTGACACTTTTAAAGTATAGAACTGCACATGAAAAAACAGCTTAACTACAGACTGATGGGAAAATATAAAAAATGACAGCTGTGCTACGGCTTCTGAAGATTTACTGTTCCGCCAACTGAATGAATGGAAGATTTGAAAGCCATTGCACTACTGCGTTTAATTTCTACACAGCAGATATGCAAAGATAAATCGGCCCGTTCGGTAGATTGAGCGTCAGTTAACCTGATATGGGAGATTTATCTTAAAATTGTCTTCATGGATAGCCCGCTTCTGATATTGATTTCTCACAATAACAAAAGAAAATCAGACATATCTGATTTCGAATTTTTCAAAGCTGCGCGCGTTGTAACAACCTCTGACTTCGTTACTTCGCTCACTGCGCGCCTAAATTACGCGAGGCGCAGAGAGTTAACGCGGCGCTCAGCCAAACCGAATTTCAAAGGATAAAGATCTATGTTGGATCCTACTAAATCAATTCAAAACCAAATTATATTGTTTAGCTTCTCCAGTTGCTACGAACAATATAATTTACTTCAAAATTTCACCAGTCTGTAAAATTTCTTGTCCCCCTTAGTTAAAAGCTGGCGTGTTGTCTTACAGAATTAGTAACTATTTGACAAGACTCATCTCAACACATTTACTCATTTTCAAGCCTGTTTATTTTGAAGGCATTAAGGTTTCATTACAAAATTATTTCATGTACAGAATACACACAAATGGAGGTTATTTAACCCAGTTATATTCAGTGAGCTAAAAAAAACCTATCACTAACTCGACAAAAATATCTCAGTGGATTGCTCGTATTAACATCAGCAGTTTGTTTGGATTTCTTTGTACAAATAACGAGAAACTCTTTCAGAACTTCTCAGACTGAATTTACATGGTTTTTGGTGGAAGAAAATGCGGATAACTTCCGAACGAGGAAAGGTAGATTTCATTCCAACTGAAACGTACACGAGAAATGTGTCTATCCCCTTTAACTTATAGTACCTGCAAGACGAATGAATGTTTAGATCTTCCTTATATTTTTTCTCGTATTAAATTTTTTATGAAAGCAAAAGTAACGCCATGCGTTGAGCCCAAGTATTGGAAAGATGCATTTCTTTAAATATTTTTCCCATTTAACGGGCAAAAATGCAAAATGAAAGAAACATTACTTTTAGTAATATGTGGAGTTAGAAAAGTAAAAAATAACTTACAAGAAACGTAACGCAAGCGTAATTTTAAAAGTGACCTAGATGGAAAGTTGTAAGTTTTATTTGATTGAGAGAAATCGTTGATTTGGATTTGTCTAGGCAAACACTGGATGTCGAAAGATCGGACATTTTAAAACCAAACTCCAGGCACTCAATTATTTAACTTGTCACTAGCAACTCGCTAAATTATATCTACCAATCGAGTTTATTTCATAGTAATAAACTTCGTATTAATCTGAGTAATTGATAAGATCCTCAATCACGTTTTTCGAAATGGCAATAATATATATGATGTAAAAAATTATTTCATATGAGAACGATGTGTTTCCCCTTACTTTTAAAATAATTATTAGTCAAAAAACACTATAGCTAAAAGTCTGCAAAACGGTTATTTCACATTACACCATAACCTTGCCGCAAGCATGTAAGACGTTCCAAAAGTATAAGTCGCCTTTGGCGTTCTAACTCTTTGTCGGCAAGTAAACGTTCCTCCTCTAAAAACAACTGATGGACGTATTCCCGCGCTTTTTTAAGAATTAAAACTTTGGACGCCCGATCATTATCTTCGAGCTCAGGGATACTGTCTCTCAGAAACTGGAAGCGACATTTAAGATCTTCTCTCCTTTGCCTCTCAAGAACGTTATGAGTTGCGCGACTTGTCTCGTTATCTTCAGAATCGTCGCCTTCCATCGGAGGAGAATCTTGCCGACTTGATCTTCTCGACTTGCGCGGTTTTTTTGACACTGCGCAGTCAAACCGTTGATGGATAAATTCCTCGTTCGCTGCTGGCTGAGCTAGCCTGAGTGCTGGATTTTCCACTGCAGAGAAAAAATAATTGCGCAAAATTAGTCAAAATACTTTGCGCGACAGAGCAAAGTTTGCAAATTAAATTGAGAGTAACTGAGTTTATATTAAAATGTCGCGAGTTTCGTTATGAGCGCTAATTTGCCTCTAGATTTGGCAAATAAGGCTTTTCGATACTCTTTGACTAATTAATAGTGAAATGACAGACTTTATTTTATCATGAATCAGAAACGAAACTTTTCAACTGCTTGAAACCATTGTTCAAAGCGTTTCTGTTTTCGAAATAAAAAATAGATTTAATTAGCACCGGGCCAGTCATAAAGCTGCCTTGTCATAGGACAGATTGTGTATTCTATTTGACAAAAAGAAAATATCAGATGTTCGAAAACACTAATCTTGATTCAAGCTTTTGTAAAGTTATTTTCTAGCGCCAAATCACTTGAATAAATCTCACACGCCGCGATGGACTCTGATCACTCGCTCAAAGTTTACTAAAAAACGCGCCAAAGTGTGAAGTCAAAATCTGAAACAACTTATAAACAAAGCCAAGGAGTCATAAAACTTTCGTCTTTAAAACCACAGAGCGTGCATTTTAAACACTCAATTAATAACGAGACTCGACCGTCAACATTTAGTCACTTGTTCATAGTGCAGCTTGTTTACCGTGATGTACAAGCAGCTCCTTCTCCAGTTACAGTATGAAGATCCAAAGAGAAAATGTGTCGCGCTCCTCTACTAAAAAAAAAATCTCTTGTTTCACATGCGGCAAAAGCAAACTAAATGATCCTATTATTTCTGATTGTGAAACTAAACCAAACTAGGTTTAAAGAGCTTCTAAAGTCAATGAAACTACTCTCATGGGGAGGTGGTGGTTATACAATTCGAAAGTGAAATTGCGCAGTCGAAAAATTACCAGACATACTTTGATTTAGTCCACGCAAAGTCAGTACTGTGTGATATCTAAATGAAATAAGCGCGATATTCACCTGAAAACTGCGAGTGCCACCTCTCTACTGGTTGTGGGCCGAGCGCGGGGTCTTGGTTTGCAACCGTTGCGACAAAGGGAGGCAGATCTCTCATCATTTGATGTTCTGCCGCCATTTCAGCGCTGGCTTCATTCACGCACACCGCCGACAGCACAACTCGATTCCCCTGAAATCTCTGCGATTCAACTCGATCAAAGTCGGTCTCACCCGCCGGCCAGATATACTCGTCATCTATCGTGCTACATGTCAGCCGTTCCATTTCAGCGTCGGACAGAACCAGAGGTAAGTCCGAAGACAGATCTTCCGGCTCTGGAACAACTTGAAGGCCGTTTCTTCTCGTTGGGAGAAAGTTCCGTTTACAGCCAGTCTGAAGCAGGTAATTTTCGGGACTATACGGCGGCGTGGGTAGAGCAAATTTCTTCCAAAAGTCGTCGTTATTTACGTTCGGGTTATATGGATCTTCTGAGATACTTTCCACGATCACATCTTGAGGAGCAGACGAGTCCATGGGTTGAGGGCCTCGTAGTCTCTCGTCAAAAAACATATCGTAACACAGTCTGTTATTGGAAGAAACGTACAAGTTATTAGGATGCGCCTGACCACCATTCAAAGTACACATTTTCTTTTTGCGTTTGAAATCTGCACGCTTGACTGTTTACTTAAACACAACGTACCAAGCGATTGGACAAGCGCGAGTGAGATTTGTGAAGAGAAAAAAATCTGCTTTCAAACAGACCAGCCGCTTTTCACGTTAAGCTTCAAATGAATGAGTGAGTCAATGAATGGACTGATCACATCACAAAAGGCAAATTTGCATAAAATCATCGAAATCGGGCCCACGTATTACTGGAGTACCAAACGTGGACTACACGCGTGTGAGTCGCAAGACGGTTAGAAACGAATATTGGTTTGATTTCACTTGTGCAGTGAGCTGTGAATTCTTCTGCTAGGTTTGACAAACAAAACTTGTAGGTTACAGGTTTTTGAGTCACCCTCTCTGAAATAAAGGACTGGAATGATTTACGTAAAATTGAATATTCATGTTTTCTTGGAGTTTTTCACAAGCGAACGACCCGTAGCAATGTCTTTGGACCTGCTTTGTCCTTTGTTAGACGAAGAAACAAATTATATATGGCACCAAAAACCAACCAGCATCTTTTCTAAATTGTATTTCAGAGAACACTGCACCTTTGAAAGGCGCCATCAATGAGAAGCAGAGCTTGCATATCATGGAGCAACCGAATATTGACGTCTGCTACAAAGGGAATCAGGACATTGGAATGTGCAATATCGCAGTCCGAGTAAAATTAAATACAAATTAAAATTTAAAAAAAAAGAAAACTGGAGGTAGTTTTCACTCTTCCAAGACATGTTTAAAATCGACATAGTTACCCATGATCCAACAAAACGAGTAATTTTGATGACTTTTTGGATCCCTGAAAAATAGCCTAGGGTACTGATCTTTTAT
>OFEQ01000078.1_pt1 | contig 11379 bp, 7 predicted proteins | sample 1521141 | NCBI WGS metagenome assembly OFEQ01 (sample SAMN04272335, study PRJEB24112) | coral metagenome | biome: Coral reef; feature: Shallow seawater; material: Coral tissue | host: Coral | place: China: South China Sea | collected 2014 | reverse complement strand
CACACCTAAAGTGATTGGGGTGGTTTCACTAAATGGCGTTTGGGAAGGAGAAGACTCACTCACTCCGGAAACTGCCGTCTCGTTAGCCACGCTCGTATTCTGAAATCCACTCGCTGGATAAGAAACCACACAGGCAACAACAATTCAGGGCAAAATCAAACTTTGTGAAAGCAGGACATTTAGAAAATTTAGCTTCAAAGGGTAGCAAGCCCCCGTTTATGTTGTCCAATAACAGAATAAGGCTACAGTACTTGATACTAAATGTAAATATGTTGGCTATCCAATGTCAGCAGAAGTGCTTCAGTTTGCCCACTTTCCCCAGTCTGTTAAGTTGCAAGTTTTAAATACATATGAAGTAACAATAGCTTGAAACATCGTTTGATTTTCAAAACTGAGAGCAATCAAGCTAGCCCTGGAAAACCAAGGGAACAGAGCTCAAACTGTAGTGCTGATGATGTTGTCGTGAGATAGCATGCTTGTCGTGAGACAGTATCCTTGTACTACGTTTGACAGTTTCAATTCTGCCAATTGTCGTCCCCAGGGCTTCCGTTTCTTTGGTCACGTGGTCGTATTTTACAACGAATAGGACTGAGATCGACTGAGGACGAGCAAGAAAACTGTTTGACCTTATGTGCACTGGCTGAGGAGCAAATGGCTTTTGTTAGCCGTGGAAACCCTTTCGATTTATGCGAAAACGCCTTTCGTACTACATACTAGGAGAAATAACTGCTTAATTTCCTGAAGACCCGGTACAATTGACATCATCTTCAAAACGAAAATGAGGAATAAACAAACAAACCATCCATAACAATAGCCAGAGCTTGATTTTCTTACGTCAACCTCTTCCTTGTATTCTCTATTAATATCAAAAAAATATTTTCCTACGATATCCAAGTTATTCATTAATATTCGGAATGTCATTCAGGGATAACACTGGTGTCCCGCTTAGGAGCGTGCTTGCGAAGAAATGTGTTAGGCAACCTCGTTCCCAGGGGCCTCTCTCTACCTCGAGAAAGCACCTGACTAACGGCTGGTCACGTGTCTTTGCATGGCAACCCAAACTGCACAGAGGGTCCTTGACTTAATTTTGTCAACACTGTCTAGGGATGTGAATGTTGCCTTGCTATATAGACGTACTGTTATTTTGAAAAGGAAGTAAGTTATTTGTCAGAGATCCTGCCTGACCAGTGCTTCGTCTCTACCTGAACTTCTATGAGTATGAGATGTTGATTGAGAGGGAACTTTGCTTGTATTTCAACAACCTGCTCGGATTAGTTTAATATTAGTTTTTAACACTAAAAGAATTGCTTTAAATAACCGTGAAATTATCGATGAGATGCATTCCGCAAATTTGATTTACCACTAAACAGATTTGAAACGAAAGCCCCCGGATTTTGGAAAAGTTCCTCGTAAAATTTTTCACTGCAAGAGAATCGAATGACTGTCAAACTTTTGATTGGATGAATTCAATCAAATTCAGAGCTAGTCTCTTTGCCAAGCACTGGACGTATTTAAATCTAAACAAGAGATTATCAAGGTAAGAGAGTGAATCCACCATATAGGTCCTCTAACTAAGTTAACCCCTCTTAAGTTATCTTTAGACATTGTACCGAGTTCTTCCGCGGATATTACTCGCGTGTTGCGTGGATGTTTTCGGGCGTGAAAGATCTGTTTACATGTATGTCGTTTCGTTTTAAAGCAAAGGAAAACCTTCAACGCTGTGGGGTTGTCTTCTTTGATATTTTTATTACAAGGAAAGGAGCCTCGGTTCTCGGTACGTTTTAATACATTTTGAAACTTTAATAGGAGTTTAAATAAGAGACGGATGTCTCCTGCACAAGCAACAACTGAATGAACGGCAGAGAAATGTTCACACAAACGACAAACGACAAACGACAAACGACAAACAAACCCGAACCGAACCAACAGATGGTCAAAAGTGCAAAAGCAGTTTAAGCAGCAGCTGCAACAATGTCGATTAAAAGACCATTTCATATTCAACAAACGAATCTCGCGTGAATTTAGATTCACTCAGTTTTTCTATGCTGTCAGGGATGTCCTAAACAGAATTTGTAAGACAGCATCAAATTTCGAAACAAAAAACATTGTCCTCCTATAGTTCACGTTCTCTCAAATATGCAGAACGTGGCTATTTCACGTTGTTGTTTCAGTGTGACCTATTGTAAACAACGGCGAAGAAATGAACAAAGAATTTTGTTATACCTCTTGTCATGAATCTTCAAGTTGGTAGACCTCTTGAGGGAGCTTTTCGAATTTCTCCCTCTGTGTTTAACATTTTCAGCACGGCAATTTAGCGATTCACTGATCGCTTTGAAAAGTCCGACTCTAAAATCTTTACATTTCAAATACATGTAAGTTCAAAACGCTGTTGATGAAGAGTTCTCATGGCGGGATACGTATACGTAACTGCAAGTAAAAGCACCGATAATAAAAAAAAAGAAAGAATAGATTTTCAGCGAGACCCCACAAGTCGTAACAATCACACGCTTCAGTGCCATCTTTTTGTATTTTCAGTCGTGTTAATAATAACCCTTCTTACGTCTACTAGCTTTTCTAATTTACATTTGCGAGGCAATTCCGGGCAAAAACTACAAAATCACTCGAAATTGCCTCGCATACATGTTGAATTATTTTGTAATGCAAATGAGAAAAGCTTGCCGTGAAAAAAGAGCTAACACGATATATCAAAGCACAGAAGACTCGGAATCCCATCAAGATCCAAACAGGAAGCGTCGGAATGAGACGTTAGCGCACTTTTTTTCGGAAGAGAAACGTCGAAGCTGTGCAGTAAGTCACGTTAACATCTACAGGTACTGATATAGTTCCTCCCTAGCTATTCTGTTGACAAGCCGGGAAATGACGGAAAGTACTTCCTTTATGAAACCTAGCTATTCCAGTCCGTTTTTCAAATTCAATGCGCTTATTTTTGCAACATATTTATCAACAAAGTAGCGTCTTTTACTTGGATCATTACGGAAGGCAACAAGAGCGAGTTGTCTTATAATTTTAGTACCAACTTTTTTCCTTTTTTATCGTTTTTGCATCTAATATTCCACAAATGTACCATTTCAGAATACCAGATGTTCCGATGCTGTGTTCATAATCACACACGAGCAATCGTTGCCCTCCGGCGAATAATCGCCTTCCAGAACCGCATGAATGCCAGTCCATAATATCTTACAAGAAAGCATTTAAGAATTCATCTGTTAATGTTTATCTGAAGTAGATTACAAAGATCTACATTTCAAACTCGTTTGCTGCTTCTAGCCTTTGTGAATGTCATTAACGTTATCAGAGGTGCGAAAATTCATGCGTGTTTTGCAGGAAGTTCTTTTTCCTTTTCGGCTGAACCGCTTTGGTATTGCGAATTCCCTCAAGAAGGATAAAACGGTTTCCTCTGACAAGTGTCACATATGTATTGATACAAACAAGCGTTCGTCGATCTTCAAAAGCCGCAGAAAGACTGAACAGTAAATAGTCTACAAATTATGGCTTTTTGGAAGAGTTTCTTCGTTACATTTGGGTGGGAGGGAAGCACAAGACGCCAGCCGTTGAAGTACCCTAAGTTCACAATAGAGGCGGCATTTGTTGCTAAAGAGGACACCGTTGGGATTTTCGGTTCTGATCATTTTTCGAAATTTAGATCAATTTTTTCTTCGGTTTTTGTTCGTAAAATCGAATAAAAGCCTGCATATAAGAATCTAAATTGTAAGAACCTGTTCTGAGGTTATAAGAATCTATCAAACCATTATATCTATGTTAAAACCCGTTTAGCCTACTTTGGATTTTACTGTATCCGGTTTTGCGGTCTTGACATCTGTTACGGTTTTCAATTTTTTCCCTTTTTCTACAATTCTGGTTTCGTTGCATGTTCAGTCAACAACACTATTCTGACTTTATTAGAGAACAGTAAAGAGAACTATGGTAAAGTAATAAGCCTATTGGACAACACAGACTCAGATATCATTTCAGCAATTTATATGCGAATCTACTCTTCAACAATTGTGCGAAGGTGTCGGGAACGGGTATCCGACAAATAAGTCCCAGGTTTATATCTCAAATTGTTTACTGTTGCTTTTCTCGATTACAGAATTCTTCCGTTCTATATCTCGCTCTCTCTGCTCTCACACCAAAAAACGATCTTATTACGCTGTTTCGCAATCAAAAGTTCAATGTTCAAAAGAGATTGTCTTTCACTAAATAACGATAATGGCCATGCTTTCTTGTCACGTTATGTCACGCTATGTCACGCTTCCGACACTACTCTCCCCCTATTTGACACTTCGGTTACAGTGGCAAATATGAATAATCCGAGAAGCGATTACAATAAATGCGAATATGCTCAAAATGTCTTAATCAAATGTTCAAATGTTGAGAAAACATTGTTTGTCATCAACCAGACTCCTCATCACTTGCTATACTTTGAATTCGCGCCCGCGCAGCGACTGCGGCGTCTCTAGTCGGCCTAAAGGTTGGCGCCTCTGCATTCAGTGCTGCTTTGGGTTTATCTGTGGTCCTGTCACAAGATAGCTCTAACGGGTAGAGGTGCTGTATGGGCCTCTCTAGATAAGACTTCCCAGCTCGCAGCTTAACGGCCCTGATGACTCCATCACTTCCTGGAAACAGCTCCTCTACAATTCCTAGCCTCCACTGCCCGCGGTTCTTCTCGTCACCCTTGATAATAACGACGTCCCCACTTGTTAGAGATAGCTGCCTTTTGTTGTGTTTCATGTTATGCCTTTCACGTAGCCCCCTTAGGTACTCGGCAGTCCACCTTCTCCAGATCACATCCTTGCATCTCGTTAGATACCTTGCACGTTTTCTCAGATCAGGATTGTCTTGATGGTGTGCTTCAGGATCAGGCAACAAGTTAGGGCGTCCGAACTGCAACATGTTCGGGGTCAACAAAGGAAGCTGAACATCCTCTTCCACATAACTCAGAGGACGATTGTTCAGCGCGACCTCCACGTCCAGCAGCACGTCCTGCAGCTCTGCCCAGGTGAGAGTTCCATTTCCGACAGACTTGTTGAAGGCTTGTTTGACAATTCCAACCATGCGTTCAAATTGCCCGCCCCACCATGGAGCTCTACTGAGATTGAACTGCCATTTGATGTTCAACTTGGCAAGGTAGTCATGGAGACGCTCGTCTTGCATGACATTTCGTATCCACTTCGCGGCAGCCACGAAAGTTCTACCATTATCTGAATAGATTTTTGCAGGGCGACCTTTTCTTGCTATGAATCGTTTCAAAGTACCAATGAACTCCTCTGTCTCCATGGTCTTTGTCAGTTCGAGGTACAAGGCTCGGGACAGGCTACAGGCATAGAGGACTATGTACGCTTTCCCTTCTTTATTTCTGCCATCACGGTACTTGATTGGTCCGGCGTAGTCTATTCCGACAACCTGAAAGGGCGAAGTTCCCTCTGTCCTATCGGTAGGCAGGTAGCCTGGAGGAGGGTTGGCGAATGCTGATACATGAAATCTTTTGCATCCATAACAATGCTTTATGAGGCGTTTAACAACTTGGCGCAACCTTGGTACCCAATACGTCTCGCGTACTTTGGCCATGGTCAAACCAACTCCCCCATGAAGGGTCTGGGTGTGGAAGTGTGTCACTAGTTTTCCAGTAAACACGTCATCGTCAGGCAGGTAAATTGGGTAGTGTCCTTGGATACGTCCTCGGCACTCGAATATCCCATCTATGTTCTGTTGGAGGTTCAGTTTCATTCGATCTTCGTCAAATTTGGTGGTGCCTTGACTCCTGGCTTGTGATCTTCTTACCCAGAACTGCAACTGGTTGGCTGTCTCTTCGGTAGTGATTGGGCCGGTGATCCTCTGCTGCCGTTTAGCTCTGCAGTTCCTTGTAAACCGCGCCACCCACGAACAGATTCGGATGGCCTTCCATAGGTCGTACTTGCGCATCACCAGGTCTAGCTCGTCATCTGTCTTCACAGTTGCGCACAGAACTTCCCTTATGATCTTGGCTTCAGCTTGTGACTCCTTGGTAGGTGTGGTCACAATATCTACCGGCCAACTTTCTGGGAAAGGTAACCACGTTGGCCCATGCCACCACAGATCTGAGCAGTTGCTTATATGCCCACCTCGGCTACCCAGGTCGGCAGGGTTTTCCTTGGTACCCACGTGCTTCCATTGGATGTACTGTTTCTCTTGGATTTTCCTCACTCGATTACTAACGAATTGCTTGTAGTCTCCGCCCCCCTTGATCCAGTGAAGAGCTACGCTGCTATCGAGCCAACAATAAACACTTCCAACTGGGAAACCTTGCAGTGCTTCTTTAACGTTATCCACAAGATTGGCTGCCATGTGCCCCGACACCAGTTCGAGTCTTGGTATGGTAAGTCCTTTCTTCGCCAGTCTGGACTTTGCTGTCACGAGTCCTTGTGATACCCCCGTCGGTTGATAAGTGACGGCGTAAACTGCAGCTGACACGCCCTGGCTGCTTGCGTCGCCAAAGGCATGAAGATTGATGCTAGTGATCTCCTCTTGGTGCTGGGCAATACTTCTTGCTACTTCTACCTTGTCTGTAAGGCTATTCTCCCAGGTTTGCCAACGGATCTCGAGTCCCTGGGGTAGCTCTTGGTCCCATGGGATTCGGGCTTCGCACACTTCTCTGTAAAGAAATTTCCCTTCCAGAGTGATTGGTGATGCTAGACCGAGGGGATCGTAGATCTTGGCGATCTTTCCGAGGACTTCTCTCTTAGTTGCTTTCGTGATCGGGTCAGGGAAACTGGTTTGTATTGTATCCTTCCGTTTGTCCCATGGTACACCAAGCAGCTTCGTTTCTCCTTGCTTGACTCCTAACTGGTCCTTGGCGTAGCTCTGGTTTTCATTTTGATGGGTAGTGGGTCGTTCTTCCACTGTTTCCTCGTGGGGTGTATGCTGTTCCAGGGACGGGACATTGGAATGCCATTTGTGCAGTTCAAATTTCCCAGCTCTGAAAATGGACTGTGATGTTTGTTTCAGGTGCTGCGCGCCGGCCACGGTTTTATCGCCGCTGATTAAGTCGTCCACGTAGAGGCTTCGTCGGATCTCTTCTACTTCCCTTGGGTACATGTTCTGAAGGTTTTTTAGGTGCTGATCGATCACTCCCCCAAGCAAGAATGGCGACGTGGACAAACCGAACAGTGCCCGTGTGAAGCGTAAAGTTTCTACGTGTTTGGTGTCTAGGTCCTTGAGCCAGTGAAATCGCATCACGTCTCTGTCTTCCTCCCGGATTCTCACTTGTAAAAAGGCTTGCTTCAGGTCTCCTGCTAGGGCCACAGGTTGGAACCGGTTTCTCACGAGTACGCTCCAAAGTTTGTTTTGCAATGGTGGCCCAGTCTCTAGGCAGTCATTGAGTGATGGTGCTTTCTCGTTTGCTCGGGCGGATGCATCGTAGACTATTCGAATCTTCGTGCTCTCCGCGGTCTCTCGAATCACGGCCTTATGCGGGATGTAAAACTCCTTCCCTTGTGGCTCACTGTGCACTCGTTCGACTATTCCTTGAGATAGCTGGTCTTGAATGATCCCGTCATACTTCTGTAACATGCCCGGTTGTTTGTCCAGTTTTCTTACAAGGTTCTCTAGTCGTTTCAAGCTGCCATGTTTGTTGTTAGGGAGGGGCGGGTGATTTCCCTTCCAAAGGAGGCCGGTTTCGTACCATCCTTCCGGGTTTCTTGTTAGTTGCTCCTTGAATTCTTCGAAGACGAGATCTTGGTCGCCAGCTGGATGGTCTTGTAGACCAAGCACATCGAGTCTACACAAGGCTTCATAGTCAGCTGCAGAGGTTTGGGTCAGGAACATGTTTGTGAGGTCAGATTCACTTCCGGGTGACATGATGGTCCATCCTAATCTTGTTAATTCGGCAATGGGTTCTCCTGGTTTCCCGATCTTGGGCGTGGTCTCGGTCTTTATCTGCGCGTATTCGTTCGTTCCGAGGATAAGATGCACAGGAAGCTCCTCTTTATCGTCAACGTCGTCCATTGTGACTCCTTTCAAGTGATCGTACCGTTCCATCAGATCCTTGTACCGGGGGTTTTCCAGACTGAGTAGTGTACCGCGGTCCACCTTAGTCACCTCGGTTCGAAGCTGAAATTCTCCCGTCAAACTGCTGATGACAACATCGTAAATTTCGATCTCTCTGTTGCTCGCCTGCATCATCATTTCGATGCGTTTAAACTCTCTTCGAACTGGCTGTTTCCCCATGCGGTGAAGCAAGGCTGCAGATGCGTAGGAGCTCCCAGCACCAGTGTCCAACAGCGCACGGCAATGGATTCCACCCACGCTCACAACGACCACCGGATAAGTGACGGATCCTCTCCCAGTAGCTACCAACATAGGCTCCGGCGATTGTTGAGGTATCTTCTCGGGGCAAATTGAAGAGTGGTGTCTTCGGTTGCAAAACTTGCAGCTCGCGGTACAGCGACACTCTGGGGCCTTGTGATTTGTGCCGGTACAGTTGAAGCACAACTGTTTACGATTCAACTCTCTTCTGCGGTCTTGTAGTGTGATCACCTTGTCGCAGTTGACAGACTGATGGTTTGCACCTCCGCAGTACACACACGGTCTTCTTTTTGGTTCTTCTTGGCGTGTTTGGTAACTTCTGCCGTTTTTCGGTAGAAAAGGTTTTATTGGCTTGTGAGGTGGCAACTTGTCTTGGCCTTGTCTCTCTTCACCGTGTTTGGGTGGGTTTCTGATAGTCCATTTCCGCAGTGCTTCTAACAGGTGTGGAAAGTCCCAGTCCTGCCAATTATCGTCAGTTCGCACTAAATCCCCTCGTATGCCCTCCAGTTTATCTAGCGTCATCCTGACATATCCATTTACCTCCCTTATCTTGCCCATGGTTTCCAAAGCTTGCAAATTCGGAAGCAATGTTTCGTAGAACTCCGAAATTTTGTTAGGGTTAGCGCCCTGGATCACTGGAAGTGACATGATGTTAGTGACATGTGCGTTGATGATTTCGCTTTCCTTTCCGTACTTGGTTGTTAAAATATTTTTCGCTCGAGAATAGCCTTCTGAGTTGAACGGCAGGGCGTCGATGGTTGATCTGACTTTCGGATCCACTAGTTCCTTTAGATATGAGAACTTCGTGATTGGCGATACCTCAGATGAATCAATTTCTGCCTTAAACTGGTTCCAGAATCGAAGCCAATCGGTGTGCGTGCCTTTAAATTTCGTAATTACAAGTTTCGGTAACTTAGCGTTGATTGATTTGTCCGTTTTGTTTTGATCTTTCCGGCTATCCTCTATTTGCTTTTCGTACATCAGCCTTTGCTCCAATTTTTCCTTTTCAAATCGCATTTCTTCTTCATATTTTCGTACTCTGATCTCGGCTGCGTGATCTTCTTCTTCTTTCTTTGCGGCTTCAAGCGACGCGCTCTTAGATTGCTTAACCCTTGCGTCAAGATCAACAATGGTCGTTTCAAATACGCCCACATCTTCATCTAATTTCGTGCTCCAAAGTTGGATTTCATCTTCCTTTTCCCCCGCTTCAAATCTTAATTCTAGTACGCTAACCTTAATGTCGTGGACTTCTTCCACCTTCTTTGCTAGGGTGTTGCGTGGCTTTTCCATTGCTCTCTCCATTCTCTTTCACGGAGTCTGTCTGCACACATGTAAATTTCAATAGTTGAAGCTTTGCATCGATTGTCTTTCAGAGTTGCTCGATTGTTGCTGTCATCTCGATCTGATTGCCATCCTGGCAGGGTTGCCACTCTTTGTCGGGAATTTCGATGGCTGACAAAAGGACTCACATTATTTTAATAAACTCGTTTAATGGATCTCACTTTTGCTCTCTTACAACTTTTCTCTTGCCAAAGCTCTCCCCGACAACTCCTTATTGTGCGATAGGTTAAAGTTCAGTGATCACGCGCATGGTGCACGTGATCATCAAATGCAACTATAAACTTATGTCACGCAATAACTTTCTGGTCGCGACATAAGATGTCACCACTGCAGGGATTCACAGGTTCAATTATGCCTTTTGATAGCATTTTACTTATCTCCATATCAATAGCGGGAATATACGGAATGTTGGAATGTTTTCTTTAGGCCAGATAATTGTTGTTCTGGTACGTAGGCACAGGGTGTGTGGACACCTGAGATGTCCCGTAGAATTTCCTTATCAGAGGTTAATTGCTTCCAAGCCTCAATGGAATCTCCTAGTCCACAAGCCTGATAGGATTTGCAACGCCAGTGGTAAAAGTTCTCTTAAGCTTGGGACAAATTCTTCAAATTTGCTTACCGTTTGTTTAGTTTTTGCAATCTCCGCTAACACTTCTTGTCGCTGTCCTTCAAAGACCAGTTTTGTTGTTTTTTCCGGTGGAATGGCTGTTGGCCCCTCCCTAAAAAAGAGTGCGAATTATCTCTCATCTTGTCGGACTTATTAAAGTGTCTATAGCGGCTCCCAGTTCTGGGCTGCGTTCTGGCTGTAGAACTAAGTTTGTTCAGTAACTTGCTCCTATCCTGAGTGTCACGGACTCATTTTGCAAGATCATCCCCAAACAGTAACTGGGAATTTGGAATGTCCGTGTTACAAATAATATAATATTCGGGTTTTAGGGTTGGTTACATCTGTTACCTGCGTAATAGGGAAAGTTCATTAGCAGCATGACCAAGCAGCCCAACAGCGTCAATGTTATGTGTAATTAGTTCTTTTTTGACAGGATCTGGTAGGCCAGATGACGTTTTTAAGATTGAATCGCCTGATTGAAGGGTGGCAACACTCGCTTTTTGCAATGATTGTTGTATGTTTGTTATTCGCAGTTCTGTTCGTTTTTTTAGGGGGGGCCTTCCTTTGTGCCCAACTTTCTGGGTTAACCCGAGGAATTATCATTTTTGTGCAGTTTGCTGGGGTCAGATGTTTCGAGATTAGCTCTTTGAGCTTGTCTGGCGCCATTTTGCGGCCCCATCTCTTGTTTACTATTTCAGCCAGCTTACTGAGGCTGTAGAGGCTTCACTCAAGTCAAGAATACTCTGGATGTCTTCAAGAAATTTCTCTGTATTGGAGGCTTCCACTGATGCGGGGGCAGATGTTGGGGTTACCAACTCATCAACATCATTTTCTAAATTGTCGCTAGCTGCAATGCTCAATGAGTCATCCTCATCTGCGCTATTTTCCCCATCAGACTCCGCTCTGGTCCTCTTCGATTCGGTGGCCTCTCGTGTGGAACAGGGGGGTTAGAATTCCCCGTTGGGGCTGCTCTTTTCATGTTGTGATTGCCCGGTGGGCATCTTTCTTTATAAATCAGCTCTAAATTGTGAGCCATACTAGTCATGTCATTTAGATTAGTGAGTGTCGTTTGCAGCTCACTAGTCACTATGGTGCGAGAAGTGCCCGGTGGGCTAGTTGCGTTGTCC
>OFEQ01000077.1_pt1 | contig 11397 bp, 6 predicted proteins | sample 1521141 | NCBI WGS metagenome assembly OFEQ01 (sample SAMN04272335, study PRJEB24112) | coral metagenome | biome: Coral reef; feature: Shallow seawater; material: Coral tissue | host: Coral | place: China: South China Sea | collected 2014 | reverse complement strand
GGTCATGGATGTAGTGGTTGTACTGCATGTCAAGGGTATCCAGGTCAGGGTGTGCATGGACAAGGTCTGTTAGGACAAGGTCAGTTCGGACAAGGTCAAGGAGGACAAGGTCTGACAGGACAAGGTCAGGTAGGACAAGGTCTGCACGGACAAGGGATGCCAGGACAAGGTTGCATGGGAACTGCAGGTCAAAGTGCCCAAGCTAGCACAGGTAGAAGTCAAGAACCTGGACAGGGGAGTGCATGTTATGGAATGCCATGGATGTCAGGTCATTGCGGTGGTGCCCCAGGTCAAGGAGGACAAGGTCAGGTAGGACAAGGTCAAACTGGAGGCATGTGCATGGGACCGGACATTGGCGGAGTAACACCCCAGAATCAAAGGTTGCAAGATGTGCTGAGGCTGATGGGAGGTTTGGAACCGATGCAGTTAATGCAAGTCAGGCAGGTGATAGGTGAACAGGTTGGCCAGGCTAGAGGTGTACCTGAGATGTTTGGACAAAGGGCCACAAATGGGTTTCCTCAAAGTATGGATCCAATGCACGTACCAGGAACATCCGGGGAATACGTAGGTGACGTATTTGCTAAAAGTGAGAAATGGCTGGGAACGCCTCCAACACCGGATTGTGCAAAGTGGACCAGTAGAGAAGCAGAAATCCTAGGGTGGCAAGCTTACATCTATGATTTAACAGCCTGGGCGATGCAAGCCAGCCTTGAGTTCGGAAGTGAAATCGAGCATGCCTGTAGATGGCCAGATCCGTTGCACTGGAATCAATTAGCTGTGCCGCAACGTGCAAGAAGCAGAAGGTTGCTTGCTATTTTGAGAAGTGCATTTGGAAATCACCCGAGAACTTTGACGTTGATCAATGCATTCAGTGAAGGAATCAACTTGTGCAATGCGGATGTGGGTGTGAATGCAGAGTTGCAAGCTTCGAATGGCTTTGAGCTGGTGAGACAGCTGACCCTGGAGTACAGCATCAGGACGAGGAGTGAGGCACTTAGTTTTAGAACGGCATTGGCAGGAAAGTCTTTTGCACTGCATGGAAACGAAACGAGTGCAAGTACGATTGTGACAGATACAATCAGAAAGATAGACTTTGAAATGGCCAGGTATTCTAAGTTGCTGGGAACACTGTCAAGTAGAATTGATGCCACAGGGTTGCATGTAGCCGAAGCTGACTTGGTAGCTGTTTTGCTACGTAGTTTGCCTGAAGCAGTCAGGACGTTTTGTTTGCATCACACTGGAGGTGAGTCGTACCAAGCTTTTAGGGCCACAGCACTGAGATGGGAACAGCAGCAGCGTGCTTTCGCTGAGTTCCACCCCAAGAAAAATCTATACCAGGTCACCCAGGTGGAAGGTTCAGATGAATCCACTGTGCAATATGATATGTCTGCAAGTGATGGTGATGGAAACTGGAATTTAGATGCAGTAGGGGGTGTGCGATGTGGTACCTGTGGAAGTAGGAGACACAGTTCAAATGCATGTGATGTTGATTTGTCAAAACTGAAGTGTTTCAAATGCCAGAAATTTGGCCACATTTCTGCAAATTGCCCAGAGAGAAAGAAAGGAAAAGGAGTAATTAAGGGCAAAGGAAAGCAGAAAGGAAAGAAAGGCAAAGGCAAAGGTAAAGGTTTTGGCAAGAAAGGAAAAATGAACGAAGTAGGATACGATGAAGAATGGGACAGTGCGGACATGTGGTGGCATGACGATGGTTCTTGGTGGGAGGACCAGTCATGGTATGAAACTGCACAGGTCTGGAATGACAGTTGGAATGAATCTTGGGATTGCACGTGGCAAGAAGGACAGGAGAATTGGGACGAATCTTGGAGTTGGCCTGTGACGGATGAGCAGCAACCTAGTGCAAGTGCAGGTGGAACAACTCAAGGTGTCCAATCCTTAGTGCTGAGTCCCTTGATTTCAGAGATGTTTTCAGGTTTTTCGACAAGTTTGACACTTGAAACTGAAATTTCAGACGTTTTTGACGATGTTTGCAGTCATTTTTCAACCGATGAAACTGTTTTTCATGTCTCAATTGCAGGTTTGCAGTGTTTAGAGTCGAATCGACTTTTCTGCACGTGTCAAAACTGCATGACTATTAGTGATGATTTTGGAGCGAACATGGAGTGCTGCCAGCTTCGAAACGTGAGACTGAAACTCTTTTTCAACAGGTTGCCACCAGCATGTTTTATTTCTGAACCTGAGTTTTTCATCAGTGGAGAATTCGTTCCATTTTCTGACAGTGAATCTGCATGTTCAGTTGTCATGGACACCATGTTTGGAGACGAGTTTGATGACAGTGACAGTGAAACTGAAACGGAAACAGAAACGTGTCAACTTTGGAATTTAAACTTTGGATGGTTGCATGAAACAACACCACAGGTAGATTCCAATTTGTTGTGTGGCATGTCTGCAACAGGGACCACCGACCTTTCAGGGACTTTGCATGGAGCTCTACACCGTCCGGTTACCTTTGAGTGTGGTTTGCAAGGTTCAGAGGTGTCAGGTGATGTTGCGGTTTCCCAAGACTTAATTTCTTCAAACTGTCATCGAATTCAGTTGCAAACAGTTGGAACTTCGACTTTTCTGAACGTGCATGATACTGTTTCTCATGAGTTTGAACTGCATAGATACTCACCTGTTTTGCATCCATTGCTTTCGGAAATCATGATGGGTGATGAGAGCCAGCACTGGTGGTTACTGGACTCCGGTGCGGCTGCAACTGTTATGGCCACTTCGTCAAGAGTGACGTATGGTGCATGGGTTGTTAATTCACAAAGTGACCGCTTCCGAGCGGCAAATGGCAGTAAGGTGAACATAGATGGATCAACTACTGTTTCTGTTTGGGTTGGATTCAAGAAGAAAAATGATAATTTGGGAAGATTCCCAGTGTACCGACAGGCAAAGTTGAAGTGCTTAGTTGGTGGCATCAGCCACAACATCATTTCAACCAACACTCTCTGTGAGTGCGGATGGGAATTCAATCAGAATCCAGAAGGTGCTGAGGTTACTCACTGTGCGTCAGGTTTGAGACTTGACAACATTTGCAACTTTGGTGGATGTCCATGGGTTAAGCTTGACCCTGCATGGATGTATAGTGATTCTGATGGATCTGCACGGCATGATGATGAATTCATCATGTCAGAGGGTTTGCATGCGGTGCATGGGAATTTGAATCCATTGAGCAGAGCGGCAGAAGCTGCGCTTGAAGCCCATAGGTTGCAGGGACATGTGCCTTATGATCCAAGGTGCACAATATGTGCACGAGGAAAATCGACCTTTCAACATCGACGCCGTCGCGAAGGCGCGCTTGAGACTGAGGTACAAGCCGACTTTGGCTTTCTAACCACTCGTGGAGAATTGGTTGAGGACGAAGCAGACGGAACTATCAAGATTTTGGCTTTAACGGAATTGTCTACAAACTGTGTGGGCTATGTTGTTGTGGGACCAGAAGCAAGATCGGTGAAGAGTTTAATTCAAAAATGGTTAGACCACTTCGGTCTTGCATCATCGACTTCGTCGGTAGTCCTGCATACAGATGCCGAGCGTGCAGTTTCTGAATTAGTTGGAACCAGTTCTGACAAATATACCTTCTTGGTTCGACGTGCACGACCTCAACAACACCAAAGCAATGGAGGAGCTGAACGAGCTGTGAGAAGACTTAAGGAATCCCTTGCTGTGTTGCGTGCTGAGATGAACCAGGGTGGTGCTGATGTCTGTTTTACTGCACGTGGACTGCAAGATGTTGCAACCTACATTGCATTGAGCCACAACCATTTTTCCAAAGCTCATGGAACTGACTTTTCTCCATTGGAATATTCCACACAACGGAAGTTGTCTCGACCTTCCTTTGCAATGTTTGGTCAAACTGTCCTTGCCGAATTGCCCAGCAGCATGCGAGCCCAATCACCGAATGAGACGAGAAGTATTGAAGCTGCATTTGTGCATTCAGGTTTGGATACTGGACCAGTTGTGCAAGGTGCTGTCAGAATTGATGGTGAATTAGTTCTGAAGCGCTTTGTTGCAAGGAATGTCAAGCCAATCACACCAATCGTGTGGAATCAAGTCATTGGTGATCAGTTGTTTTCTGAGATTGAAGGTGGACAAGTTCAAGGAGAACCATTGCCAGCACGCGAAGGAATTCGCATTGAGCCGGCTGCCCCGAATGTTGAAAGACCAAGATTGCCTGATGCCAATGTTGAGCAACCTATGCATGATGATGATGTTGTTGAGTACCCAGATGGTGCTCCAGGTGACTTAGTGCGAGAAATGAAAGAACCTGATCCAGGCTTCCGAGCCCCTATGCCAAAGAAGAGACCGGTGGAGTCAGCTCCATCTCAACCGAGAAAGCCAGGTGAATTGAAGATTGCCCGACAAGACCCAATTCGTGCATCTACTTCTGATGGACCTGCATTGCCTAAAGCGTCTCCGAAAGTGTCACCAAAGTCTCCGTCTCCGTCTCCAGATGTTGCTAGGTCAGATGTGCGTGTTTTCCCAAAGACACCCCGGTGTCCTGCATGTGATTCTGGAATGGATGTACCTGGAATTAGGCATAATGCTGAATGTAAGAGAAAACGTGCTGCATTTGAGGCGAGTGAAACTCCCGTTGAAATGCCAGATGTTGTGCCTAATGTTGCAAGACCGAGACTTGAGGTGAGACATGAAGATATGGAGGTTGAGACTGAGAATGGCCCAACTCCGGTTGGCGCAGGTTCTGAGGAGGTTGGTCTAAGTATGGACACTGAAGGTTCAGGCGTGAAGAGAGAAGCAGAACAGTCTGTGCAAGATCTAGAGGATGAGATGGCTGCTGAACGTGCAGCTGGAACTCAAGAACCCATGACTCTTGATCTTTTTCACATGGACAATGCATGTCATGCCTTAGGACCTGTTGCATGGTGTTTGGAACAAGGACCAGAGAATGCACGAGCTACGAGTCCTGAGTTGTTTGACGCTGAGCTTAATTCAATTAAGTTTGCACATGGGAAGGATCACCAGTGTGTGAAGGTGAAACTTGGTGGTTCAGAAGTGCTGCTATGGAAACCAGATGAAGTAATTGATGACAGCTCACTCATGCAACTTGACGTGGACTTAGGTTTTGAGGGTATGAAAGAAGAAATTGGTAATTTAGAGAAATGTGGTGCTGGTAGAGTCATAGGACAGGCAGAGGTTGATGCATTGAAAAAGAAACACCCGCTCATGCGTGTGATTCCAAGTAGATGGGTTTCAGCATACAAAAGTGAATCACGAGTCAGAGTCCGAATAGTTGCAAAGGACTTGAATAAAGGAATTAGTGCACGAAAGCTGGGAATTTCGAGCCCAACACCAAGCATTGAGGGCCTGCATTTCGTTCTCACTCTTGCTGCCCAACGTGCTCTTCGACTGAAAGGACTTGATGTTTCTCATGCCTTCATGCATTCACCCCTTCCTCATGGACTTGTGATTGTGCTGAAACTGCCCCTCTCCGTCTCTATGCCTGATGGCTCACAAGCCTACTTGTTGCTCTATAAAGCCTTGAATGGTCTTCGAGATGCATCGCTGCACTGGCTGAATTTGCTGAGTGACAGCATCCGTGGTGTTGGATTGACTTCTGACGAGGTCGAACCATGCATTTATCAAGGTGTCGTGAATGGAGAACTTGCACTGCTTGTCGCATATGTGGACGACCTACTCCTTTGTTGCCAATCAGAGAAAGCTGAGAAGATTGTGGAGAAAGCAATTGGCAAAGCCGTGCCCTTGAAGGAGACCGGAATCATCCTTCCTGCACGACATGGAGGTGGACGTTTAATTTTCATTGGCAGGCATGTGCATCGTGGAATTGATGACGACTCTTTGACAATTGGCGTGGATCCAAAGTTTTTGGATACGACCTTTACTGAATTCAACATCACAAAAGGATCTGCATCTGTGCCGGATGTGGCCGGCATTTTGGACAAGGCCATGGGCGACAAGAATCAATTGCAAGAACTCTCTCCCTCTGCATATTCACGATTTCGCCGAGCACTTGGCAAGCTTCTGTGGATGGCGCAGTCTAGGCACGACCTGAAACTATATCTCAGTCTAATTGGAAGTCAGCAAGCAAAGCCCAACCAAGGCACTGAAGCTGCCATTCGTTCTTTGCTGCGATTTCTGTTTGAAGATGTGGGAACATGTTTGAGGTTACCATCCCCAGAATACGAGAATTTGATGATTGGGCCTGCAAGACATTCAATTTTGCATTCATTCTCTGATGCATCGTTTGCTCCATACAGATTCAATGGTAGAAAGGGAATTTCTGGTGGGGTTGTTTTCTGTGAAGGTGCATTGGTTAGGTCATTGGCTAGGCAACAGCAGTCTGTGTCATTGTCCTCTTGTGAAGCAGAATTGTATGCATTGCAAATGGTTGCCCAAGAATCTGTTGCGTTTAGCAATTTTTGCCATCGTGTTTACACAGGGATTGGTGAAATGAGAGAGAGAGATGTGCCACAAATCTTGCTGGAGTCAGATAGCTCTTCAGCCTTGCAATTGTTGGTCGGACAGGATATACCCAAACGAAGTAGACATGTTGAAATTCGTATGGCCTGGATGAAAGCTAAAATTAGCTCAAATGAACTTTTGGTTGAACACAGGGCCGGAACGGACAATGTGGCAGATTTGTTTACCAAATGTTTGGGGACCAAAGATTTCCTGAGACACCGCACAAGCTTAGGGTTTGAGACTCCTGAAGTGCCTATGCAAGACCTGCACAGAGTTCGTGATGTCATGCTCATCAACAGTAGGGTTGATCACAAGCAAGATGTTGCGTTTGTGGAAGTTTGTTGTGGGACTAATTCAGCTTTGAGAGAAGCCTGCAAAGTTGCACGCATGCCCTATATCGGTATAGTCAAACGAATGGAAACTCCGGACATGTTTCAAAAGGTGAAAGAGTTTGTTGAGGTTCACCAACAGTTAGGCTACCGTTGGGTGCATGTGCACGCTTCTACTCCTTGTAGCTCAGGGTCGCCACTCAAGAATTTTTCTGCAACGATTGAATCAGAGGCAGACAGGTCATGGAAAGGTATCATGGAGAACGTCTCTAAGTATTTGTTGCTTGGGAATTCGAGGTCTTTCGAACTGCCCCGAAACAACAACATATGGAAACGCGAAGAGACCAAACGAGTTTTGAAACAATGTGGTTTGCAGTTTGATGCTGAGGTGTTTTTATGTCAAACCGGTATGCAAGCACCAAATGGACTGCCTATCGGTAAAGTGCTTATCTTTTGTAGTGCGTCAGCTGGTTTTTGCAATTTGCTCACAAGGCGTTTTGGTTGGTGCGAGTGTGAGAAACATGCAGGGATGTACGATGTCAACTGGACAGCAACCGGTGTGTATAACAAAGAACTGGCAAAGGCCATTTTGGCCGCAGTTCGTGCTGGACGAAAGGACCCCTGAGCATGTTCATGTTTTTTTTTGCATGTCGCATGGAACAACCAAAACCAAACAAACGTTTTATTTGTTTTTTGACCTGCATGATGCATGATTTTCTTGAAGAAATGTGCGTGGCAGGTGGAACTGTTTTTGTTTTGTTTTGCACGTCTCCGGACGTCGCCAGTTTAAAAGGGGGACGTGTGATGTGTGAAGGAAAGTTTTTTTTTGGCATGTGGGAACCAAAGATGTTTTGCATGTCTTATTTCAAACAAATTTGAAACCAAACGACAGTGATGTGAAGCACTGCAGTCTTGTGAAGCACAGTTGTTTTATTTTTGCGAAGCACTGGCGTACGCGAAACACAGTTTTTGATGTGAGAGACAGTTGTTGTCAAAGAACTGCATTGATGTAGAAACACAGTGATTTTTGCATGTTCAGTCATGTCTGCATGTTCAGTTGATTTTGCATTGGACTGATGTGGACAGGGTTGGACAGAAGTTTGTTTTCGTTTGCAACGTTTTGGATACAGAATGCAAGTCAGAACACTGCCTGGAGAACTAAGGATGTCAGGTTTCAGAATTCACTCACACGCCCAACTCAGCAGTTGCGGACACTTAGGAACCCCTGAAACGGCTAAACTGCTGCACTCGACTCCTGCGTGTGTGTGTGAGGGTTGAAACAGTTCACAATTAGGAATTAGGTTCTGACGTGACGCCATGGCTTCAAAACCACAGCAATGGCATAGTGATGCTTCTGGATGGTACCGACAGACGGAGAATTCGTTGCCTTACAACCCAAGTGACCCAGTCTTGGGAACGGACATGACACAGGGAGAATGGGACCAATTGCGCGAGTTGATGCGCAAAGCAGAAGCTGGTGGAAAAATGAATGAACTATTGACCGTCCACAAAAAGGAGGTCAAGAACGCACCTATGAACAGACCATATCCACCAGATGATGATGATTGGAAGGACTGCATGGAATCGCATGTGCCTCCAAGTCCCTCCAAAGTGCATGCTCCGACAGGCTCGAATTCATCTGCTGCATCGGCTGCACCACCTGGTGCCCTATGGCCGGATGCCTACAGCCAGAATGCATACAAGGTGCCTCCGACAACACCGCCGCCTACTTTGCAAGCTGGAGGGAATTCAGGGATCGTCGATGCACGTGAATACCACAAGAAATGGCAAGACAGGCCATATGATCCCAATGACGACCCTTGGATTGAGGATGATGTCAAAGACCCAAAGAATGACAAGCCTGTGATACAACTTTTTGGAAATGTTGTGCAGAAGAATGCGGAGATTGCAGAGGCTAAAGCTGCGGCTGCAGCCATTGCTGAGATTGCCAACCGCTACTGTGCCGATGCTGATGGACAGTCTGCAGGATTTCCAAAATTCAATGCACAGGTTCCTCTACCTCCTGCAGCAAAGGCAGACCCACCGATTTTGCCTGCATCTGCAATTGGAAGTGAGAAAGCATTCCAGGAGCAGAAGGGCAAAGGAAAGAACTATGACAAAGGTGGTAAGCCTGACAATGTCAAAGGTGGCAAGCCGGAATTTGCGAAAGGTGGCAAAGATGAGAAGGGTGGCAAAGATGACAAAGGTGGCAAGAATGTGGCAAAGGGAGAATTCAAAGGTGAATTCAAAGGAAAGGAAGGAGAGAAGGGGAAGCAGGGTCCCAAAGGACCAACTCTGCCTCCTCCCAAAGCTTCTGGTTCGAAATGTGCACGCATCTCTGAAGAGCCTCCGGAGGTTGTGGAAGGCAATTCGAACAAAATACCTGACAATGGCGCTATGACCGATGGCTCCAAAAGACGGCATGAGGCTGTCGAGTCGAATTCGGATGCAGAGAGTGCCAGCAGTGTCATGGGAAGCTTTTCATTCATCTCCGACACCGGCGACTCCCCGCCACTATTTCCAAAGGTGCAGTCAGGGCTGCCAGCAACCCACAAGTGGGATGCAAACTGGAAGGATGCCACCATCGACTATGAGGAGGTCGATTTCAATGTGCCACAGCCTGCATGGATCAAGGATACATATCACTGGTCATGCACGCTTCTCAAGATGGGCCGTTTTGCCGAAAAGCCCATCACCTACCATGACTTTGTTGTGAGGGTCTTCAACCAAAGCATGGAGGAGTGCCGCTACGCAAAGAAGATGATTGGCCAGTTCCGCAAGAAACTGACCCCAACGCCAAGGACACAGGGTCCTGATTTCTGTGCCTTCTTAATTCACTGCAGGGTGGACGCATTCCTCAATGCCGGCTATGTCTACCAGCGTGAATTCTCTTGGCGCTAATGGAGTGATTGCGGATGCCAATGTGGAGCTGGATGTGGCGATTTTTGGTTTTGCATGTGCAATGTGCCTGGAATTTGTTACGATGAATCCTCTCTGCAGAATCTTTGGGCTTCCTTTGCGATGAGCTGGACTGCAGGGAATTCGTTGTGGAGCAATTTCAATGTGGCACTTTGACACAGCTTTTTCATTTTTCTACATCAATGAGTATGTGGACACGGTCAATGGATTACAACACAAGGCTAATTCAAGTACACAGGTATTTTTGCAATACATCTGCAACTGGTGTGAAGATGCGACTTCGTGTGCAAGTCCTCACTGGAGGTTGAACAGATGACCGCTTTATACATATGTGTGGCATGAGAGCCTTTGAGACTTCTCTGGATTTTTGGCTGTCTATGGATGGGAAACGCAGCAAAAGGGGGTATGGAAATATACACTCCCGTGCATATGGACTGCATGTGCTACGTTTCTGGATGTAACTTGCATGGTGGCTACAACATGATGTTGTCAATGGTTTATTTGGGCAGAACTCTGAAATTGATGCAGAATGGTTTGAGAACAACTGGAATTGGTTACAATACCGTGAAGATGCGTTTTATGTGCATGTGAATGTTTTTCGTCAACTTGGTGGAGAAGAAGAATGTTTTTGGAACTGAAATTCATTTGCAACGAGGTTTTCTGGAGTGCAAATGAATTTGGAGATGATTTTGGTATCGACGACTTTTTGAACAAGCTCAACGTTGTTTTTCAAACACATGTGCATGCGTTTTCAACCACAACCTTGACTGGATTTGTTTTCTGCATGATGCGTTTTATTTTCGGAAGCTGCCAACTATTTTTGTCAACAGTTTGGATGTTTTTGGAATTTGTGCAAACAGTGCGTTTGAAGAGAAGATGGAAGTGAAGCTGATTTATTTTTGGAAAGATGGTGAATTCAGCTTTACTGAATTCACCAACATGTTGATGATGTTTGTCTACCGCCGCCGTTGCATGTTGCAAAGGCAAAGCAGCTGAAACAGAAGAAGTCCAACTATAACATGCTGCATGTGCATGACAGACAACTTGCCTTCGTGTTTTTCCTGTGTGGAAAAAGGATTTGAGAGTTCGCAGTGAAGCTGTCGTGTTTTGGGGAATTCGTGTTTAATTTGTTAAACGCTCGACGCGGAGTTAAGCCGACCCCTTGCGACGTTAGGAGCGCGACTAGTGGTTGTAATTAGGTCCTGTTGGATTTTCGCATGGTAGCGGAGCGGTTGTGCTCCACGCGTAGTGTAAGTAGACGCGATGATGCCAGGAAGTAACCAGGGACAAGGACCTAATGGCCAAGGAAGTGCGCTAGGAATGAACTCACTGCATATAGGACCAGTAGGGTCGCCAACAATGAACAGAATGGAAGGAGGAGGTGAGCAAGGCGTAGAAAGAAACACAGGTGCTGCAGGTAATTCGCCCACAGGTACTGCGATGCAAGGCAACACGCAAGCAGCAGTAGGAACTGGGACAGCAGCGACACAAGCGGCTCCGGGCTTAGTTGGTCAAGCTGGAAGCTTAGTTGGAACTGGACAGATGCTACCTCCTGCATGGAACACTTTTGGGTCATATGGACCGATGCGTGGTGGTTTGATGGACCCACGAAACTACAGTCAAAACCAGGGTTTTCTGGGATGTCAAGGTCATGGATGTAGTGGTTGTACTGCATGTCAAGGGTATCCAGGTCAGGGTGTGC
>OFEQ01000076.1_pt1:7500-11423 | contig 11423 bp, 5 predicted proteins | sample 1521141 | NCBI WGS metagenome assembly OFEQ01 (sample SAMN04272335, study PRJEB24112) | coral metagenome | biome: Coral reef; feature: Shallow seawater; material: Coral tissue | host: Coral | place: China: South China Sea | collected 2014 | reverse complement strand
CTACAATCAAGTGGCAAGTAGACTAAAACCAAGTGGCCCCTGCACACATGGTACTCTTGTTTTTTCCCTACCCTCTCCTTAAGTTTGATACTGAAAAGTATTTACGAATACTTCCATAACGCGGACTATAACCGGGGCTATAACTTTAAAAGCGGGAGCGAATTTCGGAAAAGCCCAACATCATTTTGGAAAGCGGGAGGTAAACATTCATACGGACTTTCGAAGGATGTTGGTAAACAAACTTACAAACTTGTAAAATTTTCACCCTTAACTAGAACTTTGTTTTATCTGAAAAAAAGACGGAAAACTAGTTCCCAGCTTGATACGTTCGAGTGTTAATAATCCCGTTATGTTGAACAATAAAAGGTGAATTCACGTGCACCGGACATTAAGTATTATGACGATCTAAAACCGGCTGACGTTAATTTTGCGGGAATCATGCCACGAACTGGAAAACGAGCGCTGGGAAAATCGGTATCGGGGCAGAGAGATTCTTGTTCTCGTTGTCTTCGTTGACCATTTCTCCTGGTTACAATAAAAGTTCTCATTGCTTGAAGCACGACTCCGAGTGTTTGCTCTTGGATGAATGGTATATGCTTCTTCTCCTTTATCCAATTAGCCGTTTTCGGGCTTCATTACGGATAAAAATTGGCGTGCATTTTTCTCGCGCTATTTGAAGACAATTACAGAAATTTACATAGAAAGGTCAAAGCGACTTTCAGGCAAAACTGAGGCGCCTGAAGACGATTTTCTGTGATGTATCACGCACCGAACTGCAACGCGTGACGTCAAGCGGTGAATAATTTTTTTTAGTTCTCCACGCGAGCCTGAAACATGTCAACGCCTAACAATAGCGATAACATAATTAGAGATTAGTATTTCCTCCTCGTTTTATTTCCACATTAGTCAAGTAGTGCCATAAAGTTCCGGTAGAAGAGACCCTCGCTACATCGAAAATTAGCAGCCTTTTAGTAGCTCTCCCAACTTTTTCGGGGAATCACTATTTTCGGATTTATTAGAAGACAGGGGTTTCCTTTTTTGGCCGGCGACTGGCGATTTTCGTAGTCTCTGAATCGTTTCGTCACCGGCAACTGTTATCACTGAAATATCCTTGCTGGATTGAACTGTTGAACGGATTGCCTTTTTAAACAGTTACATGCACATAATAAATTGTCAAATAAAAAAGTACAGACTCACTGAGCGGAACAAAACGTCTTTAAAAAGTTTTTATGGCCGACGTGATTCTTTCCTGTGTGCATTGGCGCGTGGTGACAATCGGTTCACTTGGCGATCCGGCGCGAATTGACGCATCGCTTGGCATCTTATTCGAGGTATATAAAATATCTAATTTGTTTTAAGTTCTGATGTACATTCAACGCTTATATTGTAGATCGTGTTTTGAGGACAGCACTTTTTATCAAAATGTAGCCTTTTCATGTGTGTCGTGCGTGTAAAAAAGGCTAAATTCGAACCACACGACTCACGGCGTGGCTTTCTTAATATTAGGACAGAAACCCTTTTATAGGATCCGAGGAAAACAACCTGGAGATGAAAATTAAGCACTGCTTTAATTGTTACTTTTGCTTAACATTTTCCTACATTTTCTTTCATAAAGATCACAGTTTTGTTTACCTTCGAGTTTTTAGCCGATATTTTTGATGAAATCTTTCTCTCCGATGGAAGCGTCGATCAAATTTAAAAGTTTTGTTTACCTTTCAGTTTTTAGCCGATGTTGTGATGAAATCTTTCTCTCCGATGGGAGCGTCGATCAAATTTAAAAGCACAGTTGCTATCTGGCATGCACAGCCATTTTCTTTTGCCATGTGCTTGACTGCAGATTGCATCAGACAAATGTGCCATATTTGGAAAAACTAAAGCCCAATCCCTTTATCGGGTCCCGCGCAAACCATAAACTCTTACTTTGTGGTATATTTCAAATACAATCCTTTTGTAAAGTAAAGTCTTTTTCAATGCCCTAGAAGCTCGCGCCTTAGGCGTTTCGGATGGCCCCTAAAGCGCCCAAGCTCTACGTTGTTTACACTTTATCTACTGCTACTTCATTTGAAAAGGAAAACCCCGAGAAGCCATAAAGTTTGGTCGAGTTAGTTTCGGGGGTAGTTACTTTCGGGAGGTCGTTACTCTCGGAACTTTATGGTATTCGAATTAACGGCTGCATCGTACCCGTCTCTTCCCAAAGTAACATGTGTTCAAAGGAAGCATGTACCCTCATACTCTTTATTAACACAATTCATTGACTTCACTTACGCTTTTTGCTTGTCTCTTCAGCAGCTTGTGTCCATTTCAATACTTTATCCTCGACCTTGTCCATTCCTTTTATGTAATCATCACACCCTTCTATAACTTTGAACAAAGTTTCATTAAGTTGGAAATAGATGATTTGCTCAGTTCTGATTTGGTAAAAAAAATTATCAAGAATTATTTTCAAAATGGCAAAAGGATATAATCAACATGCTTGCTTCTCATGCTTTCAAATGAGGCTAAGCATCCCCCGGCTTTGTACAAGTTAACGCTCTTATGGTATTGAATAATCTGGATTGAGCTTATTTCTAGATAACCTCTAATTTGCTTAACAAAGGCACACAAAGGCCGGCCCAACAGTTATCAAAATGTATTGATTAAACCTTTTCTTGATCATCTTTCAGATTCTTTTTTTGTTTCAGTCCATTAAATTGCTGTGGGAAACTCTCACCTTGTACGTCTCCAATTTTCTCCTGATTGAATAAAGTTTCTTCCCCACAGTTTGTTTCTTTGTCGTTTTCCACACCACTCAGCCCTCAAAAAAGAAAAAAACAAACCAACACTCGAATGCCAATACTGTATGCAACCTACAATACAGCTGTCAGAAACTACTATAATTGAAAATCAGTGTGTAACTACTTAGCTGCTATATGCTAGGGTGGGTGTGTGACAGAGTGTAACAATTAGTGCTTGTTCCGTATGGTGACTGCGTGACAGATAAGAATATGGTAAGTTGTTTTCTTTTGCCAATGATAATTTCCAACTGACAGTTTTTTGGCAATGCCGCAAGACTGATTTGCGCCCAACCGTGATAAAAACACTGCAATGATCAGCATATAATTATAAAAAAGTACATGATAACATTTTCTAATTCCAGCCTACCTTCGAATTTGGTTCCTCTTTCGCATACTGCTACTAAGTCTTCAGGGCACCAAACTTCAGTAATTACCTCAGGGTCCTCCATGACCCACTCTTCTCCCTTGATAATTATTATCTGATCGGCGGGCGATATTCCGGTCATTTTGGACAGTTGCTTACGGAGCATTCCATACGTTAAATGGCGGGGAAAGGAAATTTTGAACTCCACAGGTTCACTTCCGTTGAGCCTGTGACGAACCACTCTCATCTCCAGAGCCAAGCTTTTACCGATCTCAGAAGACTGGGAGTAGACAGTTTCTTCTCTTGCTTTCTTTACTGCATTCTTAACAGTGCTTTCAGATGCTTTCAATGGCTTGTTAGCTTTCTTAGGCTTCGAACCTGATCTACTCTGTGACCTCTCTTTGTTCTTATTCTGGCGGGAAAAACCGTTGGTTCGTTTCTTGGCCATCTTTTCCTCCCAGCGTGCTAGAACCTCATTTCCATCCAAATTCTCGATGTCATCCTCGTCTAACTCGTCTACTGAATTGATACAAAAATCACTCCAAGATTCATCGCTCAGGGTCTTTCTTGGCTTTTTCAAGGGTGGAGAATTCAGGTTCTCAGGATTCTCGTAATCGTTCAGTTTTGAGGGCTTTTTGCGACATCGCCCCTCCTTGTTACTAATGTCAGCTTTTTCCCTTGATTTTTTGAGGCGATTGATGAATTCTCCACAGTCTCTCCTAGAACCTTTCTTGAGATTCGTGGCCTCAAAATATTCCTCCATCAGGTCACCATTCTCGTTAACG
>OFEQ01000076.1_pt1:0-2500 | contig 11423 bp, 5 predicted proteins | sample 1521141 | NCBI WGS metagenome assembly OFEQ01 (sample SAMN04272335, study PRJEB24112) | coral metagenome | biome: Coral reef; feature: Shallow seawater; material: Coral tissue | host: Coral | place: China: South China Sea | collected 2014 | reverse complement strand
TCATCACGCCAGCTTGAAAGCATGATCACGCTAAAGAGAGTGATCACGGGTGTGATCACGGGCGTGATCTGTGATCACGCTGTGATCACGGATTTTTTTCTACTGGGGTACCTCCTGAAAATGTCCATCACGCTCAAAACATATTTGTACACGCGCGTGTTGTGGCCAACAGCCTCTTTGCTCAAGTCCATCAGGTCAATTTGATGCTGACCTTGAATGGTCCTGGCGGTTACTGGTCTTGGTGTAGCTTTATTTGTGAACTTGACATTGTGTATACGATACTTTGCTTCGTTGTTTGTAACTCGCAAGATGTTTCTTTCGCTCAGACCTGCAAAACTAGATGCAGCTCGATTTCGCAATTTTTTACATCCACCAGCCTTTGCTTCATCAAATGTTTTTGCAACAAGACTTGCTATCGACGACTTCTTAACTACTTTCTTGCCATCAAAGTACAGAGTTGGGGTAGACTGAGGTCCAAGGTGGAATCTATCACGTTGACGCCAATAGCGAACTACTGCATTCCTCTGTTCGCGTGTGCGTTCTGCCACGGGCACGTTGAAATTCCCTTGTACCAGCAGCAAAATCGTCTCATAAGCCTCGTCGCTTAATGGATGAAGATATCCCCCTTTCTTTTCTGCTCCGAATGTACAACAACCCAGTAGAAAGCAGCTCAGAAAGGCCAAGAACCATTTGCATGCCATATCAGCTATATCGATGGGAAATCTACGAAGTTGCACACTTAAAGTGATCGTCTTACCATAATAGAACAGCCGGCTCCTAGGCGTTAAAATTGGCACCAGATCAGATAACGTTTGTCCAAAACAACCCATGCTAAAGCGAAAAAGCCTATGGTGCGGATGTTCAGATGGTAACTATCTATGAAATCAACTTTTTTTCCAAATTGTTTAGCTACTAGCTGTGTGTTTTCATGAGCGATTTTTCAAATCACGTAGCTAGTTGCAACCGGTTACCTTTCTGACTCGCTTCAAGTGGAGTCGGAAAACTTCAATAAGTTTCCCATTAAATTTAAGCCACCAAACCAGGTAGATTTTTTCGGCCGATAAAAGATTTTTCTCGCGGTCTAACAATTGATAAATAATTAATCGGAAGAAAAAACACGCATTAAATTTTTGCGCCTCCTCAAGTTTGCAAGCAAAAACTCGACCAACAAGATGAATTATACTTTTCCAAGCAGACATAATGGGAACGAGAATTGCGGCCTTCGCTTTCCAGAACCCTCGGAATATCTTCCGCGGTGACTAAAAAAAAGTAGCAAGAGGTTCTATTATCCTCCCTCACTTTTAACTGCAGGCAATGCAAGCTGAGCCGTTCCCGAAATAATTTACATTGCTTTTAAAACCTAAATACAGCAATGGAAAGGAGAAGGACAAACATGTGAATTACTTGTGAAAACCCCGCCAGTCACTTGAGTAAGTCAGTAAACAAGGCACGTAAAGGAATGACCAGCACCACCATCTTCCAAAATACCACAGCACACACCAAGCGAAAATCGATAAGACTTATAAAAAAAATCAAGGAAAAGCGTATTTCTGTGTGCACTGCGGAGAGTTAAGTGAGTTCTTACATTCTTACTGGTATTCAAGAGAATTTTGAAAGCTTATTACAAAGTGCGACAACTTGCAATTACAAAGTGCGACAGTTTATATTTTTACAAAGTGCGAGAACTTGTTATTACAAAGTGCGACAGCTATTTTATTACAAAGTGCGACAAGTGTTATTACAAAGTGTGACAGGTATTACAAAGTGTGACAATTTTATTACAAAGTGCGACAGGTATTACAAAGTGCGTCGATTATAACAAAGTGCGACAGAACACAGTCGTCTGTTTTGAAATTTCACGCGCGCACCAGCCATCACCTCTGTTATCGTTGAGTCGGCCGTAGGCGGCCTGGGTACTATCGTTGTATTGAGTCGATGCACTCATCTGATTATCTTGGATGACACTGGGATCGGCAACACCAACTACATTGCTGTGGCAATTTTCGACCAACTCTGCGTATATGGAATTCAATCATTTTAAATGATGTGCTGATAATCAATGCATTTTTTTTCCCTTTATTTATATAGCCCGAGTTTTTTTGAAGTTCTAACAGGTCTTTTTAAAATATAGGCTGCTTGCAATCCCTTCTTAGTTAACCGAGTTGGCAAAACGTCGGGTGGCGTGCAAACGAACTAAACTGAAAGGCGTGTGCGCTCGCTTACACCGGTTTAGCACGGTTTGCCCGCTGCTCAACTGACTACCACCGTTTTCGTTGATACGCGACTTTGCAAAACAAAACACCCGCGGAAACGTTTACAAAATTTCCGTCTATCTTGCGTGCTATCGACAGATCGGAACGAAATCAACCAATCACAGCCATTAGTGTGACATTCAGACATTCTTTACGTCATGCTAGGGGGCTGGAACGCGCCGGATCATTGATTCGATGATCCGTTTGCAGATCACTCAGATCAGTGATCCGATGAATCCTTGACCAGA
>OFEQ01000075.1_pt1 | contig 11504 bp, 6 predicted proteins | sample 1521141 | NCBI WGS metagenome assembly OFEQ01 (sample SAMN04272335, study PRJEB24112) | coral metagenome | biome: Coral reef; feature: Shallow seawater; material: Coral tissue | host: Coral | place: China: South China Sea | collected 2014 | reverse complement strand
CGAGATATTTGCATTAAAAACATAAAACGCAGCCAAAATACGGCTTTCGGGTTTACCCCCGCCTTAAGAGCAGTAGACAAATCAAGTTTCAAAAAAACTAGGATTGATTAAATTGCTGACCTGACTTTTCTGATCAATGTGGGATCACTGTCTGGCAAAATGATAACAGCAAACCGGGAATGTCTGCTGTGAATGAGTGCTTCAGTCGGACTCCTAACCACAACAGGAATAATTCCTCTGCAAAGGAGATACTGAGATACTCTTGTCAGAAGCTGTTGTTCATCTGGAGGTAGGGCCATCATGCATAGCTCTGAATCACAAACCTGGGAAATAAGGAATTGTATCAGACATGAACAAATGTTTGTCGCGCAGTTCAGTTGTAACTTCCAGTGGTCCTAGAGATGTTACTCAGTCATCTTACAAAATAGGAATGTTCTGAATGTTTGCAGCTCGATGTTATAAAAAGAGTTTGCTTTGCATTAGTTTTTTTACATATAAAATTGCAGTATTTTGCTTTTAAAGTACGCCTTTGATGATCGAAGTGCGAATGCTGTGAGTTTACACAAAGCAGCGGCCGTTATCGATATTTTCAAATCTCATACCCCGACAACTTTCTGCCGTTCGTTCTCCCCACCACGAAAAACTGGAGTCAACTCCACCAAATCTTTTGTTGAGTTCCCCAAGGGTGTTAGCGAGGACATTGTAAACGTTTTAGAAGATTGTACCGTGTTAGTTCAAGCGGAGAAAAAAAATAGCAGTCAAAATTGATACAAGCTGACGTATCATTGATATTCGACATACAACGCTGACGGCTACGTCGCCATCTTGATGGAAAGAATAATGTTTTGAAATACGCCATACTTTTCCTTCCCTTGGCCGCCATTTTGCTCACAACGAGGAGCGGTAAGATGAGAGACCCTGAGAACGAGATTGGCGAAAGCCTGGGCACCATGAGCCCTGCGCCTGGGACATAAATACCGCGGAAATCCCGCGGAAAAATTTGAACCTCGATCAGTCAAATTTACTTCTTGACTTTCTTCGAAATATTACTGCTAGTTTTTGGATCTTTTCTAGACAACTAAGAGCTACCGTTTGCAGGAAGCCGAAAGATTTGCGGGATAAAGAGTAAAAAGGTAAGTTAATGGTACAGTACGTACCGTATGCAACAAAGCCAGAACATCGTTAATTTGAGTTGTTTCTGCAAGGCCTTTCTGCTATTGTTTTTGAGTATTTCCACCTTTCGCGCACATTTTATACCTAACTGAGTGCCCTATTTTCGCCCATAGCAAAAATTCGAACCGCGATTTAATTCAATGTAAACATTCTTACTTTAAAATCTTTTTTGAGAGTAAGATTTGAGCGCATAAATGAGTATGACAACTGTCTACACCGTGCCGAAAAATTGAAAAAATGGCTTCACCTCTTAGCTGTTTGCTCAGTCGAAAGCTCCCGGTAACTTAAGTTTAAATTGAGCTAATGTTTGTCAGAATTCTTTGCAATTAAAGACTTGCAACGTAGTTAAAGCATAGTAAAAGTTTTCATTCATTCGACAGTCATCTTTGTGTGGCAAAATCAGTCATCCCATTCTATGGTTAAATTTTCTCGAGTTAATCTCAGATTAAATAAACTACATTTTTCATATCGAGCCTTAAATTATGCATCGAAACGATTTAGTCGCGAACTCAAGCAGAAAGCACGTGTTGGTACGCCATGTTTGGTGTCACCTAGAGAATGTGTGCGCACTTTTCGACGCCATCTTGACGGGTAGGCAAAGTTGTGAGAAATAAGTCAGAAATTACAGTGTTTGTATGGGAATCTGATGGCAAATAACCTTTTGCAAAAATCGGATTTTACACAATTTGTGAATCGCAATGTTAAAATACTTGGTGGGAGATTATATTCACCAAGTTTGAAGGATGTAGCTTGGCTAGAAGACGCTCATTCAACTTTTCGAATTTTCCATACATTTATATGTAAATTTCGCTGGGTAGAAGCGACTCGCGGGAAAGAAAAAAAGAGACAAATGTATGGAATATTAGAAAACTAACTGAGCGTCTCCTAGCCAAGCTAGATCCTTCAAACTTGGTGAACACAATCGTCTACCTAGTATTTTAACATTGCGATTCACAAATTGTGAAAAATTCAGTTTTGGAGAAAGTTATTTGGCATCGGATTCCCATACAAGCACTGTAATTTCTGACCACTTTGCCACCCCCTCAAGATGGCGTCGAAAACCGTAACAATGTCTATTGGGAGCAGTCAAAGAAAAAACCTGTTTAAAAATTGATCGGCGGTGAAGAAAAAACAAACATAACGAATTGTTTTTTTGGGGGGGGCTGCCTTTTTAGTTTGCAGCACAAATCGTCTTGTAATAGACCACTTTCGATATATCAATATTCTAACATCCCTCCGAGGCTTCCGAGCCGAAATTGTAAATATTTTTTTAGTTTTGTCACTCAATTCCCAGAAAAGACTTGGATATAAAGAAAACTACACCAGGCACGGGAGTTTGTCCTGAATTGGAGCCATGATAGAATCTGATATATCGAATGTGGCTTATTAAGAACGTTCGCGCGAAAATTTTCTAACATTGATTTTTTTCTGAAAATTTTACTATTGAAAGATGATGAGTTAGTGATGTCAGAAATGTAAAAAAATTGGGGGGTCACCGACTTCGGTTTGGAGAGAACATGCCCGGAAGAACACCTAAATCTGAGTAAATCGGGCTTCGTTAGCGAATTAAACCACAGTGGTTGCAAGTACCAAAATATTGCAATTAGAGCTTTGAATGGAATTGTTCTCTGACAAATATGGTTTAAATGGACCTATGAAGCGAATTTAGTCAACTGGTGAAGTTTCTCAAAGAACAAGTTCGCATTTAGCGACCATAGTTTTACGCGCCTTGCAGCCGCAAGATCGCAGGATTCCATGCCCCGTGGACAGAAATCTTGATTTTTTTTTTTAACTTCCCACATGACTTTTTGTTTATTTCTGGACAATGTGGAGATAATTGTGAATGAACTCTGTTTCTGAAAAGAAAAGTAGGGGTCACCGAACTTCCAAGATCGTTAAATCCAAGCAAAGCTATAGCAATGGCTATCTGCCCTATCATTGTTTATTTCAGTACTTAGGCGCGCGCGTGCTCGATGCATGACGTGGCCTGTGAATTTGCGTACGCAGTAAGGAAGCGCAGTAACAATTAGCGCGAACGTTTATAATGAAATGCATATTTATTGAAAGGAAACAGGGCTCCTGAAAGAAACCGGTGAGGACCACAAGACGCATTATGGGTTATTGACCAAGCGTGAGGTCAAGATGGCTGGATATTGGCCGAGTTCTTTTTTGCATGTTTATGGACGGAGTCGAGGTCCACAAACTGGTCGAGTTCTTTTTTTGGGTGCTTATGAACCGAGACGGACTTAAACTAGCAAAAAAAGAACAAGGCCAATATCCAGCCATTTTGACCGAAAAAGCTTGAGCAATAAAGAATTTATTATTTGGCTTTAGGAAATTTTTTCTCGCGGGACACGGCGGGTAATCCCGAGCTGGCACGATAGTTCCATCTTGCCCGCTCGGTTAGCTAATCACTGCGCGCGATCTGGTTCATCTTGCCCCCTCACGTATGCACTCTCTCCTCAAGTTTTTGCATGATGGGTTGAAATAAGGATTGAAATAAGAATTCCACTGAGTTTAGGTTTAGCCTCTTCAAGATGATTGTTTAGTTTGGGTGTAGCGCGAAAAAGCAGTGGAGCGAAATGGAGGAGCCGACAGTAGCTTGGTGCGCCTTTCAGCGCCGCACTTCTCCTCAGTTTTCTTGCGTGCCATCCTTTGCTTGCACTGCTGGCAGTCAGTTTTTCTCTCGACATTCAGCTGGTGTTGTGAGGCGAGACGCTCTAGTTTAAAAGGGAAATGTGACGAGATATGGGCGCGAAAACTCGACCATACCGCTCTTTTGCGTTCGCGATCGCTAATAACACGTTGAACGCTCGTCAAGTTTACCCTAAGAGAAAAGCCAGGGCAGCTGACAGCAGTCTATATTTCTTGCTGCGTCCAAACTTACTAAATGCCTGGAAAAGGCCAAGGTTTGGTTACAAAGCAAATACTGCAACTTTCAGCTACAAAATAGGCTGAGCACTCTATTCATTTGCGACAGTTGGTAGGGTTTATTTACAAAGGTTTAGTAACTATTTTACAATTGAATTGTTCTTGTTCAGTATGACTAGTTAGCCGGTTGTGGCAATTAGTGTCGGGTTCCTTGATATTGTCTTGGCTCCGCCTCTGTAATTAGCCTTAATTATCAGTGGTGTGGCTTGCGAAAATATCCCAGGCAAGGGACCAGTTGTAGAGAGCTGAGCTTTAAAATGGCCCTTTGCTAATGAAAAGCATTGAGCAGCTCTGTTTTTGTATCCACGTTATGATAAAATAATTACTCTGATTGCTGAACCACAATGCGGTTTTCAACCTAGATTCACGGAAGTCGATACGGATAGCTCATTGGCAATCTTATCCAAGCCAAAAGATATGCATGTTATGGCAGATATAAATTTGCTTTTTTATGGAGTTCTTTTAGCGTTTAAGATATGAACAATAAAGTTGCCGACCTTTTCCTTCAGTCAATCCGCAGACCACGCCCAGACAATGAAATTGCAATCCATCAACTGAAAGTATTGTCGGTCGCGTGTGCTAGACAAACAAAAAACAACACAATTTTATCAGGCGCATTTCGAATTACGCTAATATTCTTGAGAAAACGATATATATGGCAGTCATTCACTATTTTGATTCGAATTTGAGCTCCACTTCACAGATAACGTTAAAAGAAATATTGCAACTTAAATCTACTGCAGACTGAATACTGAATAGACATTCTTTAGTCACGTTTATCTGTCGGTTCGTGTCCCTCCAAGCTAGTAACTAAAAATAAATTCACTTGTCCGAAACCATGTTATCTCCCCGGCAGTGCGTACAAGAAATCATTTGTACACCATCTGTTGTAAGAAAGGCCAAAACAAGAACTAGAAATTCAACCAAGTTAGCCAGGGCTAAAAAAAGTGAAGCTAAAACGCCCTGTTATGTTGTGAGAACAATTTCAACAGTTTAAAGGCTTATTTTCTAAACGTGTTTTCACGTTTCGCGTGATAAGCCGGTAGTTATTATGGACGCTGTAGTCCCGTGTTTGACGCAATGTTGTTGAAAGCTCCGCCCCAGTGATTACGGCAGACTGCCAAATATTGGTACAATTTCCTTTGGCCCACCGCAGATCGGACGCAGATTTTCCAACAATATTAATATAGTCTCTATTACTCGCGTTTTCCCACCACAGGCGGAGTTATCTTTTTAATTTTTGAGGTAAGTGGCAGAATTTCGTTTGCCGTTTTCAATTTCTCAGACAATATAGTCTGTTTAATGCGAGTAAAAGCGGTTTGTTCGACGCTTTCCGGACTACAATATCTGTTGATCATTTCAAGGGTCCATCGTTGCAAAGGGGTCCACAGGTTTTTACAGTCCATGCAAAGCTATTTTAAACAAAAAAACTGAATAGCGGAAAAATAGCCCTCTTCAGGAGATAGAAAAAATGAGAGCTTTTTCTACAAGAAATCTACATGACAAATGTAATAGGTCACAAAGCAAGCTGCCTGACAGTCAACAAGATTTTCAGTTATTTGAAGTAAAACACGACGTACCTTGGGAGTTCAACTGATCATTTTCCTCTCCTCATAAGTTTATGGACGAGAAGAACTAATAATAATTACGAACTTTTATCAGTCATATCCCTTATATCGTCTTTTTTTAACTCTCCTTTAGAAGAGAAAAAAACATTTCAGTCAAACGCAAAACACACTCGCTTGTATTAATTCGCTGCGTAGCACACAGATTTGTGAAGAAGGCACAAATACAAAGGGTGAATTTTATAAGGGTTGTTCCTTAATTCAGTCTATGACTTTCTTGTAAACTTATAGTGAACACTATAGTGTCTTTTTTTTCGTGTATGCGCTGCCGGATGCGCTGTTTCTCTTACTAATCCACGCCTTTGAATGAGGTTCCCCAGAAGTAGAAAGCGAAATAGTAAGATTGACATCTTAGCGGAGCTTTCTCGATGGATGGGGAGAGAAGTTAAACAGTTACATTCGCTGTCAGTCGCCTTGATGTTCTTAGCTGCTCAATTTAGAGATCTGAGTTGTGGAAGGTGTAAAACGCAGGGTTTTAATTCGAGTGCTTGTTCCTGTAGTGGTGTGAACAACTTCAAATATGGCAATAAACAAACACTCGGACAGCCCAGATCAAAACGTAGATAATCCCTCAAGTTTGTTAGGATCAGTGAAGTCCGTGATTTGCATTTGCAGTCTCGGTGCCACTCTAGAAAGCTTTGGCCATAGACCTTCTTGCACGAGTCAGGCTCGGAATAGTGCTCGGCTTTACGCTTCTAGTTCCAAACCGACAATATCTTTTCTCTCCGTCACTGATGCCGTGTATGTACAAAAAAAGTATGTACAAATGTTACGGAGTCCTAAGAGTTGCCAGTGTATCAGGACCATATTTCCTAATTGATTATTTCATGTCTGCACGGCAATGTTTGGATTTTTAAGGGTCCCTTTTGACACTGATAACTTTTGAGGCGTAAAAGATGTGATAAACGGCCAATTCACCTTCCTGCCTTTATCAGCTCAATTAAACCTGGCCGACACAAACAGGAGGAAAGAAAGAAGCTGAAAGAATTGTTCACATTGAACAGTAATTCAGTATTTAGTATTCAACTCTCGTTTTAATTCAACTGAGGCGAAGAATCGCCAGTTTGGAAATGAAAGAAATTCTTGGGATGTGGTTTAAAGGACACGAAAAGACAGACAGATTATTACGCTTACTCGCCAGTGATCTCCGGATCCGTGAAACTAAGCTCAAAAAGTGGGCGCTTCACTCCACGGCTTTCGCCCCAAATTTTGGTGGTCAAGTGAGTATTCTTTTCCAAGGTATAAAATCATCGATCATTCGCCAAAGGACCGTATGTCATTGTAGCCGAGAAGCTCATAGCCTTGTCAATGAAAGATGTTTGTATCATCAGTTTTCTCAGCGGGCGGCTTCTACATGAGAAAAACAAAATGTTCAGCCCTTTAGCATTTTGCCTCAGTGGCATACTGTACCCTATGATTACCGGCGAGCTTCAGTGCTCTTGTGGAACTAGAAAACAGTCTTTAAAAAAGGGCTTGATCTGAAAACACGAGCAGGGCAATACCGAGACGCCTGCTATGCCAACAGAGCACAAAAACGAAATTTTCGTCAACTTGAGCAGATCTTGGAATCGCAGATCATTTTAAATTCCCACTGGATTTATATAGCATTCAAAAATTATAGTTTCGTAAAAGCAAGCAAGTAAGAAAGCAAGCAGACAGGCGGCCCCGTATTACACCGTTTTCTTTCAGAATTGACCTCCTATCTTTCATTCGTTGAGCTTTCTCATGGATTACCTGGCCCTTCTTGAGCGGCCTTCTTGAGACATTGTAATTCATCTTCTTTGCAGATATAACCACGGATGGTTCCTTTTTGTCTTCCTTTGACTTTTCTTGGTGTATAACGTTATTCTAGTTAAGCAAACTATTCAAGGTTTCGTTTTGAAGTGTTCACTTTTTGCTAGTCAGAAATCGGACAAGCTCTCGATGTTCTTTACATTTCACTTCTCTACCAGTTGATCAGTTTTTTTTTCTTTTGGTTATTTTACAGTGAGGACACTTGAACCTTGAACACTTGACAATGTTTGTACATTTTTAGTGACTTTAGAACTTGATCAGGGTTCTTCATATTGACAAGAACATTAAGCGTTTTTAGAACAGCAAATACGCTTATCTTGTAAATTACATGAAGAGCGTTTATTCTATAGTCACCGGCAGAAACCAAGTCCAGTGAAAAAGTCAAGGGTTCAGTAAAGAGTGTACCTGCTGTAAACCTCTCGCTATCTTCTCTTAACCTACATCCGATCGTCCTTTATTAAATTTTCTTTTGTTCTTCAATAATAATTACATGACCCCGAATAGGTTGTGAACTATTTTCGACTGTTATTCGTTTTTGCCCGTGTATTAGCTATCGATAGATCCCGCCTGCCTTCATTACATTGTATTGTTGTTATTAAGTTATTGTAAAATCTATTGTACAAAAACTATCGCTTCCTCTCAAAACAGCGGACTCAAGATTGTTGAAAGTTTATTTCCACTGCTTTGAAAATACCAGTACGTCAGTTTGTAGCCGGCGAATTCTTTCCGGCCAAAACTATTCATCAATTTAACGACAGAAAGTACATATTGACGCGATTAAAAGTAAGAAAACTTGGGATAAGATTGTTAGCGAATAAGTCTTACAGTACACACAGTTTGACCTTTGGGTCAAGCCAATCCAGTTTTCTTACAATCCTTTAGTTCCGGGATTTCTCGATCGCGTTCTATTTTTGACAGACGAACTTCCGGTCCTTTCATGAAGTCGTAAATCAACAACACTTCCTGCCTGCCAAGTATTCTTATCCAGCTCCTCAGCGACCGTATGTTTGGTAAAGTGATCACCGCTCCAAAATTTTGGTCATTTGATGGCCTCACAAGAGTCCTCAGCGGGTACAGGAATAACATACTAGAAAAGATCAGTATAATATCAGGGAAAATTCGATTCCCGTAAGGCTAGAGTTTTGCAAAAGAATCTCGCGTGTTGATTGTCAATCTTTGAGCCCAGCCCAGAAGTGCCATATGATCTTTTCAAAGGCGGTATTTGTGATACTAATAAGAGTAATTAGTCGTGATATGATAAGCAAACCCATTTTTTGACTTGACAGGCGGCAAAGAAGCTATTGTATCAAAATTACTGCAGGCAAATGCTGAGAGCTTGCTTTTTCAAATGAGTTTTCGATGGGAAACCACTTTAAGGCTAAACCTTAGCGGGTTGCTAAATAAAAGACAGATCTGGTTATTAAGCAAAAGAGCTTTGGATGTTCTTGAACAGGTTTCGAGGGCAATTGGTTTATAACACCCTCGTGCGGTCAGCACAAATGCTCAATGGCAAGCTATGATTGGCTGAAAGCTGTTAGATTTCTTAAAAGTCATCCTCTTTTGCCCATCACAGAGGTTTTTGGCCGGAATGACAACACACTTGGCTTTTCATCGTTTTAAAATTTCCAACTTCAAGCGTGGGTCGAAAGGAAGAGAAAATTCGTATAAATGATTTGGAGTAGGTAAATTTGACTAAACGAGGTCGTAAGGTCTGTGCTAAGTAGCTTTAGCTGTCATATAGTCGTATATCAAATTTTCCCCGGCCTTGACACATGTCAGGTCAGCGATGATATCTCTGGCAGATGCACGCCAGCGCTAAAAAACTTTCCTGACGTGCCAGTCATTTCTCTGTTATCTGTTGATGCCGCAAACACTGAGTGGCCATAAGAGAGTATATAAGCACCCGTATTGTTTGTATTCTAATTTCAGTTAAACACCGCGCTAACATCTCTCTCAATATGGGACTGTCGCGTACGTGGATGTTGATCGTCTCTTTGTTGATCCAGTCTATATCCAGAGGTAAGTGGAGTTTATTTCTTTCTATAAACGTAAATATGTAATCTGAGCAATCCTATATAGGCTTTGACCGCCCCTTGTCGAAGGTCGTGGAAACTTCACTTGATTTATGCGAAAACTTAAGCGCAGTTTAGGCAAAAGCTATAAATCATTCAGTGTGATTTCCCCCTGCGCTGGCAGATCCGTAATAGCTTTGAAAGTGGTTCGTAAAGGACGAAAACACCGCGAATAAATCCGGATCGTTTCGCGAGCGAGTCGGCGATTTCATGAAAGCGTGTTTGTAATGTCTCTTGACAGCCACTGTTGGACACAGCGAAACGCCGGTTCGTTTGAATCTTCCATGTGTTTTTAGGGAACACCGTAGTTTTTAAAGACCAAGGAAGTATTAGGAGAGAAAAACAGGCGTTTTAGTGAGATATGAAGAGTGCGAGGTGTAAAAATGACATATGTGTGAGAATGAGTTATGGTGTCCGGAATGTGGTCTGTGAGAAGGAAATTTGGACAGTGAAGATAGAGACGATCGAAGCATTATTGAGCGTTCAAAATACTTGCTTGGATTATAAAGCTGTTCTTTGGACAGCCGAAGTACTTCTTTTTATTCTACATGTCAAAAGCGGTTCATTTATCGAGGATTTTCCATGTAGCAGTTGTTTGTGTTGTTCGCGAGCTCATGGGGTTTCGGTAGGATCGTTCTTACTTCATTTTTCACTTTTTGACACAAACTACTCAAATCCTCGGCGTCATGCATTGATTATGAATAATATTTGAATTAGCCTGTAGACTCCGTCCTCGTAGCGCTCTTTCCGCAAGGTTTAAGTCGAGGAACGTTTTGCGAGCGAAACGAGGAGCTTTATGGCTGCTTCTATTACAAAAGTCTGCGAAAAGGTGAGAAAAAATTAACCAAAGCCCCAACAGACGCCTTGTCCGGATGTGGCAAATTTTCTGGCGAATATTTCATCTCCAGTGAGCAGCTTTTCAGGCTTTTCCTTACTTGTGTGTTTCTATAATTGAGCGCAATCCAAGTTTTTCCTTTGTCAGCACCTTAAAATGCCCCGTAAGAACAATTAGCACTCACATAACTGTGACTAAATCCTTAGCTTCGTTTTTTCCTCCGGCTTGCGTGAGCATAACCGACAGAAATTCACCACGCTATTGTCCCGGTATAGTGAACAAGAAGGACTCGTAAAATTTGTTTTACCAGTCAGTTTCGTTCAGGGTTGATTCACTGGTGCAAAACGCAAGAGAATAACTTTTTTTGTAACTTAAAAGATCATCTAGAATTAAGGTTTCAGTCTGAGATCATAAGTCGCAAAGAGAGTTCACCATTGGTCCTTGAAAAGTTAGCGGCTTTCAGATTGGTTTCTTATGGAGGTGTTAAACTCATCAAAATTACCTCTTGTTGTAATTATGTTTGTAAATTTTAAGAGTGACCAAAGGAGTCCGCGAATGAAGTTTGCCATTCAAAAACCACATGTTCAAGGCAAACATTTTTATCTGTCTTATGAATGTTGTTATTTTACAATGGTTTTGATCTTTCTGCGGATGTTGTATCGGAAAACACAGTTTGAAGATTCGGTGATTTCTGGCCACCGTAGAAATGTTGTCGGAAGAATTAGAGAGCGGTTCTTACTGAATTTAACAAGTTTCTGCGTACCGCGTAGCCGGCTAAGAACAATTCAGATCAAGTGGCAGGATGTTCTGCAGTGAAGCCCTTGTTTTGATTTAGACGGATTTTATAATCATTGAGTTGCGAATGCAAAGCGGAGGAGCCTGCTCATTATCACGCAAAAAAAGAATACTCTTTCCACTTGTAATCTTTAGATTAATTCAATTCTCTAATAAGATTTCCTTGTTCGGAGAGTTTGACCTCGGAACCAAATAAGAAGATAGGGTTAAAATATCCCAGAACTTCTAAAATATTTATACACTTGCAGTATATAAAAAGAAACCTTTCGAAGAAAAATT
>OFEQ01000074.1_pt1:7500-11527 | contig 11527 bp, 5 predicted proteins | sample 1521141 | NCBI WGS metagenome assembly OFEQ01 (sample SAMN04272335, study PRJEB24112) | coral metagenome | biome: Coral reef; feature: Shallow seawater; material: Coral tissue | host: Coral | place: China: South China Sea | collected 2014 | reverse complement strand
AGTTAATTAATGTACAAAGCGTTACAAGTTGAATTTAAAAGAAAGAAAAAATGCTTATTATGCTAGTAACAAGAAGTGATACATGTACAATCATAGCAGGTAGAACTCACAGTGTCTCCCTTTAACTCATCCTTGATTGCTTGCAGAGCATCCTTGCACTCCATTAGCAAATTATCATACAAAGTCAGCTTGCTATCCAGTGTGTCAGCTCTCTCTAACTCTCTTGCACTTTGTTGGGCATGCAATATGAATGAGCGCACTTTCTCATTTTTAACTGGCACAGTATGGCCACGCCAGTTCACTTCTGTCATAGCTGCAGCTTCCTTATCTCGAGTTTGGGCAATGATCTCCTGAAAAGGAAAACCAATGCGTTTAAACTTGATAGGATGTTCTCTTACACAAATAATAAATACAGGGCTACAGAGAGAAGGGGTGCATATTAAATTTTTGGAAACATCAAAATAAAGAAGCTTTTCAAAGGTACATGTACAACCCAAATGGAAAACACTCAGATGACCTGTTACTTGAGTAAAATATCTAAGAACAATTCAATATTAAAAGCATATGATAAGCTTTTAAAAAGTCTTTGGAGCTCACGGCTATGAAGTCAACCCTTACTTTGCAATCATGGACCACCCACAACTGATAGTAACTAAATCCTGAACAAAAGCTGCAGATGTTGTACTGTTCATTCACTATTTTTATAACACTTTCTGTCATTCAGATCATTAATTCAAAAACATTTCCCCTAGCCAGTTATGGTAATAATCAGTTTTAATTGATATTTCTGCTGAAGTGTCAATGTTTGTAACATTATCCTCACAGCAACATTATCAATTTTTGTATCAGGCATGAGTACTGAAGTCTAGAGAGTATAACATATTGTGAATGTTTATTGCAAAATGATTATTTATCCATTTAAACTCTACCAAAAAATGCTGCAAAACTAATAGTTGACATTAAAGAAGTGGAACTTATCAATGGTAACAGTTTTGTAATAATTGTAACCCCTTCCAAGCTACAGTGTGAAGCCAAATTCAAAACACCTTATGAAATTAAAGAGGCTTTCATGAACTTACATCAATCTTGGCTGTTAGCACTGGATCATGAGTACCACCAGCAGCAGCTGCACTCCACCTCAGCTGCATTAGATCATTGATATCTGTGGTTCCCTCTTCAAGATTGTATGCACAGTATCTGATGTTAGGAGTGATCTCTTCAACTCGCTGAAGATACATGCCGCGTTGTTCTTCAGAAAATGCACCAGCTAGTTTTTCATAGATAGTCCTACACCGGGTAAAATGCGTGAAAATTAGAGACAATACCCTTTATATTCCAATGCCAAGGTAAAGGTACATTGTACACTATCCCTGGAGCCATATACTAGAGCCATTGTGGTTGGGTATGGAGATTTTCTGGAATCACCTATACTGTTTACTTGTAAACTGTTGAAGTCAGAAATCCATTGCGTAAGAAAGAAAGTGACATACATGTACATGTATGTAAGTATCATATTTCTGGTAAGAATATAGTTTTGATGAATATGAATATGTGTAACAAGCGAATCCTAATCTTAAGTCGTGCGGCAACTCCACTCAAAACGACAGCATAACCGCCACAAGATATCGCACCTCACTCTGTTCAAAAGGTCAACCGATCACCACATTTAAACGTTCTATCCCCGAGACTCCGCTCGGCCAGTTCGTGTCCAGTCCCCCTACAGTTTATCTGTTACACTCTTCCCCCCCTAATGCTGGACTACGGCTTTTTTAAAAAAGGTATAATCAATAGTATTCAAAGTCAGGACATTGTTGCATTCTTGATTGTCTACCACTCCGCGTTAATCGTACGATGCCACTTCCGGTAGTACCAGTCCCAGCTGCAGTCTCCGGAAGTTGTTCAACAGTGTCTGGATTCGCCGCCTCCTCTGTCACGTTCTCTGCTCCTGAATTCTCCGGCAACTGGCCAACACTCTCTGGATTTTCTGACGCCAATGTCATGTTCTCTGCTTCTGGACTAACGTGATCCTCCACCTCTGTTGTTTCTGCGTCCAGACCCTCTGTCTCATCTCCTACAGCCACCTCCCTTAAATTCCCACGGGGTTCATCAACAGCAACTGGATTTGGCGTTGGCAGACCTGCATTTTGGTTTCCTTGTGAATCCTTCTCATTGCCCCTCCCCTCTACATTAACCGGTGGAAGTGTGCATAGTTTAATTTGGTTGTGATGCACTATTCTTCTTCGGGTTCTTACAGATTCCGCTCCGCAGTACTGGATCCTGTACACAACATCTCCCACTTGCTTGATAATTTTCCAAGGCCCCACCCACGGACAATTCAATTTTTGGCATCGCCCCTTTCTTGTCGAACGGTCATACCACCACACTAGGTCACCAACACGGTATTCTTTCTCTCTGGCCCATCGGTCATAGCCCACTTTTTGTCTCCGGTGGGCAGTATTCAGACTCTCCCGAGCTGATTGAAATGCATTTTCTAATGTCGTTCTCAACTTCTTCCCAAATGCCGTCTGCGAGCATCCAGGTTCTGGAATCGGTGTTGCTACAAGATCAACTGGGAGTCTCATTTCTCGCCCATGCTCGAGAAAATATGGTGTAAAACCGGTGCTTTCATGGATTGCCGAGTTGTACGCCATCATAACGCCAGGAAGTTTCTCGTCCCAGTCTTTCTGGTTCTCACCCACCACTTTGGAAAGCATCCCATTAACAGTTCGAATTACTCGCTCGGTTGCTCCGTCCGACTGCGGGTGGAATGGTGTCGTCCGTGTTTTGCACGTTTGAAGAATATCGCACACATCAATCACTATTTTGGCGTTCAGATTTTTCCCTTGATCACTATGAAGCTGTTCTGGGGCTCCATGACGAGGAATATACTCGTTTGCCAGCTTATCTGCAATAGCCGCTGCTGTTCCTTCATTAAGTGCGAACAGTTCCAGGTACTTTGTAAAGTTATCAATCACCACTAGAGCATACCTGTGCCCATCGTTTGACACTGGGTATTCCACTAAGTCTATAGTGACAAGCTCACGTGGTCTAGTCGTGATAATAGGTCGAAGTGGGGCTCTAAAATTTGGCACTGCATCGCGTTTCTTTTGACACTTCACACATTTCGTGCACCAGTCCTTCACGTCTGTAGACATTCCTGGCCAAAAATATCGATATTTCACCCTGTTCAGAGTTTTCGTATGACAAAAGTGACCAGACTCATCATGTAAGGAGTGAATGGCATTTTCACGCATTGTCTTTGGGAGGACTATTTGCCACTGCCATTCATCTTTGTTTGTTGGCTTCCATCTCCGGTAAACTACCCCATCTCTCAAACTGCAACGGCCATACTGATCATACAATTTACGCAGTTCACGTCCTTTGCTCTTCACAGTAGACGCTCGGGGTTTCCTTCCCTGCTCAATCCACCCCTTCAGCTGTGAGATGTCAGGATCAGCTTGCTGCTGGACCCTTATGTCCTCCATCGTGTCATCCTGAACGTTGTTCACCGTTTCTGCTGGCACGCGACTCAATGCATCTGCGTTCATGTGCTTCGAACCATCACGGTGCACAATGACAAAATCATAAGTAGATAATTCAATAGCCCATCTCGCTCTCCGACCAGTAGGGTCACTTCCTGGATCAATGTTTCTGCTGCCAACTAGGGGCTTGTGATCGGTCACCACTGTGAAATGTCTACCCGCCAAATATGGACGAAAATGCCGTATACTCCAAATGATTGCCCACCACTCTCTGTCATAGGTCACCCAGTTCCGCTGAGAGGCACTGAGAGATTTGCTTGCATAAGCAATTACGCGTTCCTCATTCCAGTCCCCCTGTGACAACACAGCCCCGATGGCATAGTTCGATGCATCACAGTCAAGTCTAAAGGAGTCATCAAATTGCGGGTATACCAACAATGGAGGAATTGTTAATTGTTCACGCAACTGCTTGAATGCCTCATCACATTCCTGGGTCCACTTGAATTTGGACTTTGATTCCGTTAGTCGTTGTAGTGGCTCAGCAA
>OFEQ01000074.1_pt1:0-2500 | contig 11527 bp, 5 predicted proteins | sample 1521141 | NCBI WGS metagenome assembly OFEQ01 (sample SAMN04272335, study PRJEB24112) | coral metagenome | biome: Coral reef; feature: Shallow seawater; material: Coral tissue | host: Coral | place: China: South China Sea | collected 2014 | reverse complement strand
ATCTGGTCGGTGCTGTGTGCCTTTGTTCGACACCGGGAAGCCAATTTTTTTTTTGTCATGTGATTTAGTGGGAGTGCCTTTGTTCTATTGACAACAATGCGACGGCCCACTAAACAAATAACCAGGCGCAGAAAATAAAAAAAGGGACACTATGCGTTCATCGTGGTGGTGTTGGATTTTCGCTTACACAGTTTTACTTCCACTTTACAAAATAATTTTAGGCCCGCGCAAAATGGACTTTCGATCAGGGTTATTGTTACAAACCACTCCTTTTTTTTCGCACTTATTGTTACAAGAGCGCAACTAGAAAGTCACAAGATGACATTTAAATACCGTCTAACAAGTTGATTCTTCTCACCTTTTCATTGGGTAGCTGTTTGTTTCCTAGTTCAAGGCGATGTATAAATACTTCGCTCGCACACTACTACTGTATGCTTAGAATTCTACACCAGAACGTTTCTGTACTGAGGAGAAAATCAAGTTTTGATATGGCCTTCCGTAACCAAACCAAAATTCCTAAGTTGTGCCTCGTGTACTTTCGTATCGACCAAACAACATGTATTGTTGAAACCAAAAAACTTAGAAGCAAAGATAGCGGAGAACCGTTCTCCTGCGTCGGACCCAAAAGGGGAGCCAAGGTCGCTGTGAGATGTACCGGCAAACTCCTAGACGCAATTGTAATTGCATTAGATGGTAAGTTAATTATTCTGTCTATCTTGGGTTGTTTTGAGGTTAACTGAGTTCCTGACTTTGTATTTTATATCAGACAAGGCCTCACTTATTTAATTTCTTTTCAGAAAACGAAGAAAAGCTGAACCAAGAGGAAAGATCTTTCGTGGAAGATCCTGCAAACAGCCACCTATTTGATCAGCAGGAAATGGGCCAAGATGAGAGAAACGTTGTGGAAACCCATTCAGACCAAAGTGCAAAAGGAGCAAAAGCAGCTAATAATCAATGTGAGGTAAGTTGACCTTTAAGATGTACCTCGATACAATAATTATTACAGTGCACAACTGTGTTCTACGACTCGGTTAACATGACACTGACAAACAGCAAGCGAAAGACTTTTAGCCGTTCGAACAGATACTTGTGGGTGTATGTTTTCGTGCGAGAGGTCATGATAAAAAAAGCGATTTAATAAAATCTAAGATTTACAGTTGAGGATTTGTGAACGTTTCCCATGCAGAAAAACTTTCACCCACGCCTGAGAAACGAATAAAAAAAAATTATTTGCGTAACTATTATTTCTGCGGTTCGAGATTTGTATGAATCTCTCCGAGAATTAAGCGCCAGTGAAAATTGTTGAAGTAGTTGATTAAGGGGCTCTCGGCTTAGCTGCAGAATACCCAGCCACTTTGAAGCTATACCCATCATCAGAGTGGATACGCGGATACGCAGTTAATAACAATTAGTCGTTAATTAGTTGCCTGAATATTTTTTATGTGGTGATTTGTATTTTTCTCGTTCTTCATATGACATGCAGTGTATATGCTTCGTTCTAAAAGCGTGAAAAACTCAAACATGTTAAACAATATATAAAAGTATACACTAAGACAGCTACTACGTATCCGTGTATCCAGTTCCATCTATACTTACATATTATCGGGGGCGGGTAATTACGTCATTGCCACTACGGATCCGCGTATCCAGGTATCTACGGCCATGTATAACACATTACGAAATTCAGAGACGCATTGTTGTCATCCGTTTAGTAGCACGTCTTCAAGTAATGTGTGCATGTAACGTCATAAAATTCTCAAAACTAAAGAACCACTGAAGGTTTTATCCTCATCAGGCATACAAGGTAGTAGATTTATGTCTGTTTACAGCTTTCCAACTCAATAGTGTCCTTCGTTTGCTAACCAGAGCATTTTGAATTTCGAAGTTATGGCGGTGCGTGACATAAAGCTAAGATCGCGTTTGTCGAAAAATGTACACTTATCTCGTGATTTTTAGCCATTTGAGGAGTTTAAGTAGTAGGAAAAGTGCTTGTGTAAGTGTTTTTTGCCTCTGTTGAGAAAATCAGTCGACTAGATAGCTAAAGTAAGTTCCAGATGTTTACACTATTTATCGGCCGCCATATTGGAGGTCCGACATGGCGGCTACATACTAAGCTCTGTAATTTTGCGCGGAACATTTCGACGAATATCTTAACTCTGGGACAACGCACACATCCTAAACTTGGGGAACTGTCTTCTTTAATTATCGTCCATAATATCACAATTTCTTGATTTTATCCACTGCTCGGTTTTTGTTTTTAATTTTTATTGCATGACAACGCACACACTCTAATTTCCAAGTTTTTGCGTTGCGTGACATGAAAATGGCGGCCCAAGAAGGCTGTCGCGTAGGTAAAAAGATGAGTTTCCAAACGCTCGCGAACGGGAGGAAAACTTCGAAAGAGTGGCAAAATAAGCAGTAGGGGGAGGGGGTGAGACGACAGACGGAATCTTTCATCCCCACCCCCTCCCCACTTCTCCCCAATTTTTTTGCTTCCTCC
>OFEQ01000072.1_pt1 | contig 11657 bp, 10 predicted proteins | sample 1521141 | NCBI WGS metagenome assembly OFEQ01 (sample SAMN04272335, study PRJEB24112) | coral metagenome | biome: Coral reef; feature: Shallow seawater; material: Coral tissue | host: Coral | place: China: South China Sea | collected 2014 | reverse complement strand
TAAGTTATTTTGTAAAATTATTATTTTGCTGCATCAATGTTCTGTACATGCCTTGAGACAATGTCATAAATAACTTCAGCATTTCTCCTACTGAAAACAGGCAAAATTTCTTCCACTATCTCAACAGATACAAGCTTATCACAGTGCTTAATGGTCATATCAATTAGCTCAAGGCTAAAGCCTGTTGACAGAGTCACACCCCCTACACATGTCTTTCCAAATTGCAGGGAAGCACGATAGGCTTCAAGTTCTGAACGAATTTCACCTTGTTGATCTGGAGTCACAGGCACCAAGCAGGTTGACAGAGAATTTGCTGAGATTTCTTTTGCAGGTGGCTCAATAGAACACTCCCCCATTTCTTCTACAATGGTGTTCTCAATACAGGTTTCACAATTACAATTTAACTTATGAAAATCACAACAAGAATGTAAAATGGTTCTTTTGGGTACTTCATGTCCAAAGTAATCAAGAATAGTTTTCCTTTTGCAAGATTGTGCTGTTGCAAACTTCCTCATAACATCATCAACTGGATTCTTTCCTTTTCCAATATCTCGACCATTGTAGAACAGGGTAGCAATGACCTCTTTCCCATCCCTGCCAGCCCTACCAGTTTCTTGGAAGTACTCTTCCATGGTTTTTGGAACACCGATATGAATGACCCTCCTAATGTTGGGAACATCCACTCCAATGCCAAAGGCTACTGTCACAAATAACACTCGGGCTTTGCACATCCCTTGGACAGTTTCATCAAGAATCCGATCCTTCTCATGCTGAGGATATTCAGCATGAAACTGAGCAAAAAGGCGATTTTTAGATATATGATCAGCACCTGTAGGGAAATACTGTTCCTTGCCTAAATGCTGACTAAAAAATAAAAAGGCATCTGCACAAGTTGCAAGGGTACCATAAACAATTGTAAGTGGCATTTCATTTTTTTTCTCCAGCAATTCATCTGCAAGAGATGCAAGGACTGCATCCAGTTTGTCTTCACCTGATGATGGTCTTAGTTTGTGCTCATAAAATATATTACTTCTGTCAGGGTTTGCTTCAACCAGAAATGCATTATCAAGTTGTAATGAGTCAATAATTAATTCTTTAGTTGATGTTGTTGCAGTTGCAGTTAATGCAACATGGGGAATACTGGGAAAAATGCTGCTTAGAATGTCCAACTTTCCATAGGCTGGTCTAAAGTGTTTCCCAGGGAAGAAGTTAAAATGGATATGTTATGATCAATAAAGTGAAGCTTAGAAATTGTTAAACAAAAAATTAACCTCCACCTCTCTTACTTTTTTGTGAGTTCTATACATATTATAAACAAAAATACAAAATAAAACTTATGTAATATTTGCCACTGGGATGTGAAGCTACTCTACTCATTTTTGCGGGCGATTGGGTGGTCCCCTGTGATAAAACTTAACCCTACAAAAATTCCCCATGCTTTTTAGCAAATCTGAAAAATATCATACAAATGTAATAAGACCTACCAGAATCTTACAGCTTGAAAAACACTAATGAAATTTTTAAAATCTTCTATTTTTCTAACACTCATTCAAAACACTTTATTTATTAGCTCATCAACCATTTTAAACCAGGACTCTACCTCAGAATGTATATTTGACAAAGATGCTTGTTTTTGTCCCTGATTTCCGAAAAGAGAAAATTGAGTAATAAATGACATTGTGTAGTATTTAAACTTAATCAAAACACGTGTTAATAATAATAACTCATTTGGTCAATTTTTTAATATAAGTGAGACCACACTTAAAACTGACTTACCATTCTTTGATCAGATGGGCTTCGTCAACTACCACACATTTCACTCTTTTTTGATACATAGGCGATTTTAATAGTGAAATAAAATTGCTATCATCCACACAGACCTCCGGATGATTAATCTGGATTAATTAAAATTCGGCAATGCGGTTCCTTCAATGCTTCCATCGAAAAACTTGCCCGATATTCTCCTCCACGGGAATCTTCCACCTGAACCGACCTTCCCTGGACCATAAAGGAAGTCAAACCTCTTTCGTTAAGTTTTGAGATTTGATCTCTCATAAGTGCGTTTAAAGGCGACACAACTAAGATGATCGCTCCGTCCACATTTCCAGCCATGAAGTCGAATGTACCCGGCAAAACTCGGTAAAATTATAAGAGATTTTCCGAAACCTGTCGGTAAGACGGCAAGGACATCTCTACCTTTCATCACTATAGCTTCCACCGCTTGCCGTTGTTCCTTTTCTAACGACACTAACCCCAATTCATGCAAGGAGGAAGAAACTGCTTGCTCGAACATGGTGAAAAGAAACCTTCGTGATGACTTCCGTTTTATCAAACCCAAGCATGCGCACAAGAACCGGAACTGCACGATTTCTGCGGTAAAAATTCCGTGTCCTCAGAGTTCTCCCCGGCGACCCACCGCTGACCGAGGAGCTAGAGAACTCTGGGCTCGAGATTGCTCTCAACGAAGTTTCTCAGTGTATCGTGGAGCCATTTCTAAGAAAACCGGAAGAAGAAACGAAGGCAGTTCAAATTGGCCAGCAGTTATGAGCAAGCAGTCACATGATACGAATTGCGATGTCTTATTTGCTGGAGGGTTAGACCGTTGGAATTTGAGATGAGATAAAATCCCAAAACGTAAAGCAAAGTCTTTTTCAAATTCGTACCGTTCGAGACATAACGTTTGAAAGCCAAATTCTGTGCCAAACTAGCTAAGGTGAACCCTCGAGTCGCTGAATCATGGCTAAACCTCGACGAGAAAAAATTTCTCTTCCAAGTAAAGGTTGGTTCAAGTGGATAAGGGCCATGGTCCCGCAACACCATACCGCCTTCAGCAAAAATCTTCAACGACGAGGACCAAATCATCGTCAAGCATAAGAAAAATTCTCCCTCATCTGGCCCGACACTGTGGAATTTATGAATGGGGAGCTAGAAGACCATTGCAAGGTGAAACCGTGGACAAACCCCTTTACCTTGGCAGCACATGTAGGGCCAAGCCAGGAGAATTAAGAGGCAGAATCCGGGATTACTTGCGAAACGGATCTCATAAACAAGATCTCATGAATGACGCCTTGCTAAAAGAGTACGAGCTGTGGGTTCGCATTAAGCCGACAAGGGTTCGCCAAAAGCTGAATGCTGAAAGGATGGAAAACAAGCTTTTAGCTAAGTATAATTATGCGTGGAATAAACGAAATAAACAAAACAAATAAATCGTATACGAAACATACTGGGATGAGTCGATCACATCGAAGCCGCCCAAATAGCATAGTAATCGGGATGAAAGATTAGGAAATCAGCGAAATCTACTTCACCTTAATTAGCGTAACTTTACTTGATTTGCTTCTCTATCATACCATGATAGATATTCGATAAATGACTGACAACAAGAACTGAATTTTCCGTGGCTCTTGGTAAACATAACTGTGAACTCCTCTATGCGTCACTGCACCGTGTATTCAGTAGAAACTGAAAGACAACTCTTTTTATACACCAAGTAGGAAGCTAGAGAAAACTATAATTAGACCAGTTTGTAAGTTTTCTTCTCTTATCTGATCCTTGATATTGCTTTTAAAATAAACTTGAGGTTTTCATTGCACTGAGGCTTATGCAAGCGACAAAAGATGTCAGTTTTCTGCCTTACGTATATGCCAGTCTTTACTGATGATACAGTTAAACAAGTGTAGCCAGCATAGATCACTGTTCAGTTTATGTTTTACGTTTTCCCGCCATGATCAACGGTATTTCTCCCGCTATGAGCAAAGATCTCAACACAGCAGTCAACAAATTTGAAATTCAAAAGTTTACTTACGCTTCGGATAAACATAGCCGTAAAAATTTAACTGGCGCTTTACAATACAAAGGCAACTGACAAAAAGAATTTTCTGATTTTCACATTTATTTAAACGACCCAGCTAAGGATCGTTCCTTGCTAGAACCATCTGCACATCTCCATTATAATCAACGTTATTTCGTGCTCTTTGACTGATGATAGCGTCCCCATCGAAAGTGAATAACTTACGCAAAATGATGTCATGCTCTACCAATTTTCATTATGACGTCGCAGTCTTGTCTTTGTTATGGCCGATTCTGAGAAATTCAATAGAACCTTCTTAGAAAACCGGAACCAGAACATCATATACAAAGTTGCCTGGGTCACTTATGCGAGATTACTAGTCTAGAACCCAGATCTTCTGAAACGAAAAACAAGGTCTGGCTGTTGTATGTAGGTTTTTGTTAAGAAATAAAATGATGATGATGATGTATTTGTCATTTCGTGTTCTTTGCCTAATGATAGCGTCCCCATCAAAAGTCAACATCTTACTGACAAAATGATTATGTCATGCTTCACAAGTTTTCATTATGACGTTGCAGTCTTGTCTTTGTTACAGCGGATTCTGAGAAATCAAATGGCAGTTTCCTAGAAAACCAGAACAAGAACATCATACTGTGAAAGTTGCTTATGCGAGATTACTAATCTGGAACCCAAATCTTCTGAAACGAAAAACGAGGCCTGGCTGTTGTATTTGCCATAGAACAGTTAAGCAAAAAAGACGTGAACTAACCAAGCTTTAGGAGCTGAGTCCCTGTCTTGGTCTACCTTATCGTTCGAGACTGAAGTAAGGTGCTTCTATAAGAAAACAGTCGTCTTCCAATAGCAGGATGGTCAGATTGGAAGAAAGCCATGGTGCCCCCTCAAATCTTAAACCCCGAGGACCTAATCACATGAAGTTTTCGCTTGTAAAATCTGTAAAGAGGCGTAGGGTACAGTCATAGTACATCTATATGTTACTAAATTTGTCTAGAATAAACATAAGCTGTTGAACATTAATCTTGTGTTCGTGTTTATCGATGGCGACTGCACTTGAATTTTTATGGATTGTTCCATCTGAATAGACCTGATATCTGTGTCACTCTTTCGCTTGCTTCGCACGTGAATGCGAATTTTATTTGCACCCCAGTTGACTATTAAAGTGACCATGCTAATATCAACACCGAGAAAAAGTATCAACATTTGCTCTGTATCACTTAACGTTGTTCCTATCTACTGAGAAACGGTCGCCTTTTCTAAGAACCTGTAAACAAGGCATGCCATGACATTAAAGGAGTACATGGACGACTTCATGGTCAATTTTCACTGGCTCTTGCCGTCACTGAAAGGAGAAGCATGTCTAAATATATATTCCATAAGTGAGCTGTATTTGTGCTTTGGGCTCATTTTCTTGGAACTGGGAATTAAAAGCGGGGAGCATAAAAGGTTATAACCACCCAGAAATTGACTAATATTCTGTTAAATCTTTCAAGACACGCTTCACATGGAACTATTTCCTAGAAAACCGGAAGAGGACGTGAGCATTTTTGATTGGTTAGTCAGGTAATGCCCAGCTGTAAGTTTTTTCAGTCATGTGATGTAAGTAATGATTTGTTATTGGATAACAAGTTTTGCAGTGACATTTCAGTTCACATTCACAGACGCCGTGCTGAGCAAAATCCATTTTTACATTCAATATCGTTCGAGAAGTAACGTTTGGAAACCAAACTCCGTGATTAGCTAAGCAAGCTTCAATCCCCGGATCGCTAAATGGCTGCAAATCAACGCCAGAAAAGGGAACATAGTCATCTTTCAGCAGCAGGATGGTCGAATTGGGAGCAGGCCATAGTGCCCGTTTTTCGCTCGGGTGTTGATGAACCACGAGGACCAAATCAAGCTGGTTTTATGCGCTCAAACATAAAGAACGCTTTCCCTGATAAGGGCCGACACTGTGGGATTTATGAATGGCGAGCTAAGGGAACAAAGCCACATCAAATCAATCATGTTGTTTGCGTTGGAAGTACATGCAGGAAAAAGCCAGGAGCATTAAGAGGAAGGATCCTAGAATACTGTGCTAATGGATCCCATAAAAGCGATCTCATTAATGACGCCTTGCGCAAAGGATATGAGCTCTGGGTTCGTGTTAAAATTGATGGAGGAAGGAACCCTAGCAGGGAAAATGCTGAAGCCATGGAAAACGAACTTCTCAATAAGTATGACTATGCTTGGAACACTAGAATCAACGGACAAATACGATATATACTGCAGTGATGTCAAAACTCGTATTAAGTCGGTATCGATCAGTAAACAAACTTAATGTTCTGACTGGGAGAGCTTACTGATTAACTTTTGCCTCGTTTTAGAAGGCATCTTTTAAGCAGCAAGTTTTGGTTTATTTCATTGGGTAATTTATGAATGGGGAGCAAGGGTTAAGTGTATTTTAGACATAATCGGGAAAGGTGAATTTTGGCGGGCTCCGGCTGTGTCATGTTGCAACTGTTGATTTGATCAGCCATGTCGATTGTAAACAGATTACATACTCTTTTCTGCTCTTTTCTGTCAATAGCAAACAGGAGATTGTTGAGCTTATTTCTTTTTCAGTTATGCTTCGGAACTAAGATGATGTTGGTTTTATTTTATTTTGGCCAATTAAGATCATCAAGTTCTTCAACTTAGGATTTAAATTTACTAAGGGAAGGCGACTGCCAAACCGAAGACATGGAAATTGAAGTTTTAGATAGATATGACTATGCTTGGAATGCTAGAATATCAACGGACAGATACGATATGTACTGCCATGACGTCAACTTCTATCAAATGAGCAGCAGGATCGTGACATTATTGTTCTGACAGAGTTAGATAAATTAATTTCTCCCCTGGTATTAGAAGGCATCCTCTGTGACAAGGGTTAAGCATTTTCTAGACATAATGAAAAGTGCTGAATTTTGGCGGGTTTTACTGTGTGACCTGTGTGGATACATTGGACAGCCTATTTTAGACAAAATCAGAGAGCAGAATTTTAGTGGGCATTACTGTGTGGATCGAATGACCAGTAGTTTTATCAGCCGTATATTGTTCTCTCCTGTCAAGTAGCAAACAGGAGATAGCTGTAACTAAGTGAAGCTATTCAAGGTTATGAGTTTTCTTCTTTACTCGCCACTTTCGGAAACAAGAAGATACTGGTTACTTTTGATTTCGAGGGAGATTGACCTGCAACCTGTCCCAGTCAAAGAAACCAAGGCATAGCAGCACTAAAACAGACAATTTCCCAATAAATTTCAGATTTATCCTTTATCGAGTGGAGAAACCACTCTCTGTCCAGTGGAAAACATTCAAAAATGCCTCAGTTTTAGATCGCCCTTCGCACAAAAGTCTCTACGTCCATATATCATGTCGAGTAAATAAATCTGTCGTTTTTTCAGAAGCATCTGTCTCGTGTATGACACAATATAAAATTTATTTAAATGTATGTAAGACCGTGTATCTAACATTTTCCCTGGAAAAATGATTAGCTGTCGCAAAACGGCTTTGACGGCGCTAAATGTGCAAGACGTTTGCACTCCCAAGATCGGGTGAAAATCGCAAAACTTTATCTACTTTCCTATTTTATTCGTTTACTTAAATATTGTTCAAGAGGAAACGTTTGGAAACCAAACTCTCTGTGTTTAATCAAGTGTTCGCTCCAATATTTTGCATACATAGGATTTAATACACGGTTAATTTCGTATAGATTACTGCTTATGTTTACATTTTCACTGGTATCTCTCGTACCACGATGAAAGATATATAAAAAGAACGTGTTCTTTGACTGATAACATGCGTCCCCGTGAAAAGTGAATAACATACGCAAATGATGACATGCTCTGGTAATTTTCATTATAACGTTAACAGTGCAGTTTTCTTTTGTTTTGGCTGATTCTGAGAAATCATTAGAAAACAGGAAATACATCCTTTGCAAACTTGCTTGTTCGATCATGTGACACTGATGACTTATCTGGAACCCAGATCTCCCTCGAACAAGCTGAGATTTTTGGCAAACAAAAGAGACATACAGTCAAAGTGGAAGAGGGTCATGCTCAATCCAAATTCCAGAGACAGGAATTTTGTGCCATGCGTTTCACGCTGGATATATGCGGCTTGAGCATTACAACCGCTCTCAGTGACTGAGCTGGACGATTTCTGTGGAAGAAGTGTGAATAGAACATAGTATCGAATAACAACTTAATCTAGACTAAGCGCAAAAGTGAAATTGACAATTTCTGCCGAAAGATCTTACGGGTGGTGATGGTTTTTCTCTGGTTGATCAAAATTCTTGCTGTTTTCCGCGAAGGAAGGAGCAAATGGAACTCGCCTGAAAGCCCGTGACTGAGATATGTTCGTATCTGAAGACCCACAGAGAGTCCGTAAGTTAAATTTGTAATTAAAGGGAGCGACGAACCGTGGCAACTAATGCCACCTTGAGAGGACTGTTTCAGGTTGAAGGGGAAGTAATCCAAAGATATTCATTTTCTGAGTTATTTTAAGCCCTGAATGGTTTCCACATTCATGAAATTTTGGTGGCAAAAAATGCTAAAATGATTCATTTCAATTGCATGTGAAAGACACTACTCCATGGAGGATCAAACGCGGCACTCCCAATCCTCGCAAGCTAATTGGTGTTCTTATCTTGTTGCGTACTCTTAAAGTCTGTGTTATAAGGGCTGGTAAATAAAATAATATATGGCGTTTTCACATGACATAAAGGCAGCCATGTTGGTGTTTTATAGCAATGAAACGGCGGTCATGTTAGTGTGCCAAACCAGCCATGTGAGAGTTGAATTTTTTGCTATTGTAAACACTTTCTTTTGTTTCAATAAATTTGTATGGCTGCTGAACACGTGAGTAAAAACGCTCTAAATATAACAAAGTGTCTAGTTATTCACGCGTCCCATTTTTCTCGTCCTATTGTTCACGTGTCCCACAATCCCACGCAAGTGTGAGAAACTCAGATCAAACACTCCGAAAAACAAAAGAAATAGCCCACTAACCTGTTTGAAAACAATATGAAATGTGGCCTCCTTTGTCCTTATGATCAAATCTGTGCATGTATTGTCTGAGTGCACGCAACGCGTGCCGTGTTAGTACGTTGTAAGCGCACAAGGAAACGTGTGGCCGATTTTGATTGGTTAGTTACGCGTAGTGTTAAAAATTAACTTGAAACTTGAACTTGATCTACAGTATAATGTTGTGGTCACGTGATGAAAACGATGGTCCGTTATTGGGTAAGAACCTGAAGTGTGACATCAGGTGAAACCCCCAAAACGTAAAGCATGGCCTACGTTTTTACATTCAATAGCGTTCAAGAGGTAACGCTTGGAAGCCAAACTCCGTGATAATCTAACGAAGCTTGAAAGCTGAAGTCCATGAATAATGGCTGCACATCTGCGAGAAAACAGTCAGGTTCCAACAGAAGGATGGTCAGATTGGAAGAGGGCCATGGTTCCCCCACAAACAAAAGGTCGTAATCTTCAACCACGAGGAGAAAATCAAGTTGGTTCCATTTGTTCAAGTATAAGAGACGCTTTCTCTGCTGAGGCCGAAGACTGTGGAATTTATGAATGGCAAGCAAGAAAATCCGGTCAACCCAATCGTGTCGTTTATGTTGGAAGCACATGCAGGGGCAAGGCAGGAGCATTAAGAGACAGAATCCTTGAATACGGCAGAAATGGATCCCATAAAAAGGATCTCGTTAATGACGCCTTGCGCAAAGGGTATGAATTGTGGGTTCGCGTTAAGGTTTCGAAGGCACGTGAAAACTGCCGAAAGGATGCTGAAAGGATGGAAAACGAGCTTTTAGCTAAGTATAACTATGCATGGAACATTAGAAATAACGTCGCAGTACGAAGTATCCTGCCATGACCTGAACATTGCTGATAAACAGTAGCATCGTGACATAACCGTAAAGTGAGTTACTTTATAGCTTAATCTTCGCTTCTTGTACAACGCTATACCTTTAATAAAGCGAGGAGTTCTTGGTTCATTACATTAAGTAATTTAGGAATGGCGAGTTAAGGTTCTCTGTTAGGCGTTAACTGTATTTCAGACATATTAAATAAAGCTTAATTTTGGAGGGTTCTTTTGTGGTGATCGCTATTTGTAAGCGTCTATGTCCTACTGATATGCATGCATGATCAAGACTATAGAAGGTGTGTATTTTTAACATTTTCTTTGGAAACTTGGTCAAGGTCGATTCAGCTGTCGATTAACGGTGGTAAAACACGGTTGACGTTTATGATTGTACGAAAACTTAAGTTTCCGCTTAGAGTTAAGGTAGGGTCACAGTTCGTGAATATTCTAATAAATTCGTCTATAAATACGCATAAAACTGTTGAGTATTAACGCTCAATAGATCATGGCTGCGTGGATATTTATGGTTAGATGGATGTGAATGAATTTGCTGTCAATAACAGTCGTCGCTCGCTTATTTTGTGTCATTAATGTAACTTTCATTTGTGGTTCCGTTGACTGTTAAAGTAATCACACAACTATTTACTCCAGAAAATGTTTCAACACTTTGTTCTGCGTCATTTGTTGTTGTTCCTAGGGGGTGGAATACTTTAGGATTGTAGGGATTACGAGTGGTGAACTGTAGAGGTTCATTTAGACGCTTCTCGGTGGAAATGATCACCAGTTGTTTCCATGTTAAAGCATGAATATATCCAACAGAAGTTCAATCTAAGGAGCGTTTTTCATCTCCCTGCTATTGCTGGTTCTTGGAATTGGGAAACCCCGCCTTTTCGAAGAATCTGTAAATAATCCCGGGTGTAAAATGACCGATAATTTTAGCGGTTATAGCAAAATTTCCGAGATTTCCGCTCTGTCTATTTTTTAAACAAAGGGTAGCAACATATATTGGTGCGGTCAGTCTTGCCTTGATTTGTTGTATTAGTTATGACTGATTCTGAGAATTCAAATGGACATTTCTCAGAAAACCGGAAGAACATACTGCGTCAAGTTAATTGGTCACTCATGAAACATTATATGCAAATGTTGGTGTGTTAATGGGTATCAAGTTCGGTGAGATATATAGATAAAACAAAACATTAGGCTTACCTTTTGTATCTGTCAAGGAACACAGACTACGATGCCACCAATAGTTTGAAAGCCAAGCAGAAAACTTCAGGCGCTGAATGTTTGTATGGCTGCACCTGATCGTTTAAGAGAGAACAGTCGACCTAACGCCGAGGATGGTCGAGATGGACGAGGGCCGTGGTACCTCCAGAATCCAATGGAAGAAATCTTAAACCTGACGCGCGCAGACCAGGCCATGTCTTCAAGTATTGAAGCAGTTCTCGGTACTCTAGCCGAGCTTTGTGGAATCTATGAATGGAAGGCCGAGGAAACTCAACCTGATCAGCGTAACAATGTTGTTTTATATGTTCTAGGTACGTGTATCCTTCGTCATCCTCAATAATTGGTGAGCAGAATCATTGGATACTGCAATACAGAAATCATAAGAAGACCTCATAAATGAGGCATTGGCAAAAGGATATGAACTGTGGGTTCGTGTAAAACCTGCTTCGACTGAGAGGACGGTCCAGAGTATGGCCGGAGAATACACTACTGTGTGATTATGATTACGCTTGGAATAAAAGGAGGAATAACCCAGAGACTCGGAGGACAGTGACGACAGCAACGACAACGACGGCGACAACGCGAAGGAGACATGCTTTTTAAGGCCCTGTTTACAAGGAGGTAGGGTACCCCTACTGCCAGGGTAACCCTAGCAAGAGGGTTATAAGATAGCCCGGGTTTACTAGCAAAATTTACAGGTAGGGTAACCCTACTGCCCGAGACAACTTTACGCTTGTTA
>OFEQ01000071.1_pt1 | contig 11692 bp, 5 predicted proteins | sample 1521141 | NCBI WGS metagenome assembly OFEQ01 (sample SAMN04272335, study PRJEB24112) | coral metagenome | biome: Coral reef; feature: Shallow seawater; material: Coral tissue | host: Coral | place: China: South China Sea | collected 2014 | reverse complement strand
AATTGTTTTAGTATAAATCTATGAGCATTCTATTTATTTTTTCATTACAGGAAAATATTTATTAATATTGTGAATTACTTTCAGACTGATATTGATGACCTCAAAAGACAAAATGGAATACTTGATCAACAAGGTATGGCTCTTGTTTTTGCAAAAGTTTCAGAATGTACCTAATGGTAAATATTTGTGACGTGAAGTTATGACGTCTTTCCACTCTTTGTCCACCAGCAATATCATTTACCTTTCATCTTGGTCAGTTTAACCACTAACTTTAATTTTAGATTTTGTGAAAACCTGATTGCCATAATGATATATAGTAGTAATATGATCAGAAGAAAGAGTCACTGTGTTGTGATACTTGTTATCAAAATTTAGGACTGTCTAGCTTCATATACTGTACATGTAGATACCATGCTGTACAGTCTTTAATTACTTACTTAAGCCCATCACTGACCAGGTGGAGTATATAGGCCATCGACAACCCCTGGCCAGTGAACTCATATTTGGGATTTCATTCAGCCTCTTTCCAGTCGCATCCTATCAGCTTCAGTTCTGCATTGATCAGTGTCCTGTCGCCAGTTGTTTCTGGGTCGTCCCCTCTTTCTCTTCCCTTGGGGATTCCACCTCAGAGCCTACCGAGTGGTGTTGTTTGGCGCTCTCCGCAGGGTGTGACTAATCCAGCCCCATTTTCCTCTCAAAAATTGTTCACCCATGAGTTGCTGTTTCCCTCGCTGCCCAAGCTCCTCATTACGAATTTTCGCATGATATAGAGCTGTTTCGCCGTAAATTTTTCTCTCACAAAAGCGTAAAAGATTACCCGACAATGCCGCCTGGTATTATGAGTAATTATTTGTCGTTGCTTGGTTCATGTTGAGGTTCACAATGGAAAGGGGGAAGTATGAAAAACGTGTTTGTGCTGTTTTCCTATATCACGCTGAAAAACTTTTAGCTTACATTCGATCAGGGCAACATTATACCACATTACCCATAGTACTTTTCGACACCATTGTCGCGTTCACTTATACGCCTTTGAAGGACAACTGTAACCGGCTTTCTCAAAACAACTTTGTTCAACGGCCACATCGACAGCTTGTCAAACCGACCTGGCTAACAACTGATTTCCAGCGGACAAGGTTTGTCCTCATGGAAGTTTTTGACCAATAAGGCTATTACTGATTTACTCAGTTCAAGTTCAATATTTAAATATGCCATCAAAGAAAATCTAAACCTGTGTTAATTTATTGTTGAAGTTCTTCTGTTGACTACGGTAAATTTTCTTCAACGGTGAGAAAATTTGTACAATTATTCCGTTCCTAAAATAAGAAAGAATAACAAGTGACGAGACGAGGAACAAGTCTTCAGAGAGAGAAAAACAAAGAGCGTTATTTTTAGTTATTTGCAGATGAAAAAGAAATATTGAGGACATACCCAGTTATATTCTATCAAAAAAACGTTTCACACGAATCCAACAACTGAATTTCAAACATCTTAAGCGTTATGAATAACATTTGCTAAAATTAAACATTTATAGTGTTTTCAGATCAGAAATAGGATATTTTTGAAGTTGCAGCACTTAGCAAGTGGAATATGATGAGCTTACACTTTTAAACCCTTTTGGGTTTATACATATTTAGTAAGTCAGTAATATTAATTGTTGATCCATGTTGAAAATAGCAAAGAATATTGGGTTTTAGTGACAAACATGCTTCAGTACTGAACGATGTCACCATTAAACAACAAAGATTTTCGCCGGCAAGAAAATGCCTCTGATAAACGTTTTTGATGTAAAAGGGACTTCCTTGTATAAATTCTAGTTTCAGGTGTAAAACTTATATGACTACTTGTTAACGTCACTCGCCTTGTTGGAACATCCTCGTTAGTTCAATTGTCTCTTTGCCATCCCGCAACTTCTAGCTGTGGCAAGCTAGTTTTATATCTGATAACAAGTGTCACATCATTTTTAAGCATATGTTTTAGGCAAAAAGGAGGATACAGAGTTATACAAAACGTTGATACAGTTAACATTGGTTAATACTGAATGCGGACATGCAGAGTTTATTACTAGTATCAATGATTTTGTTGGCGCCAGCAAGTCTATATTATCACTCTTGTTTTTTTCTCTTGTGTTCCCACTTTTGCAGCTTCTAGAGATGAAATTTCCCCTAGACTGCCCTGGATCATTCTAAAATCAAGTAATATCGAGCAACTACAAAGTGATTGAATTAATAAAACTGCAGCGTATGCATCAAACAGCGTCAGTTACTTCATTGTATGGGTAATACTATCAGTAAAACTGTTTTAATGCGGCTTTCACCCTGCATGTCGTTTCACGACTAACAAGACGCCTAAACTGACGTGATTAGAAGCCAAGAAAATATGTTCTTTATTTTTGAGATCTTCAGTTTAAACCGAGATAGCTTTATATACGGTCTGGTTGAAGTGTAATTTACAATCGTGTAATGTGGAGTAGATTAGCCTTAATGCCGTATAAGCCTGGGGAACATCGCTACTATGTTTTATTTTGGTGTGAATGAACTAAAGTGTTGTGGAACAAGATGTTTTATAACTGAACCTAACATGCAAAGTCAGTAGCAGATCTAGAGGAGGGCTTGGGAGCGCCCCTTATTTGGGGTAAAAAAAGATCACAGAAGGAAAAAAAAACGTCCCCCCCAACTTCCCCTCCCCCGGCTTCCCCCATCCCTTGGCTCAAGGTCTAGATCCGCTACAGTGTTTCAATTTTCTGGAAAGGGAAACAAAATGACAAAAGAACAACAATATTAGTAACCATAGTTATAATAATTGTTATGCTGGTCACTGTTAGGAAGGCTACGGCCTGTAAAATGAATGTCTATATACGGCTGGGTGCTTGTTAGTATACAGGAGTTCTGAAGAGCCAGCAACCATTTCGATATGCAGTACAGAGCCGTTACTGATGTGTTGTCAAGAGCTCTTCCTGCTTCATATCATTTAATTTATCGTTTTGTTTGTTTTCTGTTTCATCATTTTTTTCAAATCCGTTTTTTAATTACCTCTTATTTTCGACCTCGCTTGTTTTATGAAGCTTGCTAATTACTAGCTGACGTTCTTATCCAAATATGTCCTTAATTATCCTGACCGGCTTACGGATATTCTCGCATGAGAAATATCAATTATAATATTAGTGGCTAGTTGTTGCTAAGCAATTGTTACAATCACAATTCAGTTAACGACGAATATTGCGACTAGATAGCGAGACATGTTTTGAACGAAATGGTAATGCATTAAATGGATTGATCACTCATGCATGTGAATAAACAGCACGGACGAAGGCTTCATCGGTAGCAGTAGCAACGCAAGTCTACAACGGGATTCAAAACTATGAACGTAAGTAATTAGGGTTCTTCCTACGCGATAACTTTCAGTTTCATCTTTATGTGCTATAAATATCGCGCTATTTTCCAATAAAAAGTTATACGAAACATTGAACGGGAAAGAGGGTTGATTTTGTCAGATGTATAGGTTAAACTGTTGCAATTTTTATCACCTACCTAGCACTTATGATACCATAGTTACATTATTATTTAATAAAAGATTGGAATTTCCATTGTATCAAAAACACAGACCGCGGATCGAGTGATTAATACAAGGATTACGAGTTTGTTAGTTTGCGTCAACTTCGCCTACAATCGATAAGCCTTAAGAGCCAGCCAGTCTAAATAGCAATACTATTGTGAAAAACAGACCACCATTCTTATAAGGCCTGAGCTCAAACAGTTACATGTAGGCTCGAACGTATCTCGATTACTGATCGTAAACGTGCGTTGCATATAAAAATTTTCATATTGTGTCATTCGTGGCCGCCCCTTGCTCATCATGTCAACGTATATTTAGCACTGAGTAAGCTCATAAACTTGTTAAACGGCTGATTAGGTCTTTTGTTTCACCTATTCCGGACGTTTCAAGTGTGTTTTATGTAGTAATAAAGTCGATGTTTTTTTACAAGCCCTGTTAACTCTTCCTTTCAAATGGCAAACTCGCTGACGCCGGCTATGTACAGATGAGCGTCACCTCTAAACATTGAAGAATTTCCAACAATAAAACACTAAAAATGTGATGGGATAAAAATAACAAAGAAGCAAGCATGATTGAGAATGATTAGGGGAAAAACAAGACAGATTGCGAAGGACGAATTTGAAAATTTTCGTCTTAATTAATTTTTCAAAACGCCTCACTTGACTGATTGTGGCAGTAACTGCGAATCTTCATATCTCTGAATTCCTTATTGTCTAATGTCTTTAGAAAAAAGTACGTCAAAGTTTCTTAATATAATGCCATCTGCAGTCGCTTACATTAATTGCAATAATCTTCAGGCAGACTAATGACGTCACTGGCTATGCGTCTGCCCTCCAATAGATCATAATTAAGTAAGGGCCAATTGAAATGGAGGATATTTTGACTTATTATTGATAAGCTTGAAAGAAGGAAACAACAGAAAAATGTGCATTTACCCTTCCACTTCCCTCTTTCTGCAACTTCGTGACAAGCAACGTTAAACTATTACTACCCATAATACCAATCGGTGTTTGTGCACGCGTTAATTTCAACACTCTGTAATCCATCACAATTTCAGTTCGATAGCGTAAAGGACGTAAGTACTTAATTTGTCCATAGTTCATGCACACACAGTAATCCATATCAGGCCTTGTGGATTAAGCTAAGAAGTCACTTCTTAGCTTTAGTCACGACGAACCATACTGAAAGCGATGCAGTGGTGAGAATATTTACAACGTTAATAGTTTAAAATTGGAAACCTGTCTTTGTGTACAGTACTTAAAAGCAATTATATTGGTTTTTAAATGGTTAATGGTCACATACTTCAGGGCGCAGAGATAAGAATTGGCAATTAAAAGACTTCAATTCTTCAAGCGAACATTTACGATATCTTAAGAGGATACCGAAGGCGGGACTTGATGATCGTATTGGGTTTTCTTTTCATCATTGTTCAGTGAGAGTACGTAATCGTGTCCTGATGAGAAACGTTTTTCAAGAAAAAGATTCGACTGATATATTCGATGGCTGAATGAGACATTAACCGCGATGATTAACATCACTAAGTTTTGTCTCAGCCTGTTCGTGTATTCAGTACGATGCTGCTTTTGTTAGACGTTTAACTATTTTTTCGATGCTTAGACTTATGCTCATTATATGTTATTTTATAAATATCAAGAGATTTAAGGATTATTTAACACTTAAAATATTCTCAACTAGTATCGCATACAGTTACTTTTCAGTGATAATTACTGATTTATTCGGCGTTTGCGGTTTGATGATTGGAGTAATGTTGATTACTCTATGCACCTATTTGATGTCACATCACAGTTCTGATACCAGAAGCACAATATGAACCTATGATAATCACAAGGGCACTAGCTGACTATGGTCGACTATGCGGACCAAGTATGCACAACACTTATAATTCGCGCCTAGGCTGCATGCTGCAAGCAAACTCCCACTCTTTTGGAGTAAGCGGTGTGGAGCCGGTTTACTCGCAGGCAACATTCAGGCGATAATTCATCATTCAGGTAAATTTTCTTGTGGTATATTTATATCGTCTTTCTTGGCACGAGGTCAAAACTGCTAGGTGTTATATTGAACAAAAGCCAGAAAACAACATGCTTGCCGCGTCGACGCGGTACACGATACGGAGACCCCACGTATTTGAATCATATTAATCGAGCAACAAGTCTGTAAAAAAGCAATCTTGTATTCTTTTTTTCTTGCGTGCAAATGGTTTGTAAACAGACCCTTGTGACTCGAGGGGCCGCGAGAGAATATGACTAGAGAGCAAAGCAAGAAAATTGGCCAGAATGTCTACAGTTTGTTGACTACAGTAGAATAACAGCACTCGGTGAACAAGGAACACTGCTCAGTCGAAAGTGTCGAAAAGTGCTTTTAAGATATTCGAATCCCACTCGAGTATGCAGCACACATGTAAGCTACTACTCAATACTGGCAGCAGTGCTCGTCAGTGGACTTTATCATGGTCTGATTCGTAGTCGTCGTATTTTGTCGTGTTTTCAGTATTTTGTTAACAGCGCACGAAGTTCAGTTCAAAGTGATAGCATGCACCATATTGTTTTGTCTTCGTTTTTCTTTTTTATTTTTTGTCATTGTTTTATTTAAATTCCCTTGCATCGTTTTATTTTTAACTTCTTCAGTTACATAAAAGTTTTGGCATTGCAACCAAACTTTTTTTTAAATAAGAAAGTGGTGAATGAAAGCCGCGCCCTTCAAAATTTCAGTATTTGAAGATGTTTTTTAGATATATTTTTTTGGCCTAATGGTCTTATATATAGCTAGATGCAGACGGTCTAGCCGACGTCTCCAGTATTTCCGCGTAAATAAATCTCAATGGCGCCGGCCTACGTGTGTAGCTATATGCAGAGGAATGTCCGCGTAAAGCAAGCCAGATATCTATGCTATGAGTGAGAATCTAGTGGTATGTAGCCAAGTTCATGTTTCCGCAAGTGCTGAAGCGAGGTGGGTCAGGTGGAATTCAGCTAATCAACGGCGCGCGTCATGTGATCTCGAATGTCTTGGGCAAACCTTCCTTTAAAATATCCTAAAAGCTTTCTCGAAACTATGTGCACTCAAGACTTAATCTCGTGTCAGTGTCTAGCTGTGAATTTCTTGCCAAGAGCAGGTGTCTTGACTCTGTTTGTCTCCGATGCTGCAAGTAAAGAAAAAACAAAGAAGGTCTTAATCGTTTATAAATTTATAAATAATTCCAACTAATCACAGTTAGTAGCTGCGCCGCTGTCAGCGCGCAGTGGCCAGCTGGTGCGACCTGCTGGAAAAGAAACTCCGCTCAGAGTTCCATGAAAACACATGTAATGCGATCTCTGTGAGCTCGGCGAGGTAGACGTTGGAGAAAGTGGAATTCAAATTAAGATCTGTAGCTTTGCTATGTTGGATAATACCCAAGAATATTAAGGAGGAATTAACGAAATCACATTTCATTGAAAGCAACTTTGTACAGAGATTTACGTTGATCATTTGAGCCATCCAAGGGATAACTGGATCAAAACACCTTGTTTTTCGGTCGACAAGTTGAACAGCATTTCACTGTTATCGCACCAATGCGTACACTTGTTTGTTTTATTTTTCAAGATTTTACTCAAAACTGGAGTAAAAGGCAAGACAGAAGTTAATTTTCTTGCAATCGCAGCTGCAGGGATCTAAATCTCTCGTGCGCCATTGGCTAATAGCTTAGAGCCCCTTGGCATTATATGCTATTTGGCTTTTTGCACAACAATGGGTTTTGGATAATTGATCTCTTGAAAAAGCTTTTTGTATCAAGATGCCCGAGGTCTTTTGTTCTGAAGCTGCTATATTCGTAAGCAGTTGTTAAGCGCATCAATAACTGCAAACAAGAGTTTGTCATGCATCAGGAGCGAACCTTCTGGAAAGGGGCAACCACGAGCAACCCTCTCGGGACATGCTTGTACCCACGCCTCGGAACTTCGTAAACTTCAAAACGGTTTCTTCGCGCACGAAAACTCATATTTCTTGTACTTAACAATGTTCTTTAGCGCTGCTGGATCTCTATACTACTTAAGGATTCTTTAAAGTTGTAGCCTGTGGGAGCCAAAGGAAAGTGAACAGGGCATTCACTAAACACCGCAGGGGTGGTATAGAGAGGTTTTCTGTCACCGGAAGTGACTCGCCGCGTTATCTCAGCACGAGTGCATCTGACCGCTGTCAATGCGAGGGTAATTCGTGATCATTGTTCAGTTGACTGCGCCTGAGAGGTCGATTATTGAATTCGTCCAAGTGTGGACAATCAACAACTTCGTAAGCGACCTAAATTACCCCTCGACGCTTCCTAGAATTCGCAAAACGATAGTGGAAATCGAATTGTTGCGCCACGCAACCTGTGTTCAGGAACAGAGTTTTTCCAGGTATGTTAATTTTGAGTTGTTTTATCAGCAGTAGACTTCGCAGGAAGTCGAAGTATTTCATTTCCTCTTCTTCCTTCAACTCGATTTGTGTGTTGTCCGTCTGTTTGACACAACAACGCGTTTAAGTCCACAACACGATCAGTTGCGCTGCGATTTTCGTCGTCACATATTGTTCGGCCTCTACAAAGTTAGCTCACGTCTAATGCCCAATAACTCGAGAGTAAATATCTGGGAACGTGACGTTTTGAAGATACCGATACACATTCATAATTCATGTGGGTTTCCAGAGGAGTGAGCGAGTCATGTCTCATAACTGTGCGGCGAACTAGTCACTACAAATGACTCGCTATCTGGAGCGGCGAACGAAACATTCATCCTTTTAACACTGTGATATTCATCATGACAGATTGAAGAACGCCGCTGCTGAATATTTCACTGGATTGTGGCTTCGTTGTTGGAGTAAACCTCGCTGAGGAAGAAATCAAGGGTGCTAGGATCAAGGAAGGGAGGAAACCGCCTGTGTTAAGATGCTGCTGTGGTTAAAAGCCTTGGTTTTTGCAGCGATCTTCATCGTATTGACAAAGGAAGTGAAGTCCTGCCCGGGTAAGTCGAGTCAACATTTTATTATTAACCACGTTTTACGGGACTCACCCGGTCCTCGAAAATGCGTGATACAGGAATGCGGTCAACAACACCAAGTAAAACGCTTACCCCACGAGACGAAATTGATCTGTAATTTTCATTGTTCATTACTACACATTGTGTAATTTCTGCTCGGTGCCGATTTCTTTAGAAATGGACAATTGTGCAGCGCTAATTTGGTGGAAACAGACATCACTAATAAATTTATGTTCATTTCAATAACAGCTTGCTGCGGGCCAAAGTTTATTTCATCCTCGTGCGGTAATTCACATGATTCACGCAACAAAAATCTTTTCGCTTTCCAATAATAACAGTTTGCGGCATCGTTTCTCATATTTTCCGCCACTTATGACGGACTATTAAAATTTGTTACCTTTTGTGAACGCGGTCTCCACGTACCGAGCTTTGTTGCAACGTTTTAATTGAAATTCTTTGGACCGGGCCGACGTTTTTCAAGAGTATTTGTCATCAGAAGTGACCTACAGGATCTAGATTTTGGTGTTATAATGGAAATTGAGAGCGAAAATTTAACGAACTTAAACTTGACCACGAAATATACCACAATTTCAAAACAAGAGTTGATTTCATTGTATTACACAGTTATTGTTCGTGAACAATTGCAAGCTATTTTGGTTTTCCACCTCCTTGTTGTTGATACGCATGATGGTTATCAGTTAGTCAGGTTTTGTGGCGCTGTATTTTACTTCTGGTGTAGTAGATAACTGTATGTATAAGCTGTCTCTTTAAGCTATATAAAACCAAGCAGTAGTCACCTAAGCCACACGCAGTAAAGCGTGTGATATTCCTAGCTATGCATTTAAACTGTAATTGGAGCTTTCAACACCATTATGATCTAAAACGAAAAGTACATCTACAAAATTTATTGGTAAACGAGCTCGAGCTAAATTCGAGTCCAACACAGTTGACTTCAGATCGCTTCTCTTTTGCACAATGTTCGAAATTACAGAGAAAGACAGCGCTCGCTTTGAATCGAAATTTCTCCAGATGGAACGTAATTAATTTTAAGGGCCAATCATTTATACAATGGAAAGGTTAGATCACCGGTGGAAATTGACACCAAGCAACACAAAGTCATAATTTATCTAAATACTGGTATTACAATTCGAAATCTCTCTTATAGCAATGTTTTGCTTTACGTTTCCATTGCCAAATGTCACTCAAATGAAAGGAAATCCTTTGACTGTGATCAATTTGATGCCACAAATATTTACTCCGTTTTTTGGATGGGAACAGTGAACCCATTGTTCATAGCCATCTGATCTGTTGCACGTTTATTTTGACTTGCAGAATTCGTTAATTCCAACCTTGATTTGTTCTAGTCATAGTAAGGACCATGAGCGGGCAGAATGGAGTCGGTTTTGAGTTTGGGTGTTCGGTGCTTGTAGTGTACTCTTTGCCAACCTGGTTGCGTGTAAACTTTAATTGTTTGCCTGTGTGGAAACCGGGAACAATGCTCGTTGGGTAATCACATTGTCTTCTACAAAGGAAATGCCACAATGGCGTCAGAGCAATCAACCCACGCGACATCAGTGCAGTTACGAGTTTTCCCAGCTTTTTCTTTTGTCAATAAATGTCAAAAAGCTCGCCTACTACATGTATTCAAAACGCGAAGAGAAACATTTACGATACTACTAAAGAGATCTGGCCACTCGTACAGAAGCATGTATTTAATCTTGGGTCTTAATATAAGTTTAAGATTTTCCTCGTCAGTTAGGCATCCACTGTTAAATGGACAGTTCCCTTCTAGCTCTGTTTTCTCTCTAAACAACGTTTGATGGTTCTAGAGAGCTTTTATCTCTGGAGATAAATTGCAGCCAAGAAGGCGCTGAGTAGTATTTTGAAGTGAACAGCTGCCGACCATCTTTTTAAATCGTTTTTAAAAACCTCTGCGGTAAAAATAAAAGCTGAAAAAAAGCTTAAGACCAAATTTTAAATGTATCCAAATTCTAGTTATATGGGATTCTTCTGTTTACTTCAGTTCTGCACCGTGAAAAATAAAGCATTTGCCTTCTTTTTTGAAAGGTGGGGATGTCTTGTTTGTACCTGAAATCCTTTTATTTCTGAATTTATGAAATCCTAATTACTGGAAAAGCACTTGTGATTTTGTCATTTTTGTGTCCTGTTTGAAATATTATCCCCGTTTTTAAAACCCGCAATACCCGTTGTCCGGAAACATTTGCTCGTTACTTGCTCAATATATCGTTTCTTTGTACGAAAATAGGATATTTTTAAAAACAAACCTTTCTTGACGTGAAAAAGTTTACAATTACGCAGGCATTCAAGTGGCAACGTGGCTCGTCTTTATTTAATTAACGCTCACTGAGTACGCGAGTCATACTCCCAGAACATTTTGGATTTTGTTCAACTTTTACCTGTATACACAAACAGTGAATTATTTCTGATGTCCATTTGGCCTTGAAACTACAACACGAAAGTTACACAAGTACTCTCTCGTGTTTTTCCATGTCCTGGTCAGTGACCAATATAGAGAGCTCAACGCCCAATTGGCCAATAGTACGAAGCCTAGGTCAAAATCTTGACAAACGTGCTGATTTTAACAGACATATAAAACTAAAACAGCAAGTTCTCAGTTTTTATAATCTTGTACAAAAACAATATTAATCGGTTGGAACTTGCCAAGACAGAGTTTACTGGGCCCAACTGCAATTCAGCACGGAGGTGAAGTTGTGCTACGTGAAAATATTTCACACCTTTTGAAATCGTTGTTCAGTTAATCCTTGATTTTTAACATTTCATCTTTTTCGAAAGTGCTCCCTTTAAGCGCTGAACAATGTGAGGTAAACTTCACTGCATGTGTTTCTGCATCCTCGTATACCCAGGGGCAAGTAGTCGGCACGATGTGATATTTCGGCGCCGAAAACAAGACCGGGAGAGGGGCGTCGTTCCGACTAGCTGCCCCTGGGTATCCGACGATGGTTCTTCTATCGAAAGTGCAATGCCAAGACAGAAGGATAAGGAAAATTCCGTTTAGGCTATGAGTTATTTGTTATCATTTTATTCAGAGGTTTTGATTGTGCCAACTGCATCGAGGCGCTAAATGTTTTGATTTTTGTTCACTTGTTAATATA
>OFEQ01000070.1_pt1 | contig 11732 bp, 9 predicted proteins | sample 1521141 | NCBI WGS metagenome assembly OFEQ01 (sample SAMN04272335, study PRJEB24112) | coral metagenome | biome: Coral reef; feature: Shallow seawater; material: Coral tissue | host: Coral | place: China: South China Sea | collected 2014 | reverse complement strand
GGGATTTTTAGGGGAAAATCGAAAAAAAGCTGAAAAAGTAGGGTTTTTTAGGGCAGGTGAAAATATTTAGGAATTTTTTTAGGAATTTTAGGGCCACCAACATGCCTGGCTTTGTTGAAGCTGAGCCAGGGTTCTTAATTCCAAAAGTAGTGGATTGCTTGCTACTGCATGCAGGCTGACAACTTTTTCACTGGATATGTTGGCCAGCACGTTTGACGTAGATTGCTGTTGTTTTGTCGAAAGCGAACTCTAGTTCTCGATGCTCTTAAAATTCTTGTGTCCATAGAGTTGTGCTATGTGGGTTGGGGAAATTCCTTGGTCGCTGAGAGTTTGCAACGTTGTTGCACGTGTTTTATCAATTTTGGATTTTCTAGTTCAGCCTTCTCAAATAAAGTTTTCTTCATCAGCCAGCCAAGTTTGTTTACGCCGACCTTGATACCTTTGAACCACGATTTGCGCGAAGTGCTTCTCAGGCCTTTATATGGTTTACTGCCAAATAAAACAGGCTTTCTGCTTTCATGCTCTCAGGTCTTTTCTCTGGAAATAGATTTTACTAATGCAATTGGGTCTTTCTCACAACTGTCCGTGGCGATCAATTTCAGTGCAGAAGGCCTTATATCAGAGACATTCGCGCCAGTTTATGTTTTCGTTTGCCGTTTGCTGTACTTTATAAACTCTACATCATCAGCTGTTTTAATCAGAGTTGCATCACCCCAGCAAAGATTGTAATGTTACTGAATTAATTGAAGATTGAAATAAAGGCTATTGTTTAGCCAGAGAGTTGAGAAGCGCTTCTGGACTTGAATTTTCAAGGTTTTTGTTGTACAGTACCTTGATTTGCTATTCTGCCTAAGATACATACACCTTTTGCTTGTTCCCCCTACGTTGTTTTTGAGTTGTTCTTGCTTGGATTGCCGCGTCTTGCGATTTTTCTTAAACGCTAATACTGGCAATCATCCCTCGTAGTGATGTACCTCGTAGTTATGTTCACCTTTAGTTCTGACAGTGAATACGACCTCGCTTAGCAATTTATTGAGTCAAGCAAGAGGTATTTGTTAACTTTCCTGAGCTTTACCTTCCTTTGAAAAACGTTGTTTTTGGCAGAGTTACGTCTCTGTCGGACTTTGCTCTCGTGCCTACGTTTTCTTGCTTTCCTATGTGAGTCCTGTATCAGTTTTCAGGGAGAACAAACCTTGGCACTTCTTCCTCAATTTTTTTTTTATTTTCTACAAAGAGCCGCGCCTGTTGCCCTCCAATCGGAAGTACCATCGCTCGTGTCTCTGATTGGACGAACGGTGTGTTTTGACGGTCGTTGCCCTTACTTATTGGTTTATTTGTGTACTTTGTACGAATTGTACGTGCGATTTTTTTTTGCGTGTGTTTATCTCAGTATGTAAGAAATAAATTTAATTGTAAAACGTGACTTTTTTAATATTATTGTTAGAGTTTCCCCAACCACCAAGCAAAGCTAACCGAAAGCAAACTAGGGTGAATATAAGCAGTTTCGCTTTTGGTGAGTGGGTTTTACTTCCATCTGGCATCTGTCGTGCCGTCGCAGTGACAATAATGATGCCGCTGGATCTGTTTTTCTTAAAAATGTAATTCTAATACGTTGTCTTAAACAAGAATTATCGACTCCCAACAATCTAATGAAAAGAGTTAAGACAATATGGGAGCCATGTGTGTTCCTATCAAGGCCCTCTGTCTTACCAAAAGGGCTGCAAACTGGAATATTTCGTTTTTCACAACACAGAAGCTGTCATTCTGTTTCTCTTGAATTGTGATATACATTTCTGTTGCTAAGTTAACAAAACACTGCTGCAATATTCTGGAGATGTTCTCGATTTAGTGTTTTACTTTCCTTATTTGCATAATACAAAAACGAAAATATCGCTAAAAAGATTTTTCAAAATAAAAACGCTATTCCTATATACTTAAAAAGCCTATCAAACAAGCAGAAATTTTTTATTTTGTAGGCACTCTTAATTAAGGGACCGCTTATTATTTATCGCCTGAGGGGGGGATGATTTTAGGATGGAATCATTGGATTTTTAGGGTGATAGAAGAAGGCATCAGTCATAACTGAGAGCCCAAAATTTGGGGATGACTAATTGTAACATGTCCTGAAAGACTTGGTAGAAGGCTATTTAGCACTCTAGCTAATAATTAACTTTGCATTTAGGGGTAGTTGGCTGTTGGAATGTCAGCTGACATCAGTCACAGGGTTCTCAGTAGAACGGCGGAATTCCACCCGCTGTAATATCAAATGCAGCCACCTGTTCCAGCCATTAAAATTTGTACACATCTAGCAATACATTAAGACTTAACTGAAGTCTGAGACGTTTCAAGAAGAAAATAGTATTCAAAGACAATGAGGTGAAACAGCGCTACTTGCTACATCTAATTTTATGGTCATAAACAACTCATTTACCGTGACACTGCTCACCAAAATGCATGAGCTCGCATGTTTGGCAACGTACAATTTCAAAATTTTCCGGGGGAGCATGCGCCCGGCTGCCTTCAGGTTAGCTTGCCCCTTTTGGGCAAATCGAGTCTCGCCTTAATCTATGCCGCCTGTTATGCTTTATTTGACGCATATAAAAACTTCTGCTAAGAACCCTGGTCGGCTATCGGGAAGACACCGACCAATACACTGCGCAATGGTGGCTTTATTAATCTTTAGCTCAGCATCATATTTAAAAATATTGTTTTTGAGATGCCCGTTACCAGCACTAAATATAAACGTGGAAGGATAAATATGTCTACGAAGACATTGAGTGGGCATCAGGAAATTAATCAATAGCTATGAAGGGGAAATCCTGAATAAAATAAAATTTACAAGGGTATCGGCTAAAGCTTACTGTTTTTAGCCGAATATCCTCCTCACCCACTCCCTTTCCTTCTTAAGCGATATACAATCACCGGTCCCTGAAAATCGCAGTTTAAGCAGCCGAAATTGAATTTTTGGAACAAAACGGCGTTAGCGGCGCTAAACTGCAGTTCGCTTATAGAACTTGTGATGTCACTGGTTTCTATCTTGTTCTAACTTGATATTTTCAAGTTTTTCCTTTCATATAAAACATATTATAGAATTGTGGAGAACCCGGCAGAGAGTTTAAATTCATCAGATTGAATGCGAACACGATAGGAGACTGCTTTGAAAACGAGATTGGCATTTGTATTATCAAGACTAATAACTTGAACGGAAGAAAACGTCGCTGGCATTCAGCTTGGAAATAAAGTTTGGATTGTCGCGTCAATCTAGCAGTCTATAACAAAAAGAAAAATGAATTTATCCTCAAATGCAGTGATTAAAGAACTACACGCTTTTGCTTGTTCTGTGGTCATTCGATAATTCAACTGTTTATCCATACACAGGTGGTTTTGTTCCAATGGTAAATTTTTATTCAACTTTCTATCTTAAACTGTGCGGAGCGGCATACCAGTTGACTTGATCGAGCCATCGTTCGAGATCAAACGAGCCTGACATGTCTTCGAAGCGTACCAAAAAGCTGTCATTACGTCTTTACAATACCCAAAATTGGCCAAACATATGAGCATGACATCGTAGCCATATCAGGTTGGTGACATGATATCTCTTGATATCGGAAGAGTAGAAACGGCTTCTGATTGGCTCATTAAGAATTTGGGTATAGTAATGTAGAGTTAGATGATGAGTTCTACTTACAGCCTCCAAAGATTGGTATTCTCGCGAAATATACCCTCGGGTAAGTCTTTCAACTGGTTGTTTTGCAGGTACCTACCAAACAATAACCACAATCAGTGTAAATTGTACGATTAAAGGAAAACTAAAGAGTGTGTGCTTTAACGTTGCATTCCCGATACAGAATACCACGGTACGGGAAACAAGAACAATAAAAAAATTTTAAAAAATGGGAAAACAAAACTCTCTTATTCAATACTGTTGTTTCTCAGTCTAGAAAAGTGTGAGATCCCGGAATTGTGAGATCTTTTTTATTTGTGGCACTATTCTAATTTAGCCTGAGACATAACTAGAGATGGGAGGAGAAGGTGACAAAGGGTAAGCGCTCCAATTATATGAATATATACATGTAACTTGTCCATGTCAAACACGTCTCGTCCGTCCCCATGGTTAGCTATGTCCAGAAAGGGCATTTGCTCCGTTACCAGGGATTATAAATAGACAGAATTAATTAAGAGCGATCCAACCCAGAATGGGAAATGATAAGTAATGGTAATATGACCGAGTGGAGTCCAATTCGGTCTGTAATTATACGAGTGATAACAAAAATTTGACCACCGCGAAGCGGTAGTCCGATAAGTTTATCATGAGTACGTTTATAGACCGAATTGGACTACACCAAATCTTATTAAAAATTAGTCATAAAAAACACAATTTCGGAAAAAAAAGAAGAATGGCCAAGTTAGGATGGAAAGTGAAAATTTGCCTTAAATGCGGCCTGCCAAAAGAGGCGTAAATTGTTAAATGTCGGTCTGAAATTGACTACAGCCAAAATATATTTGCCGGTTAGGTAAACAGGGGATTACAGGGGATTACAAGGGTATACATGGGAATACATGGGTTTTCATGGGATTACAAGGGAATAAAAGGGTTTAAATGGCATTACAAGGGTATGCAAGGGTTTACATTGGATTCCATAGGTATACAAGGGAATACAAGGGTTTACAGGGGATTACAAGGGTATACAGGGGTTTACAGGGGAATACAAGGGTATCAAAGGGGATACAGGGGAGTACAAGGGTATACAGGGGTTAACAGGGGATTACAAGAGTATACAAGGGTTTACAGGGGTTTACAAGGATATTCAACGGTTTACAGGGGAGTGCAAAGGTATACAGGGGTTTACAGGGGATTACAAGGGTATCAAAGGGTTTACAGGGGAGTACAAGGGTCTACAAGGGTTCTCAGGGGATTACAAGGGTATAGAAGGGTTTACAGTGGAATGCACGGGAATACAGGGGAATACAAGAGAATAGAGGAGAATACAGGCAGGGAAATACAAGAGAATACAGGGGAAAATACAATATAATAGGGAAATACAGGAAAATACATATAAGTTCTAAATACACTATAATAAGGGATACATGAAGTACTTACCACCTTCAACAAGCACTGATCAGCGGCTTCCCAAATTAGATACCAGGTTCTGTCGGTTGTCGCGCCATTTTCTGGCGTCCTTTTTGAAAGGTGTAAATTTCGTGTACCCAGGAGCTTGTATCGATCTCTTTGTCCTTTTTCACTGTTTAAAAACTCTACTTTAGCGGATAAAATTCACTCCTCCTCACTCCTTCTCTGTGTACGATCTCAAGCAGTTTTTGGTGGCATACATCCCGTGAAAACATCGATACATACCGCGGTAAGAATCAACACACCGATCAACAACAACAGGTAAGCCATTGTTGTCTTCCCTGACTTCCCGTGTGTCTTGTACGTAGAAGTAAGTTAAGCTTATATTTCCAGGGTAAAGTTCATTTGTAATTATGGAATTGCCTCTGATTGTAAATGTTTCTTTAAAAACCAGAAGCTATTCATTGTTGAACGGCCTTTTTGCTAGTTACAGATATTATTCTGTGAGATTACAGCTGTATCTACTATGCATAAAGATGTCATAGCCATAACAAATTTAGGGTTTTGGTCCTAAACCACATTTTCTGACATTCAGTGCCTTCCATTCAGGCATAAACAGTCTTTGTCCCACAACAGTTTGATTTAATATCTGTTTGACTGATGGAAGTTAATGTAACCATGATTTCAAAAGACAGCAATGGGAATGGTGGTGAATCTGTTAAGTCAAACTACAATGTAAAATTTACTGATTGATTTATTATGATATTTTCCTTAGTACTGCAAGCTTGATTTGATGTTTCCAATATAGATTTACACATAAACTAACCTTTATGTGAATTGTATTTTATTCGTAGGATAAAGTAAAATTGGTAGTGCTTCATTTAACACCCTGGCATACATGTACTAACTTGAAAAAAAAAGAACAAACTGTGAAGCAGAATCCTGGTTTACAACACACATGTATGTATTCATGACTATTTAGGGGGCCATGGGGACTTTACTAAGATTAATTTTTGTAACAGCTATTGAAAAATTATATTGGCAAACAAATTTTGGCATTTCACTAGTCATTCTCTTTGTATATCTTTTTTTTCAATATGTATATGTTATATTCATGTATATACTGTAAACAAGGTGACTTTGCAGATCTTTTTTCAGAGTGCTCAATAGTAAACTAGCAGGTGGTTATAACAGATGACGAACCAAGCAACTGTACTGTAGATTGGACTTGACATTTTATTGCTTTTTAGTTTCGAGGTACACAACTTGTGTGCAGCACTTATCAGTAAAAATTGCCAAATGCAAATTTACATTATTACATTGGTTTGAAATACACATGTATAATCATTGGAAATATGATACATGTAGCTACAATAAATTGTGTGAATGCTTTTACAAAACCAAGGAAAGCTGGAAACTATAGATAAATGCTGTTACTTTTGTGTGACAAGAGGAGCTCTAAAAGTTAAAATTTAGCATTTGTCAGGAACAATAGTTTGTTTGCATGTCTACTTGAGGTTACCAGTTCATTCTGTTTGTTCAGAGAGGTTAACTCAAGTTTACAAAGGTACTTCTTCCAGAGGCAGAGGTTACATTGATTTGAAGCGGGGTTATATAAGTCGGCTTGTTTTAAAATCTTTCAAGTGACTTTGAACTTTAACTTATTGTCAAAGTCAATAGGAAGCTGCCCCATGTAACTCCACTTCAAATCGATGTAACCTATACCTCTGGGAGAAGTATTTTATTATTCTGTAAACCTGATTAAGCCTCTCTGAACATACAGAATGAACTGATAACTTCACGTAGACATCCAAACAAATTCCTCCTGAAAAGTGCTAGATTTTAAATTTTCAAGCTGTTTTTTAGAGCTTATCTTGTAACGTTGCCAACCTCAATTGATTACATAGCTGTTTCTGTAAATCTATTCCGTTTTCATACATGTATTTACCTATTTTTATTTGTCTGTAGTTTTTAATTGGTATTTTCTTTTTCTCTCACTGATTATCCTGGCCAGCCTCAATTAGCACTGCTACAGTACCTGCAGAGCCAGGGGATCAAGGCTTAATCGAGAAGTAATAAAATATTGTTGTTGTTGTATTTCAGCAGTGTATTTATAATTTCCAGCTTTCCTTTGTTTTCAAAAAGTGTTCGTATTTTCAATGGTTACATGTGTATTTCAAATCAGCCTATTCACAGTAATGATGTAAATTCGCATTCGGCAACTTTATCTGATGAGTGCTGCACACGAGTTGTGTAGTACGAAACTAAATAGTAATAAAATGCCAAGTCAAATCTACATTTGATCAGTTTGTCATCTGTTATTTTATACATTGTATATACAGTACATTATATCAAAGTACCTGTAAACCCTGTTTGATTGATGACCACTACAAATGTCAAGAAAATTTGTTATAGTTATGTCAAAGTACAGTGGAACTTTGATATATAATGAAAGGCCAACCCAAGGGACTGGCAAAGTATGTTTGCTATAACAAGGTTTTGTTGTATCAAGGTTGTTTTCAGTATAGTTTACTGTTACTGAGGCCATGAAAATCGTTTGTTATACTGGGGTCTTCATTAAATCAAGGTTGCACTGTACTACCACATTCCTTCCAAAGGGAAATTGAAAATAGAGTTTCATTGCTCATTAAGGAATTTGACAGTCTGGTTAAGAGCTGAAAATTCAAAAGAATATTGAATTTGTTCTCAAATTTTGGTTGGATTAATGTACAAAAGGTTTGCACCATATCTAGCAAAAAATAAAGGGCTTCTAGAGCTTGCATACATTTGTCAGTGCAACATGAAACATCTTCTGTAACCTTGAACATTGTTGCTTGAATCGTTTTTATTGTTTTTTAAGCCTACAAACTCTGGCCCTCACATCCTTTCATACTTTGTTTGCACTGTAAACTTTATTATGCAACACAATTCTTTCTTCTCTCAAAGGCCTCTTATCTATGTTCTTGCATGCTTTTGTAGAAACACACCTGTGCATACAGTGTTGTTTTCCAAATGTGATACAAACCTTTTGTTATTCAATTCAGTCAACACTTAGTGTGATGTCAGGTTTTGGTTTGAATTTTCAGCTCTTTGTTTTGAGGTAAACCTGTACCTTACAGGGTTTCTTGCAACCACCCCATTTAACATGCCTAATTACAGCTGTACTGTCCAAAATTAAAGGCAGACTCCCTTTGACTTAGCTTTCAAAAAGTGATTTAGATGCTTACATGTACATAGAAAAGCCCTAAAAATATTGACAATTCATTTTATTTCAAAATACTTGGTATACATGTAGATTGCTAGCCAGCTTTAATGCCTTTAATTAGGCATGTTAAATGGGGTGGTTGCAAGATACCCTGCAAGGTACAGGTTAACCTCAAAACAAAGAGCTGAAAATTGAAACCAAAACCTGAGATCACACTAAGTGTTGACTTAATTTGAATAACAAAAGGTTTGTATCACATTCGGTAAACTACACTGTAAGCACCTGTGTTTCTACAACAGCATGCAAGAACAATAAGCCTTTAAGAAAAGAAAGAATTGTGTTGCATAATAAAGTTTACAGTGCAAACAAAGTATGAAAGGATGTGAGGGCCAGAGTTTGTAGGCTTAAAAAACAATAAAAACGATTCAAGCAACAATGTTCAAGGTTACAGAAGATGTTTCATGTTGCACTGACAAATGTATCCAAGCTCTAGAAGCACTTTATTTTTTGCTAGATATGGTGCAAACTTTTTGTGCATTAATCCAACCAAAATTTGAGAACAAATTCAATATTGTTTTGAATTTTCAGCTCTTAACCGGACTGTCAAATTCCTTAATGAGTAATGAACTCATTTTCAATTATAGAATTTATTAATTCACCTTTGGAAGGAATGTGGTTAGTACATTGGAACCTTGATTTAACTAACCTCTATATAACAAAGACCTCAGTATAAAATCAATTTTCATGGCCTCAGTAACAGTAAACTATACAGGCTGGAAACAACCTTGATACAACAAAACCTTGTTATGGCAAACATACATACTTTGCCAGTCCCTTGGGTTGGCCCTTTATTATATCAAAGTTTTTAAGTTCCACTGTACCTTGACGTTACTAGCAAATTTTCTTGACATTTGTACTGTGGTCATCAATCAAACAGGGTTTACAGGTACTTTGATATAATGTACAGTATACACAATGTATAAAACAACAGATGACAAACTGATCAAATGTAGATTTGACTTGGCATTTTATCAACATTTAGTTTCGTACTACACAACTCGTGTGCAGCACTCATCAGATAAAGTGGCCAAATGCAAATATACATCATTACTGTGAATATGCTGATTTGAAATACACATGCAACCATTGAAAATACAAAGGAACAAAGGAAAGCTGGAAATTATACAGGTATGAATACAGCTCTAATACAATGTAGGTCTACAGAAACAGGTAACTATGTAATCATTATTGAGGTTGGCAACGTTACAAGATAAGCTCTAAAAGAAGCTTGAAAATTTACAATCTTTCCCGCAAAACCATGAACACCAGAGAAAATTTCTGGAATGTTTATTGTTTCGCGACCAATTAGATGTGAGATGAAACCGCAAAAGATAACCGCCAAACCGCAGCATTGATTAGTCACGACTTGACGCGAAACACAGAGCTGGCTTTTTCTTTTACGAAAAATCTTCAATTTTACTGTTTTCAGATACTGAAATTTTTCGTTTTCGATTTCGGCTTTAGTAGAATAGATATGAATGATATTTTAACGGAAAAGCGATGAGCGATGGTAAATCAAGAAGACAGGATCAGTCGATCAGACACAGCTAGACAGCGCGTCTGAGAGCTAGAAAAAATGAGCCAATCACAAGCAAAGTTCCTCTGTGTTTGTTTCACATGCAGTTCAAAAGGTCATGCTAGTTGGCTGTGATTGGTGATTTTCGATCCGTATATTTTTGTAGCTGAGAAACCTTTATCCGTGACACGAAACTTTACCATTCACAATTTGCACTCACTTTTAGGTCAATTCGGTAGTTTTTGAACAGACGGAATCAAGTGACTAGTGTTGGTTTGTGGTAAAAAATAGCTTTTTCAGAGAGCCAAAAAGGGGAAATTAAAGAATTCTCGCAGACGAATCAAGTCGTGACTGATCGCTGCTGCGGTTTGTTGGTTATCTTTTGCGGTTTCATCTCGCATCTGATTGGTCACAAAACAATAAACATCCCAGAAACTTTCTCTGGTGTTCACGGTTTTACGGGAAAGACTGTAAAATCTAGCACTTTTCAGGACGAATATGGTTGGATGTCTACTTGAAGTTATCAGTTCATTCTGTATGTTCAGAGAGGCTTACTCATGTTTAGAAATAATAAAGAGGTATAGGTTACATTAATTTAAAGTGGGGTTACATGGGGCAGCTTCTAAGTGACTTTGACAATAAGTTAAAGTTCAAAGTCACTTGAAACATTTTAAAACAAGCCGACCCATATAACCCTGCTTCAAATTAATGTAACCTCTGCCTCAGGAAGAAGTACCTTTTGTAAACTTGAGTTAACCTCTCTGAACAAACAAAATGAACTCGTAACCTTAAGTACACTTGCAAACCAATTCTTCCTGACAAATGCTAGATTTTAACTTTTAGAGCTCCTCTTGTCACACAAAAGCAACAGCGTTTCCTTGGTTTTGTAAAAGCATTCACATAATTTATTATAGCTATCATATTTCTAATGATTACACCTACATACATGTTAACATGTGTATTTCAAACCATTGTAATAATGTAAATTTGCGTTTGGCAATTTTAACTGATGAGTGCTGCACACAAGTTGTGTACTACGAAACTAAAAAGCATTAAAATGTCAAGTCAAATCTACAGTACAGTTGCTTTGTTTGTCGTCTGTTATAGCCATCCTCTAGTTTACTATTGAGCACTCTGAAAAAAAGATCTGCAAATCGCCTTGTTTTATAATGGTAATAGGACTGAGTGGAGTCCAATTCGGTCTGTAATCATACAAGTGATTAACAAAATCGGACGACCGCGAAGCAGGAGTCCGATTTGTTAATCACAAGTATGATTACAGACTGAATCGGACGACACGATGTCCTGTTAACAATTAATCAAAACTATGACAAAATTCGAGAAAAAAAACAAAGCATCAGTTGAGCGTAGAACGATTTTCAAACGTTGTTTATGAATGCTGAAAAACCCAGCAGTTTACTCAAAAAAGTGCACCGCAACAGTGTATGCAAAACGACGCATACTGTCCAATTACAAGCATGACATGGCAACTGTCCAATTAATGCTCAAATCAGGCTGCTGATAGTCTCAATCACGTTCGAGAATTTTGTTATAGTTTTGATTAGTTTGGAAATTGACAGTTAACGGACCCTACCACACAATTTTTTGGGTTCAATCGTGTTCGATTATCCAACTGATCAAAACCAATATTATTGTTTGTTAAGTGGTTTAAAAATTCCTGAACAGCTCGATTAGTAATGTCAGCTTTAGTCTCTATTTTATCACCAAAAAAACGACTTGAAACTAAGGCTTAAGAATTATACAGCATGCATTGGTTGATGGTCGATGTTTTGCGTTTTTCACCTTGCGTGATCAACTTCACCCGCAACAAAAACATGTTTTTGTCGCGGGTGGAAGAAATGCGGCGCGCTGTTTGGTTG
>OFEQ01000069.1_pt1 | contig 11764 bp, 6 predicted proteins | sample 1521141 | NCBI WGS metagenome assembly OFEQ01 (sample SAMN04272335, study PRJEB24112) | coral metagenome | biome: Coral reef; feature: Shallow seawater; material: Coral tissue | host: Coral | place: China: South China Sea | collected 2014 | reverse complement strand
TAAAACAAAATATTTAGGGCACGACCTCCTGTGAGAAATATTTGAAATAATCGCCCCCTTTTGGTACGAAAATAGAAATAATCGCCGCCGGTTATTATTCGAGGAGATACGGTATTTACATGATTAATTTATTCTTTTACAGGTAGTCCTACCTCGCTTGTACTTGACCAGGCTCTAAAAACTACCAGCGTCTTATTTGAAGGAGATGGGGTGCGAGAAAATGCGAAGAAAGTTCTTCTCGTGTTCACAGACATGAGCTCAGGTTTAGATGAAGAGACACTTCGATCTGCAGCCGCTGAGTTGGAGAACGAAGAAGTGGAAATCATTGCGGTATCCATTGGCGATAAGTCTAATTCAAGAGAGTTAGCATATGTAACGCCCCACACGGGTAATATTATTGATGCGCCTACAGACGAAAGTCCTGACAAGCTCTCCTCGGAGATTTTGAACTTAATAATTACAGGTTTGTGTGCATGCTGTTACGGTGTCTGGGGTAGGGAAGGTAACGTGACCGAGTGGTTAAGGCACTGGACTTGAAATCCGCAGGTTGAGTGTTGAGATCCCGCTCTGACCTCTTAGCTAGAGTTGTTTCTCGGTAGAGCCTCGTTTAACTCCTCGGCCATGCTTGTAAATAGCCAACCGGTCTGCCTCCCGCCAGTTGGGATTTTTAATCCTGTTATGCTAAGATGATATATTTTTTCTTTCAGTTAAAGTGGCATTTATGTATACTAGCTAGGTGTTGATAAGTAAACAACAACGTTGTAACGTAGAAAACATAGATCAAAATTCATCCATTAGTTATGAGATGATCCTTCAAAGGCATCACTCTGTTTTAATTAATTAGTGTTATTTATTTAGTGTTTTAAGCGTAGATACCTGTATTTCCTTACGTTGGTGTTAAAAATAATAATATTGGAACATTTAAATGGAGCTGCACTGGAATGCCTTCTTTTATCTTGCAAGTGGTTATTAAACCTGACTGCCATATCAATGTTTGTATTTTGAAATAAAGCATATGCTCCAAAACAACAACAACAACAACACTCGAATAATTTTTTTGACGTTAATGCTTACTGACATTGCTTTTCTTCTGACAGATCCCCCACCCGTCTCGACAGAAGTGGACGTTGCTTTCGCAATAAGTGCAAATTCCGTGAACAACAGGCAGACATTCAGGCTAATGAAAGATACCATAGCCTGGATAATCAGCAACTATGGGACAGGAAAGCTGCGTTATTCTGTAATTCTGTTTGGTAACGATGCCAAGATTGAACTGGACTTCGATGGCGGCATTTCCACCCCAAATAAACTGATACAGTTTGTTCAGGAACTCCCCAGAAGAAGTGGCGGCCCTGATGTCATCTCAGCTTTGGATAAGGCTAAAACAGTGTTTAAATCTGCTTCTGCAAGACCCAACGCATGGAAGGTATTAGTCGTCATCGCCGATAAACGATCCGGGTCAAGTTTATCAGATATTGGAAAAGCTGCTGAGCCCTTGGACGAGGAAGGTATTAAGGTAGTACCAGTGGCAGTAGGCAGGGAAGCTGACCCGTCTGAACTGGAAGCTACCAATCCAGAGAGATTTGTTATTACGGTACCAAGGACTGAAGAACCCAAGACTTTAGGGAAGCAAATAATGGAGCATGTTGTTAGACGTAAGTCAATACTAGAACGCTGTTTTACGTCGAAACCTGTCTAAATGAGCCACTTGTGATGAACAACTTTTGATTGCCAGTGGCTTAGTTTTAAAGTTTAGCGCATTTGAACGTATATTACAGAGTAACATTGCTTCAGGCGAGGTTAGAGCGGTTTCAATTGAGTGTCAAAAGGTTTGAGTTTGGCTGGGTAGTCTAACTGGTAAGTAAAATTCTATTTCCGAGTTGCTGTTAGCCTCGCTATCAAAGGGAGGCCTTGTGTATAACCATTCATATAACTATGAGTTTAATTTGCATGAGAATTAAATCTCGTTTTCATAAGAAAGGACGGACACCAAGACTTGCTTTGAGAAAGAGACCAAACTTAATTCGGAAAAAAAACCGCTCTGTGATAGAACATATTTATAGTTGAATACCTCAAGAGTACTGCTGCATAACATATCCTGCCGTTTATATTTTGCAGCCAAGTTCCCACCCATTGATATCGCCTTTGCTCTGAGTGCGTCTGGGATATCTGCTAATAAAACATTCAGCTTAATGAAGGACACAGTTCAGCGTATAGTGGACGAGCATGGAACGGGAAGCTTACGATACAGCATTATTTTGTTCTCGGATTCCGCCAATATCATCATACGATTCAGTGAGAAATATTCCAGTCTTGATCAGTTGAAGACATCCATCGAGGCTCTGGCTCTTCCTCGCACTGGAGGCTCCTCCCTTTCTGAAGCCCTTAAAGCTGCTAGGAACGCCTTCCAAGACAGCGGAGTCCGTAAGGATGCTACCCACGTGCTTGTTGTCATCACGGATAAGAGGTCTGGGGAGAGTGAATACGATGTTGAAGAAGCTGCCAAGCCTCTAGAGGAGTCTGGGATCGTGGTTATTCCTGTTGGTATTGGAGACCAAGTTGATGATAAAGAGCTTAACATAATAACAATTAACGAGAACAATGTGATTCTTGTTGATGAAGAAGAGGACCCTGATAATTTGATGATGCTGATCATGGAGAAAATAAATGGTATGGCATTACACAGTCATGTTAATATGCATTCTGTTGAATTTCATTTTTATATGTGAACTTTGAGAGATGTTACAATAAGTTTTGACCCCACGGACACATTAGGAGCACGACGTTTCGCTGTTTGCGTCAGCTAATGGCGAATGGTAGAGCAGAAATGATATTCAGTATTCAGAATCGTAGTATATGTGGTTAGCAGTTAAGAAGCCATCCGGTGGTTATGTAATATATTAAACAGGAAAAGCCGTGGTTGACCACATTTCGAGACAACGAGACGAGAGTTGAAAATACGACACCCAGCGGAGTAGTTTTGATTAACTTCTTTGTTTAGAAATGCAGATAAACTCTGTCTTGAGTGCATGATATATCGAAACCTAAAGTGAGAAGAAAACGGAGAAATGAAATATCAGATATCCAAATACGTACAGGGTCACGAGTTCCTTTGTATATACTTCATGAATTATCAATGATTTTGAAAAAGTTTTTTCCGCCCTTCCCGCCGTTTTCTCGTTACCCTTATTTCGCCTTTTCATTTAGTAAAACTGCATGCAGAACTGATAGAATAACACATAATCATTTCATGTTCACAGAAACAAGAAGACCTGTACCAGTTGACCTTGCATTTGCTCTAAGTGCTTCCTCGTTCCAGTCTGGGAGCTCCATCAAATTGATGAGGGATGTTATACAAGTGATTATTGAAGACTATGGCACAAGGGACATACACTACAGTTTTATTATCTATGGCTCTGAAGCCTCCACAAAATACAGCTTCACTAGTGAACCAGTGGACCCAGACTACCTAAAAAACTTCGCGGAATTCATGCCTTTTGTCAAACCACCAACATCTCCTCACGTCGCTCTGGAGGAGGCCACCAAAGCGTTCAAAGGTGCAGGAGTGCGCGCAAACGCTACCAAGGTACTTGTGGTGATGACAGACAGGAAGGGGGATTCCACTAAGGAGGAGATTGACGCGGCCGCTGACCCGCTGAAGCAGATGAAGGTCAAGGTGATAGTCGTGGGAATTGGTGCAAATGTTGACAAAAATGAACTTGTTAATGTCACGGGAGATAATACCAATGTAATCACAGTACCGGTGGATGCAGACAAGGATTCATTGACCAAAACATTAATGAAGAAAGTTTTCAAGCCAGGTAATTTGTGCTTCTGTTCTTATTTCTTGGACACATGTTTCCTTCCTTTTCTTTGTCTCCTTTTCCAGTTATCTTAAAAGCAGTGTGGTAATGTCAAGGAAAATGAAAATCAACTTGTAGTTCACTTGCCTAGAATTTTATCACAAGTTTATGACATCTTGTTAAATTGGCAACATCGTCCTTTACAGCAGGCAGGAGAGACCTACAAGAGCATCTTTAATGATTCAGATAAGCCGTATGAATAAAATCAGATATGTATAATATTTTCCTTGCACTGTCTAAGCAAATGACGTTATTCATGATTGACTTAAGATGACAATTGATTTCTTTTCTTCTCTTCTGTCAGAATTTTCGGCAAACCTATTGGAATATCTACAACAACATTAGTCTCTGGAGAAAAAAAATTCTAGTAGTTTCGAAATCAAGATCGCTACTGAATAAAAACATATCGCACGATATCCAAGATACCGTTGGGTTTCACAGCTAAAAAGTTTCAAACTTCTTAAGGTGTCTACTTATCTCTCTTAGCAGGCACAAGGTAACTCTAACTGATTGTCAAAATATATGAAAATAGCTACCACACTCACAGGGTCCAGAAGAGACCTGTTTGACTGTAACCAGTACAGCTAAATAAATTTACAGCACAAAGCAATTGAGCATCATGAGACCGTTTTACGTGTTTGTTCCTACTTGGTATACCCTTGTCTAAAAAGCAACTATCCACAATACAAAATGACTGTAGAGATATCTCCAGTAGCTACTAACAATTCAGAAAGAGGACATATGAGGATATGTTAAGTTATAAGCGATGGTATTTCTGTAGAAAAAGAAAGTCTGACAGCTTCATTGTATAATTTCTTCCATGCCTTTAAGATTAACGAAAACAAATTACCGTATATAGTTTTCCATATACACAGTTTTTAAGCAAGGAAAAAAAGATATCTTTGGTAATTGTCTTTAGACAGTTTTAAGGCATGTTATGGGAAGTATGTTAAAAGATAAAACAGCTTAGTATTGTCCTCCCATGTTATCGAAAATTTACAGAAATCATCCAAACTTGTCTGCATATTGCTTTGTCGGAAGCAACAGAGACATAACTACAAAACCTTATTTAAATAGACCACATTGAAAGTACATATACATGTTTTAAATCGGATGAATCTATTATATGTTGTCTTTCATTTACGCAACTCTCCAAGTTATCTTCCAATTTACTGTCAATGGGGATACAAAATGTATTACAAGGGGTGGATGCCATTTCCTCAAAGGAAGTTTTGCTCTTAAATGCTGTAGAAATGCGCAGTGGCTGTTCACCTTTCTCAGAAAGTTTGATTTGTCAGCTGTTCCCCCAGCCCATTCACAATTGCTGTAGCACCTGTATTTTGACATGCAGGTCAAGCCAAATTCATTATTCTTTGACTGATCCCTTCTTTTTCCAGTTTCTCGAACATAGAATAGTTAATGCATTACTAAATTCTAAGCAAATAGTGCAATCCAAGCCAATGATGAGACGGATCAAATATGTCAGACTTATTAATGCCATGTGACTTCATATGACGTCATAACCAACACAAAATCCAATCTTGTAGTAAGTTTAGGGTTATCTATGAAAAGCAAAAAAAGTTTTGATGTCTCATTCCAACAAAAACACAAGGAGTGTGACATCCACTTCCAGATAAAACTAGCCAAGGCCTCTAAATCTTAAACTATTTTAACATTATCGAAACTTCTTATATCTAGTTCACTATCACTTATTAGAATTGATCTCATTAGGTACATTTGTTACTATGGAGAAGTCCTGAGAGTGCCTCCATTTGATGAATGGCATCTGGATCAATGGGCTGTGTCCTGTCATAAATAGTGAGAGAGCTTTAAAATCTTTTGCTGAAAGTAAATGCTAAAATAGAATTGGGCTATCAGACAGAAATTCAACCTTCATGATACACAAAGGCCTGGATCTTTGGAAAACAAAATAATTTACCCGGCATTCAGGCTTTCGAAGGTGGAAAATTTTAAAGGAAAAACTAATACGTACAAATAACACCAAAACAAGAAACAAACTTTTGTTATGAACAATTTCTTTAAAGAACAAGGAACGTTTTCTGGAGCATAAAGTTAGACTATCGCACTGATCTACTCTGCTAACCTTGTTCTAATTGAGAGTTTACTTTTACCCGTCGAGTTGCATTTATTCTGCCATTGACAGAGCAAATATTTGTTGTATCTTAAAGATGTGATAATTTATTAATGTCTAAATACTGCCAAGAAAGAGGTCACACTTGAAGTCTGAAAGACTGAGTTTAAGTATTTCAAATTTTATAGTGCTAAGCAAAGATATCTTAACTCAGTTCTACTCTATTTTAAGCGAGTTATAGAGGAACTAAAGAACTGGTGTACTGGGGAAGGTTAAAAGGGTTATTCTCTAGTTACCTGTCCAATTGTTAGCATTACTAACTCACATTGCCTTACAGCTGTGTTTCATGCACCCGGAAATCAGCGACTGTCAGAAGCGAAGAGAATTCTGTTTGTGTTCCTTGGTGACATTTTTTGTTGCTTATTTTGGCGACTTGGCAATTGTCAACCTGCAGGTTCAATGCGTGATCATCGCCTTGTTCTTCTTCCTCGAGAGTAACATCAAATGCTCCGCTGTCTTTAACAGCCCCACGAAGTGTAGTTATTTCAAAGTTTCCAGTTTGCAGCTGGGTTTTCATGACGTTTGTCCCAACCATTCCACGAATTTCACTTTGCAAATCGAGGAGAGGGAGAAACAACGCCAGACAGCAAGTAAAGGAGCAATGAGGATTTTTACGCCACTCTTTGAAGTAGCCATAAAAGTGCAAGGCGTACTGAACTGAGAACAAAACGAAAACAATAACAAAAAATTGACACAGCAAGTCCAATATCTATTACACAGTAGTAGTTCACAGTTTCTATTCTCCGTTAAAATCATTGTCACATTTATAACATTGCACTTTCAAGATGTTCTCAATGAGGCTAGCCGTAAACTTTGTAACAGCATAGAAATTAACCGCCATCCATCAAATAAGAAAAACAAAAATATGCGTCAACTGTCTAAGTCGTCAGTCATAATTAGTTATCAAATGTCTCCCTTAGAGGCTAACACAGAATAAAATAATGCTGTCAAACCGAGTAGTAAAAAGTTTGTAGGAAATATCGATCTAACGCTTCCTATTTGGCAAAATAAAACTTTTGATTAATTACAATAACTTATCGTTAAGGCTTAAAAAAAATTAATGGAAGTAATTAACAATTGAAGTGGAGGTAAATATCCACCACGTTCACCGACACTGAGGTGAATAATTGTTTCAGTATATACCACCCAAGCTGAATAACTAGGAGCCCAAAGAGTAACTTTGTTAGTTAAAATATAGCGACAAAAACCATTTTGTTTTTCTTCGGCTGCTCGGAGGTGAATATTACTTGGCTAATCACCTCCGAGCCAGCCAATCAGCGCGCGCGAAAAGTACTATTCACTTGTGTGGTATATAGTAATACAAATTAAATGTGCCAGATGGGCTTTCCTGCTCACCTTTTTGATCTGAACTTTGACGTGAAGCGACATCGTCGAAGCGCATAATTTTGAAATTATGATTAAAGTTACTTTTGGATATGACAACGCTACATAACTTCTAAAAGATCAAGGTATTATAATATTATGGGGTAGCTTAACCAAATATGCTTGCTAGCATCCGAACAAAAGTGCAATTTTAGGGTCGAGTTTTGCTCTTTAAGAGGAAAAATACATAAGGCCATCTTGGTAAAGACCTTCATCCTGACAAAGTTGTAGAAAACCGTCTTTTTTATCCTGCATAGGTATTGTTATCATTATAAAGGTAACGTTACAGCCAGACGCTTTTAAGTCCTGACAGGAGAATGCAAATTATAAGTCCTTCCATAAAACTTTAACTTCACTCTCAGGTTAGTGTTTTATTTTTATATATAGTAAAAGATATATCAGTCCAACACTGTGACAATCTTCCCCATGGTTCATTGGCTGCAAAGTGGAAATTACACCTTATTTTCCGAAAAAATATATAGCAAACCTTTTCTTCGTTTTCACAGGCTTCTATCAGACACGACCAAACTTTTAGAACTTCAGTGAAAAACGGTATTTTCGAGAATTAAATTTCTAAATAATTCAAACTTTATAACATCACAGAAATGCCGAGTTCCTAATAACAAGAATCTAGATGGAAACACAATGAGGAATACGGAAATACGGAATGCAATCTCGATATTTCGCTTTTTTGCTACAATCATATGTAAAAGTTACAGTTTAGGGAGTCCCTGTGCCCCAGAGCTTTAAATCTTGAGCTGTAAAGATCCCAAAATTAACTTGGCTCAAAAATGCGCCGGTGCAATAATTGGTTTCCACAGCATGCAACCGTTTCCGTGTCTTTCCTCACGCTCGATTTACATGCACTGTTATGTAGTTCGCCCCTGGACTGTAAAAAGGTTTACATGTACCTGACGTAACTTACGTATGCACTGATTAAAACTTGAAGATGTAAAACAAGCGTAAATCAGTAACTGGGTTATTCATGAGAGAGGTGATTTTCTCTGCCATTGCTCCACTATTTAGTCGACCATACTATCGATTGTTACATAGGCCCACGCGCATGGGCCCTTGGGCCAACGAGGCCTTGCTTGCGTATACAGTTAGCAGTGCATGGCGTGTTTAACGAGTGAGAACTTTGCTGCCCTATTGAATTAATTCTTTATTTTCTATTGTTAAGTTTAAGCTACAGCCCCGTGAAATTGCTGTAATCTTTTGCTTTAATCTTTTTAAGAGTACCATTTTGTGTAGTTCTGCCTTTCTAAGCGACTGCGGACGAGCTAGCCATTTTTCTTTAGCTATCATTCTTATGTCTTCAGTTCGCCTGTACTTCTGTCAGTTTCAGTGCACTTTCTATATTTTTTGTCGTGTCCTTACGATGTTTGGCCGCCAGGGTGAGCTTGGTTTGAGATTTAATCGCAATATATATATTTAAGATCACTTCAGTTTTCATTTTGATCCAATTAGAATTTGTCTCCGCTCTTCATGACCACACGAGGCTTTGTATTACATCTTTTTAGAAGTTAATTATTGGATCCAGTGCAGCCTCCATGTCTCCTGTTTTTCAGCTTGAGCCGCCGACAGATATTTTATGCGTCAAACCTCGTGTTTACTTGTATTTACTCGAATCAATTCTTAAATAGTAAATTCTGTAAATTGTATTAGGTCTTACTGTATATTACAGTGTTGCTCAAGAAAAACCTGTGTCACATATGCATTGTTGAACCTGTTCCCCCGCGACATTTCTGAATAAGGGAGACAATGGCAAACATTAAAATTTATTTCGACAACTGAATTTTCACCCTAACACCAACAGGCAACCGACAACTTATCGTCAACATTCAGCAAGCTATATTTTAAAATGTCAACCGTCGAAGGTAAGCCCCCATATGCATTGAAAGTCCCTCAAAAGCTTAAGAGCTTGATTTCAGTTGTGCAACAAAACAATTCTTATCTTTCTTACCACCGCTAGAACACTTCTTTACCGTGTCTCACTATAAATTATAAAAAAAAACCTTAGCAAAGCGCGCGTTCTGATTGGCTAATAAGCACGATCTACTCGCCTGTACGCTGACGTGGGTTTGTTTATTTGTACTTTATCTTGGCAATTTTTTTTTCGGGTGTCTCGAAAACAGAGATCTCGAAAACGCAGACCAGATGCCGCACACCTCTAAAACACAGTCCTTGAAAACAGAGACCTCGAAAACGCAGACCTCTAAAACACAGATCGTAAGAAGGGTCAAAACATTGTCTGTGTACTAATCGAGAAGGGTCGCGTTGAAAAATTGTGAAAGGAACATGCGATATCTTAACATCAACTGGAAGTAGATTTTTGCAATGTTGATCTCGGGCTCGCATAGAAAAACACTTTTTGCTATCTCCCAAAGTCTTGCATTTACCATTCGCCACCCCTATCAAAAAAGGTAAATCTAGCTCACCACGGTTCAAGAATAAAAGAATTGATGTGTCGCTATGTCAGATAAACATTTTCGCGCGGTTTATTGTGCTCCTGAGTTCATGTCAGAAGGATGAGATTCAATAAATACTTTCATCCGATAGGAAATATGTTAAAAGGCTCAATGTTATAAAAGAAATGGCAAGAGTGCAACGTGCAGCTATCGAGCTATAGATGCACTTGGGAGGTTTGCTGAGCACCCAGGAGGTTAGAGTCGCACTCGGCTACCGCCTCTGGGGACTGTTGCGCTTCTTTCTTGCTAGGTTACAAGTGGTCCTTCTTTCGGTTATTCAGACATGCGTGACGCGAAAGAAAACACAGATGAAAAAAGGTGGCCGCCCAAACTAAATGTAAGTACTAATGGATTAACTCACATTTCATTTTTTATTCCCAAAGCGGATAAAATTTACGTCGGTTGATGCGCTTGATGCCCGTTATTTTTAGCGCAGCTATCCGAATGGGAGAAAGCCCATTCACAAAAACCAAACAATTTGTTTGCTTTCCAACTTACACCGTTGCTGATTCAAAGAAAAATGCCATCAGTTTTTGAGACACCCTAAGCCAATCATATCTTTGCGTTGTAAGAGCAACGCCTTATTCAAACTGTGTGGCTTAGACGGCAGTCTTTAAGTTTAACGGACGGCATTCACGGAAAACAGCTTTTAGAGTTATAGCATATGGTTTGAATTTTAAATATTTTAGCGTATGTGATGTGTATTTTTATGAGCTGATGAATTGATCGTGTTTTAAATAAAGATTATCAGTTTTCTTTCGCCTCGCACACGACAGACTAAACGAAACAGGAACTAATCGTAGTCTAGTAGCGTGCTTAGCAACCTACCGCGTTCATCCATAACTCAAAAGCTGCACGCAGCACACTGCACGCCACACGCTTACCATATCTTAACTAGTATTTATAAGTATAGTATTTATGTTTGATGATGTCCAGTAACTAGAGATCGATCCTCATAGACCCACAGCACTGTAACTACCCATAGCAACACTACTAGATCAATATTTATCGACCAATTGTAACACCCTCGGTTAATAATGGATCTACTAGTGAAATTAAAAGGCCTCGTCGAAGTTAAAAAACAGACGGGAAAGCCGAACAGGGCAAAGCAATAAGAAAGTCAAAACAAATTAAGAATTAGCGTTATCTTCAAATGTTAGTGACTATCTGGATCCCGGAGCACTAAAACCCAGGCCATCAATTTCATTTCTTAGTTTTTTGTATAACATACAACTTGGGAACTGGGAATTTGACCTGCAAAAGGGTGGCAATTTAAAATAATCTTAATACATACATTCAATAGCTTCCTTATATTCAATTTAATAGTAACAATAGAGTCATACCTACTACTAGGCCAATCACCAACAAATTTGCAGTGAACACCATTATCTTGAAGAAAAGTGCGTCAGTATCAGCAGCAAACGACCCTGTTGTTATATTTTCGGCTGGAATCTTGCTCACCGCTCCAATAACCAAGTTAATAACTGTCACGGCAAGGGAAATCGTCATCAGTCTGTTCTCCATCACGTCTCGTAATGGCTTGACCCAGGCGAAAAGAATCCCGTACATTCCAGTGCTGACCAATGCCAAACCGATGTAGGATCTACTCTCTTGTCCCACAAAACTAAGACCGCATGTCAGGATCACTTTACGAACCGTTTCAACCAGTTCCCAGTACCAGGAACGAGTTTTGTAGTTTGCAAAAAGGAAACCCATCCCAGAGATCATTTCTTGACTGGATTCTTGAGCCTTTGATCTCTTTGCATCTTCTTTGGTCAGTGATACTCTTCGATGTTTCCGGATGGCGATGAATGCGGCAGAAGGAAGGACCAACATGTAGGCAGTGGAAATGTATGCCACGATAAGGTAATGATTGTACTTTTGACCTTGGCATGACA
>OFEQ01000068.1_pt1 | contig 11798 bp, 6 predicted proteins | sample 1521141 | NCBI WGS metagenome assembly OFEQ01 (sample SAMN04272335, study PRJEB24112) | coral metagenome | biome: Coral reef; feature: Shallow seawater; material: Coral tissue | host: Coral | place: China: South China Sea | collected 2014 | reverse complement strand
AACCAATCAGATTGCTTAAAACACCAAGATCACTGAGTGTGTATATACTAATATCGATTATTATTGATTATTATCGATTGTGATATGTATGATTTTGTTATCTTCGCCGGTTGTGTTTTGTTATGAGCCACATCTCTAATAGTGAGCTTGTTTTGTTAGTAAGACAACAGTGCTCCTAAGACTTCAAAGTGTTTATTATTGTAATGTTCAGCATGTGTAATGGGGCTAGCTAGCAAAGGTTTGGAGGTAAATCCAGTGATTTATGGGACGAGAATGGCATTCTTTCGTTTCTTCCTTTCTTTCTCGAGTCTAGTTGCTGATCATTCGTAGCCGACATGTACAACCCAACACATATTCTCTGCCTATCTTAATCTGTCTGTAGATTGTCAGCAAAAAAAGCAATTGCAAAGAAGTCGAATTTTCGTTCTAAACACGAGGAGCATATGTTGAGTATTTGATCTCTCTGCAGGATGTACTCAGCTAAAACTCCTTCGCAAAGATTATTTGCCTGATCTGCTACGAGAATCACTGCCTCCTGCCTGGATAAATGGCGACAAGGTTCAATGGTACCCTGACGATGAAACTCGCAGCCAGCCACCAAAAGAGTGGCTCCCTTTCCTGTGGAATTACCTCAGAGATCATTTCATAACGGAAGAAGAACTAGGTCAGCTACAAAATCTCCCCTTGATTCCGCTCGACTTCAAGAAATTTCCTGTCACCCTAACAAAGCTGAAGAAGTCTTCCAAAGTTATCGTTAGACGGCTGCATAATGTAATCCTCGATCAGACTGTCTGTGAAGTCCTAACATGTCTGGGTGTGTTAGTCATGGAAGACTGTCCTGACTTTTTGAGAAGCCATCCCGCTATTCTGGGAACATTTGTCCAGCCACCATATGTCAGTGGCATTTTACAAGCCATGAAAGTTTCGTCCTCCGAAATGGGCGACGGAATGCACTCAGCGATCTTGCTGGAGAATGTCACTGATGATGGAAAACGTGCCCTCAGAAAATTTATTACCAAGGCACCATCCTTAAATCCTCAAGAAAAAAATATTCTTCTTTGTCTTCCCATTTTCGAAACCTTTGGTAATTCAAGAGAATTCGTGTCAAAGAAGCATGGCCTACAAGCAGCACTAGCTGATGCAGGCAAGTTTCCAGTGAGTCCCAAACTAAATTTCATTGACACTAAGGATGAAGACTCCAGTAAGATGGCTCGTTTATTGGACATCACAATCCTATACACCACTGATTTTCTGCTCGAGGGGATATTTCCATATGTTCAGAGCCAAGCCTATCTTGATGAGGAAATCGACAGACTTATGGCTTTTGTGATGGAGAGGTATGACGTCCTCGTTGGTGACCGTACCAGATTTGAAGCGGAAATGAAAGCGTTGCGGTTTGTGCCAACCAGTGGAGGCCGTGTCAGAGCGCTGGATCTCTTTGATCCAAGGAACGAGCTGCTGAGGGACATCTTCGCTGAAGAAGGCGTTTTCCCTTTCGGAGAACAATACAAAAAGTCTTCAGTCCTTGCAGTTCTGGAGAAGCTTGGCATGAAAAGTGAGGACAAAATCACCGCCCTAGAACTCTATCAAAGTGCCACAAAAATTCCTAAAGTCTCAAGTATGCATGCGGAACGAAAGTCACAAGCAGTGATGACATATTTAGAAAGGCAGCCGGAAAAACTTGGAGAGACCGTCAATGGAACAGCACTTGGAGACCTGCTTCGAGAAATACCTTGGGTGTGTATCATGAGACAAAAACCCGATCATTTTCCGGGCAGCCTTCCTTTCTGGGGAGAAGTAAATTCAAAGGACAAATTCTTCAGGCCCAAAGACGTCAAGAGTGCACAGAAGGTTAATCTTATTGGAACAGTAAAGCCAATTGCCGAGACAGAATCATCGAGTCCACTAGCCAGCTACTTTGGCTGGAACAAAGATCCCTATGCTTTTGACGTTGTTAAGCATTTGAGTGTTGTAATAGATTGCTACAAACAAGACGAAAAGTCACTCTATATGGAGATAGTGCAAGACACCTACTCTTTCCTCACTGATGCAGATCATGCTGATGTCACTAAAGCCTTTCAGGTAATGGAGAATTCCAGCTGGATTTGGAACGGAGATGGATTTTCGGCTCCCACTGTTATGCTTGCCGAAAAGCCGTCACCTGATCTCTCTCCATACATTTCCTTCCTTCCAACAGAGACACGGAAGTATCGTGATTTGTTTTTGAAGCTTGGCGTGCAGGAAAAGTGTGAAGCATCCGCTTTGCGTCGCGTCCTTTGGTTGATAAAGGAGAAGTATGACCGTTCTGAGCATCGTGCTGAAGCCTCTGACGTGGAAAGCGACCTGCAATTATCCGCTACTATCCTGAATAAGTTACAGAGTAATGGTGATGAGCTGTCCCCGCAATTTAAAGCAGAAGTTCCTATACCAACGTACGTAGAAGAAGATGCGTTTGTGAGGCTTGCGCGACCTGAAGAGTGCATGTACTGTGAACGCGAGTGGCTGCAATCAGAAAGCGATGATAAAGATACAGCCCATTTCCTCGTCCATCCCTATGTCTATAACAATACAGCAGAGTTTTTCGGTGTTCGAACGCTAAGTAACTCAATGCTGGATCCTGACGAGCTAGAAGTGGGAGAACAATTCGGTCAAGAGGAAAAACTAACCCGCAGTCTCAACAAACTTCTTTCAGAAGACTACACCGATGGATTTGCGGTGCCAAAAGAACTTATTCAAAATGCAGACGATGCTGGTGCCACTGAAGTCAGCTTTCTGTATGACGAACGAACTAATGAAGACGCCATGACCTGTCTGATTGACGAAGGAATGAGGGAATGCCAAGGCGCTGCCCTGTGGGTGTACAATGATGCCCAGTTCCGAAATGAAGATTTTCAAAACTTAACAAAACTGAATGGAGCAACGAAAGAACAGGACACTGACAAGATTGGAAAATTTGGCCTTGGCTTCAACGCAGGCTACAACCTAACGGATGTACCCATGCTTGTGAGTAAAAATTATTTCGTGATTTTTGATCCCAACACCTTCTGGGAAAACAAATAAGAAACGTGAACAAGCCAGGTATAAAAATCGACACAAATAAGAAAGTAAGGGACTTGAGGAAGTTCCGAAATCAGTTCAAACCGTTCAATGGCATCTTTGGTTGCGACCTTCGTCTAGATAAAGATGACAACTCCTTTCAGGGAACGCTCTTTCGTTTTCCTTTGCGAACCAAAGAACAAGCCATAAGAAGTGAAATCAAGCAAGTTCCTTACGACTTCAAGCAGGTGAAAGAATTACTGAAACTATTCATTCGTGGGGCTAGATCGCTGCTGCTTTTCACACAAAATGTGCGTAGAGTTAGCATCTTTCATTTGCCCAAAGATTCCCCTGAGCAGCCGCAACCTAAGCTCATATTTGAGGTTACCAAAGAGTTATCAAAGAATGGGATCTTAAGAGAGTTGTCTGTCCCATTCACCTTATCCACCGCTGCTAAAAATCTGGGCATTGAAGAACAGTTCTTTTTGAAGCAGTGCAATTTCCTGAGAGCGTCATCTGAGGTCGCCACGTGTGCTTCAGATTCCAATAGTTCAAGCACTATGTTCCTACGATCTGCACTTCAACTCAACGTGAAAAGCACTGTTACAGAGGCCGGTAACCATTTCTTTGAAGACGAAATTCACTTGCAATCCGCTGTTGAGACGTGGCTGGTCGCATCATCAATGGGCACGGGCGAGGCAATGCAGTTTTCGATACAAAACAAAACCAAAAGTCTTGTTCCGTCAGCTGGAGTTGCGGTTCAACTGATGAACCAAAATGCTCCCGTTTCGATACCTGTTTGTCAATCAATTGACACAGGGACTTTGTTTTGTTACCTTCCACTTCCAATCCATAGTGGGCTGCCTGTACACGTCAATGGAGCTTTCGCAGTTACTTCTAACAGGCGTAATTTGAAAGAGAAATCGGACGACGACAAACCCAGCTTTGAAGTAGGGTGGAATGACGTTCTCTTGAGAGACTGTGTTTGTTCAGCATATCTTGACCTTGTTGAAGACGTCAAGCCAGCTACAGAGGTTCCTGGTAACTCATATCAGTTCCATTCACTGTGGCCCAAATACTGTCAAGTCCAAAAAGCCTGTGAGCCTCTGTTACATTCATTTTATAGGCGCCTTGTAACAAGGAGTCTCCCTCTCTTTAGGAGTGGCTGCAGATGGATTGGAATCCATGATGTTTGTTTTCTCCACCCAAAGCTTCGTGTCGATGATCAGATTGGAAATACTGCATTCGAGGTTTTTCAGGCGTTAGCTAGTAGCAGTAAAGGTGTTGTGGATCTCCCAGAAGATGTGTACGAGTCGTTTGTAAAGTGTGGAATGGAAGCAGAGATCCGGCCTGGATGCTATGATGAGGTCAGGTTTTATCGTGAATTATTCTTCCCGAAAATTGCTTCTGTTCCCCCTCAGTTAAGGAACAACTTAGTACTTTACGCAGTAGATGACAAAAGTGGAACGTTTGATCACTTTCTGGCTGAATACGCCTGCATTCCGGTTTCCCCTTTCGGGAAAGTACTGAAACGTCCAAGAGAACTGGTCTCTCCAAAACGAGAGGCAATTAGGTTGCTTTTCTGTCCAGAAGATGAAAGGTTTCCGCATGGCAATCAGGAGACGTTTCGTGATCCTTCACGACTGGTTAAGCTTGAGGGGCTTGGAATGTTGACAGATGATATCTCGTGGCTTGACGTTGCAGAAAGAGCCGAGAGCATTGCCATTTTGAATAAAAATGACAGCAAGGCAGCAGTTGAGAGGAGCGAAAACTTGATAGACTATTTAGAGAAGAAACTGAAGCGTAAGGGTCAAAGTATCGAGGACCAAGTTCAAACCAGGATTTTAAGGGCAAAGTTTCTTCCCGTTCAAAGGAAGCCACAATCATTTCCACTCACATGGATGGGCGACCAGTTACAAGATGGAAACAATCAGGTCCTGGTGTCACCAGCGGAGGTCTATTTAAGAGACCACTTGTATTTAGTGTGTTGCTCTGAGGCAATAGTGGATCTATCCATGGCACCTAAAGTCATAGACTTTCTGAAGTTAAACAGGAATCAGCCTACAGTCAAGCATGCGATCTACCAACTAAATGAGGTTATGTCTACAAGCTCAGACATCGCTGGTGGCGACGAGATCAGAGAAGTGTGCATGAAGTCCTATAAATTTCTTGAAGGGGCTCTCAAGAAGAATGCAACCAAAATAGTAGATTGTCTCAAGGAGAAACGTTTCATTCTTGTTGGAGATGAGTTTTTGTCCCCAAAGCAATTGGCGTTCAAGCTAAATGCTGATTGCCCTTCTTTCCTTTACAAAGTTCCCGTAGAACTGGCCAGGTCGTGTGCCACACTTTTGAAAGCTACCGGAGTAAGAGATGTTTTTGAGGCAGAAGATTTCACTAACGCTTTGGAGCGCATTAAGGAAGCCTCTGAAGGTAGGAAACTGGACAAACGAACGCTTGCTGTTGCAGTTACCCTTTCTACTCAATTAGATGATTCACTTGTGGGGTCCAAATTCTGTATTACAACAGATAAGAAGAGGGATTCCATTTACCTTCCGAATTCAAACGGAGTAATGAAACCAGTGAAAGAACTTTGCTTTCAAGACTGCTCTTGGATTTCTGGGGGACCTGGTATTCACTTTGTCCATTCCAGGATTCCTCAATCGACAAGTGTTGCGTTAGGGGTGAAGACAAGGAGAGAAGAGGCTTTGCGGCATCATGCGTTGGGAATATCTTTTGGGCAAAGGGAGAAACTAACAAATCGCTTGAAACGCATCCTGAGAGCTTATCCATGTGAGAAAGAGCTACTGAAAGAACTCCTGCAGAATGCAGATGACGCTCAGGCAACCGAGATTTGTTTTATTTTGGACCCCCGCAAACATCCCAAAGAGCGGATATTTGAGACCTGCTGGGAGCCTCTGCAGGGCCCTGCCTTGTGTGTGTACAACAACAAGCCTTTCACAAAATCCGACATTGAAGGAATACAGAACCTTGGAGAGGAGATTAAAGGAGACGATCCAACCAAGACAGGCCAGTATGGGGTAGGTTTTAATGCTGTCTACCACCTTACAGACGTTCCTTCGTTCATGTCCAAAGGGGACGAGATCGGCGACGTTTTGTGTGTGTTTGATCCACATTGCCAGTACGTCCCTGATGCTAATCCCCAGGAACCAGGCAGAATGTACACAGATACAGCAAAGTTAAACGAAATGTTTCCAGATGTATTCTCGTGCTACCTAGGGGAGCATTTCACCTTAAAGGATTCAACCATGTTTCGATTTCCACTCAGAAAACAAGAGATGGCAGAAATATCCAAGTTGTCAAAAGTTGCCATTGAGCTGGAAGAAGTGAGGGAAATGATGGAAGCGCTCAAAAGTGAGCTCTTTGAAGTCCTCCTTTTTGTAAATAACGTGAGAAAGATCACATTGTGCAACATCGATGACAATGGGCAAGTGGTCAACTCCTACTCTGTGGAAGCATTGATATCCGAGCAAGATGCACACGAGCGACTTCAATTTTCCAGCTACACAAAGAAGATTGGAAAACAGGTGAGGGAAGAAGGGTGGCTGCCCACCACCGACGGGTCAAAACAATGCCCCTACTTCATGACCTTGCGCGACAATGTGGGAAACGAAGAAAACTGGTACATTGTTCAGAAGTTTGGTTTTGAGAACAAGGTCGGAAAAAGCATTCTCGAAGCTTACAGAAGGCAGGACCTTGCACTGCTTCCCTTAGGTGGCGTTGCTTGTCTTTTGAAAAAGAAGCTAAAGAGAAGGGTAGCAGTGGAGAGGAAAAAGAAAGCCTATTGTTTTCTCCCGTTGCCCGTTAAAACTAATCTCCCAGTCCACATAAACGGCCACTTCGCGCTTGATCACGAAGCCAGACGAGATTTATGGAGAGATGAAACTAGCGGATATCGAAGCGACTGGAACAATACTTTGCTGGCAGATGTAATCGCGTCTTGTTACTTAACACTTCTAGATGAGGCGAGGAGCTGCTATCAGCTGCCAGTCTTGCAAAGCCCTCAGCCATGCAGACCAAGCTGTAACAAAAACGATTTGATTAGACGACTCCAGGATTATGAAAAGTTGTTCCCAACATTTTCTAGCGAAGATTCGCCCTGGAACCCATCGGTTAAATCAGTGTATCAAGGGATGAACAACAAGCAAATACCCCTCCTGCCAGTGGTTCGTAGGTCGACTCGTAAACGTGAAACAGAATTGAAATGGCTTCCACCAACAGGTATAGAAAACAATCAAGCATTCTTTAACAACCTGGAAGCTGAAGAAACCAGTGAGAAGAGAAAAACAAGGAAGAAAACCAGTATTGTGGCTGAAATATTGGTGCAAGCAGGTTTTAATCTGGTGAACTTTTCGTTGTCTGTTTTTGACACTTTGGTACAGTCTGGAGTGAATGCCCGTTGCGTATCTCCTGCGTCGGTAGTAGATTTCCTAAAGACCTTCAGTAGCCAAGATTCATCTTGTAGGATTGGGCCAATACCAGTTGCTGTTAACGAAACCCCGTTCAGAAACGACACTGGCGTTTCCATGGTGCTTGCCTACTGCAAAGATCAAGAACAGTTTTACGCGCATTTATCAGGCCTTCCCTTACTTCTTACGCAAGACAACATACTTCGTGTGTTTGATCGTGAAGATCCAAAATTCCTCTCTGATTACAACGACATTTTGCCACATTGTCAGGAGATGTTTGTTCATGAGCGACTAAAAAGGCGGCACATGGCGGCACAAGTCGCGACGCACCTGTCTTCCAACCATTTGACGTCAAAGCTTTTTCCAGAAATTTGCCTAAAGCATTCCCATCTTTGTACCACGGCGGAGAGGAGTACGTCAGTTGGTCTCCAGATAAGGAGACAGAGCCATCCTCAAACTGGATTTTCAGAGTATGGAGTTTCCTTCAGGAGGTCGTTGGTACGTCTCAAAACTACTCACAGCCAAGCTGCATTTCAAAAGTACTCGCACCTTTGTCTAGCTGGCGTATTCTACCGGCAACTGAACCGTTAGACAGCTCCTTGAAATTTTCAAGTCCAGTGGCAGATGACTTCCTGGTGCCCTTAAAACTGGCAGAGTCTGTGCTTGACTTCACGAACGTTGAGGACACGCTCGCTTGTTCACGCTCGCTTGGTCCTGCTCTTAGGAGCCTTGGGCTACCCGAGTTAAATTGTACTGCACTTCCCAGCTCACCCCCATACATGAATCTTCCACAGCGTATTGTGGCGTCTCCTTCAAAACCAGCATCACTGCTTACAGCACTTCACAGCCGAATGATGAGGAAACCGTGCTCCTTGGAAGGAAAATTGGATCGATCTGGTTGCAAGACCATGTTGAAGTATTTTAGTGACAACCTAAAGAGCCTGGAGTCCATGTCTAACAGCAAACATGTCTTGAAAAAGCTTCCCTTTTATCTTACAACACATGGTGGTCTTGTCGCTGTTGATGACCAAAGAAGCGTTTGCCTCTTGCCGAGTGGAATACCCAGGAGTGAAATGAATCAGCTAGAAAGAAAAGTCAAGGTAATGTTCCTGGAATGTATACAAGATCTCTCTGACTTATACAAACATCTATCGTTTGACTGCATATCCTCCGTGGATGTGTACTGTAAGTTTATCTTGCCAAACTTTAACGTTTTCAGCAGAGAGGCAAGGGAAACGCACCTCAAGTATATCCGAGATTCAAGCACTTCGCTGAACGACCACGACAAACAGAGACTGACCAACTGCCTAAGAAACAGGGAAGTCATTACCACAATGAATGGAACATTGCGAAAAGCAGATTCTTTCTATGATCCACGTAATGAAGTTTTCAAGGCTATGCTTTCGGGGGACAAGTTTCCAAGTGAACCTTTCACCTCAGACAGGTGGCTTTTATTTATGAAGACGATTGGGATGGTATGTGAAGTCTCTTGCGATCATTTCAAGAGATTCACCGTGGAGGTTGCGCAAGAAGCGGTCACGAAACTTACCGATACAACAGATAAGAAGTCGAAGGTTTTGGTCTCCCATCTTTTCAGTCGATCTCATGTACTCAGCGAGGGTCTGCTGCAAGCTGTCTGTGGTGTTCCTTTTCTGGTCTCAGATTCCGTGCGAGAAGACCTTCTAAATCTACATCCACAATTTGGTGAAAGAGAGGATGGCAAAACGCCGTACATTTCTTTTAAAGACTCTGTGGTGTCTGACCATGCTGAAGCTGTGTGGACGGCAGCTTATCTACTCCCTAAGTGGGCAGATCCAAGTTTTCATTCCGGAGGTGCCTTTTGTCTTTCGCAACTTAACGTTCTTTCACATCCTACGCCAGAACTGGTTACTGCTCACTGTGTCAGAATCTCTTATCATCTGGCAAAGCAGAACGACACCAAAGTGCCACAAGAACAAATTGCGACGAGAAGATCAGCCATGAGAAAGATTTACACTTTACTGCAGGACAAAGGTATCACCGAAAGTAATGTAAAAGGCAGTCTTGAAAGTGTACCGTGCATATTGGTTGAAAGGGGCATAAGGCTCGTGCAAGCTAAACAGGTCGTACTCGAACTGCTCGAAAGAGACGAGATATCACCATTTCTTTATCGCGTTCCTCCTGAATTAGGAGAGTTTCACGAGCTGTTTCATCACCTTGGCTGCTCCAAGTCCGTAAAACCATCCCACTACGCGATGGTTTTAGAAATGCTACGTGATCAGTGTCAAGAAAATAAGCTGCATCCGAACGAGATCCAAAGTTCCATGCGAGCAGTTAGGAGCCTCTTTGAAAGCTTGCTAAAGGATTCAGAGGAGAACGTTGATCTCCTAAACCTATACTTGCCAGCATTGTATCCACACAGTGGGAGCTCCAGAGGTACTTCAGAAGTTACATTGCACAAGTCGACGGACCTGATCTTCGACGACGCGCCTCAGTATCAAGGTCGGCTGCAACATTTCAAGCAACTATTTGTGGTGGATCTGAAGAGGGCAGAACTGCAATGTACTTCATCCATGAACTACAAGGACTACATCATGCGACTTCCAATTGATTGTCGACCTAAGGTGTTGTCTGATGTGGTGGAGGAGAAGTTTGTTGATAATCAGGCTTCGATCAGTCGTGGTAGTTCACCTGTTCAGCTGAGCGTTGCTGATTCCTTGACAAAAAAAGCTCGGCTCACAGCAATTCTGTCATGCAATCTTAAGGCTTATTCGTCATGCAAACCATGAAAATGGGAATTTAGACGAGACTGTCGTTGCTTCTGTAAACGAGAGACTAAAAAACATCGAGTTTCTTGGGATGAACAGAATTGAGACCAAGCTGATGTACAATGGAATTCCTATTCCAGGCAGTGAAGCGGAAGTGCCATTTTTTGTAGAGAAGGTTTCGAAGGCAGGTAAAGCTCTTTGGAAGGTCTATATTATTGCTGAGGAGGATGCAACCGTTGGCAAGATATCTTTGACCTTAACAGAAGTGATTTCAGAAGCCTGTAAAGGATTGTTACGGCACACAGTTATGTTCATTCCAGAGATGTTGCGTGCGGATCCCACTGAGATATGGTCAATCCTGGACAACATGAAAATTCGCCAAGATGACTCATACGACGCGTCACAAAGCAGTGTGTTGCCACAGCCAGGAAATTTCATTCCCATTGAAGATCACCATCTCTTAAACGAAGCATTTGAAGAATTTGATCTTGACTGCCCCCTGTCTGTCGGCGTAGGGTTCGTCCTTGTCTTAAACGTCGGTCAGCAAGTGTCGTAACGTAGTTGAAGCTTTGTGACCGACACGGATTTTGTAGGGCCGTAAGATCCGTGAGATGGTCTCAGAAGCGCCCTTAATGTAAGGCCTAGTAACTGTAGCAACGTAGAATGTCAAGCGTCAGTGCGAGAAATATTAGCGGCTCGTTTGAATTGTGAGTAAACGAGGAAAGTGTTACCACAATCTCGTGCGAGGAGATGTATTCTTAATTTATGACGGCAAAGTGTGTAGTTAGCGTCAGTAAAAAAAAATACGGTGCGATGCGAACAGCTAAGCTAAATGGGATAGCCTTTTTATCGTGTGTATATCGGGTGTATACTGGGTCGTACAGGGTGGGGTGGGAGGTCTCTGGCACGGTGTACGAACCCAAAAAATAACGTTGTTTTCGCGAGTCACGAAAATAAACAAGTAATTTTACTCTTTTTAATAACCTGCTCTCACATTAGAAAAGTGTTCGAGGAAAGCAAAATCGTGAAAGGCTAAAGCCAAGGCTCCATATTACAAATCGTATACCTAAATCACTCTCGACAGACGGCTCTAACTATTCGGCTCTCGTCTAAAAATTACGTAGAACAGAGTGGTAAAATCAAGAATATCGGTTAATAATGCAAGTTCTTTGCGGGTTACGCAAAACCTTCAGGTCACGGATCCCGTAGAATAATTTCCTAAATTTACGTTTCACAGAAAATAAAATTAGCTAATCACGCATCACGAGAATACCCCTGTACGACCCTCTGTATAGGTATAGTGCCGCTATGTTGAAATATCATGACGTCGAGGAAGGGGACATAATGAATGATTACTAGTGAACTTAATAGTGGGATGAATGTTATTGAGATTCAATGCAAATATTTTTAAGTTATCTAATTTCTTCAGTCCTGATCATGAAACCTTCATTTAGATCGTAAATTTTAAGCTCGGTTGTGAAATAAAAATAGGTCAAAGTATCGCGAGCTCGGGTCAAAGAAAAAACTTGCAAAAGTATGATGATATATTGCATGTAAGTAGTAAGTGGTGATGTTACTGTGGATGCAT
>OFEQ01000067.1_pt1 | contig 11804 bp, 8 predicted proteins | sample 1521141 | NCBI WGS metagenome assembly OFEQ01 (sample SAMN04272335, study PRJEB24112) | coral metagenome | biome: Coral reef; feature: Shallow seawater; material: Coral tissue | host: Coral | place: China: South China Sea | collected 2014 | reverse complement strand
ATCGGTGTTTTGATAGGCTGTTTGGCTCATGAATTATTAATGAGTTTTTGAAGTACTTTGGTGCAAACGCCAATGAGCCAGCTGGTTTTTCAGTTTTCTTATTCTCTAAGAGAAGAGATCTATTTTCTACAACAATGCCTTCATGCAGTAAGTCTCTCACTTCTAAGAGTGCTATTACACACTCATTTTTGGGTCAATTTGATCAATGAAATCAAGGGTCATTCAAATCCTCAGTCTTAACAGGTGTCAAGGGTTGTTGCTCTTAGTGATATCATCCACAGTACTCTCAATACACATCACAGGGCAAAAACTTCTGCTCGTCCGCCCGTTGGAGACAAGTACTCTCTTATCTCAGACTAGTGGATTTACAAAAGCACTTGTCCTACAGGACAAGTAGAGTTTGCTGAAAAAAAAACAAGATGTTCTTTTATACTGAGGTCTGAGTTTCCAAGTATTACTACCCATTCTAAGCCAGATAAAAGCTTGATTTAAATACCTTTGCACAGACACCAATGAGCCAGCTGGTTTCTCAGTTTTCTGACTTATTCTGTAGGAGAAGACATCAATTTTCTTTAACACTGCCTTCGTGCAGTAAGTCGCTCACTTCTAAGGGTGCTATTACACATTTTTGGTTCAATTTGTATCAAATTTGAACATCAATGAAGTCAAGAGTCCATCAAACACTCAGTCTTAACAGGTGCTAATGGTTGTTGCTCCTAGTGACAGCATCCACAGTATTCTCAATCAGTGCAGTTAACTTATATCTTTTTCTGTTTGAGTTGATTGAAAAGCTGCTCATTCTCTTTTTACAGAGGCGAACTACACATTCCATTCTGCAAAAGGCCCACTGAAACAGCTGTCTGCTGATTATGGTTACGCTTACCAATGCTTGACGCAGCCCATCAACTTCGGACTCAATGCCAACAATTCCAATGTTACTGTTACCTTAAACAGATCTGCATTTAAAAATGTACTTTCCCATTTAAAAATGTACTTGATATTTTGAGTATCTTAGTTCCTGAATCAACCAATCAGAGTTTAAATACATTTTAAATGAGATCTTCAGGAACTAAGTTACTGTATGAACCAATCAGATTTGCTCTGTAATCTGAACCTTTTCCCCACAGTAACTAAGTTCCTAAACAAACCAATGAAATCAAAGAATATCCACAACGCCATTTCTAAATTTAGGTTTGTCTGCTTTATTTAACTCAACAACAAAACCCACAGATAACAATGGTAGACTAAATTCTATTTTTCTGGCACTTTGTAAATAGGATTTTCAGTGAAATTACGGAAACATCTCTCTCCACAGGTCTTCTCTAACCAGACACTTGGTATAAGCTTTAAAAACAGATACAAAGCTATGTGATGCGTTTTCTAATTGATTACATTTTAGGCGGAAATTCATAGCGCATAGTTCTAATAAATTAACGTTCAAATTGTTTGCAGAAGGCTGTTCATAAGCGCTTCTTTTGTGACTCTTGTTCGTTGTGCAAAGCGTGTGGCATATTTCAAAACCGCAACTGAGATATCAAATGTTGTATGAAGGAACTAAGTTACCCATTCTACCAATGACAAAGGAAATTATTTTAATCACAATAGATCCTGACGTGTCAGCAAAGGTGCCCTGCAGAATATCAATCACCGACTACGCATCAACAAAAAAACGCCAACTTCACGCGTGCTGGACTGCGGGTGATAGGCAGTAATCGATGTAATATTCTCCTTTTTTCAATTCGAATCTTAATTCAAATGAGAAAGAATGTAAATCAAGTAACAGAAATGATCTTGTCCAAAAGAAATTAGTGTTTTTGAAAACTGTTTCCATGTTCGATTCTTATTGATGGGATAAGAGGTTATCCGTTTGTTAATTGATGAAAACGCAAGTTGTTTACAAAGTCAACGAGTTAAAGAAAAAAAAACAAAGAGCGAGGTTTCGGTACTTTGGCTATTAAATGAATACAGGGCCACTTGTTTACATCTCATTGAATCACAAAGGTACCTATTGTGTTATGCTTTGTTCTTCAAAAGATTTTGACACAAGTAAAACAGGTGGTCCGAAGTGGCCCTGCTTCGGTACAACAAACATGATAGTGGCATCCGGCACTAGCACAGCTGCATTCAGGGCTGACATAAACCGCGACCTCTACCGTAAACGACACCAAAGAATTTGACCTTTGCACACACAGAATAAAAGATAAATTTTGTTCCTTGCAAAAATGGCTTTGCAACGATTTTATTTAGGGTGTATCCTATACTAGGTGAAACGTATTCTTTCCACTTGCAGGATGAAATAATCTCGCGGAAGCAAGAAGCTAAATAAAGTAAACGCAGTAGTAATAAGAAATCCATGCTTTCAGGACGCTATTTTCAATAAAGTATATGTAAGCTCTTATATTGAAAATCACTTACCTATCTGCCAAGCTATTGGCTTTTCCAACAGGAAAGACATTCCCTCGATTCGTTTATTTCCATTAGTCAAGAGGTTTCCTTCAACTCAGTGGAGGACACACGATCACAACCAGAGCTTTGTCGACTCGCTTCGCGCCATTTTGTCTTTTTGGCGGGTAAGCGGCGTAAAGCTGAACTGCTCAACATTTGTTTTCCATCGACATTGGTTCAGATTTTACGGTGTATTTATCAAGTAAATTCCAAAAGAATCGGACTAAGCGAAAGCAGTATTTGTTTCAATATTGTTTGGCGTGGAGATACAGTATCGTCTTTGATCGAGCGCAACAAGTAAGAATTCTTGGGGCTTGCTTTGTGTGATGTAATCCCAAGTGGCATAACAGGCATTTGATTGGTCAAAGAGGTAACTAATTTCATGATTTTACAAACCATTATGTGGCGCGTCTAACACAATCTGATCTGGGACATTACTTTATGTTGACAGGACAAACGTCAGCGATTATTCCTTTTTTATATTTGCAGGGCTTTGCATATTTCCCTTCCCAGAGGTTCCGCTCCTTTTGATCAACACAAAGAATCGCGACTTCTTAAAGACTCTTGTGCGCTTTCCATTCAGCAAAAATCACCGGTTTAAATTTTCGGAAATTTTTGCTGGTCGAATGGCACGCGTCCGACCGCGTCCCAGAATTCGAGGTCGTGTGCTCTGCAACACAGGACATTGATACGCTACTCAGCTTTTTCAAGTGTCCACGTGAGCTCACTCTCGGTAGGTATACTAAACCCGACATCTCTTCTGTGTGAAACACAAAATGTCGATAATTCTGGAAATTCCATCTAAGAGGGTGCACTCAATGTATTCCTAAATGTTCGAAAACTTTTCCCGGAATTTTTACCGTTCCATTCAATTTCGGACCGGCAATCTCTCGGAATTTTTGGCCGATTGGAGATTTCAAGGCCCGCGATTTGCAGACTTCCAACCGCATACTCAGAGTGAGATTCGACAAATCTGATTGGCTGAGAATACGAAACGATTACTCTTCGCATGGTGAATAATTTGTACCTTCTTGGTGCTGACCAAAAGGAGCGTGGCCACTGAGAACTAGAATAGGCTTTACAGCAGGCGTGCAGTGTCGCCCCAAAAAAGGAGAATTACGGTACATTAGAAACCATCTCGGCCCTTAAGTCTCATATGTGCAAACGTTTTTAGATTTCAGAGCATTCAACGATCTTCTCCCAATTATGAAAATTCCTTCGGTTTTAGTTTCCCTTCCCGTTCTGCCGTGTGTAAAACTCATACCATGCATAATCCAGGAAAGTCTTCCCGTTGGAAGGTAGGCTAAAATGTCAAAGACAACGCAACTTGAAAACGTCGTAGCGTTTCCACCGAGTAATAAATTATAGGTCTTGTTTTTGCTTTAAAATAAAAGTTCAGCTTGTAATTGCTAATTGTTTCTTTTTTTGTTAGGCTTATACTTCTTTCGCGGTGGTTCATCTTTAGAAGACGTTTTCCTTCCGTTTTTTTCTTTTTCTGTGTTTCCTGCAGCTTTCTTAGTTATCTGCACCTGAATAACAAAAGACATCGCTTTTTAGCTGAAAATGTATCACAGTGTTTACATGTTCACAGCAGCCCGCTCTCGTACGGGGCAGCTACACAGACTGTCTGCGATTTTGGCCAATATTTATTTTGTGTTTACTTACTGGGGGAAAGTTGTTTTTCTTGGCAATCAATTCTTTAAGTTCCTTCTCTCTTTTTTTGTACGCTTCATCTTTTTGTTCAATATTTGCTGACACGGGGTTTAATTGCTGCATTGCGAAGAGATCGAAATGTGCACCAGCCTCTCGATAGTCCTCATCGGTCATTCCTTCCCAGTACGTCCTTCTTTGTCTTTCAGCTATTACAAATGCTTGCCACCAAGCTACTTCTTCTGGTTTCATTCTCATGGAAACGTGCTTCAGTGATCCCTCCATCGCCTCAATTGTAGGACAACGGGTATTATCTGGTCGCTGCAGCGACGGTGTCCCTTCTGGAAGTTCTTCAAGTATAATGAAACCTGTGTCCTTGGGAAGCCACTCCTTCTTGTTCGCCATAGCCCAATTCCTATACGTCATCTCCACTTGGCCCTTGTCGTTCAATTTAAATCTGAAGGCGTGTGGGTTACTATGATGTTTTAAAGTAGCCGTATGAGGGCGAAGCCATTCTTTGATATCAAAAATGTTTTCCCTATACACGGTGGAAGGAGATGGCGTATAGGAGTTGTGAATGACCCTCCGGAGTTGATCTAGGGTAACCGCGTCAGTCCTCCTCAGGGCTTCGGCGATTCTGCTGAACATCTGTGTAAAAGATAACATACACTTTTGTTTCTCTTGGTGAATGTTATTGTTACTGCGTGTTTGCGGAACAAATAACTGACTTCTTTTTATTGGTCAGCCAGTAATCAATAAACCTTGAATTAAAATAACTTTACTTGATCGATGTCTTCGTGTGTGTGTCCAACCATAAGATATGACAGACGAACCTGTGAAGAAAATTAACTGATTGTGAAAACGTACTCCAAAAGAGATCTCAGATATTTTTTTCACTTATTCGCATCTGGCTAATAAAAATAATCAGTTTCTATTTAAAATATAATGAGTTTTTATTTGTCACTTGTTTTGCAGTACAGACTTTTATATGCATATTCAAGTAGAAATATCTCTTAAAAGAATATTCTTTTTGCCAAGTTTGTCGGACCTTGTTTTTTAGTACTGCCGTTAGCGTCTTTGAATCTCAATATACCAAATTACATTTTTAAGTATACGGAAACTACCTTTTTGAAAACTCCAGCCTTGACCAAAAGGGCACAAAATCCAAGGATGTGGATATTCTTGCAATCCCTATAGCAGTTGTCTAACTGCAAGTATAGCACTGGAGGTAAGCTTCCCCTCTTCAAAGCCAAAACCCAGCGGAAAAAAAAAGCAAGAAAAAAAAGGAGATGATTTGTCAATGTCTATCACACCGCTTCAAACTCAAGGGAATCACACTTCCTTATAATGATGCTTGACAAAGTTCTTACCTTTTTAATAATATGCCGGAATGTTGATAGTAATGCATTGGTCGTCGGGTTGGCATCTTGAGGCCAACGCATCAAGTCCACAAAACACAAAGCTAAGCCGTGTCCGTGTGAAAGGGTGCCGGTCACGTGCGTCTTGAGGAAATGCGCATTGTCCCCTTCCAACTAAAACAAAACCAAAAATTAACCACCATCTGATTAAAACTTCCCCAATATTCGGAGCATTTTAAGTGTGTTGTATACCTTTGAGCATTGGATCCAGTGAGGTAAATGTGTCTTACTTTGATCCATCCCGTCAATAATTATAGACAAGTATTTATCTGGATTGCGCTCAGCTTTTTTTTGGTGTTTGTAGTACTTTTTTCGTTCACCGCTACAAAATATAAAACAAAAAATAGGACATGAGAGGACTATTAAGCTCAGGAACGTAAGTAGAAAGGAAGAAATGCTGTGCTTAAGTTACGCGATCAGTAGTTGGCGGCTAGTGAATAGTGTTTTGGCCATGAGTATGTCTAATATAGTGGTTGGACTAACTTTTAAAGTAACTGTGATTTTCCTGTTTTAGTACATGGTCGTGTAGTTCTCGAGCTATTGCAAACACACAATCCCGTGTTGCGGGAAACAATAGCAACACTCAACACATACGTATGCGAATTAACCAGGAATCTCTCTTCTCCTGCTTTTTAACTGGCTTCAACCCTTATATATAAACCTTGGAAAGGGAGAGTTCAAGGGTTTTTCTAGACCAGGGCTCAACATGCACTCCAACAATACCGACTATCTTTACGAAATAAACGTTTATAATAACAAAATGAAATGGTATTGTGCTAGTTATTTTTAGTTGAAAGGTGTTTTCTCTATTTACGCTTGTTGATCCATGTGAAGTTGCTTTCTCTCCGTCCACGACACTTTAGCCGCTTTTTCTTGTGTACAGCGAATATGTTCTGTTATCAGCAAGCAAACTCCACACTTTGAAAACCGATTTGTCTGAAACAAATAGAAAAACAATCGAAAAACAGGTTAAAGACACGTCATCTAAACCTGCTCTGATGGCTTTTAATATTATTGGACGTGTTCTACATGCTTTTCCCGTAACTTGTTACCTTTGGAATGGTAACATCTTTAAAAACTTCTGTCCACATGCGCCTGAACTGAGTCTGGCTAAGAGGGGTTTTGGTAGCCTCACGGTACATTTTGTAGATCTGGGCGATTGTCATACACGATGGAAGCTCCCGCCTTTTTATATCCGGCATTCTGTTTGCAAAAGAGGTCACGAATTCTTCGAACCACAGCTCTGCCTCCATTCTTCTCTTGGTTTTATAAGACATTCCTTGACGAGCGTGAATACTGCATGTGATGCCTCGTTTTTCATACTGGTTTCTCCAGTGATGATATCTGTCGAGAGTAATGCATGTATCGAACGTGATTAGTTCAGTTCAAGGGTGCACCTGTTAATTTGTGGCGAAGTCAGTGTTTTTGTTTGATTGTTCGCGCTGGAGAGAACCTGTGAAGGCCTAATGCGTCCGGGTTAGAGATGCATAACGCATGAGGACTGATGATGTTGATGGACAACAAAAGCAATTGATGTGGAAATCTACATCTAGTTGCGGTCTCCTTTTTTGCCATTAAACATATCCTTTTTAAACTACGATTCCGTGAAAAGTGCAGACTAATACCATTAATTTTCGAACGCCGCGGCGTTTATTAAATTTTTGGCACTTAAGATGCGGCGTTTATTCGAGGGCGGCGTTTATTTGGGGGAAGCGTTTATTGCAAACCTTGTAACAACAACTGTGAGTTTATTGTCCCGCCGAAAGTCACTAGCAAAAGATAGAGAGAAATCGGACTACTGAGTTGTACCAGCAAGGTTCTCAGTTGTTACCACGGAATAGCCCAAAGCAAAAGTTTGAGAGAGAGAGAGAGAGAGACAGAGAGAGAGCTAAGCAGCAAAGCTATGAAGTATAGCCATTTTGAACTGAATAACATTACAATTGAGAAAAGTAAATTTCCACGACTGGTTTAGATTGAATGTTGAATTTTTTTTTTAAAGATAGGTACTTGAATTGCTTACATTGGTTATAAATAACTGCTTCGAATAAACGCCGCAATGTCGAGAGAGATTGCGGCGTATATTTAAGGGCGGCGTTTAATGATATTTTTACTTGCCCCTGCGGCGTTTATTCGAGGAGGAGGCGTTTATTGGAATAATTACGGTAACGCTATTTTGATCACAAATTTTCGTCACGGTTACATGGCGATTCCACATGGCATTTCTATTAAGTTATTTTGTGAATGCAATGAAAACTCCTAATTTGGCAGTAGCTAGAATGTTAACTGCTGTAGCACTGAGAGAGCCCCTAAGATGTAATTTGTAATTGTAAATCCAACTTTATACTTGCAATGCTATTACTGCTGTAAAAGGACGTACCTTCCATAGGCTATTCCATGGCTAAATATCCAGGCTTTTTGGCACACATATTTTTTTTCAACGGTATGGACATAAACTGTCTTTTGGCCCTTTGACCTTCTAGCAACCTGGAAAAAATTTAACAGGAACTGCCCTTGTGCCTCCCTAGGCTTTTTTAACAACCATTCTCTCGTTTTGAAGATATCTGAAATAGTTAAAATGGACTGAATGCATTTTTTGGAGCAACAACTTGCAGTTCTGACTTCTCTCGCGATGTTGTCATAATTGACTTTCCTCTTTAGCATAACTTTTTCCTTGTTCTTTTCAGCTTTCCGAAGTGTTTTCTCGTGGTCGTCATCAGACTCCGTTTGCACTTCACCCTTTTGAAAACAGCTGTCAGAGTCTTGTTCAAGGGAGGGAAAGTCATCTACCACATCCTAAGGTCGCAAAGGCAAACACAGTATCAGTCGCCAAATTGTAGAAGTTCAAACCTTTTCACATATATTTACCTACTTCATAATACGACCAAGATCCCCTTCTAGTGATTCCATTGCAAATTGGGTTACTCCATGTTACAATTAGACATATAACACCTTTAAAGTACCCTTGCTTGACAATTACTTTGTGTTGTGTGAACTGTATTCCAGGCGTAGTCTAGCCAGTTAGCAAAATTAACTGAGCACTGCTTGTGGGCGGTAGCAGACAATAAGCAAAAAAACTTTACCCAATATTTATCCTGAATAGCACCTTTAAGTAAAACCAAACCATTTAATGTCTATTGGAATCTAAAACTATGACAAAGGCTGCAGGAAACAGTGTCCCAATAGTGTTTACCCTGCGGTCATCATCAAAACTGTCGTTGAAATCTGTCGACGTTGAGTCTTGGTCAGAGTGTCCCCAGTAGTCCTGGAGGAAAATGAAGACGTTCGTGTTACAGAAATACAGTCAATGCCGGTTACAAATGATACCTAAAATTGCTCCAACTCCTTTTCCCCAGTATGGAAAGAAAAAAAGCAGTCCACTCTAGTGCTGGAACATCCTTTCAACAGTTGGCCATTGTGCGTTTAACAACAAACCCAACTTTAATTAAGTGTTAACCCCATCTAGGCGAGGGTATAAAAATTACACATTATAAAAATCATATCAAAAGGGAACGGCTGCATGGTTTCGATAACGGTATCAGTCTCTGACTACTGTAAGGTGTTTGAGATGTAATATGACAAATTTATAAGGGAATCGGCTTTTAAAGTATTACATTCAGTTAGATACAGAAAACCAAACCTCTGTCTCTTCTTCGTAACTACTTTCATCTTCTTCTTCCTCAAACATATAACAGTTGCAAGCCCCACCACAGCTACATGAGCTCTCAACCTGTTAATGTGAGGGAAAAATTGTGTGCAACACTTATCAGATAAAATTGCCAGATGCGAATTTACATCGTTACACTGATTTGAAATACACATGCAACCGTATATACATACCATGTATACATACGTACACACATACAAACATACATGTACATATACATACGTTTCTTCAGAAAGAAAGGTACAAAAATATGTATAAATCAATCAATCAATAATTAATATGACTCAGTCATGGTCAATCATTCGATTTACCGAACATTCAATTAATCAGTAACTTAATTGAAGTTTCACGTCAGAGTAAAAAAACACCACATGATTTGTGAACAGTACTAGTGCCAAGTCAACGCTTAGTGTTATTGTTAGGCTGAGAAACCACATAATGTAGCGGTTCACAGATAGGAACATAGCTTCGGCAATGATCGCAACACCTCAAGCAGCTACTTCATGACATTCCATCAACCTACCTTCCTTGCAGACCTTGCACCTCCTCGCAATCTCAAACAAACTGCCGAATGTTCCTGCGTACTCCTTAGATACTTTAAAGACATAACATAATAAAAAAAAATTAATTTTATTAATTGAATTAAATAAATTAAACAAATAAGTAAATCAATTGAAAGCACAATTCAATTTTCTGACACGTTTTCTCTTATCGGAAAGCAAAGTCATCTTTAACTGACAGCATAAATTTACCTTTGTCTTCTTACTCGCGCTATCCACACAAGAAATCACGATATTATGCTCTGCCTGATCTTCTTTGGATACTATCCATGGAGAGTTTTCTAGCGCAGCAACATACCATTCCAATTCCTGTTCAATTACCTCTTGCGCAGTTGGAATCGCTTTGCTGCCAATGTCATTATAGAACCAGAAGAAGAAAAAAGGATATTTTGGATCGTTACCGTCGCCGTTGTCGACATAACCGTCGTGCCATCGATATTTTTCTTCTGTCCTCTTGCGTTCGTAACCCATGTTGTTACAACCATTAGTGGCATTTTTGTTACTCGTTTCGATTGATCGTGCAATTTTAACACCGAGTCGAAGCGCTACTATAACGGTCAACACAATAGCAAGAACAACAATTAGGTCTACTTTTGCGAGCTTTGTGGCTGCCATCTTCCCGGTAGAGCATAACAATAACAGGATATGTTAGGCACGCTTGATTTTCGCGCCATCTCTTAAACACTGCAGCGTTATTGGTTCATAGTATAATTGTTGCCCGCCAATTCGCGGAATACGCGTGGTTATGAATTATTAGTTTATGCTGTAACTTATTTGCTCTCCGGTCCAATCACAGAGGGGGATTAAAATAACTCTTCCCCGGGGATTGATATGAAATACGATCCGTAGAAATGGCGAGGAGCTAGAGAGTGCATGCAAAAGTTGTAGACCGACGTGTCGCCATCAGTCACTATTCACAAATGAAAACGTTCAAGTATCCCCGGAGTATCCCAAAAGGGGTTGCTGCATGCAGCAATGTTTGAACTTATCCCGGGGACCTTACACAAGTGTAATGTCAGGGTTATTTTGCTCAAGGCTGTCTCGCTTTCCACTTTCATGCAAATAAACTGAGCGCCTGCCGCCATCAGAAAACTGTTGTCGTTTTTCGATTATACCATGAACGAACTTGACGCGCAATTTGTAGAGCCCCATCCAACTAAAGAAAGTTTAAAGAAAGTGTTAAAATAAGCAGCGCGTATTTTACATTGCCCCCAGAACATTTTTAGGATTGCTCCAAGCTTTTACTATTTCATTTTGTGGATCACTTATGCATAATGACGCTTTTGACTACCTGTGGCAGGTTTGCATAGACCAGTTGTTGCGATATGCCGATAACTTGATTTACATTATGGTTACCGTACGTAATCGAAACGCATTCCGGGCGCATTTAATCCATCATTTAGTAACCAACTTGGAACCAGTCTTGTTGCCTGATCATTTTTCCGCTCTGCAAAATATTTCCCGAGTTATAAATCGCTGTTGAGCAGCTCGATCGTTGCGTTTTGGTATCATACTCTAAATCAATACATCAAAATAACCGGTTATGACAAACGGGCTAACAAACAACATCTCTTTGTCAAAGTACTTAGTCTCTGGTTTCAAATTGCTCAACAGTGGTCGAGAAAGCATGTGTGCAGTTAGTTCTCCGAAACGTATTTCAAGTCATGAATTCTTGACAAACGTGGAATCAGCCTGGGTGATGGATTATTTCTCGGGGGTCCAAATTATATCCCGAAGTGTCGATAGCTCTTGACCAGCTCGAAGCTTTTAGTCAGTCTCGGCTGTTGAATGATTAGTATACATCACAACCTTAAGTGTCACGCTACTCTTTTGACCTTGAATTGCTCAATATTGTTGCTCATAGGCGATAACGTGATGTACACTTTGTAAATCCAAAGGCTTTGAACCAACATTTAATAGCAAACGTGCAACCAGTTTTGTTATATTGAAAGAAGTTAAAAACTTCGTATGCTGCGTGGCAGTTGTTACTACAATAAAAAGTAAAAGTAAAAAAAAATGTTGCTAGAAGTGCCAAAATGTTAGCAAATGTCCAAACGTTTCGGGACT
>OFEQ01000066.1_pt1 | contig 11808 bp, 4 predicted proteins | sample 1521141 | NCBI WGS metagenome assembly OFEQ01 (sample SAMN04272335, study PRJEB24112) | coral metagenome | biome: Coral reef; feature: Shallow seawater; material: Coral tissue | host: Coral | place: China: South China Sea | collected 2014 | reverse complement strand
AGCTGGCACCAGTGAGCAACCAATTACTGATATGGTTGTTGATCAAGACCATCACGGAAATAACATACGCAAAACAGAGGAGGAAGATAAAGAGATGCTACCTCCCCAACCTGCACTTCTCTCCACACCCGTCAAGAAACCCCCTACACGTGAAGGAGAAGCTCTTAGCAGTCAGAAAACTTGCATCCAAGAGCTCAAACCTATTTGTGGCGAAGTGAAAGGTGGGCTTGCAAGCAAAGGCAGACTGTCTAATGAACCATCTGACCCTGTTATCACTCCGTCCTCCCCACCAAGTGTCTCCCCTTCCTCACAAAATGGCAATGCGAAACCTGCGTGCAGTGACCCCATTGTATCTACACTTCCACATCAATGTCAGTCTGTAGACCCTGCCTCTAAGGCCCCTATTAGAAATGATCCTTCGCCAGAAAAACAGCCATTGGTACCTGATGATCCTGTTGTCGTAGAAATCGGTAAAAATCCCCCTGGCATTACAACCCCCACAAGGACCAAGACTTCCCAAACCTCCTCCTTACATCAAGGAGAAGCACTGCCCCCTATCCAGGCTGCCCTTAAACGAAGTTCTGTCCTCCCGGCCAACGACAAAACGCGTGTGTGCATTGATATCACTGGGGAAGATGACCATACTGAGCAAATTGACCTCACCCAGCCATCCTTTGAACGTGAGACTCAAAGTCAGTCCCAACAATTTCGGTTTGCCTCTCTCTCTCCTTTTGCTGAATCTAGCCGAAAATGGTTCCCGACCCTTGATGCTACCGTTATTGCTGCCTTAGCTAACAAAGCCCAAGACATTGCGATCCACTGTAGTCACATGTCTAGCATGAATACTGCATTGTACCTCCTATCAAGAGGGCCTTGGATCCCAACACATGTTAGTATACATGTTCGACAAGCAGCCCTTGCAGCAGTAGGTGTAGGGTGGAGCTGGGTCCATCAAGTACCCACGGTTTTTCCCTTTACATGTTTTGACGCCTGCCTATCCTTAGCAACACTTAGCACCATTCCCCCCAACGGCACTACACAAAATGATGCAGTGTATGACCTGTATTCAATTGTATGCGCAAACCTTAGTCAGAGTACTCGTAGTTTTCTCTTCTCGAGATTTGTGTTACAATGTCAGGCGTGCTTACAGTCTAGCGCAATACCAATTGACACCTTCACTGCCACAGTCAAGCCTAATACAGGTATAGATGAACTTTGTGACTTGTTAGTTCCAATCTGGAATACTAATGAATTGACAGAGTGTCAAGCTTGTTCATGTCTAGACGCTGCCAAAGCCAAGTGGAAGTGCGGCAAATTTGGCCCTTTGATCATCGTTCGAATCAAAGTACCTCCAGGATGCTCTTTTCCGAAACTCGAGGAAGAACGACTCCCACTTGGGCACAAATTTATGTTCCAAGAAAGAGAGTATGAAATCCAGTGTCTCATAGCCACCACTAGGCTTGACTTTGACAGCCAGCTCATAGTCCTGCATACTAGTCAGCCTGGAATGATAAGTATGTACGACCATAACAATGGTATACGAGTTGCGGACTGTAAGTATGTCAGTGGGAAGCTCCTCATCAGTGGGCTTGTCATACTGCCAGTTAAGTCACCCAAAGCAATCCTAATGACAAAGCAACTTTCTGAAGCAGCAGGAGGAGGTGAAGTTGCGCAGTATCGCAAAAGACAGTTAAAGGTTGTCAAAGGCTTTCTCAAAACGCCTCGGAAGCAGAAAAGAACGCGAACCTCGCAGCTCTCTCCCCCTTCATGCAAGAACAATGCGAAAACCAAGTCGAGCAAGAAGAGGGCGAAGGTGACCAGACATGGACCCCCTAAAGATGGTAAGAATGAGGATATAGTTGAAGAGATTGACCCTGAAGGATTACCTAGGATTATCGCACATGGAACGCTGGCCAACATTGGTGTTATCTCGATGTTTGATGGAGTCGGATCTGTCTATCACATCATTAAGAAAAAACTAGGTAAACCCCCTACTATCTTCATCGCAGCAGAAATTGATCCTGTCTTACGTCGGCTTGTTGCTGCCGAAATAGGACTGCGTGAAGACCAACAGTGGGCATATACGATTGAAGGGGTTGCTACCATCTACGTTAAAGATGTATGGGATCTAGTTGCCCGTGACTCTCTGATCCTTCGTCAAGCCAAGGCAATGCACCCTACAATCAAGTGGATTGTTGTTGCAGGATCTCCCTGTCAAGATCTTACTTATGCAGGTTACTTAAATGGATTGCTTGGGCTGACAGGTCAGCGAAGTATGCTCTTTTTTGTGGTTTACCTTGTAATTCTGCATCTTCAGAAGCTCTTTGGACCAGAATCGGTCCGATATTTGACAGAGAATGCTGGAAGCATGCAAATTGTACAAACTGACCGCAAACCTAAAGGTATGCAGCGCCTTGAGCAGTCTGAACACTTCCAAATGTTTCTATACTGTCTTGGACTTCCTAGTAAGCAACCAACCAACCGGTGGGTCTGGGACACGGGTCCCTATTATGGCATTCAGCGAAAAAGGGTATTTCTACGGAGTCACATGGACACAGAGGAACTTGCCAGTGTTCCACTTACATTTCTCGATGAATGGGGCCCATTAGTGACCTTGAATGGTGAAAACTTACCATTGGCTCCATTACTCCGAACAAGAGGGCTGTCAAACAGTGGAATCCTGAAGCTCTCCTGGACAGGCTACCAGCCCAGTGCACTTCTATGGGATTATTCCTTTTTTGGTGGGAGGAAATCTTTCATGTTGTTAACCCAAATGGCTGAGGGAGTTAGAGTCCCAAACCTGCCATGGGCAAGCTTCATCCCTGCTCACTTTCTCCCTATATGGAAAAGTTTCCTTATCACTCTTCAAACAGACAGAGCGACCGCATCCAAAAAAGATGAACTCATCGAACAACTTTTGCCTATCTTCCATAACCCAAATATTGTACTGCCAATGAGAATTCTGACGGTCCAAGAAGTACGCAAATTAGCAGGACTTGAGAATATCTTAACGACAGAAAGACATGGGCCTTCCCTTCTCACGGATAAAGTGATTCGAGACTTTTGTGGAAATAGCTTTCATCCATCCCTCATCAGTGCAGCCCTCGGCACCGATGATCAATTACAACAGTGGGTTGAGGGAAATAATGATGCGCAGCCGGACCACAAGGATCTGCCTAGCATCCAAGAAGTCTATTCCAAATACCAAGACTTGCTGAAACTGGTTTTGGAACAAGCAGCTGCTCGAGGAGTTCAACTCAAGGACGACAAAGTTGACTTTGAAGCGAAATGGAGGCACTATACTCTTAATGACAGTGTCGAATCCGCTTGCCCTCCAGTAGTGCACCAGCCGACAGTTTTCGCCTTTTTACAAGGATCCAAACCTCCGAAGTATCAAGGAACCCACAGCGAGGATAGACCCCCCTTTGGGGATAAAGAGCTGAGCAATATTATGACCCAAACTCGGATTGATTGGGTGCTAGAGTCCTCAAACACATATGAAAATGTTACCCTATCAGCGCACATGCTTTACTTGGCTGTTAAAAATGGTCTTGGATTTCATGCTGAAGCTCAAGAGATCAAAGCAAAGCATATTGAACTGTTGAGAGAATATACGGGTGCTGAACAACTTACTGCTATCAAACAACTATTTGTTGTTTTCCAGATTGCAACGCTTAGTGTAAAGCACCAATTTCCCTACGGTTTTATCATTTGGGCACCAAAAATTATGCAACCTCCCCTTATCTATGTTGGGGTACAGCGACCTTGCCTGCTATTCCTGTTGCTTTCTCATGAGCCTGATCAACCGTTTCGCTTTGGAACGGTCGCATTTGACTATCGACAAAGTAAAGACCTTCTCATTCATGCCAACATGCCAAAGATATTTGCTGATGTGGTGCAAGTTTCTTATCATACATTTGCGACCTACCCGATACTTGCTCGAATTGATAATGGACAGCACTATATACATCTTAGTGAATTTGCGGCTTTACAGTGCCCTTTTTGTGCCTTGTGTTATTTGCACACACTTGGTGCCCCGCAGTGCTTTATGCACAACGCCTCGCCCGCCGGCACTGTCATCCATTTACTTGGTGGTCTGGATGGCACAGGTGGCTTAAGTATTATAGGTGTATTAGCACGAGATGTTAGTGGTGCCATTCCACAATGGATCGCCATACATGTGGTTGACAATCACCAAGTTCAAGATCTTGCAGACTCTAAGTCCTTTGTTGCGTACAAAGTTGCCACCCCTGTCGTATGGTCACCAATGTGGTATACGCAGTCATCGTCCATGCGACGAATGCCCAGGCAACTTGGAACTCAGCTCATACAATCGCATACACTGGACCCATCAGGAGAATATCTTATCTTTGCAAGTACGGAGGAGTGGAGCAGGCTGCTCTTCGCACTGGGAGAAGCCCCAACGGAGGGAGTAAACTGATTTCTATTACTCGGAATGATGATGATTCTGCGGAACCTGCCTGCTCCTCTGCTCCGTACTTTGCTCAAGATGCTCACGCGATGTGTCAAAACGACTTACCTATTCGAAACAGGGACTCAATGCCCGCCATATCTATCAAAGATACGTGACCTATCAATATTGCCCAATATACTCCATGTCCGAACACCATGGTGGAAGCTAAACTTGCAACATGTTGCTGCACTTTTCCATCAGAGTGTTGATGATTTCTATCAGCAACTTATGTATGACTCTCGAACATTACCTTCTCTTGCAGTAGAAGAAATAGGAAGAGGCATTCTCGAATACCGAAAAGCTATCAGGCAAGATCTTCCATTCAGGCTTAAACGATTACATGTGTGGAATGTATCAGGGTGGACACTTGCAACTAGGGTAGGCGATGCCAAAATGCGACTAATTAAACGACTTCTACGGACAGGCCCGGTTTTACTACAAGAAACCAGATGGCATGCTGAAACCCATCAGGTCTTGCACCATAATATACCAGGTATTCAAGTTGCACACACCCAAGGATTGTTAACAGAAAGAGGTGGAGTGTCGGGTGGTTCAGCAGCCCTAATTCCACCTGGGTGGAAACTTGACCGAACAGAAGTTGTCATCCCAGGTCGCATTGTCCTCGCAGTAATCCAAGACAGATACTCTACTATCGGACTTTTGTCAGTGTATCTACATCCACAAACTAAGGTCGTTGAGCTGAAAGAATTAATCGCCTGGGTCAAGACCAGTAAAGTAGACTTTCCCCTCTATATGGGAGGAGACTTTAACCAGGTAGATACCAGTTGCCCGGACCTTTGGAATGAATTATTAGTCCACGCGCAAGTTCTCGACACGCATCCACAACTTCACACCTTTGAAAGCCCTACTGGAAGTTCAGCACTCGACAGAGTATTATGTCCTACTGATTATATAGCTGCAGCCCAAATAGATGTGATGGTAGCAGCCAATAGGCGACATCACCTAAGTGGACATTACCAACTCACCGCGACCTTTGTAGTTCGACCAAGAGTCAAAAGTGACATGAAAGACCCAGTCCATCAAACCATCCCAACTAACGTGTTTTGCCCTGGAAAGAACGAGGCTAACCCCTATATGGTTCCTAACGATCTACAAGAGCTGATAAGAAGGATCCAAAGACTACCCCAAACAGATGAAGTTGAGTTTGTGTCCACCCTTTGGTCTTGGTGGAGACAACAACCTATTCCATCGAATCATCCTCGGATTCCCGAGCATGAACTTCTGCGGAAATTCCTTAAAATTCGAGCTGAGGTGTTACACGTACCTGCAAAACAATATCATGCACTTCAGACTGCCACTTACCATATATTTACTTCTAACGGGGTTAGTGAGCTATATCCAGGAAAAATAACAATTCGAAGTGATCTGTTGAAACAGATTTTTGATTTTCTAGACCAGATCACGATGACTCGGCAATATCCCGCTCTTGAGCAGGTAAATCAACAAGCCAGAGGTATCGGCAATAACATTACGTTTTGGAATCGGTTACGATCTATTTGCCCCAAGGGCGTCATCTATAATGGGCCGATCCTCAATCAGCAGGGAGAACAGTGCACCACCTCCCAGATGCTGGACGAAGCCATGTTGGACACGCGGAACTTTTGGTTTGTTAAGCCTCAAGACTCTCTTCAAGAATGGGAACCCATTTTACGGGAGTACCAGACTGCCTCGCCGTGGCCAAGTATTGAACTTCCCCAGAAACAGGACTTTCTCCATACACTCCTTGGCACTAAAGATTCAGCCCCTGGCCCTGATGGAATCCCCTACTCTGCATGGAGGCTCTCCCCTGAAGATAGCTACCCAGTCTTAGATCAGCTAATGATGAAAATGCTAGCAGGCCTACGAGCTGCACCTGTACAAGTAGGGGTTTGGATACCCAAGGCAAAAGTAGGTCCGACTGCTGACTACTTCAGGCCCTTAGGAATGCCCAATACTTGTGATAGGCTTGTTGATGGCACCATTGCTGCTGTAGTCATGAAAGCAACTTGTGCATATATGCATCCCTCGCAAGTAGTCATGAATTGCTTTAAAGAACCGCAGCACGCTGTCCATGCCATACAAGCCTTACTGGATAGCAATACCCCCGTGGCTGCGCTCCTAGTTGATCTATCGAAAGCCTTTGAGCGGGTGAATCCCTATTGGATCTTACATATCCTGCGAATGCGCAACGCACCGACATGGGTATGTAATTATGCCAAATACATCCTATTTGGAAGGCTCATCCGCCATAAAGTTCAAGGCAGACTTCTGCCGCCTAGGGCGGTGCATGTGGGAGTTGACATGGGAAGGTCTTTCTCAGTGTTCCTATTCTGCTTGGCAATGGACCCGATATATCACTATATGAATCGTATCCCCCGGGTCATGAGTGTCCAGGGATATATTGACGACAATACGATTGCAGGACCAGGACATGACATTACTTGGGTAAGTAGAGTCCATAAATGCTATCAATGTTGCTGGTCGGCAGGTTTTCAAATTGACCAGCATGCTTGTTGGCAAGCTATTAGCTCTGACTGTCTCCCCTTTTCAGTCCAATCCCTGCCTGGGCGGATCGAAAGTGAAGTTATTCTCCGGCAAAAGAAATACCCCACCGCACGAGCAGCGATCTTATCGGCTATCCTTTCCCAAAAGACACTCATACTTGCACGAGCCGACAAGTGTATTGGGTTGACCCCTCGAGAAGCTTGCGGTATCCTTAATGGAACTGACTATACACCCATATGCCCATTGTTGGCACTAGAGTGTAACTGTAGATGTAAAACAGCTCTAGTAATCAACAGCCCGCTTCCAAGCTGGGTGCTTCGTCAGTTAGATCAGTCAGGTTTCGGGGCACACTGCATCCAAGGTGTTGCGACCTCACTCGGGCTATTACTGCTGGGGCGTGCCCAATTGTCTGATCGTGACTTATGGACAGTAACTACACACCCTACTACCCTTAAACAAATCAATCCTAAAGCTGCCGAAAAGTTTATACATCGGCTCAGGCTGTTTCGGCAACCAGTCCTCTCGGTTGTCTCTAAGAGCATTGCTTTCAATACGTTTGCACAAAGTGTGGTACTATATACCACATCCTATTTTGGTGCTGCCACGGAAGATCTTCAAATGCTACGCGCGGCAGCAACGGAACTCTTACTAGGACGTAGTTGGATTAGACATGACCTCCTTGCATTTGTATTTCGACTGTGTAAAATTGCACCACTACTTGACCCGGGTGTAAGTATCCTTGTTTCTGCATTAGGGCTATTTCTGCGAAAAGGAGGAAAGGTTCATGAACTTTATGTTGAAACTCCACCGGCAGTGAACAGACAAACACACGAAGTTAGGATACTATGGCAAGCGTGGGCACGTGTCGTTGGGGAAGATGTCCTAACAAGAGCAGTGTCAGGAAGTGGTACAATCAAACAACGAATAAACGCAGTCAAAAAATGTGTGCTCCATCACATGATGCAGCTAGCATCTCACTATATTCGTAATAAGGTGCTAACAGCAGGATGGACGGGAGGAATCAGCTGGGCATGGCTCAGCCATGCTTGCGAGGCCAACAAGCGATGGATTCCTAGTATTACTAGGTTCACCTTGTTACGCTGGGCAGTCAATGAGGATGATGATGAGTGGTTAGCACGACGTGGCCAAAGCCGGCAAAAAAAATGTGCTCTCTGTGCAAACTTTGGCCGTGCATACCCACTCGGCGGCTATCAAACCGCAATTTGTGAAACATGTATAGTAACCAAACAGCTGACGGCCTTTACGACAGACTCCCTTGTCAGACTGCTTGAGACATCACATAGAGAACTCCCTATGCAAGAAGAATTGCCAGCAAGTGAAGACTGGGACAAATGCATTGCATGTGCAAAGGGAGACAATACTGTAGGGCATTGGGTTCGGTGGTGTGTAGTACCTATCAGCGCACTACGAAGCCTGACAGGAGATGATTCAATACTGTCGCTGGCCGAAGGGTCAAGGAAAAGCGTTAAGCACTTAGCAATAGCCTCGCGAGTAGTTCATCAATTCAGGTTGCTACTACGGGAATCAGGTGCAATGAGACATCAAGTCTCTGCTCCCCCTATCCCCATGGATACCTGGATACATAACCTCGTACAAAGAGTACAAACAGAGCTACCCCTGGACCTTCGTATGCAGCATGTAAGGACACAATTAGTTTCCGCCCACTGTTCTGTTGATGATTCGCTACTCTGGTGCTGTGACAAACCCCCACTCCACATCTCGTGTGCCCTTGCTCCAGCTCGGGTATGCATCACGCGTGAAACAGTAGACACCAATCAAATAATTGCTGTTGTCCCGTTAGGCTCTGAGCCGCTACAATTAATTCAGCAAACTATCCAGTTCGGAACAGGAATCTCCCCTAATGTCTCGCTCTCCACTTTTCAGTGTGAGTGCGGTGACTATCATTGCCGTCTCACAGCATTGCAGCCTATAGGCACCAATGAAATGCTCAGCAGCTATCTTCATTCTGACAAAACTACGCTGCTAGTACAATTTGACGGGTCCTGTCATGCTGACAAGGGAACAGGTGGAGCGGGCGCTGCTCTCCTAGAACTACAGCGAGAAGGACTAACGTTGCTCAAGTGGAGGGCTGTTGCACTACCTAGCTGCCCAGACAACATTTTTGCCGAGGCAGTGTCAGCTAACCTCGCAACAGACCTGTTGTGTGAAGAAATGGTACACAGAAGCTACGCAGTTGACCAGGCCTATCTACAAGGGGATATCCTCCCCATCGTTAAGCACTTAGCCTTCGCAGGACGCTTTCGTAGGATAGACCTACAGCCTATTATACAGCAAATTCGCCGGAAACAATCGAGGTTTTTTGACCATGGAAAATGGGTATACCGCCCAAGAGAAGCCAATATACTCGCAGACTATCTTGCTGGAGTAGCGAGCCGAGCGGCACAGGCCTTCCCAGCTCATACAAGCGAGCCTACCGAAATCGCGGTTGAAGCGCCCTATCAGTTGGCCATGCGATCTGGAGCTATTGTACTGGAAGAGAGGCCGCGAGGTGTTACGATCCTATTACTTACCGAAGTCCCGAATATAAGCATGGAATTGGTAAATAAATTTATGGTGCAAACTGCAAACCAGCAATATCTCAAAGAGGTGGAGGCCTATTTAGCGGGCACTGCCAATCTCACGAAACCCCGAGTAGTAGAGTATACAGCTTCTGCAACAGACTGTCTGGGCCGACTGTATGGCAGAGGTCCCTGTGCTCAAAGACTGCCACGAAAGGTGAGATTACTCCTATTTGGAAATACGCACCAGGAAGTTGACATGGTCGGCGCTTTCTACGAAATCATGAGACGACTCCTTCGCAGCAGTCACCTCCCACACATAGTAGAACTGAGAGCGATACTTATGGATCTGCTGGGGTTAGTACCGCTGAATCAGCGGTTTGCCGTTGTCAAGCGACATCCACTAATTGTAATGAATGCAGGAGCAAGCGAAGCGTGTGCTAAAATTGAAAAGGAATACCATATCACTTGTCCTCCAGCATTACATCACCTCAGCCTTCAAATTGAATCAGCCACGCAAGCTCTAGTTAACAATCACCTGCCAGTAAAGAGGCCACAATATGCTACTCATGCCAGAGGTGCTGCTTTTCGAACTCTAGAATGGTATGAAGAACATATTATGATCTCTTACTACAAGGAACTAACGAGAAGATGTCACATAACATCAGCGATCTGGCTTCATGATGGACTCTGGCTCCCAAAAGAAATCTCTCCACATTTACTTTATGAAGCTGAACGGGCAATGCTCCATCAATTACAGCTAGATTCATGCGATCCCCCCCTTTTCAGTTTACGTGAACTCGCCGCAGATGCTCAGGCGCTTATACAAACTCTCGATGATGTCACCGTGGCCACAAACCCCTCCCCCCTTCCACGTACTGAAAGAAAAAGAAACATCGAAAGTGAGCTTTTCGGGACGAGACCCATCCGATGGAACACACAAGCACCAACATCGGGCTACGATACCTTTACGGAACGCATGGCCAAACGGCGTAGAGCAACCTAAATACCCATCCTCGGTACTGTAGCCTAATGGCATTTACGCTTGGATGATCATTTTTTAGTCAGGCGTATGGTGATTCCATCCCTTCCTAGAGAGACGCCTCTATTGACTACGCTAGTCGAAGTATCACCTCGCAGCTAGTAGCCATGACGATTGACCCGTAGCACCTATCTGTCTCTACCCACTCTAAGCCACGGAAACTTTCCATCCAAATAAGTATGACAAGTGCTGTAGAATCCGAGCCTATTCTTTACTTCCTTCTCTTGGAACACCTTTCTCTGTGTTATTGCTATGAGGGAAGGCGTAATATTGTGACTCATGAGCCGTTTTACTGCTCACAGGTAGTCAATCCTATACTCCCTATCTCTGCCAATGAGCACGGAGACCGAGAGACCTAGACAGAAACCATTGCCATGCTCAGCGAACCCGTTATCCCATCAAGTCACTCAGCTGCGAAATGGCCTGGTTAAGGCAACTGCCAATGCGAGCCTAGCCGGCCAGGGAACGGAGGATGCTGCCACTCAATTGAAATTGGCCTTAGGGGCGCTAGAGGAAGCTCTAGTACTCCTGGCAAACGATGAAGGGAATCACGGGGTCCCAAAACGAGAATCGTGCGAAGAACAAACTGACGGGAAACCGTTAACTGTCATAGATCGAGCAAGAATCTTTCAGAGATGGGATGCAAGTCGTAGGCAAGAGAAACACGGCAGGCAACAGAGTCAGAGGTCTGTTAAGCGAAAGTTCGATGAGTGAGCGGACCTATCTGTGCACATAGCGATTGTGCCACAAGCAGCCATCAGCGCAGAGGGCAAAATGACTTGTCAACTGATGTAGTTGCTTTTTCTAACTGTGTAGTTACTCGACTCTCTCTCTTTGATTTCGACACTAGGTGTTGAGGCTCCACGGTCACTTCACTTGCTGACTTCCTTCCTGTCGCTGTATTTTGTCTGGTTTATTTGTGTTTGTTTTGCTTTGTTTTTGTCTGGTCTCCCTTGTGCTATGGGCTTTGATCCCAAAGACATACTTGATTGGCATTACATATTGTCGGGGATTCTTTGCAGACTCCTTTTTTGGCTCCTCAGTGGCGACATTATGAGGTGAAATGACCCATCCTGTGAATACTTCATTTGCCCCATGAATGTGCAATTCCTGCCCATAATCATCCATTTGTTTTTGTTTCTCCCTAACTATGCAAGGTGGTCAATCAGGAGTATTTGTCGCTTTCTGTCTTTAAGATAGCTCAGGGTACTTCTGTCCAAAGACGTGACAGGGGTCCCTCACACAAA
>OFEQ01000065.1_pt1 | contig 11810 bp, 5 predicted proteins | sample 1521141 | NCBI WGS metagenome assembly OFEQ01 (sample SAMN04272335, study PRJEB24112) | coral metagenome | biome: Coral reef; feature: Shallow seawater; material: Coral tissue | host: Coral | place: China: South China Sea | collected 2014 | reverse complement strand
ATTTTCCCTTTCAAGTCTGATACATTTCGTGTGTAGCAACCTCACCTTGGACAATTGTTAGCAAACATTTTTAGCATCTTTTATCTTAATTTAGGAATTTTATAGTTTAGCAATTTTACAAGCACGTGTCATACTCCGAACAAGCTAATTTAGCACTTTACCAAGTTGTTGCTAAGCTACAGACACGTACGGCCGGCATGTGTCCGAATGGACATCCATTTGCGACACGCCCCTCACATGGGAAGCGTGGTTCTCAGGAGAGTTGTCACTCCGACCTATCCTGTTCAACCGTGCATGATCAATTACATTAGTTTGAGTTACGGCGAATTATCATGCGACGGTAAACCTCTTAGTTTCGCACTTAAGCGCCCGGTATGACAGTGCCCTTTAGCGACAGCTTGGTTTCTGCTTAGAGTGATTTAGTTTAGTGGATGAAATAGTAATTTAATTAGCATGGTCTATTATACTCGGTTGAGTGACCAACAAGAACTGTGAAACCTACCGGTTTCATTTATTTGTGAACAATAGAACACTTTAGTTATTTATGCAACAACTTATAGTGTGTTTGAAAATGCGCATTGATAATCGCATGAGTGTAGGTGTGTGTGTGCAATAAGCTTGGCGTTTCAGTTTATTCAATAATTAACCAACGAATTAGTCCCTCGGTTTACGGCTAGGTTTCGTTAGGCATCGACTCAAAACGAGAGGACAAGCGCATCTCGTGAGGTTCCTGGACCAACGAGGTTCTGTTTACTTTGGTTACTAAACTCTAGAGCGTGGGAAAGTTAATCGTGCACGAAAGGCTTTTGTCTCTCGACGTGCAGGTTTAGCGCGTCGCGAGTCTAATTACGCCAAACACTAATTCCAGTTAATCCAGGTAATCCGAGCTAGAAACCTACCCAGACCACATCTCTGCACGGGCGCGAGCCAGATTTGCCAAATGCGAACCTTGGTCGCCTGTGTTCCACGAAAGTTCGAAAGTAATTCTTTTGCGAGGGATTGATTCGTAGTTCTAGAACTTCTAAGGGTTGTTGTTGCGTGCTCTTAACTAGGATTCATTTGTTTACAAAAAAGAATACACTGAGCGTCGTTTAATTAACTACGCAAACAAAGCGTTTAAGTTATCCTTTGTTCCAAAAGTTGATTAGTTTTGAAGGAACGCGTTCGGTGTTATCACGGACATCGAACCCGTAACCGGTGTGGTTGGCTGGGATAGAATTTACTTAGGACAGACTTCTGTAACCCCCAGTGGTGTCCGTAGACATCATCTGACATCTTTTGGAGTTGGTTAGGTTTGTTTTACAGTTTCGTGTCCTGGACATCCTAAATCCTTCTAAGAGCGCCGCCGCCTTTTGATAAATCCCTCGGCATTTAAGCCGAGTTAACCGGCCAATCACAGCGCGTTACGTGCACTGCATGGTTCGACTCTAATAGCGTTGTTTAGTACTATAAGATTCATTCGGAACCTAGTCTTGCTACCATCTACTAGTGAATAAACTTGTCAAGCCGAGCTGAGACTTTTGACTCTTGCTGTCTTGTTACCCTGACTTGAAGGACGACATCGAGAGACCTAAATCTGTTTGGCAACAGATATTTGGTGGAGAATCGACCTGTGTACTTCCCGCTCAAGACAGCACCAAACGAACTGTGAGTAAAGTCATCTTTCGCACTTTTTGGGATGTCCAGGGAAGGAAACCACGCCATTAATAAGTAGCGCGACCCTTTAGGCAGCCCCGGCTACTCCAGGGAAGCACGGTTCGCGAGAAAGAAACAGTTCTTTTCAGAACTTTAGGGTCGTTATATCCTAGCCCAACCTAGTTTTTGGGAGTTTTTTATTTTGTCACGATTTTCACGTAGGGTACATCGCCCTTTCGCCGGTTCATTAAGGCGGCCTTACCATAGCCAGAGTAACACACATTGCTTTTCCGCGACTCGCTCGTTTCTCACGGTGTCCTACACGTTGGCAGCCAAATTTTCACCCATCAAGCTGTTGCTCCGCAGCAACAAACAATTAAGAAAGGCGCCCAACAAGCCTAACCCGACCGTACAACAATTTTGCGACGGCAATTGCCAGAATCCAAAAACCGCCAAAAACTCGTTTCAATTGGATTTGCCAGACTTTTGCTCTGATCCCGATCAACCCTCCGATCTTATCCCCGAATCAGAAGATTCCGACCAAGAATCTATTATTTTTGATCTTTTCGACCAGACGCTTGAACTTACTGAAACACCAAAATCTCAAATGGACGTAGAGGCACTACAACAGTTACTGTCTGACAACATTAAGGAACAGGCCGCACAATGGCAGCAGCAAATAACCGCACTAACCGAAAACCTACAAAAAGCGCACGCAACACCAAAATTCTCTACCACACATTCAATGATACCCAAATTCTCAGGAGCCGAATCAGAAGACGTGACGGAATTCTTAGCGAATTTTAACAGGGCCGCACGTTTTTATCAGTTCACGAACGAACGCAAAGCAGAGGCGCTTCCCCTCTATTTAACGGGAAACGCAAATATTTGGTTCAATACAACACCAGGACTAAATCACAAAACGTTCGACGAGCTTGCAGAAGCCCTCAAAGCGCAGTTTCATTCCGCCTCTGATGTGTGGCTTCTTAGACAAAAACTATACGACCGAAAGCAGTTACCAACAGAAACGGTAGCGGAATTTGCTGCCGCAATTAGACGTTTATGTCAACGGATCGCCCTGCCTAGGCCAGAATGTTTAACGCTTTTCATCCAAAACTTACGGCCAGAACTAAAGAACCACGTTCTTTTACAACGACCCGCTTCATTTGAAGAAGCAGAAATGCACGCCAAAATGAAAGAGTCACTTCCTGACCCTAAACAGGTCGACCGCACTGACGAAATATTACACGCCCTAGCAAAATTAAACAAGCCACCGTCGCCAACGCCCATTGTGGCAGCTTACGCTCCACCTAACGCAGACCAACGGACACACCCACCCCAAGACAACCATTCATTAACCAGGGATGACATCACGCAAATTGTGCGCCAAGAAATGCGTAGAGCAAATACACGTCTCAATCCTCCGACACAACGGGGCAGACGCACGTTCGATGGGAGACCAATTTGCGATTTTTGTTCCAAACCAGGCCACGTACTAGCAGTATGCCGCCAGCGCCTAAATCAACGCCGTGACCCAAGAATCCCACAAGCTGATCGACCGCCACGCCCACCACAGTCTTGGAACCGCCCACAGTACAATCAAGCGCCACGCGATTCACAACCTTTAAACTAAAGGCGACCTCTTACGAACGGGAGCGTCAAGAGGTCCACAATCCAAATGACCAAAGTTCATTCGATGAAAATTTCTATAACCAACACAAGTATACCTCGACTTCTAACTTCCCACATAACCACAACATACGCCACGTCACCGCTATAGACACAAGGACAAAAGACACGACCAACCAATACGGTGCGACAAACAACGATCACGTTTTACATTCGCTAACAGTCCACGGACCCAAACTTGAAGGCTCACAACAAACCAGTATACAAGACACCGTATTGACCACTGACGCTACACCCGATATAATTGACAGGACACACAATGCATGTCACGTAGCCGAACCTACACTCCCGAGTAGATTCGACCGAGACATAGACCAGGTTATTAACGAGCAGGAAACACCGTGTTACGCAGTACGTTCAGAGCAGCGCGCGCAATTAGTCTCGGAAAAGGCGAAAGCCAAACCAATTAGGCCGCCCACAGCAGACGCTCTGAATAACCAAGACACACAGTCTAATAACCAACGGGTTCCACTAGACAGCAACACCGTTGACCCGATTGTATCCGAGTCAACTCAAGCAAACTGCGAGAACGGGAAGACATCGCACACCATTGAAATGAATACAATCCTGACTACTCCTGGGGCCGTCAATGTCCGTACCGACGGGCAATGTACGGTTAACTCAGGCCACCCCTCTCAAACAACGATTCAACCACATGAAATTAATACCGCCGAGGCAATGGTCCTTCCCCCGTATTGTTTTCTCAAGGACCAAGAAATTACATTTGACACTGTCCCGTTAGTACCAGAGTGTAGCCGGCCCATCGATACACAGATTTTAGAACCCACAACAGTTTACTCTACTCAAGATATTCAGGTTACAAAAATAGAAACGGAACCGGTGATAAAGGTACAAATCAAAAGCAAACCTAGTAGGATACCGCAACCTCTGATACTCCGCCGCCAACTCGTACACTTAAAATTAGCATGTTTTTCTATTCTCTCCCACATTTTGCTACTAGTTTTCAGCGCACTCACATTTGTAAAGGGACGCGTACAGTTACCAGCTAACTCCACTAGCCTCGAAGACAACAGGCAAGAATTTCCAAGCTCGTTTACAACAGGCCTTCCACAGGGATCGGCCGACACATGGACAAGCCCAAATGCCAATTTCATAGCGCTACTAGAACAGAATTCAGTTCCACTGACCAGAGGGACTAATAATACTTCAATTGAAGGACAAATCTACGGCCAAAACTTAACGTTCCTAATCGATACAGGCGCTAATGTCACAGCCATCAGAGCAGATGTTTGGAGACGAATTCCCGAGTTAGCTCGCAGCAAACCCGAGCCCACGCCGATTGATTCAATCAAAGCAGTTAGCGGGGCCGTCGTGCCCGTGCTAGGACAATTACAACTTCCGTTCCAAATCGAGAATAATACTTATTCCTTCAAGGCCTTAGTCATAGAGTCTCTAACCTACGAAGCAATCTTAGGTCGGGATTTCCTGGAATATTACAAAGCAAAGATAGATTTGGAGCAGCAGACACTGTGTTTAGGTGCCGATTCATTTTCGTTTCTGGCCTTTGAGGGTTTTCCAGAAGCACCTGTCCTTCAGCCACTTAGCTGTTCAATTCACGCACAATCGACTTTTCTCGTCCCGCCGCGATCAGAGATTTTAGTCCCGGCTGTAATACACCAAGACGTTGAAATCAATAGTGTAGGACTTGTAGACCCTAGGGGAGAATTAGCGGCACGTTACAATCTTATCGGCGCGGCCGCCCTAGTTAAAGTTTCATCAGAGAAAACTATACCTTTTCGCCTTCTCAACCCGACCAATCAACCCATCAAAATTTATCGCCGCACACGCTTAGGCGAATTGACACCACTTACAGCTGATATCGCTACCTTCGAGTTACTACAATCTGACATAGAGGCAGAGACAACTCGTGAAGTACCGATGGCAACAGACACCGACCCACACACAGCATTTAATCTTAACAACACCGACCTAACTCCAGGACAGCAGACCAGTCTTAGGACATTATTACACACATACGATGATGTTTTTGCGTACAACGCCCAACAACTAGGCAAAAGTTCGGTCGTAAAACACACAATAGACACAGGGGATCACCCTCCTATCCGCCTTAGGTCGTACCGCACACCTCCAGCCAGCAAAGACGAAATTGATAAGCAAGTTCACGAAATGTTAGAAACAGGAATTATTTCCCCGTCGGTGTCACCCTGGAGTTTCCCAGTCGTTTTAGTTAAGAAATCGGATGGCACCATGAGATTCTGCATCGATTATAGAAGGTTAAACAAGATAACTAGAAAAGATAGCCACCCATTGCCCCGCATTTCTGAAGCTCTCGATGCCTTAGGGGGGGCGCGGTATTTTTCAACCCTCGACCTGCGGTCAGGATACTGGCAGATAGAAATGGACGATGACTCTAAAGAGAAAACAGCTTTTATCACTCACAACGGGCTATACGAATTTAACAGGCTCCCGTTCGGGCTCTCCAATAGTGCGGCTACATTCCAGCGGGTTATGACACACGTTTTACGGGGCCTAGAATGGGATATTTGTCTTGTTTACATCGATGATCTCATCATATTTTCACGTTCTTTCGAGGAACATCTGCTGCACCTGGAACAGGTATTCAAACGCCTGAGGGAAGCTAATGTTAAGTTAAAGCCCAGTAAATGTCACTTTGTGAAACCACAGGTAGAGTACTTAGGCCACATCGTTTCAGCAACAGGCCTGCGCCCTAACCCGGCAAAACTCAGCGCGGTTCAAGATTTTCCAGTGCCTAAAAACACGAAAGGGATTAAAGCATTTTTAGGCTTGTGCAACTATTATCGGCGGTTCATCAAAGGCTTTGCACAAATTGCATCACCACTAAACAAACTGACTAGTAAGAAAGAGAAGTTCGTTTGGTCTCCCCAATGCCAACAAGCTTTTGAAACGCTTAAAGAAAAACTCGTATCAGCGCCAATTTTAGCCTATCCGGATTTCAATTTACCATTCCACCTCTACGTCGATGCCAGCCAAACGGGCATCGGATTAACTTTAGGCCAAATTGTGGATGGCGCGGAAAAAGTCATTGCTTATGCAGGCAGAGACCTTAATCCAGCGGAACGTAACTACAGCGCTACCGAACGAGAGGCCCTCGCGGTTATTGACGGGATAAAGCGTTTCCAATCATATTTACAGGGCCAAAAGTTCACAATTCACACGGACCACCATGCCCTTCGCTGGCTCATGTCCCTCGCAGATCCAACAGGACGGTTAGCGCGCTGGTCGCTTCTGATCCAACAATTTGACTTTGACATAGTTCACAGACCAGGTGCGGTGAATGGAAACGCCGATGCGCTGTCTAGGCGACCGTACGGTACATACAGTCTCAATGCTCTCGAATCCTCCGGTTTCCAAGCGCAGCAAATTTTCAATTTCCAACGTCGTGACCCTAATTTAACTGACCTGATGGATTATTTAGAATGCGACCGATTGCCGCAGGACAACACTAGGGCTAAACGCGTGTTACTTTCAGAGGATATTTACTTCCTGGATGATAACAACCTTTTGTACCATATTGATGTCTCAGATAAAAGAGGGAGGAAGGGTTGTCACGCCCAACTGGTGCTGCCACCCCCTCTCCGCTATGAAGTTTTAGTCAATGCTCACGACGATCTCGCAGGGGGACACTTAGGCGTTTACAAAACTTACGAAAAATTAAGAGATCGATATTACTGGCGAGGAATGTATAAGGATGTAGAACATTGGATACGGTCGTGTAATGATTGCGCAACACGTAAGAAACCACGAAACAAAAGTCGAGCTCCACTCTTACCAATCCCAGTGTCGGCTGCTTTCGACCGCATGGCAGTCGATATCCTCGGACCTCTGCCCGTCACTTGGACAGGCAACCGATATATAGTAGTTTTTGTCGAGTATCTTACCAAATGGCCCGAAATATTTCCGGTTAAAAACATTGATGCCGTGACAATTGCACGCCTAATCACAGACGAAATTATTCCCAGACACGGAGCACCGCGGTCTCTACTCTCAGATCGTGGAAAAAATTTTCTCTCTAATATTGTGAAAGAAGTTTGCAATTTATATAGCATTAAAAAGCTGAACACAAGCGCGTACAACCCGGCCTGTGATGGTCTGGTTGAACGCCTCAACTCCACGTTATGTCAAACACTCTCCATGTTTGTCAGTAAACATCAAAAGGATTGGGATGTTTTTATTCCAGCCGCTTTACTCGCCTTTCGCACTTCGCCGAACGAAACAACAGGAGAAAGCCCCTTCTACTTACTCTACGGCAGGGAACCATTACTTCCCATGGACGTTAGTTTAATGCCACCACCCGACCCAGCCAGTTCAATAGCAGAACATCGAAGGAGGATAGTGAAACAAATTGAATTGGCACAGCGGCTCGCCAGAGAAAATATTATGCGCACCCAGCAGAAAATGAAAGCATATTATGATAAACGAGCGGCCGACCCAGACTTCGTAGAAGGACAAAAAGTTTGGGTGTTTACACCAAAAACCTATAAAGGATTGTCAAAGAAATTACTTCACAACTATCACGGACCGTATAGGGTAGTAGAGAAACTTAGTCCAGTTCATTATAGGCTCCGCACTTGTAGTAATAAGCCAGTTAGCTCTATAGTACACGCCAACCGGATGAAACACTTTGTGGACCCGGACCAGCGGCCAATCGAACCTCCCACGGCACCAGTCGAGGACACGCCTTTTCTCACAGTTGACGATTTTCCCCCAGATAGCTTTGCTTCGTCACGAGAAGAGCGTCACACAACGCGGGACGCGGAACCGGATAGCCCTACTGCAGGCGAACAACGGGGGTCACTTCCACATGACCCCAATACTAAATCAGCTGAATTAATAGACAACCAGACAGTCTTCAATGCTGAGCAGTTACTGGAGTCAAGGACATTTGAGGGCACTACCCAATACTTAGTTAAATGGGCAGGGTTTCCCCTATCCGAGGCCACTTGGGAACCAGTGCAAAACATATTAGATCCCAGACTACTCGAAGAATTTCGAGCACGAACTGGTGCGGATGCCAGCCAGTAATACTTTTCTTTTCAAATCGTAGGCCGTGTCCGCGTCACACAATGTCCTCACAGGATACGCTTCGCATTTTGGTATTGGGACACTCCTTTGTTTGGCGATTAGCACAGTTCGCCGCGGAAGCGAAAATCCCATGCGTCTCCAGCGACTTTCATTTGACGGGACCATCTTCAGTCCAGTTTTATGGCATCGGGGGAAGAACACTCACCAAGCTTCGCCAGTTTGATCTTTCCCTGGTCGCCCAGTTTGAACCCACAATTCTCCTTTTAGAAATAGGATCCAATGACCTGAGTAACCCAGGATTGGAAGCCACTGACCTCGCTACTAATATATTTCGATTAGCACAACAGCTACACTTTTCTTATCGGGTGTCACACATAATTGTAAGTCAAATTTTACCGCGGCGTTCGCCACCACAAATTTTTCCTCCATATAATACTAAGGTAAAACAGCTGAATCGCTCACTACACCATTTATTTAAGGCGACCCCGTTCGCAACCTTTTGGTTACACCCCCGCATATTACATTCAAGTACACGCATCCTTTTACGCGACGGAATCCATCTTAATTTCGCAGGGAACCACATCCTGTATCACAGTTATCAGAAAGCTATCATGTACTGTTTGAGCCGCCACAACAGCATAATTCCTAATCCGCGACCTGTTTTCGTCCTTAGGCCAAAATGCCGACCTCGTCCACGAAGACACCGCAGGCCAGCCACTGTTTGAGAGTTTTCGGTATTACATTCCTTCTGTGGGTGTCTCACTTACCTTCCTCCGTAGCTACTAATATTGACAATACAGGCAAGTCGGTAACTTTCTATCCGTCTTCGTTAATGATTAGTCATACTGCGCAACCTTTAGTCTTCTTTTCCGAAACGAAACTTATGCACTTAACGACCAGACTGAAAGCCATACCGGCCGGACCATCACTACAAATTTCTAACAATTGTTCCTCTACACAACAAGAATTCTTTGATTCCCTGCTCAATTCAATTCACGGCACACAAAAAGTTGCTACCCGCTTATTATCACTGTCTAGTTTTTCAAACCTCCTCGAATGTGACTCATACCTTAGGCGATATTTCACTTACGCAACAGGGCTTCCAAGCAGAATGGTATGCCCTAGACATTATCGGTCATCGTTGGACGAATGTAAGGCGTGGGCGCTCCAAGCCTGTAACGGACTCTCTAGCCATGAAAAAATGTTTTTAAGTACCCACACCCGACAGCGCCGTAGCAGCTTCATGTGCCATGCCGGATTTTTTGGACTTTTCCGTAAAATTTACACGTCGTTAGGACATTCCTGTGAACCGACCATAGTTACCAATCTAAAAAGCAGTCTTCGGCATATGAGCGCGGGTCTCGGTTATGCTCACTCGATTACGCGGGTTCTGAACGGAAAAATTACCTATCTAGTAAAAACGACAGATGCACTTACTACAAAGCTAAATCGCCTGTCAGGTGATTTGAAGACAATAGACCAGACTTTTAAGTCTTGGAAAATCCAATTGAACCGATTGGCGGCAGAAAACCATTGTCATGACTCTATGATGTTAGAATTTCTCTCGAAACACTCTAACGCCGTAAATCGCGCATTCGCTTCTTTGTTACGCCTGGCAGAAATGCAAGATATTTTACACCAATTTTCAATGTTGGAAACCCAAACATTGTTTGGTTTCCCACATCTCCCTTCGTTTTTACATCCAAAAATTATAGCTAGTTTAGCCACAGATTCCACAATGAAGTACACGTTACCGGCTTTGAAAGAAGGTTTTCCGTTGTTAATAAACCCTATGGTTGATATTGAACACACAGGACATAGTGTTGAGGCCAGCGTCCTCCTGACTATCCCAGAGATACCAAATCTTGATGCCTTTTGCACAGTCGAATATCTGACACCTATAAAATATAAGTTAGCCGATGTGTGTTATTCGGGCCCGGTTACCAAGGGAGACCTCGTTCTAATTAGTTGTCCAAATTCACAGTCCATAGTTGTTTCAGAGGCACTCAATAAATGCTACCATGATGCCACTGCATTCATTTGTCCTTCTAATGTACTAACCCTAGCGACTAATATCTCATGGCTGGGTTTCCCTTTTAACCCTGACACCCAATTGATTTTCCCACGACACCACGTAGCTGCGACGGATTGCTCCAACCTGCATCCACTAATCCACCTGGGAGGTCGTTCTTTTCTGGCAACATCCAAGTCGGTGCTCCAATTGTCCACTGGTCCAGTGACTACTTCCCCACTGGCGGTATATCACCTTCCTTGCAATGTGTCATTCGTCGGCATGGTAACAGGCATAGGCCCTTGCCCTGACCATATCCGCGTCTCAGTTCCTTTGTCTACGGCTAGTTCTTTGAAATTCGTCCCTTGGACAGCTGCTGCGACCAACACGTCCAGACTAATATTAAATCACCCAACTTTTGATATTCCTGCACCGGTGATTTTGAACCACACCGTTGTTGCAGAGCTCGACGCAACGCTGGCAACACTGGACGGCAAGCTTACCGCCTCCGTGTCCGCAGCCAACGCTGAAATTGATACAATTCACGCTGGAACGGCCTTGTCCAGTACCGACTACGTGGCATACATTGCCTTATCATTCAGTATTATCAGCTTTGCAACTTGCCTCCTTGCTTATTGCTTTTATAGAAGACATGGCCTTCAACACCCAAGTCCACAAGACAAATGCAGCTGTGGAAAACTCCGCCTTCCCACCAGCGCTGGAGATCAAGCTCCACCAGGAATGGTGCAAGCGGAGCGTGTTCACAGTGACACCTTGGACGGAGGTAGCAGCGAAGAGCGCCTACGTACAGGCCTGCACCACAAGTAAGCTTCGTTGGTGCCATTTATGCCAAGACGACCACGGACCAGATCTGCTTTGTTTCGAAGAAAAACACATGTCACCGGAGCACCAAGATATTTTCAGGGACCTCCTGGACCAGTCTCTACACTTCTCCTGGGACACCGAAGGGTCCCACCGACAAATCTTCAGACTGTGCGCTTACTTCCTCTTCAGCGAAGATCACATACTGCCACTCTTCATGAACTCTCTTCACCCGGACTATGCCCGTTTTTACGATAAGTATTCTTATTTAGAGTTTCTTTTCGAGATGGCTGAGGCTAGGTACGACGTGTTACCGTCCTTTTTGTTGAGTTACCTCAATAGACATGCGTATACATTGTTTGTCCCCCCCTCGGTACTCTTTCGCGCGACCTCACAGGAACAATTTGTGTCCGCCGTCCGTTCCCTCCCCAACGCCAAGGCTCTAACACGGAAAGCCATAGCCTCCGCCATCCATTTGGTTTAAGCCCTACATTTTCCAGGTAGTGTGTACCTGTACTCTATTGTAAATCCATTTGCCTAGTTCTTTCTCATTTATATTTTCTATTTCTCATGCGTGGTCAGTCACCTAGTTTCGTGTGTTCACCAA
>OFEQ01000064.1_pt1 | contig 11873 bp, 1 predicted proteins | sample 1521141 | NCBI WGS metagenome assembly OFEQ01 (sample SAMN04272335, study PRJEB24112) | coral metagenome | biome: Coral reef; feature: Shallow seawater; material: Coral tissue | host: Coral | place: China: South China Sea | collected 2014 | reverse complement strand
AACGAACAAATTTGGCCGGTCCCCAGCGACTTCGTTAAATCGAGGTTCCACTGTACTACAGTTAAGTGTGCGTCGACAAGTTTTGCTTCACGCTCGTTAATTTGTCCACCAATTCGTAAGCAATGTTTCATCAAAACTTAGAATAGGTGCTTCCATCATCTTATTATAACATCGTCGTGCACACTCGTAGTTTTCGGTAAACACCAGGAGGGATTTTTGTGTGTTTTTTGGCGAAGAGTTAAAAACACCACTGATATTCCGTGAAAGCGATACAGTACTGTCTATTTGACATGGTCTCGTCCATAGAATGACAGCTTGGCGTTGGGAACATCACTTTTGGGACACATTTGAGAAATTTTGAATACTGTTTTTAAAATATTAAGATAGCGAAATTAATCGATGTTAATCGCACCACTCCAGCTCCGCAGCGATATTATTTAAGGCAAGGGTAATGTTACACAGTTAAGAAACGTAGTTAATGAAAAGGTCACCGGCCAAGCCTTTTTGTGTTTTAAAAATGTTGTCTGAGATTCACAGTTTACTCGCAAGACCAGCGCTTTTCTGAGGACAGATTTACAATATCATCTCTGCTTCATCATTTCAGGGGAAACGCAACTGCGACTGCTTAGTAGAGATCACGTGCCTTCCCTGCTGAAGAAGTCACTGCCCTTCGGTTGGAACAATGTTCACTCGGTATCTTGGTTTCCAGGGGACACAAACCTTAACCATCCCCCAAGACATTGGATTGAGATTGTTTGGCGATACTTGGGAAAACACTTCACCTCTTCAAAAGCTCTTCAGAATCTTGAAGGCCTACCGCTGATTCCGCTTAACATGTCTCAAACACCTGTAACCTTGACGCAGCTTTCTCGCCCTTCCAATGTGGTAGTCAAACGCCTTAACTGGGAGTGCATTGATGAGCCTTTGTCAGAGGTGCTGAAAACAATTGGTGTCCTTGTCATTGACGACTGCCCAGGGTTTTTAAGTCAGCATCCTGCGGTCTTGGGGACCTACGTAAACCCACCATCCATCAAAGGCGTTTTGAAAGCAATGGTAGTTTGTTCCTCTACAATGGAAACGTTTCCTAAAAATATTCGGGAGATGTCTGCCAAAGAGAAGCAGATTTTGAGGTGCTTCGTGGCAAATGCGCGTCTGGAGTACGTAGGAAATGAGGAACACAATCTTCTATGCTCTCTTCCACTCTTTCAGACTAACTTCACGACGTTTGTTTCCAAGAACGAAGGTCTGTGTGCAGCTCCCCGTGACCCTCTTCCGATTCAACCACTCCAGCAACTCATTGACATTTCAGATGATGCTTCCGAGATCTTGGCTCGGTTATTGAAGGTCAGGATTTTGAAACCGACCGAACTGCTTTGCGAAGTTGTTTTTCCCGACATCCAGCAAGACAAATACACTGAAGCACAGGTTGACATACTGATGTCCCATGTGTTCAGACATTTTGCACACGTCATCCATACGGATGCTAACTTCAAGGGTCATTTGCAAGAGATATCGTTTGTACCAAAGAAAACAGTTCGAGTGCGGGCATTGGACGTTTTTGACCCCAGGAGTGAAAATCTGCAAAGACTGTTTTCCCACGAAGATGTTTTTCCAGTTGGCGAGCTCTACAACGACCGGGCTGTTCTGTCTATTCTTGAAGCACTTGGAATGAAAAAGGACAACAAGATCAAAGCGAAAGACCTTTATCAAAGTGCCAAAGAAGTAATTAGGCTCCACCCAGTTCCATTTGCTGAGCAGAAGTCTTCTGCTATTTTGCAATATCTCAGCAGCTATCCCAAACAACTCCAGGAACTAGTTAATAGACGAAACTTGGGAGCGCTACTGAAGGATATCGCTTGGGTGTCTCCATTACAGCAGAGGCCCTGGAACTTTCCTTCTACGCTGTCATGGTTTGAAACCGAGAAAGGACGAGAAAGACACTTTTTCAAGCCAACAGAAATCAAAAGCCAGCAGTTGGCCAATCTTATTGGATCAGTAAGACCAGTTGTCAAGGTAGAGCCTTCGAATGAAATCTGCACATATTTTGGCTGGAAGAACAAAGCCGATGTCGGCGATGTCGTAAAGCATTTGCAAAATGTGGTTGCATGTTACACCGAAGACGAGAAGCCTTATTACATGGTCGCAGTAGAAGAAATGTACTCCTTTCTTAGCCTTGTAAACCAAGAGGCTCTAAGTATGGTATTCGAATCCACAAAGATTTCCAAATGGGTTTGGAATGGTAATGGATTCTCTTCACCTTGCGAAATGCTACCTAGTGAAACAAGCGTTGATCTCGCACCATACATACTTGCTCTTCCTTCAGAAATGTCAAAGTTCAAGAATTTGTTTCACCGTTTTGGTATGAGATACGAAAGTGATCCTGTCCTTCTGCTCGAAGTCCTTGAGATGATAAAACTGAAGCACGACAGCAGAAATTCTCGGTGCACGTCTTCAGAAGTAAAACGAGATATTAAATTATCAGTAGAAATCCTGAATGAGCTGGCAACCGAGCAGTTAAGCTCTGAGGTAGAGACAAGGATTCTTTTTCCCATTCACGTCGAACAAGACAGTTATGCCCAACTTGAACCAGCTACACGCTGCATGTACTGCGAACAGGAGGAATGGTTGACGAGAGACGGTGACGATGAAAACATGGAATATTTCTATTTACATCACTATATCTCCAGTACCACTGCAGAGCGTCTAGGAGTCCCGTCCCTAACAAATCGAATGTTGGACCCCGATGACTTGTTCATTGGAGAAGAGTTTGGCCAGGAGGAAAGGCTTACCACTCGTCTCAATCGACTTCTTGAGGACTACACTGATGGATTTGCAGTACCAAAAGAGCTCATTCAAAACGCGGACGATGCTGGTGCCACTGAGGTGAGATTCCTGTATGATGAAAGGAGCAATAAGAATGCCATGACATGTTTGATCGATGAAGGCATGAAAGGATGCCAAGGACCTGCTCTTTGGGTCTACAATGATGCAACTTTTAAAGATGAAGACTTTGTGAACATCACGAGACTAAATGAAGCAACCAAGGCAGAGGACACCGAGAAGATTGGAAGATTTGGACTTGGCTTCAATGCAGTTTACAACCTGACAGACGTGCCAATGTTTGTTAGCAAAAACTATCTTGCGATCTTTGATCCTCATACATCTTACCTCGGAAAGGGCATCAAGAACAAAAGGAGACCAGGAATGAAGATCAATTTGAACAAAGACGTCGGGAAACTTCGGAAATTTAAAAATCAGTTTCAACCGTTCAATGGTATCTTCGGCTGTGACTTACATCTTGAGAAAGAAGACAACTCATTTGATGGTACTCTTTTTAGATTTCCCCTGAGAACGAAACAGCAAGCCATTGCAAGCGAGATCAAGCAGCTATATTATGACGATCAACAAATGCGTGAATTACTGCAGATGTTTATCCATGGAGCTAAGCACTTGCTTCTGTTCACCCAGAATGTTATGCAAGTAGGTATTTACCACTTGCCAAACTTGGAGTACCAGGATACGCATCCAGCACTTTTGTTTGAGGTTAAAAAGTCAGCACCACGAGGAAGAATACTTCGGGAATTATCGTTTTCATTTACGGTTCCTCCCAATGCATTGAATTTTAGTCAAGAAAAGTTAACCTTCCTCAAACAGAGTAATTTTCTACAAGCCGCCTCAAAAGTCAAAAAGTTGTCACAAGCGCGCAAAATTGACCCAACTAAGTTTCCAGTGTCTTCCATGATTATTGACGTTAATTGCAGTCTCACAAGAGATGGAGTGGATTTCTTCAACGTGCACATGCCTCAAGGGACCGTACATTGGCTTGTGGTTTCCTCAATGGGCACCGGGAAGGCAATGACGGTTGCTAAGAAAGACCCTACTCTCCTTCCAGCTGCGGGAGTTGCAGTTCAGATGGAGCCTCGAGAGGAAAACACTTTATTTCCCTTGCCTGTTGTTAAGCGCGTCGCTGAACAAAATCTCAATGGCAATATTTTCTGCTATCTGCCACTCCCAATTCATAGTGGTTTATCTGTGCACATAAATGGCGCATTTGCAGTGGCGTCTAACCGACGCAGTCTACAGGAAAGAGTAGAAGACGACAAAACGTGGTTTGGAGTGGACTGGAATTGCGTGCTCATGCAAGATTCCTTGGTTTCTGCCTTTCTTGATCTTTTAGAGGATGTAAAGTCAGTTGCCCCCAAAGACGGCTCGTACATATTCCACTCATTATGGCCAAAGGCATGTCAAGTACAACACAACTGCTGGCCACTTTTGACCTCCTTTTATACCAAGCTCGCCGGTGGTGGCTATTCTTTATTTTCAGATGGTAAGGAATGGGTCGATATCACACAAGTAGTTTTCATAGATCCTCAGTTTCGGAATGAGCACAGAATTGGAGAAGCTGCGAACAGCGTTCTCAAAATGTGTGGCAGACGCAAAGGGCTGGTTATCGATTTGCCATGCGATGTAATGCATTCTTTCAAAGTTTGTGGTCTAGAGGAAGAAATAAATGCAAGAAGCTACAGCAAGATTGAATTCTTTCGTGATATTTTCTTTCCGGATATAGCTACCCTTCCATCAAACTTGAGGGATGTGTTGACTTTACATGCTTTGGATGTCAACAGGGCGGAATTCTGCAAGTTAATGAAACTACATGCTTGTATTCCAGCGTCACCAGCCGGTGAAAATCTCATGTTGCCCAGCCAACTTGTGCATCCTAACAAAGAGGCAGCGTCGCTGTTCAATCCGGAAGATGGCAGATTCCCTTTTGGCAATGAAGAATCGTACCTCAACGGTCAAAGGCTGGCGATTCTTGAGCAACTGGGAATGGCTTCCAACGATCTTTCATGGTTAGAGGTAGCCGAAAGAGCAGAGAGCATTCATATTCTAAATGCGTTTGACAGTAGCGCAGCGTTAGGGCGTGTACAAGCATTGCTCAGTTTTATGGAGAAGAAGACAAAAGCTGAACGGTCACACGGACCAGACTTTTGTGAGCGCATTTTAAAAGCTAATTTTATTCCGGTTCTCAAGAAGCCATCAAATTTTCCACTTCCCTGGAAAGGAGATGAATTTGAAGATAATGCGTTAATTACACCTGAAGAAGCTTACCCAACGGAGATCAAATACCTTGTATGTTGCACTGAACCTCTGACGGGTATTTTCATTTCAGAACCCTTGAGGAGGCTATTGCATCTAGAAATGAAGACTGTTACCCTTAAGCACGTGATGCAGCAACTTGTCAACGCTTTCTCCGCAAGAGTCGACTGCCTCAGCAGTTCACAGTTCAAAGAGTTAGACCAGGTCTGCCTTGCGGCATATGCAATCTTGCAGAGATGTCTTCATGTCCATGGCTCCAGCATCTTAGAACCACTCCGTGAAAAGTGTTTCATCCTTGTTGGAAGGAGGTTTCTTTCCGCTCAACAAGTGGCTCTAACACTGACTGCTGATTGTTCGCCTTACCTTTTCAAACTGCCTCAGAGGTTGACTGATGCTTTTTCTCCACTGATGAGGGAAGCAGGTGTTAAGGAGGCATTTGATGTGCAGGATTTCATTTCAAGCTTAAATGAAGTGAAGAAAACTTTTGGAGAGCATGCACTAGACGAGGAAACGCTTAAAGTTGCAACGAACCTGACGAGACTGTTGGGTGAAGCAGTGGAATCTAATGGGCCTTCTCAGGCAGAGGGGAACTGGGGAACTGTTTATCTACCCGACTCTAAAAGAGTGATGCGACCGGTGAGCGAACTTTGCATTCGAAACTGTTCCTGGTTGCCGGATGAAGAAGGTATTCATTTTGTCAATGATGGAATCCCTTGGCCAACGAGCATTCAATTAGGTGTGAAAACAAGACGAGAAGAAGCTCTTAGGCGGCATGTAGTTGGAATTGCCTTTGGACAACATGAGAAGCTCACAAATCGTTTAAAGCGCATTCTAACAGGCTACCCTTGTGAGAAAGAGATTTTGAAAGAGCTTCTCCAAAATGCCGATGATGCACAGGCAACCGAGATTTGTTTTATCAAAGATCCCAGACATCATCCAAGCAAAAAAGTGTTCGAGGACAGTTGGAAACCACTGCAGGGTCCTGCGCTGTGTGTTTACAACAACAAGCCTTTTACAATTGCAGACATCGAGGGGATACGTAACCTTGGTGAGGGGAGCAAGGGCGAAGATCCAAACAAGACTGGCCAGTACGGCGTGGGTTTTAATGCTGTTTATCACTTGACGGATGTGCCGTCGTTCATGACAAAAGGGGAGGACATTGGAGATGTTTTGTGTGCATTTGATCCTCACTGTCAGTACGTCCCTGAAGCGACAGTTCAAGAGCCCGGTGTAATGTTGCAAGACATCCCAGCACTGCGTAAGACATTTCCTGACGTATTCGCCTGCTATCTGGAGAATCATTTTCCTATTGACAATGGCACCATGTTCAGATTTCCCCTACGTACACCTCAAATGTCTAAGGTGTCGAAAATCTCTCCCAGTCCTGTTACACTAGCAATGCTAAACACGATGATGGAAGACCTCAAAAAGGAATTGTTTGAAGTTCTACTCTTCGTGAACAATGTGACAAAGATTACCCTCTGTGAAGTTAACGGACAAAGTGGAGAACTAATCAACGTTTACACAGTCAAGACTACGATGTCCAAGGAAGACGAGGCGAAACGACAAGCGTTTACTGAATACATCAGACAGATCGGGGAAAAGACGAAAGAGAGAGAGGATTATCTTTCGACTCAAATTCCTGTAGAAAATGTGTCATATGTTTTAAACATCGAAGACAACTTAGGAAACAAAGAAAAGTGGTTGATCGTGCAGCAGATTGGTTTTGAGAAGACAGTGAAAGAGAGTATCACCAAGGCCTTTAAAAGACACGAACTGGGGATGCTTCCACGCGGTGGAGTTGCTTGCCTTTTAGAGAAGACGTCACATGATCCTAATGAAACGCGAAAGAAAGCTTTCTGTTTCCTCCCACTCCCTTTTGAAACCAATCTTCCGGTGCACATCAATGGCCACTTCGCACTGGACCACGAAGCAAGGCGAAATCTGTGGAGAGATGAAGGCGGAGGATACCGGACTGACTGGAACAGTGCTCTCCTTGCAGAGGTGGTGGCGTCCTGTTATCTCACACTGTTAGTTGAGGTGCGGAGTTTTCTTCAACTACCCAACGCCTCCCCTTCCATTGTGGCGTGTACGGAAGATGAGATGTTAAGAAGAATCAGTGCCTTCGAAAGATTCTTTCCACTTGAACCACCTGCAGACCCATATTGGAAGACGTTGATTGATTCCCTTTATCAAAAACTAGACAACATGGGTTTAAAGATTCTTCCAGTCGTGAGAAGCAAACCTACGGATGCGACTCGTAAAGGGTTTAACAGCCCTACTATGGTTGAGGTGTCTTGGTTGCCGCCGAATGGCAATGGGAGAGATCAGGCTTTTTTTAATAACCTGGAAACAACAGGACCCTTTACCACTTTAACACAGAGGGACGTGGATGAGAAACTAAAGATGTTAAGAAAAAGGTTTGAAGAGATAGTACTCAAAAGTGGTTTTAACTTAGTGGCCTGTACCATGCAACTGTGTGAAGCGTTTCAGCGATCTAGAGTTCCTGTATGCATCATTTCTCCCGCTTCTGTAATCGAATTCTACAAATCCATTACTTCTCAGGCACCTCTGTGCACGATTGGAGCAATTCCCTGTAGCGTGGACGAGACCTCATTCAAGGATGCTCTTGGCACCATTCTTGTGTTGTTATACTGCAAAGGACTACAAGACTTTGCTGACCAGCTTCCAGGTCTTCCATTGCTCTTGACACAAGACAAATGTCTCCAGTTGTTCTCAAGCAGAAAGCCCAAATTCCTCTCCAGATTTCAAGATATTCTACCGGGCTCCCCGCAGCTTTTTATCCATGAAGACGTTTATCGTAAGTTATTCACGGATTCTGTATTTCAGAAATCAACTGTTTTGAAGCCGCTTGATGCACAGGGATTTGCTGGAAACCTGCCTAAAACCATACAACAATCGTTCTATGGAAACGCGGACTTAGTTGAGTGGTCTCCGCAACAGAAATCAATCCCGAATCAACGATGGATATCCAGGGTGTGGACCTTCCTCAGCGAGCTTACCAAAGACACTCTCAATGATTCAAAAGCGACAGAAGAGTCCAAGACAGTCAGAATAAAGGATGCACTTGGTCCCCTTGCCAACTGGAGTATTCTACCTGCTACTGAGGTGAAAACTGTAAAAGAAAAGACTTGGTTGCCTTCATTTCTTTCAAGCAGAGTGGTGCAACCTGTCGTAAACTATCTTGTTCCTTTGTGTCAAGCGTCATGTGTCGTCGATTACGCCAGTTCAGGTCATGCAAATCAAAATCTTGTGGATGTGTTGCGAAAACTTGGGCTGCCTGAAGTTAATTACGCCCCACTAGAAGGCGCATCGCCTAACGCAGGTTTTCTGATTCGTTTACTGGTTTCATCCTTGAGTATCCCAAAATCGCTGCTGACGTCGCTTGCCCAAAAAATTGAAATGGACCCACGGTCGCCTGGAAGATTGGAGGAGGCAGACTGTCGAGTGATCTTGGAGTACTTTAGCAGGAATGTGAGATCCCTTCAACCTGTCGACAAGAGCAGGTTGAAAAAACTTCCATTTTATCTGGCAACACACGGAGGCTTTATAGACCTCGATCAGCATAGTAAGGTTTGCGTCCTGCCTATTGGGATACCAAGAGCGGAAATTGATGTTTTGGAACGCGCGTTAGGTACAGTTTTCCTGGAATCCTGGTCAAGTCTATCGAGTTTGTTCAGTTTCCTAGATCTCAAATGTATATCCACTGTTGATGTATATTGTACCCACATCTTGCCGAATTTGAAGGAGTTCAGTGCTAATGCTAGGGAGGTACATCTGGAGTACACCCGTAAAGGCATCCTGTCAAATATCACAACGACGGAGGATGAAGAGAAACGACTGCTTGACTGCTTGAGAAACGTTCCAGTTATTCCTTCAGCAGACGGTACCCTGAAAACTGCATCTTCGTTTTACGATCCACGTGTTGACGTGTTTTGGGCTATGCTTCCACCAACAGACTTTCCACCGGAACCATTTAATTCACTGGATTGGTTACCATTCCTTCGAACAATTGGTCTGGTTCATGAAGTTTCCCAGGATCTCTTCAACGGATTCGCTAGAAAAGTTGCTCATGAAGCAGCCACGGAGCCAACTGCAGACACAAGAAAGAAATCACAAGTGCTGGTAAAACATCTAATAAAACGACCCAATGTGGTGACAGAAGGACTATTACCAGCTGTCTGTGACATTCCTTTTGTGGCCGGGGAGCCAATTAGGAAACCACTCCGAGATTTGTGCCAACCATATCAGGCGAAGGAAGATGGTTCCTTTTTCGCATTTAGAGGGGCTGTTCCTATCGATTCTGCAGAACTTGTATGGACGAGAGCGCATTTACTTCCAAAGTGGGCGGACCCTACCTGTCAAAGACACCAGCTCGGTTGCCAATCGCGAAGCAGAATTAACCAGTATTGTAACGATTTCATCGCCCAGCTTCAGATTATGAGCACCCCATCTGTGGATCTTGTTCTTGAACATTGCCGAACCATCTGTACCAGCCTTGAGAACAAACGCGAAAGAGAAAGCTCTTCACATCAGCAGAACGTCACGAGAGAAGAAGTCATGGAACGCATTTACGCTTTTTTGCAAGGAAATGCGACTGAAAACAATGAAGCAAAGTTACAAGTCCTCTCGAATACACCTTGCATTTTGGTCGAACAGGGAAAGAGATTCATTTTTCCAACACAAGCAGTCCTCGAGCTGTATGAGCACCTTGAAATTAAGCCTTATTTGTACAGCGTCCCTAGAGAATTTGGAAAGTTTCATCATTTGTTTCAGAGAATTGGCTGTGCAAAGAGTGTTACAATTTCTCACTACGCAATGGTGTTGGAAAGGTTGAGTAATAAATGCAAGAATGTCAAGCTGCATCCCGAAGAAGTTAGAACATGCGTCAGAGCGGTGCAAGGGCTCTTTGAAAAGCTTGAAGAAAACACAAATGACACCGAAAAGCTTTCTCGCCTGTACCTTCCAGGGATTTCTCCAAGAGGAAGCTCATCAGATGAAGGCCTGAGTTTAACGCCAGTGACCCTGCATATATCTTCAAATTTGATATTTAATGATGAACCTCCTGCCATCCTCAATCGTCTGCAAAAGTTCAACCACCATTTCCTAGACTTAAAAGCCATGCAAGTGGTGTGTAGGTCCACTCTGATCAATTTCAGAGAGCTAGTTGTGAAGCTGCCGAGTGCACTACGACCAATAATGCTCTCTTCAGTGGTCAATGAAAGACTCTCTGATGTACACTGTATCGTAAACTATGAAGCAGTGGAGTCTTTACAGCAACGGGTGTCGTCGCCACAATTCTTTTCTGGAATAGTTAGACTGATTCGAGACGAGAACTGCCAAAACGGGGATTTTGACGAAAAGGTGTTTACAAGTATCAAGTCTGAACTCCAGAGCATGGAGATCTGCGCTGTAGGTAACCTGAAAACCACTCTTTTTTGTGACGGAGATCCCATTCCGGAAAGTGAAGCGGAAGTTCCCTCCTTCTTAGATAAGAGGAAAACGCCTGGTGAAGCGATGTACAAGGTGTATATTAATGTTTCCACAGCGCTGGGAGAGAACGCCAATGCAGTAACTTCCCTACTTTCCTGTGTGATTGTAGAGTTGTATGGACAGCTTCTTGGAAAAAGATCAGGGTTAGTCTTTCAGATGTTGAACTGTCCCCTACATGAGATATGGCCACTTTTAGATTCCTTAAAAGTTCGCCAAGACGATTCCTACAGTGCGACGGAAATACACATTTTCCCCAAGTTGGGCACCTTTATTCCTTTAGAGGACCACCATCTGCTGAATGACGCATTCGAAGAATTTGAACCTGGTGAATACGTGGGATATGAGCTCGAGGATCCCACATTGGAACTCGAGGAGGGAGTTGCGACCTACATTTACGCTAGAATTGTGGAAGAGGTGACAGATCAAAGACAACCTCTTGTGGCGAAGAAGTACGTTGTTAACATTGGAGATAACCAAGTGATAGAAGTCGATGCCGCCGATTTGTACAAGTTCCACAGATTAGACGCTACGACGTCAGCGGCAGTTGTCGTCTCCGATCATCAGCGTCAGAACTCCGCAACTCGCCCAGTCGGACCTCCCAAAAGCAGGGATAAACAAGCCGCATTTGACGAGGTTTCAGATCTTTTGGAAGACGCATGGAAAATGCCAGAAGAGAAGAAGCGGAAAGTCATCAAACGGCTCTTTCTTCGATGGCATCCTGATAAAAACGTCGGCGATGAGGAATTCTGCACCGAGATTTTCAAACATGTTCAAAATGAGATTTTACGATTGGAAAGGGGTGAACCAAGAGGTAGTCAGCCGACGACTAATGTGGATGCAACTGGAAGCCACCACAGTTCTTATAATGATCATTTCAACACATGGGGGAACCGTGCAAGGCAGCATCACTCACAGAGAGAAGGATACAGAAGAAGACAGCATTTTCATCGTGACTTCACAGGGAGACAAAATCCTCAACCAGGGGAAGCCAAGCGTTGGTTCAAACAGGCAAAAGCTGATGTTGCAGCAGTGGAGAATGACATCATTTGCAGCAAACCTTCCTATGAATGGGCTTGTTTCAAGTGCCACCAGGTATGGCCTGAATATATTTCAATTGTAGAGCCTATTTCGTTGCAGTAAGAAGATGAGTTGCACTTAACAGGTTACGTTATTGTCCGTGATATATATTTTAACTTCAAAGAAGTTCAACTTGGCATAATCTCCGGAGTATGTTACTATTTCCATTGAATTTGATTTTACAA
>OFEQ01000063.1_pt1 | contig 11907 bp, 4 predicted proteins | sample 1521141 | NCBI WGS metagenome assembly OFEQ01 (sample SAMN04272335, study PRJEB24112) | coral metagenome | biome: Coral reef; feature: Shallow seawater; material: Coral tissue | host: Coral | place: China: South China Sea | collected 2014 | reverse complement strand
CCAATTCCTATTTTGCTTAATATTTCGCTTACCGCGAACAATCACTTCTGATATTAGGGAGCTTAAGCACGCGCTGGTGAAGCGTTTCTTCTCCCTGTGTAGGATTTTCCCCCGGGAAAGGCACCTCTGGAGGTGCAAAACTATCTGCAGGTAAGTCATCGGGGTGCAAAAATGGCTCGCTTTCCACAATGTCCTCTGGGGGAGTGATTGGCCTATCATTAGGGTCTACGAAGTGTTTCATCCGGTTCGCATGCACAATCGTGCTAACTGGCTTATTTCCGCAGGTGCGTAGACGATAGTGTACCAGGCTAAGTTTCTCAACAACCCTGTACGGGCCGTGATAATTATGGAGGAGCTTTTTGGATAACCCTTTGTAAGTTTTAGGGGTAAAGACCCAAACCTTCTGTCCCTCGATAAAAGTGGGATCGCGAGCCTGTCTATCGTAGAACGCTTTCATTTTTTGTTGCGCTCGCATGATGTTTTCCTTCGCGATTCGTTGTGCTAGCTCGATTTGCGTTACAATCCTACGGCGATGTTCAGCAATTGAACTAGCGGGGTCGGTAGGCGGCAACAGACTCGTGTCCATTGCGAGCGTCGGTTCTCTCCCATACAGCAAATAAAAGGGGCTCTCGCCAGTTGATTCCGATGGAGAAGTCCGGAAAGCTGTAAGAGCAGCTGGAATGAAAACGTCCCAATCTTTTTGATGTTTACTAACAAACATGGAAAGGGTTTGGCATAGAGTGGAGTTCATACGCTCCACAAGTCCGTCCGTTTGTGGGTGATATGACGAAGTGTTCAGCTTTTTGATGCTATACAGTTTACATACCTCCAACACTAGGGTGGAGAGAAAATTCTTCCCGCGATCTGAAAGCAGCGTCCTAGGCGCCCCGTGTCTGGGAATTATTTCACTAGTGAGAAGGCGCGCAATGGTCACTGCATCTGCGTTTTTTACAGCAAAGATTTCAGGCCACTTAGTTAAGTATTCTGTGAATACGACAATGTAGCGATTACCAGACCAAGTAATTGGTAATGGCCCCAGTACATCGACCGCTAGGCGCGAGAAAGCAGCATCTACTGGAATTGGTAAAAGTGGTGCATGATACTTATTTCGGGGGTTCTTACGGGTTGCACAGTCTTGACATGACCGAACCCAATGCTCTACATCCTTGTACATCCCCTTCCAATAAAATCGGTCTCTTAACTTCTCGTAGGTTTTGAAAGTACCTAAGTGTCCACCGGACAAATCGTCATGCGCATGCACTAAAACTTCGTAACGTAACGGAGGGGGAAGTACCAATTGAGCATGGCACCCTTTACGAGCGCGTTTCTGAGTTACATCGAGGTGGTACAAAAGACTATTTTCATCGAGAAAGTAAATGTCCTGGGATAGTAATACCCGTTTCGCTCTTACGTTATCGTGCGGTAACTGATCATTTTCCAAATAGTCTATTATGTCAGCGAGATCGCTGTCCCGACGTTGAAAATCGTAAATCTCTTTTGTCTTGACACCCACATGCTCGAGGGCGTTGAGGCTACACGTGCCATAAAGGCGTCGTGACAATGCATCGGCATTGCCATTGCTTGTTCCCGGTCTATGGACAATATCAAAATCAAACTGCTGAATCAAAAGTGTCCATCGGGCGATACGATTGCTCGGATCCTGAATTGACATAAGCCATTTAAGTGCATTGTGATCTGTGTGAATTACAAATTTCTTTGCACGCAAGTACGGTTGAAACCGTTTTATTCCATCGATTACAGCCAAAGCCTCGCGCTCCGTCGCACTATAATTTCTCTCTGCTCTATTAAGGTCTCTCCCGGCAAATGCAATTGCTACTTCTTTTCCTTCTATAATTTGTCCCAAGGCTATTCCTATGCCAGTTTGGCTTGCGTCGACATACAAGTGAAAAGGGAGATTGAAATCAGGATAAGCGAGGATCGGGGCCGAAACAAGTGCACTTTTAAGGGTGTCAAAAGCAGTTTGGCAATCTGCATCCCATTTAAACTTTACGTGCTTGCTTGTCAGCTTGTTCAGTGGTGAGGCAATTTGAGCAAAGCCCTTGATAAAACGTCGGTAATAGTTACATAATCCCAAAAATGCTTTAACGCCGGTGGTGTTTGTAGGAATCGGGAACTCTTTTACCGCGCGGATTTTGTCTGGGTTAGGTTTCAAGCCCTCTGCTGATACCACATGACCCAAGTACTCTACTTGAGGTTTGACAAAGTGACACTTGCTAGGTTTCAAGCGCACATTTGCCTCACGGAGGCGTTTGAATACCTCCTCCAAATGTTTTAAATGGTCCTCGAAATTGCGGGAAAAAATGATCAAGTCATCGATATATACTAAGCAAATGTCCCATTCTAGGCCTCGAAGAACGTGCGTCATAAGCCTTTGGAAGGTAGCTGGGCTATTACAGAGCCCGAAAGGCAGAACATTGAATTCGTACAAGCCGTTGTGTGTAATGAAAGCTGTCTTTTCCTTTGAGTCAGCAGCCATTTCTATCTGCCAGTACCCTGATCGTAAATCTAAGGTTGAAAACCAGCGGGCACCCCCCAATGCGTCTAAGGCTTCCGAAATTCGTGGGAGAGGATGGCTATCTTTCTTTGTAACGGCATTTAAGCGTCTGTAATCGACACAAAAGCGCATCGTACCGTCCGATTTCTTTACAAGAACTACTGGGGCTGCCCAAGCAGATACCGAGGGCGCAATGACGTCATTCGCTAGCATCTCATTTACTTGCTTCTCTATTTCTTCCTTATTGGCTGGTGTTGTGCGATAGGACCTAAGGCGAATAGGCGGATTAACCCCTGTGTCAATTGTATGTTTTACCACGGAGCTACGTCCTAATTGGTCTGGGCTATAGGCAAAGATGTCGTCATATTCCGTCAACAGGGCACGTAGGCGCCCTTGTTGGTCATCTGTCAAACCCTCAGTATTAATATCAAGAGGTGATGATGGGTCGGTATCAACAGCCGTGGGAACCTCCCTTTCCTTTTCAGCCTCCTGCTCCGCCTGGAGTAATTGAAAGGTTGCGATGTCCGATGGAACTAAGGAGAATTGGCCTAATCGTGTTCTACGGTAAATTCGGACAGGCTGTGTCGTGGGGTTGAGAAGTCGAATTGGAACCGAATTGGTAGCGGAAACTCTGACTAATTCACAAGCTCCTGCAATTTGGTAGCGCTCAGTCAATTCTACGCGTGGTACTACAATACCTACGTCGTGTTCTGAGTGTGGTAGCGCGAGATCTCCTGGAACTAGAACTTCAGAATTTGGTGGCACAATGAAGCTACTCTGTGCATGAATACCACAAACAGTTTCCTCCGTGGCCTCAGCTGCCTCAACAGAGCTATTTGGAGCTAAAGGGTCGTTGTGAAGGAAAAGCTTATGGTCCTCCAAATCGATTTTCGCCTTATAAAACTCTAGGAAATCGCGCCCTAGAATTACATCATAGGTCAGTGACTCTATAACCAATGCTTGAAATGGATATTTCTCGCCAGCGATTTCAAAAGGGATGTGTGTAGATCCAATGACAGGCATAGCGGCACCACTTACTGCACGGAGACAATCGATGGGGGCCTGGGTGAGATCTAAACGGAAGTCTTCTGGAATTTGTTGAAAAATACTAGCTTTAATAGCGGTTACAGAAGCCCCCGTGTCAATTAGAAATGTTAAGTTGCTACCACAAATATTCCCCTGCACCGAAGTACTGTTTGGGAGTGCCTGGAGTGGAATTTTGTTCTTTGTCAAGGTAGCTATGATATGAGCGCGTTCTGTAAACAAGCCTTGTATCTCTGATTGACATAGCGTTTCGCTAGCTCCGCTGTCAGCAGGAACTGCTTTGTGAAGAAAACTTTGCGTTGAATATATACTTCCTTGTCTAAAATTTCCTTCTGTGGGAGAATCGTACAAGTCCAAATCGTAAAACCTACTGCAAGTTACTTGGAGCAGAAAAGTGAGGGTTGTGAAAAGCAATGATAAAAACGGGACCACGCAACTAGCAAATGTGATATACCACGGCGACCGATGTTGAGCCGGAACCCCCTTCGATGTATTTTGAACGAAAACTCCTACAGCAGTGTGTGAAGTGACTTGCGATACAGCAACGTCGGATTTGTCAAATACGCTGAAAGCCTTATTGGGGACATCAACAGTAACTATTGGCGCTATAATCTCGAAACTCGTTTCTAAGGTGAAGGAGCGTGTTAATTCGGACACAACCGGAGAAACTTCATTAATATTTTGCAGGGGAGGTTTTGGTCCCGGGAAAACTATATCATCGACACGCGTAGTTGTATCTGAACCGCAATAATGCGGTGAAAAATCTCCCTTAGTAAATGATCGCGTAACAACTGTTTGGGGCTCTATTTGGGAATATTTTCTCTTTTGGGAAATACTCGGGACTTGCCGTTTAACTTTCGCATTCCGTTCAACCTCTTTGAGATTTATTACAAATTGGTTCTCTTTCTGCAAAAACCCAGTAATTTCTTCATCAATTGTAACTTCCTCTTTAAAGACTTCAGTGTCAAGATCTCGCCAATCAAATTCGTGCGCACAGCTGCTCATTGTATTTATTTCTGCTACCGCTTCGGTAGGATTATTTGATAAACAGGAAACAGGTTCCGCACAAAAACTAACTGACTGAGCGCATAAATTTGGAAGCGCACTAGATTGCGGTAATGATGAATTTTCCTCTGTTTCGGGTTTTGTTTGGAGCTTCCGCTGAGCCAACTGTTTGGAACGGACAGCATAAAATTTTGGTTTTGATGGATTATCATCTATGAAAGAACGCACCATTGGCCTACCCGGGAACGTAGGCGAAGGTGATTCGACTGCATCAGAAGGAGGTAACGATGACATTTGATTGAGGGTATCACCACCCCGTGTACACGTAGAATAATTACTAACTAGCGCGGTAGCAGCTAAAGCATCTTTTGGGACAGAAGCGTCAACCGTTTTTAAATCAAGTAATGGAAGCACACTTTCATACTCCGCTCGTGAAGTAATTTTAGAATTTGTGGCCGCAGCCGAGTCTCTATCACTGGCTTTAGGTGCGGAGTCAAACAACTGCAATGTGTAATTTCGTGCGGTTTCAACAATGGGTTTTTCAAAACTAGCGATCTCTCCTCGTTCCCGTGCGGGAGAGATCGGATCTAGTTTAAAGCCTGGCGCGATGTGGAACGCTGAAATTCCTGATCCCTCCTAAAGGTATGATTTGGTCCTGACTGCCTATTAGGAAATGGAATTCTGGGGTCGCGACCACGATTTTGTCGTTGTCTGCAAACTGCCATCACGTGTCCTGGTTTGTTGCAAAAATCGCAAATGGGCCTACCATCGAAGGATCGCCTGCCGCGTTGGATGTGACCCGTGGAGCGCGAGTCGCGAGACCTACGGAGTTCCTGACGGAGACACTGTGTAATCAGGCGTTCGAGCTCTGATTTGTCTGGCAATTTGGAGTCGCTCGAGTCTCTGGTCTGAGTTGGATTGGCTGGGTAATTACCGTAAGCTGCGAGCGGTGGTGTTACCTTATCAGCAGTGGTTTTTTGTAATTGCGCCAGCGCACGCAAAATTTCGTCAGTTCGATCAGCAGGTGCCTGTTCAGGCAGCGATTCTTTTAGCCTAGCATGCATCTCAGCGTCTTCGAAGGTGCCGGGCCTTTGGAGGAGAACATAATTTTTGATGTGGGGTTGCAAACCCTGAATAAAATAATTCACACACTCCGAGCGCGGTAAATTTATTCGTTGGCAGAGGCGACGAATTTTAGCTGCGAACGCACTAACAGTTTCGGTCTGTAATTGCTTGGTGTCATTTAATTGTTGCCGAAGTAGCCAAACATCTGAGTCGGAGTGAAACTGTTTTTTAAGCGCCTCCGAGAGAATATCAAAACCTCTACCTTTTAGTTCGGGTGTAGTGTTGAACCATATACTAGCGCTACCAGTGAGGAACAGTGGTAGGGCCTCGGCCATCCTTTCTGGGTTTAAGTGGTAAAAAACCGCAGTTCGGTTGAAGTTTGTTAAAAATTCATTAACATCTTCATGGGCGTCACCCGAAAATTTCGGCATAGGGATGCTATTGTTGCTAGGAAACGTGGGCGTGACAGGCGATTTTTGAAAGGACTTAGAAAGCGTGGAAATATGTTCAGCCCAATGTTCGGTCAGTTCCCTATTTTGCTGAGTTAAAATTTTTGCAAGATCTTCTACATTCATCGTGGCTTCGGTAGAAAGGTCTAACTGAGAATTAACTTGCGAGAGGTCAAAAATAACAGAACTCTGGTCCGAGCTATCGGATAGGTGAGAAGCTGGCGATAACGGAGGTGTTACGGAAAATTCCAATTCGCTGCTCTTGGTTTGGGCTGCAAAATTTGAATCGAACGCGAGAGTTTGGTCTGGCTCTAGTGATGGGAGCTCCGACTGATCGGTGTCCGTCAAGGGGCCTAAATTATCGCTGGGCGGGGCGGGCAAAAAATTTTGGGCGGGAAACAAACTTTCTGGGCAGTGGCCGTCGCAAAATTCCTCGTCCTGGCTTGGTTTTCCAGCGTTGCGCGCGAAAATTGATTTTGCTTTGCGTCTAGTCAACAGGGTGGAAAAATTTTGTCGTATACGATTCACAGAAATGCAAGAGCACTATAACTATTTCGGCAAGGAAAGCAATGTGTTCCTTCACAGCAATGGAATTTGGAGTAACCGAGACTCGAGGAGTGAAATGTACTTCTCAAAACAGTAAAAATCTCGAAAGACCATACAGAAAGAATTTAAACGTGTCTCTTAACAACAGTGAAATTTCAGCGAGTGTAAATTACACGAACCCGTCGAACGTCCGTGGTCCATATATCCTCTGATCTAACGCGTTCACAAGACCGACTAATTAAACCGAGAAAATCAACCGGCAATGCAATCAAAGTACATGGGTCGGATAACTACAACGCGAAGTTCTCAAAGAACTGTTTCTAGCTCGCGACCTGCGCGTTTCCGTACTAACGGATCCGCCTAAAAGGTCCCGCTACTTAGGGTTTGGCTTGGTTTTCCTTAATCTCGTATTTAACATTATTAGGAGCGGAGAAAACTCACAGTTCGTTAATGGTAATCCTGCTTGATGCGAGAGGTACTTGGTTGATCGTGTTGCCCGGGCTGTACTCCACCAGATATCTGTCACGAGGCAGATTTTGGTACTGTTCGGGGGTTTCAGTAAAGGGACTTCACTTCTGTTTTCTCGTCTCAGCTCAGTTTAATAGATGTTGCTCGGCTGGCTTCAAGTTACTAATCTCACTTTACAGCTCGAACGACGCTATCATAAAGCATCTTCCTGTCCTGCAACGCTCTGTGATTGGTTAAGATGAACTACACGTCGTTTTGCGATTGGTTAAACTACGCTGCTTTGGAAATGCAATGGAGCTTATCGGTGGCGGCGTTCTTTTAATCCGCCCTAACCATGTTGCTCGTTTGGCTAGGAAAACCTATGTAACCTTCAAACTGGACGGTTCATTTGAAAGGTTACCAAAAATGAACTTAAATATATGTTCCTTTCCATACCAATCATGAACATTGCAGAACCTGGACGAGTTATATTTTATAAACGTGATCTGTTTTCATGATATCGTTTCAATAAAACAAAGGCGGTAGGATTAACTCAGTAAATATATTACGGTAATAAGTAAATTAATTAAAGTGTTCCATTGTTCGTAAAGCTGAATGGAACCAAATGCTCCACAGTTCGTGCTGGTCAAAAGACCAGAAGAGTTCAGCTATCGCTTACACTTGAAGTAACAGTTTACACTTACTGGTGTTAACAACCTAAAAGAGTGACCAGACCATTACTCAAGCACCGAGTAAAAATGAGAACGTGAACTAATTAGTTTACCAGGATTGCACAGAACAATAGTTCTTTACAATTTCGACTAAAAACCCTTAAGTCGATCTGGAATGAATAACTTCGCAATATAAACAAACGGATCAAGGGATTAGCATGTGGAAAAGTTCCCACGATGAACTTTTCCAACTTGCACGACATATGGTAATTTACTAAGAGCACGTGTACTTTACTGAACTGTACTTTCCTGGCACGTGTTCGTTGCTTGGTAACAATCTGGCCTTAATGTGAAACAACACAGATCACGTTTCAAACGGCAAAATCACGCCAAATAATTTGCAAGGAGTAATTCCTTTTCAATCACACTAAAATCGTTCAATCAACTAAAATTTGGGAATATCAAATCAACTAGAATTTGTAATAATAAAACGAATGTAGAATATAGAAAATTGTTTGCCAACATATTATCCCCCCCTTTCAGCAGAGGCGCCTCCGGCGACTCAAGAGGAGGAAAAATATGAAGTGTGCGAAAAAGGCTAAAAGTTTCTTCTTTTTTTGATTTTTGGACTTTTAAATTTTTTTATTTTGATAACACACTAAACACGCAAAACACATCAAAAGCAGATGTGCTGGAAAATGGAAAACTATATTAGCAAGAAAACGATCATCAGGTAGAGAAAGACCCACGCGACGTAAAAGAAATATATCGAAAACAAATAAAGCAATGATTTGGGAACTCCGAAGAGTCCTATTCCAACGGTGGGTCGTTCTCTAACCAGCAATGAGAGAAAATCTACCATAAGTACATAGAAAACATTACGCAAGGCGAATGCCAAATGGTAGAGGCATGGAAACGGCGTTTTTTAGACAGGGACTCGGAGGGGGAACGCGCACGATCTAAGAAACTAGACAACGTAGGGGAACGGAACAATACCGAATGGGGAACAAACGCTTCCTTCGAAAATTTGTTGTAATAATCTAGGAGGCGTGACGCAAGAACATCGTATTCGGCCTCTACCATTTCAAAAACTAATTCTAGATATCCATACGCTTTGTCCCTTGTATAATCCGGGTGTAGCGACCTGTAGAACGTTGGAAAGATGTAGTCCTGGTTCAGGAGAAAGTAGCGGCATAATGCAAAGATTTCGTGCTGTCGGTGGTTGAGGGTCCAGGTGAAGAAGAGTGTATCATCCAAAAGGAGCTGGAGTGTGTCTTGTTGGTCACGGGACATTACAGTTTCCGGAAAGCAGAGTTCTGGCGTTTCGTGTGGTTGCTGACAGTGGTGGCAATCTTCCTTGTACCGTGTCCACGTCTTCAGGAAGACGCTATGCGTCTGTAGCTCTTTGAGAGTCTTGCTCGTGTAGATTGTCACGCTCATCCCTGGTTGATGAACTGTCAGGGCCAGGCGTTCGATTTCTGGTGGTAAGGCGGCCACATCTACAACGTGCTCTGACTGTGGGGCCGTCCAATCCGTTTCCATTGCTGCGGCGATAAAGAACCGTTAGTGAAATAACGCCAAGGCAGCTTATTATACTGAACGCTAAGGCAAAACCAGAAAGATAGCCCGGAAGACCCATTGAAGAACTATCATGGATATTATTGACACTGCGAATATCTTCAGCGAGAGCGGTGGAGAACTGACCATCAAGGGCCGTAAAGGTGGTATCAAGGTCCGCCAGCACTGTTTTATTCAGCTGTTCAGGTTCCGGTATCACAAAACGTGAGTGATCAAAAGTAGGGTCACTGAGATTGTTGACTGCAGCTGCCCATGGTACAAATTGTACGGAAGATGCCGTAACGAGAGGAACAGAAACACTCAGGCGGTCCGGACAGCGACCAACTCCTGTTGCCATGCCAATTAGCGAGACGTTGCAGGGAATCTTGTATACCGACAGCGGGGAGGTCATTAATGTTCCGGAAGACAGAGGTAGAGCCGTGGTTGTTGTTGCAAGGTACGTACGTCCTCCAAGGTGTAGGAGCGGATGCAGATTAGTACAGTCCTTAGCGATCACATGGTGCCGCGGGAAGGTGAGTTTCACATCAAAGTTGAAAGGGAAACCAAGCCAAGAAATATTGCTAGCTACTGTTAATACATTAGTTGGGCAGATAAAAGCTGCGGTGTCATGGTAACATTTGTTCAGCGCTTCCGTTGTTACAATTTGTTGTGAATTTGGACAAGTTATGAGCACGAGATTTGACGTCGTAACCGGGCCCGAATAACAAACATCCGATGATTGGATTTTAACTGGGGTCAGGTATTCGAGTGTACAAAAACCGTTTAAATCGGGAACAACTGGAATTGTCAAAAGAATGCTTGCTTCTATTTGATGTCCTACATGCTCAATGTCAACCATTGGGTTGACAAAGAGTGGAAAACCTTCTTTAAGTGCTTGAGAAGTAAATTTCATAGACGGTTCGGTTTCCAAACGTGATGTAATTTGAGGATGGAGGAACGGTGGTAAGTGGGGAAAACCAAAAAGAGTTTTTGTTTCTACTGTGGAAAATTGATGTAAAACGTCTTGCATTTCTGTTAGCCGTAAAAGTGACGCAAATGCTCGGTTCACGGAATTAGCGTGCTTAGAGAGAAACTCTAATAAGAGAGACTCGTGACATTGGTTTTCTGCCGCAAATTTGTTCAATTTATCCTGCCAAGAGGAGAACGTCTTGTCGATAACTCTCATATCCTGCGACAGTCTGTTTAGTTTGGTTGTAAGCGCATCCGTTGCCCGCAAGATATAGACTGTTTTGCCATTCAAAACGTGAACCATAGCTTGCGAGAGACGGACTGTCGAGACTAACTTACGGAGAGTGTCCTTAAGATTACTAACGTGATCTGATTCGCACGAGTGACCTAAAGCAGTGTAAATTTTTCGGAACAGGCCAAAAACCCCGGCGTGACACCAGTAACTACTACGTCTGGTTCGAGAATGTTGTGATAGGAACATGCGTTCGTGCGGAGAGAAATCACGACAATTTTGAAGTGCCCAGGTTTTACAAGCAGCCAGCGAGGGCTGATAGTAACGTGGACAAACCATCCTACTAGATAAACCTGTGGCATATGTGTAGTACCGGCGTAAGTAAGAATCACATTCCAATAGGTTGGAAAAACTAGAAAGCGATAACAAACGATTCATAATCTTTTGGGTATTGTGCATAGTATCCAAGAGACGGCCGAAAAAGGCGGAATGTGATACCGAACAATTATTAGTCATCTCTAGTGGTGGCCCCGGAGGCATCGCTTTCAATTTGGTGACTAGGTGCATCAATTTGGTTTCGGAGTAAAAAATAAGCGGATGAACATTATGGCTCATCATTAAAGATGAGGGATAAAACGTTATGGATTTGCCCGCCGAGTCTAGCTCAGCAGAACATAGTAGCGATAGGTTACTCGAAAAACATAAAAGAACGAGAGATGCAATCATCGACGATGAAACCTGGCGTATGACTTGGCAAGGCTGCGAGGTCGTCGGAGGTGGCATGGTGGCCTACAGAAAAGAGAAACGCTCCTGTTAACCCTAGTTCGGAAAATTTGACCAAAATAACGCAATAAGGCTTTTTGGTAGCTATGATATAACAAGTGATTACCTTTTGAGTTTAAATGAACCCCATCAAGGAGGAAAACTGACTGTTTAGACTTAAAAATAGAGCGATGAAACCAAAACGTTGCGAAAGGTACGCTCCTACAGAGATGCGACAGTGAGCGGTTTAATTTGAACACCCTGGCATTATAGGATGGAAATAATCGAGGCGGGTGCCTTCTCGGTAGAATTTGGCTCACGATAATATGGTCTACGGAGAACCTAAAGTGAAACAACTGAACTAGTTGGAAAATGTTAACAGTGAGGTCTGCGACATTAGTCTTAGCATTGCACAAATCATTGGAACCGATCTCGAGGATCAGTACATTGGGATTAAATGCAGTGACAGCCGACAGATCAAATTGCCGTAGTTTCGTAACTGTTCTTCCCCCGATGCCGTGGAATTGAACCGTCGGTTCCATTGTTAAATGAAAGTTAACAGAGACACAAGGTAACGGAGTTTCGGCCAAAAATTTAGCGATTCGCCATACGAAGGAATGTCCCAAGACCATAATGCGGGGAGAA
>OFEQ01000062.1_pt1 | contig 11936 bp, 1 predicted proteins | sample 1521141 | NCBI WGS metagenome assembly OFEQ01 (sample SAMN04272335, study PRJEB24112) | coral metagenome | biome: Coral reef; feature: Shallow seawater; material: Coral tissue | host: Coral | place: China: South China Sea | collected 2014 | reverse complement strand
GGTAAATCTGAGGGCGGATGTAAACAAATAATGGAAGAAAAATGAAATTGCTCCGCGGAAAAGAACAAGTTGATAGCTATTGTAAAATAATCGAATAAAAATCTGTTTTATAAACAATAGTCCCCATTTGGCGCGAAAAAATGCACGGATATTTGTCCGTGGACATTATCTGTTCCGAGAAGCGAACATCTTTCTGAGAGCCTATCTCGAGGAAACTGTGTGCTTTGAGGAACGAATAACACCTAAGAACAAATAGTTTATCAGAGCATATTTTTCCGCTAAACGAAGGCCTTTACGTTTATGATCCTTCAAATGTTTTTTCGCAACACGCACAATTTTGAAAATTGGGGACTATATAAACAATAGCCTCTATTTGGCTCGAATATAGGCTAGGATATTTGCCTGCGGACATTATCTGTTCCTCGAAGCTCACAGTTTTCCCCAGTTTTAAGCTAGGGCATATACAGTCACGTGACGACTCTACACCAATCGCGCGCGAGTAAAAGTATTTGACGGATTATAATTATAGTTATGATATAGTTATATTTAGGAACATTTATACGTATTTTTCTAGAGTCACATATTCTTTTGGCGCCATACCAGGTCTTCCCCTCTCCTTTTTGCAAATGGGACACTGATTCGGGGGACGCTCCGTCGAGGGGTTCCGATGAAGAGGGCACGTATCCACTAGGGATAAAATGGGACTGCAATAGGAGCTCCTAGAGCAAACACTGCGGTCAGCCTCGGAGCTACGGCTGGAGTCTGTAGAAGGTGGAGAGGGCCCCTTTGGGGCAGGTGATGCGTCGCGTCTTGTTTGCGGTGCTTCTGGATAACGTTTCACTGCTGGGGAACTTTTGGACCGTTGCCGGTCACGTGGGGAACCTCGTTGAATTTGTCGTCCCCTCCCCTCCCCTGTCCAAGGGGGCATTGGTGCTAACGATCCTTTTGAAAGTTTTATGTCCCTTGGAACTGGATCGTAGGATCTGCGACGAGGCTCTTGAGGCTCAGCTCTACCACTCATCGCATTTAATTCGTTTGTCTCCTCTGCTATGACTCTTTCCTGGATGGGCTGAAATTGGTGTACAAACGGTTTATTCAACGAGCTCTTCCTCGCGAATGGCTCGCTATTGAGTTCAGATTTTGAGATATCAGCTACGAACTTCTCTTCCGTAATGGACTTCCTTCCTCGCAGTTGCTGACAAGCTCGCCTCAGAAGATCGTTCTCCTTTTTCAAACTGACGATCTCTTCGCGCAGTTTTTCCATGCCTTCTATTAGCTGAAGATTTTCATCCTCCAGTCGCCTGTATTCCACTCCCATTTGCGCCATTTTTCCAGAAGAATCTTTAAGATTTTCGGTCTCTTTTAGTACGCTGTCTAAACGACTCGACAGAAGCTTGGTCTTTGTCTTCATGGCTTCATCTTTTTCCAACAACTGTTCAGCAAGCTGTTCTTTTAGAGATGCTTGGTTTTGTCTCTCCTTCTCAAGTTGTTTGATCTTGGTCGCCATTTCGTGTAATTCTTCAACCAGACCTTTCTTCTCTTGGCCCTTGTTTTCGAGCTCCTGATACAGATCTCGCACATCTGTCTCTAGATTCTTGTTCCTCTCTTCAAGTCTGTTGTTTTCTGATAACAAATTCTTCAGTTTGTCATCCAAGTCTTTTTGACTGCCTTTATCAAGAAGACATTTTTCCAGATCAGCCTTCTGCTGCTTGTTGATCGCTTCGATGCGTTCTTTATCATACTCCAGTGAACGGACTTGAGACGCAAAGTTTTCTTTGTCTTTCGCCAATCCACGGACATCATTCTCAAGTTTCCGTTGAAGGGTATCGAGGCTTTCGACTCTCGCCTTTAAGGAGACTGCTTCGTGTTCCTTCGCCTCAAGCTTTGACATTAGCTCTTGGTTTTTGACATCCATTTTCAGTTTAAACGAATGAGCGTCCTCTACAAGCTTGTCTTTTTCATTATCCAACTTTTTACAATTATCCTCTAAATTCTGGAATTTGTCCTTTAAATCATTGTGCGCTTTTTCCAAGACTCTCAGGTTGTACTTAGTTTCTTGGAGTTCAGAGTCTATCTCTCTATTTTTGCTCACGGCGGCTTCTTTGGAACTCGATAACTCACAGATGCGGTAGTTAGCGTTTTCCAACTCTTTAGAGATCTTTGCAAAATTATCTTGATTCATTTTCTGTACTTCTTTATTCAGCCCCTTAACGTTTTTCCTCAATTTTTCATTTTCTGCAAGCAAGCGGTCTTTCTCCTTTTTCAATTCCTTGAGCTTATCAGACTCTTTCACCACTTTTCGGTCTTTTTCTTTCGTATCCAGCAATGATCGCTTTAATTCCTCATTTGCCTGCCTTAGAGAATTCTTCTCTGCTCGTTCATCGTACGAAAGGGTTCGCAGCTTCTCAACTTCGTATCGAACTTCCGAAACCTCGTTCTCGACAGCGGTTCTCTCCATTAGCGCAAGCTCCAATTTCTCTTGGAGTTCGCTGATCAGTGATTGCAGGGACTCGTTCTTCATCGCAGATTCATGCAAGCACTGCTTCAAGGCGGTAAACTCAGCATGTGATTTGTTCTTTTCACGTAAGTAATCAAGAAGATTCCCGTCACCCTTAGACCTCTCCTTGTCCAGGCATTCCTCTAAGCCTCTGATATTTCTGCGCAGCTCTTCGAGACAATCTTTCAAGCGTTCAGCTTCTTCTAAATCCCTTGCCGTTAGATCACTCTGCGTCTCCAACTCTTTAGTGCTCTTTTCAGACCTATAGCTTCCATCACTCGCCGAGCGGCCTTTCTGATGTTTTCCCTTGAATTCAACGAGGCGCTTAAATCTTTCAACTTCGACCAGCGACTCGTTAAGGATTTGCTTCAAAAGAATCTGCGCACCTTCGGAGCGTTTCAATCTCCTCGCGAGCTTGTCTCTATCTTTGCAAACTTCGTCTAACTGCTTAAGAAGATCTTTGTTCTCCTCCATGGATTTTTCTATAAAACTCCTCGCCCGCTCGCTTGACCTCTCCGCGCTGTCTTTTTCAGACTCGATTCGACGGCTCTCTTGGATGTCGTTCTTAGCTCGGCTTAACAGGTCTGCTGTTTTGGACACAGCCTCAAGCATATCTGACTCTGCTTTTCGTAGAGTGCCCTTCAGTTCTACCACTGTAATAAACGAGGATCTGTTCTTCTCCATGGCTAGGATTGATGACAGCTCGCTGCGCATTTTGGTATACTCCTTCTCCATGTCTTCAATAGTGGACTGAAATCGCTTTCGTTCTTGCTCGTGTAGTCGTTCCTTTTGTTTCAAAGCTCGCAGCGCGTCGGACAGTTCGAGCTTCAAATCAAAGACTTGATCTCGTGTTTTTCTTAACTCGCCTCTTAACTCCTGTTCGTGGGACTCCAGCATGGCTATTTCTTTTCTGGCATTTTCAAGCGAGGCGGCCTGTTTTTCAGGTTGGCCTGTTTCTATTTTCGGAGGAGTCTGGCTCAGCTCAGAGACTTTAGAAGACATGATGGTTACTATTTCTCCGTCACTCTCCAATGCCTCATTAGCGGAAGTCTTTCGCACCTTCTCTTCGGTAATCATCACATTTTGGTATCTTTGTCGATCTTTCACTTCCTCTAACTCTTTCTTAAGTTTATTTTCTTTCTCCTTGGCGATGTTCAACGCTTCTTGAAGTCGGTTGTTCGCCCGCCTGAGGCTCTCCAATCGCTCCTCGTCTTCGCATCTTTCTTTTAACGTCTTGCGGAACTCTTCTCGAGCCGTAGCCAAGCTTGCCTCCTTTTCCTTGAATTCCTGTTCCTGTTCAAACTTCGCTCGCTTGTAATCGACTATTGTTTCCTCAAGCAATCCGATTATCTTATTTTTCTCAGCTAGTTCGTTTTGCAATTCGATAATTTGATCGTTCTCTGCCGTTTCTGCCTTGATCTCGCCGTCGATGGTGTCTTTTTGTTCGTGGCTGGTTCGTTTCTGTTCGGCAATTTCTTCTTCAAGTGCTGAAATCTTTAGATCCTTCTCGCTCAGTTCCTCTTGTAATTCTTCGAGCGTATCTTGCATTTTTCGTTCTCGCTCCTGTCTGGATCGTTTGTAACTGGCGATTATTTTTTCCAGAGCTGAAATCGCTTTGTTCTTCTCGTCCAATTCATTCTGTAATTGATCGAGCTTTTCCTGAAGGTCTTTCTGTGAGGTGTCAGCCATTGCCCCTTTTTCTTCTTGTTCTTTCTCAGATTTTAATCTTTTGTACTCCGTAATTTCTTGTTCAAGAGATGCAATCGTTTTAGTTTTCTCGTCCAATTCCTGCTGCACTTTATCGATTTCGTCATAAAGCTCCTTCTCTGCCGCTGCAGATTTCATCTCGGACTCCTCTTTCGCCGATGTCACCTCTTCCACTGCCAAACGTAATGTCGCGTTTTCGTTCTTTCTCTCGGCCAACTCACTCATTATCTCCTGATTTTCAAGGCTCAACTGGTCCAGTTTGTATTCAAGTTCCTTCATCCTTTCCTTACTTTTCGCTAGCTGCTCTTCAACCCGTTCTTCGACTTCCATGTCGAGTTCTTTTGATAACCGTTTCACCTCTTGGGCACTCTTCTCAAGTGCGTCCTCCAACTTTTTCCCTTCCTCCAAGGCTGCACTGTACTCTTTTTCTTTGGTTTTGATTTCTTCGCGAAGAACATTTTTATCTTTTAGAAGGACCTCTATCTTTCTCGATAGCTCTTGTTTACCATCCACCAGAGATCCAATCTCTTCTTTGTAATGTTTCATATTCTCGTCCAGTTTGTCCTCCAAACTCTCTTTTTCTTCTATCAGGTCATCCACTTTTTGTTGTAGCTTCTTCGCCTTAGACCTCAATTCTTCAATGATTTCGTTGAGTTCGTCTTTCTCATCGTTTAGTTCCTCCAGTTCCTCATTTAACTCTGAGTTAATCTGACGTTGTTTCGCTAATTGGTCCTCAAGAGAAACTCCTTCATCAGAGGCTGCGTCCAAGCTGAATTCCATGTCTGCGGCAGATGAAAGTGTTCCTTCCTCAGCACACAGGATTATTTCTTCACTTTCCTTCACGTTACCTGCATCTTTTCGATCTTGAGCGAAAGTTTGTGACGAAAGTCTCAGCGATTTGTTCTCTCGTTTCAATTTCGCCAATTCTTCTTCAATATTCACTCTTTCCTCTTTTTCACAAGCAAGCCTGTGTTTCAAATTCTCTGTATCTTGAGCCAATGTCTGCGAAGAAGACTTCAGAGCTTCGTGATCCTTTGCAATTTTGGACAGTTCCTCTTCAACATTCTTCCTTTGATCTCTTTCAAGTTCAAGCTCCTGCTCGAGTTCACTGTTCTCTTCAGCAGCGTCGTCCAATTTTTCCTTCAGAATTTCACTTTCACTTGTTAACTTCTCCAACTCGCATTCAATGCGCTCTGTTTCTGTCTTCATTTCAATCAACAAAGTTTGTTCTTTGCTCTGAGCTTCGGCAAACGCTGAGTTCAGGGCGGCCATTTCTTCCTCGATGGCTTCTAACTTCGCCTTCAGCCTTACGTTTTGTTCCTTTGTTTTTGCTGCTGTTGTTTCGGCTCTTCCAAATTTGTTCTCAGCGCTATCCAGGGCTTTCTTTAACTCTTCGTTTTCCATTTTTAACTCATCATATTTGCCTTTGCCTTCGCCTTCTTGCATAAGACCTTTTAAATCATTCAATTCCAGTTGAATCTTCTCCAGGCTTGAAGTCTTCTTTGCTAGTTCCCCTTTGAGAGATGTTAACTCAGATTTCAACTTCGTGCACTCGTTTTCAATGGACTGTTTGCTCTTGTTTAAATCATTCAACCGTTTCTCCTTGTTCTTATTTTGTTTCTCCAGGTCCTCTAAGTTTCTCTGTAGGGACTGCTTGTCATTGTCAATCGTCGAAATTCGCTTTTTAAGATCTTCTTTTTCTTCTTGATCTTTGGTTATGTCTGTTTTCAATTCTTGTACCTTCAGGTCCATCGCTTTCTTGCCGTCAATTTCTTCATTTAATTTCTTTTGCAGGTTTTTTCTTTCGTCGATCACTTCTTTGTGTGACTTCTCAGCCTGACTACACTGCTTTTCGAGTTCACTAACCTTACTTTTTAACTCGTCGATAACTCTTAGTAACTCTGAAAGAGAGACATTGGACTTCTTTAAGTCTTGATTGAGGGAATACATTTGCTTGTCCTTTTGATCCAGCTCTTTCTTCCACTTTAACACGTTTTCTTTGGCTAGGATTTCCACTGAAGACAGATTAGCAGTCTTGGCTTCAATATTTTCCTCTAGCTCAATTTTCTCTTCTTGTAGCTTCACATTTTCTTCTTCTACTTCCTTCAAGCGCTTTTCAAGATCTCGGCATTTATTCTCAGCCATCGTAAACGACTTCTTCTCCTCTTCAAGCCTACTAACACAAGCCGTCAGATCCTGTTGATTATTTCGGTGTTGTTTGTTTACGTTCTCCAATTCTTGCCTCAAATTTTCAACTTTATTTCTCTCACTTTCCAGCTCAATGAGGAGTTTTTCCGAGCCATTTTTCGCCATTTCCAATGCAACTGCTACCTCTGCTTTTGTTAAGCTCAGAGACTCTGCTTCCTTCTCTTTATGCTCCAACATCTTCGCCTTCTCGCTTGCTTCGGCTGTAACAGTAGCGATCTGCTTCTCTTTGCTCGCTAACGCAGCTCCTAACTTCTCCTTCTGCAACCTAAGCTTTTCAATAAGACTACGAACATCGCTGATTTCGCGCGATAGTCGCGTTTCATCCCGAGAACGCGCGGGCGTTGATTCTGATTGTGCGTGTTCCACGTGCTCTTTGTCTAGCGCCTCTTGTAACTGAAGCGTTAACTCTGTTCTCTCTTGAATGAGCTCCATGTTGCTGTCCTGGATTTCGCGATTTGTATTTTCAGCCTTCTCGAGTCTGTCCGTTGATGTCTTCAGCTCAAATCTCAACTCCTCCAAATCTTTCTCAGCGCGTGCCAACTTTGATGCTTCTTCTGCGAGTTTTGTTGCCAAAGACGCCTTTTCTTCCGAGAGAGCTTCGATATGTTCACAAACATATTCTACAATGTTTGTTTTTCCACGTGTCATCTCTTTAGATTGTTTCGATGGACTTCTTTCTAATGATCGATCAACAAACGCGACCAAATCTCTTATCTCTCTTTGTACTTCTTCTGATTTGCGTTCAAGAGATTCCTTATCGTCTTGTAACTTTTCTAGGCGACCTTGTAAGTTTGAATTTTCCTGTGATTTTTTGTCCAACTCTTCTTTAAGAAGCTTTTCGCTTTCCTTGAAGTTTGCAACTTGGGTCTTTAAATCGTCTTTTTCTTCTTCTGTTAGCTCCAAGTCGTCCTCGGTGGCATCAAGCTTGTCTTGGGAGGCTCTAAGCGAGCTTTTCAAGTTTTCAATTTCGTTGTTTAGCTCCTTAGTAACTCTTTCCAACTCTCGTTCTTTCTTTATGAGAATTTCATCTTCTTCACTCTTCTCTGTTCTGGCTCTTGCTAGAGTTTCCTCAAGTGCCCTGTAGTCGTTTAAAAGTTGTTCCTGTCTACTATCGAGAGCTTCACTCTCACTTTTCATCTCATCAACCAGCGCATGAATATCTTCGTTTTCTTTCACCATATTCTCGTATTTCTCCTCCAACTTGGTCAAGTCTTGCGATTTCTGTCGTAGTTGTTCTTCGAGCGACTTCACCTGCTCTGAAAGTTGGGCCAGCTCTTTGCCTTTCTTATTACTATCAGCTTCAACATTTTCAAGCTTTTTGTTTTGGGAATCCAGATTTTGCTGGAGAGTCTTGCAATCCTCAGTGAGCTTTTCTGATGATTTACTAAGCGCCTCTCTCTCTTTCTTTAAGTCCGATATATCCTTGGAAAGTGTTTCATTCTTTTGTTTGAAGGCTTTCAAAGACTTCTCCAATGCCTCAGCTCTTTGCCAAGACTCACTGGCTTCGCCTTCTAGTTTTTTCTTGCGCATGTTGGCCAGTTGCAGGGCCTCTGCCACATCTTTGTTTGCTTTCTCTTGTTTCTTCAAGTCTTCCCGAAGCTGTGTGTTTTCTTTGTTTTTCTCTTCTAGTGCCGCTGTCATGTCTTCTGTGGGTTTATCCTCATCTCCCTTTAGCTTTGAGACTTGTTCTAGTCGTTGTTTTAGTTTTTCTTCTTCCTCCTTAGCTCTTTCGAGATCTCTTAGCAGTTCTTCGTTTTCTGTTACAATGGATTCTTGTTCTTTCTCCATGATTTCTTTCTCAGCTGACATGGAATCAAACCAACTTTTCAGTTGTTCGATCTCTTCAGCGCGTCGTTCCAGCTGCACCTCAAGCGCCTTTTTCTCCACAGACAATTCAGTGTAGCGTACATCAAGCTGTTGTTGATCATCAGGTGACGCACTTTGAAGCAAAGAACTTGCCTCACTTGAGACTACCAACTCCGCGTCGTTCGTCGGTTCTTCTAGAGCTAAAGACACAACTGTTTCATAAGCAGGCGGGCTGCTGCCGTACTCCGAAGCCGGTGTAACTTGAATTTCGTCTCCGGATTCCGACGATTCCTGACGACCATCACGTAAGTCGAGAGGGCTTCCTTCCATAACACTCGCCTCGAGCCGTTCTTCTTGGGAAGGAAGCTTACTTGTTTTCAACATTTCTAGTTGTTTCTTTAGTCCGTCGTTCTCCAAATGCAGGCGATTGATAACCTCTTTTTCTTCCTCTCTGGTACTCGCGTCGCTGTCTTCTTCCACGCTCTGGTCAGCTTCAATTTGAGCGCCAGTAACTTTTTCTTTCCACTTGGCCTCAGATTTCTTCAGCATTTGAAGCTCGTTCGTGGTGTCAAGCAGCGCTTCTTTAAGGGCGTCTCGCTCCTCGGCCACTCTATAAAGCGACTTCTTCAAGCTTTGAACCTCTGCGGAGGCCTCCGTCATGGACTTGCTGTTTTCGTGCTGCTTACACAACGCATCCTCCAGTTGGCATTGCAGACTCTCCTTGCTTTGATAAACGTTTTCTAAGGCATCAGCTAAGTTGGTTTTCTGTTGTCTGATCTCATCCATTTGTTCGGACATCGCTTCCTTCTCTTCAGTGAGTTTCGTAATAAAACTCTTCACCTGCCGTCGCTTCTCATCAAGTTCTCGCACGTACTTTTGAAGGGACATTTTTTCCGTTTGAGATGTTTCAAATTTCGTCTTCAGTTTTTCCTGTTCCACTTTCACTCTCCTAAGTTCTTTCTTGAGAAGAACGACTTCTTTGTGGACTTTTTCAGTGAGTGAGAGTATGCTGTTGCCTTGTTCTTCCAAGGATATCGATTCTTGAAGTACAGCATCGTGTTCTTCAGAAGAAGTATCTTTATCTTTGTCTGTCAGGGCCTCGTAAAGCTCTGACAGTTTCGCGTGAATCAATGTCATCTGTTGTTCGGCATTCTCAGTACTTTTAACACCAGCTGTAACCGACTCATATTCGGTCTTTAAACGCTGATATTTCTCCTTCAAATCGTTCAATTCGTTTTCCGTCGCCTCAATTTTCTTTTCCAAGGTCGTCTTTTCTTCGGTTATTTCGTCCAACGACTCGGCAATTTCTTGTTTTTCTTCGTGTGCTTCGCGAAGGCATTCTTGAAGCGTGTCCGAAACTTCTTGGTTCTTTTTCAACTGATTCTTCGACAATGCACACTCGTTCCTTAATTGCTGTACTAGCTCTCGAAGCTCCTTTTCGTTTTTGCTTGTCTCGTCCAGTTGTCCTTGAATTTTCTCTTTCTCCTTTTCAAATTCAAGAACACGTTTTTGTAAGCTTTGTACATGTTCGTTAACTCGAAGCTCGTTCGTCCGTGACTTGCCTTCAGCAGTGGAACCATTTTCGTGCACGTAATCGCCACTGTCTTGAGGACAAACGCGATCGAAAGTCTCGCTCTGCAAAACGTTTCCATTTACATCTTTATCCTGGTCACTTGTGGTAAAATCTCGTTGTTTGCTGAGTAGGAGGTTTGTTGACGATTCTTCCAGCCTGTTAGCGCCATTGTATTCTTTAATTACTCTCTTTAGTTTATCGATTTGCACCTCCAGGGATTCGTTCCTCTCGAGTTGATGATACAACGAGTCCAGCAAACAGACCTTTTCCTCTTCTAAGTTAGAGTTGTCGGACTTAAGCCTTTTAATGACATTTTCCAACTCAGTTCCGCGCTTGGTAAGGCGAAGAATGTCTTGTTTAAGAAACTCGCATCTCTCGACCGAAGTTTTTCGACTTGGCAGCATGCTGTCGGTGCTGTTGTTCTCCGGTGACGTTTTGTCGCCTCGCTTCGTCCGCAGAATTACCACCTCTCGCTTTAGATTGATATAACTATCTTCGATGTCTCTTTTGTCCACCTGAAGTTGTCGTATTTGGGCTCTTTGTGAATCTATTAATTCTTTGCATGTCTTGATTTCGCTCAAAAGGCTCGAGTTATGAAATGTTTGCGTGGTGTCCCTGGGGAGACACGTTTTTTGTACATTGTTCACCGCTTGGCTATTGATTTCATTGAGCTTTTCAACTTCGGTGCTTAAAAAGTCCACAAAATCCTCCAGGGAATCCTTTCTTTCTATTTCATCCAAAATGGCCTCTAAGTGATCCGTATTCTTCTTTAAAAGTTCAACAAAGCTGTCACGTAGTTTCTTGTTGTCTGTCTCCGCAAGTTCTAACTTACTTTGAATGTCTTCTTTTTCCCGATGTATATGTTCCATTTCTTCCAGACTGGAATCCAGGGCGTCAGTTATTTGGTTTCTCAACTTATCCGCGCTGTCTTCAAGTACTCTTTTTTCCTCCGTCAATTTGACACTTTCTTCCTCCAGGGATTTATTTTCCTCCTCTAACTCGTCGACTTCCGCTTGTAGCTCGGTTACACGCTTTCTGAGTTCTTCAAGCTCATTCGATAGCGAAACGCCTTGATTGGCTACTTGGCCTAGGATGTTGATTTTACACTGAACCGCGGCATCACAAGTGTCTAAGTCGTTGTACTTCTTCTCGCTATTACTCTCACGGCTTTGAAGTCTAACAACTGTCGCTAGCAAGACTTTTCTTTCTTTCTGCAGAATGGCAAGGTGAGATAAAGCAGAACTCTCTCCATGTTTAGCATTGAAAGCGGATTCCACGTTTGTAAGTGAAGCCATCTCGTCGTCCAATAGCCCGCGCTCATATAATTTGTCCTTAATCATTTTTAATTGCTTCTTAAAACTTTGGTTTTCTAATTCCAGCTTCTCCAGTCTGGTTAAACCATCACTGCTTATTTTCCCCTCTTTTTCTGTCACGTTTCCATTTGCTCGCAACTGATTTTTCAAGAATTCCTTGTCATTTGTCCACTTTTCTTCGTCGGTTGCAATTCGCTTTTCGCTCGCTCCCTCAAGGTCTTTCAAGTTCTGGTTTTCATTTTGATTCTTTTCTAGGCAGGATGCAGCCCCATTCAAGCTGTTGTATCCATTATTTCTTTTTTCTTCTAGTGTCAACAATTCTTGTACTTGTCCTAAATATCTCTCCAGAACTTTCACTTCACAGTTCAGATCAGTGGTACTGTTTTGAAGCTTTTCAACCATCTCAGGAGGGAACAATTCATAGAGTCTGCTGCGTTCCTTGGAAGCCTCCGTTTCTTTGCAAACTGTTTCATGTAGAGAAACCAGCTGGGACTGCAAGCGATGGCCTAAGCTGGTCATTTTAGATGTTAATTCTTTAAATTTTACACCTCGCTCTGCAGCGTGAGACGTACCGTTCTCTGATCCATTCCTTTGGGTTGCTTTAAGCTGGTCTGTTTCTTTATCTTCATTTTCTGTGAACGCCCAATCAACGTCTTGATAATCTAGCGCAGCGTTTTCATGGAGCCTGCAAAACGAAATGTAATGAAGACAGTCAGTTCATAGTGCGACACTCCAGGATGCATTCATGACGTACCAATTGTCTCATAGAATTGGGGTTGGTTGGTGTATAAGAAAGAAAAAGAAAAGAATTGATAACAAATATTTGGTCTGC
>OFEQ01000061.1_pt1 | contig 11948 bp, 4 predicted proteins | sample 1521141 | NCBI WGS metagenome assembly OFEQ01 (sample SAMN04272335, study PRJEB24112) | coral metagenome | biome: Coral reef; feature: Shallow seawater; material: Coral tissue | host: Coral | place: China: South China Sea | collected 2014 | reverse complement strand
CCTTTTCACATAGGAATCCCCCCAGGTTTCGAAGATCGCCCTGTCCAAGGCTGTTTTATCGTAGATTGAACCGTGTCACCATTTCTGACCCGAGTACTTAATATCTTGTGGCATGGTATCACCCATCCCCGGGATCACCAATTTTTATGAAACTTTAAAATCCTGACAGAGAAGACAACATGAATTGAAACATTAACCTCACAATCACAATTATAAACGAAATAGTTTTGTAACTTACAGATTTCTACAATTGCAAAATGCTGAATGTGTAAAAATATAGAAGACTACTGTTATGGAGTTGCCTAGTTGATGGTCTCAATGTTTACTAAGGTTTTAAATTATTCAGAGCAACTTAAGGAATGTGAATCTAAGCCCCTGGGAATGGAGAGTGGAGATATAACTGATGACCAAATAACAGCCTCTTCAGAATATAATTCTAACTATGGCTGGGTTCATGCAAGGTTGAAAAAGGGTGGTTTCTGGGCAGCTAAGAGAAATGACGCCAATCAATGGATCCAGGTCGATCTGGGTAAAATAATGACAGTCAAAGGCGTGGCGACACAAGGAAGGCCCTCCTATCTTCAATATGTGACCAAATACAAGCTGCAGTACAGCAATGATGGACAGACATTCAGTGACTATAAGGAGGAAGGAAAATCAAGCGCCAAGGTACTTAATAACAGAAGTCACTGTTCAGTCGAATCTGCCACATGAAGTTGACACTCAGATTTTTTCATTCGGTTAAGACAAAAATTATTTTTTGTGTCCTCTACAATACCATACATCACCAAAGAAAACACAAAATTGCAAAAAACTTATTCCCCACGCGGCAGTGATGCAAACGACTGAATTGCCAGATGGGCTCACCGTACTGAGCACATCTTTCAAAAATTACAAAACTTATGAAAAAATTGTTTAGTCTGGAATCTAAAGCTGAAATCATAAATAGGAACATTTAGTCCCAAATCTAGGATCACGCAATTCCATCAACTGTGTGCTACCTGTCTTTGTCTATTCCTTTTTTACACTCTACCTCTCATAAACGTAGCACCACAATAAGCACGACCAGAAAAGATATGTTAGGTTTGCTTAGACTAAGCCACCCGCAGTTTAGTACTTTCGCTGTCGAATAATGTTTTGCATTAAAACATATGGCCACCGGATCAATTTTTCAGATATTAGGTTCGTTGATAAGGAATTTGTAGCGCGAGTTGTACAATAGTGTTTTCTTTTTTGCTGTTGTCCTTAGCAGCATAAGCGGTAGAAGAAGATATATCCGGACGTGAGGCTGGCCCAGTAAAAAATGCAATATCGCAGTAAACTTGGCTGAAACAAAGTTTTACGAAGTAGGCCTCGCGCCGCCATATTTGTTGTGAGTTTAGCAGACTTTAAATCTCCCGACCCCTCGGGTGATCGTGTGATGCCTCTCACTAAAGTGCGCGTTAGAGCCCACGCTTTTCTCGGAAATATTGCTGTTTTGAGCCACCTTAAATACCAAAAGGGGAGCAATCTGGGCATCATTCAAGCTTGTTTGAAACCTGAAAGATCAGTAAATGTTGTTTCGTCTTGGACACGAGTAAGTGAGACCACAATCCGTTATTTACAGTCCCTAAGGTAGACGACGGGTTTTCCCCCTACCCCTGGAGTTTAGTACGGCATTGAAAAATCTATATGAAAGCAAATTCTTAAATATATCGGTTGGGATAAGTCTGATATACACCGATTCTTCTGAAACACAATTTGCTAAACGTATATGTTTCGAACAAATACTCAGATCTTACCAGGAAACTTCAACCAAAACAGTGTAGTGAAACATGACCTACGCTCGCCAATCACCGCACGATACATCCGACTTGTTCCACTCGGCTGGCGTAATCACATTTCACTGAGAATGGAGCTTTATGGCTGCGAAGGTAGGTAGCTTTAGCAACGGAAAATTATTCTTTGATTTACTTCCTCTTGCTTTGATAAGTAAATTGTTCAGACCTGGACTAAGCACAGATGATAATACAAACAGAATAATAGGTCGACATTTTGGTGTTGATGATTTTATACAGTATCGCTAGGGAATTTATTGACTGTGTTTTACCAAAATCGGAGTATGTTTTACATTTTAGTTGAGATGAGTTTAGATTGAGTAGGAATATCAAATCGCTAATCAACAGCAGAATGATATCTTGCGTTGCAAGGCCCACGCTCTGCACTTTTTTTGTAGGAAGCACTGGAAAAGCTATGGAACTTTAACGTCTTTGAGCATAATTAGCAATCCAATTTTAACTTCTGTTTGCAGTATTTGAGAACACTAGTAGGTAAATAAGAGATAAAAGTGTCACTCCCTGTTGAATCACTATCATTTTAAATCAATAATCAGTAAATGCTTGAACGTGTGTGAAGCAGCTTCCCCTCCCCAGCTCAGAAGTAGCGTGAAGCAGCTTGCCTTCCCCAGCTCAGAAGTAGTATCATTCCAAAGTTGGAATGGTGTTAGGCTAGCCCCCTCAAGAGTGTCATGGCTGATTGATTTACTTCACTACAATAAAGTAAATATGGCTTTTTACGTGCGTATTGATTTTTGTAGAATCGAGCGCGTCATCTACCGCATGTGATCCAAATCCTTGCCAAAATGATGGAACTTGTGAAGATATTGGGAACGGAAAGTACGCGTGTGAATGCCCAGGCGTTTATGGTGGAGATAACTGCGAAAAGGGTAAGACATTAAAGGTACTTGTTTGGCTGTTGCCTGTATAGTTTATCATAGTCCATGAGCCAGTGAGGCTGGTCGGTACCATTTCAGGGGAATAACGCTCATAGTGATTTTTGGAAAGCTACGGTCCTGTAGAGTCAGGAAATGTGTGATAGCATTACATCAATGGTAGCTTTGGTGTTTTATGCCCTATCACATTGGCCAGTGACAGATACCTAATTAGCATAATTACAGACTTTGGGGTTTTTAAGGGTAAAGGTTTGTAAGGTTTATGGAAAAATAAGGTTATTAGGATATCATGCTGGTACTTCTTTAAACAATTGATTTAACTTGATGGTTTTGCTAGTGTGACCTCACAGAGAATAATGCAACCGGTCACATGACCTTAACAGTTCTAGGTAATGATTTTCCATGGCCGTTTTTGTAATTATTCCCTAAAATAAAGATAAACTTATTGTTCAGTAACATCAGTTACTCACTAATGACCTTAATAACTGTCATCGCTATCAAGCTCATCTTCGTCATCATCTGCACTTTCTTCACTGTCTGAGATGGATGGCTGGTTGTCGCAGTCTTGCAGTTTGCACATATCGGTGCACTTGAGTCCATTTGCCATACACGCACATTTCGGCAGAGTGCACTTTTTTGGACAGGTGCAGGCCAGTAAATCAAGGACGGCTTCAGGTGCTGGCTGACCCTCCATCCAATCTACTACTAACTGCTCAGCTCCTTCTTCCCTCTCAATCTTCCACCCTCTGCCAACAGGACTCGGCACTTGCGGATCTTGCTCCAGACATCTTTTCCATATTCCTGCTTGGTAGTTGGCTCGTTGTGCGTGTTTCTCCAAGCAGTCCCTACATGGTGGGAGTTGGTGGCTTTCGATCTCACCTTTCTTTGTACAGAACAGGTTATACCTGAGGTCATTGACCTTAACTGATGCTCCTTTCGCGGCATAAAGGAGGCAAGTGAATGCTTCTAGTTCGTTCATGAGTTCTGGGGAAAGATTCCATTCCTCACCCAACTTGAAGAACATGTGCTGGATATTCCTGCGAGTGGTCAATAATTTCAAGGCATTTGTCTTCCCTTTGCCAGCAAAGGCACTAACAGTATCACATCCAGTAAATGAATGCATGCCAATGAGCGCCCTGCAAACGTCAGTACCAAGAGTAGCAGTTACTTTCCTGATATCAACAATTCTTGTCCTGGTTCTTGTGCCACATTTCTGGAACAAGGAGGCTCCTATCTTGTCATGGAAAGCTAAAGCCATAATGAAGACATCTGTGTCCTCTGAGCAGAGGATAACACCTTGGTAACCCTCTTCAGCAGCATGTGCGGCATGGAGAAGTAGGCGCCCATCTGCTTCTTCCTGCTGGCATTGGAGGGCTTGTACCTCATTACTGCCATCAGATGTAATTCTGTAACATTTGTCGCTCATGGTTGCATAAAGAACTTTCTGCTGCAGCTTCTCTCTGAAACCAGCTTTCATCCATTCTCTGACTATGAAACTTATGAGACTGTTTTTGTTCTTGACTCTGGTAAGGAAACTCCTCCACTGCCTTACGATCTGCGTCCCTGTGATAGCTTGCAACTGGTGTCCACTCTCTTCACCTCTTAATAATCTCTCACTGTTCTTGATGGAGTTTTCACGATATGTGTCAAATACAACGTCTATTCTGTTGCTCTTGTCTCCTTCATTTAATGCCATGGAGAAAACTGTAGTGGCGATATCTCCAAAAGTAGCTTGATCACCTTTTACTCTTTGGACTAAACCCATTCCATCAACTACTGAAGCACAATTTTCAGGTAGTTGCTCTACGGCGCTCACATTTCTTTGCAGCGTTGTGGCTAAAGAGGCTTTGTTGGTCTTTCTGAGTAATCCTTCAGGTGTTGACAGAGCCCAGGGTAATGGACCAAGCGGATGGCAGAGGATGTCTTCCATCAAGAGACTGCGTGCTTGTGCCATCACTATGATGCGACCAAACAGAGACCTATCTGCTTTCAAGATGATTGCCCTTCCACTTGATTTCACTTCCTTCTTCTTACACATGCTACTGAATGTCTTCAGCCTGTTAGTTTTCATCGTGTCATAGAATTTCTTAGCTGGCGGGTCTTTCTCTAGCCTCTCATTCTTGAAAGTTGCATAGCTTTGCTCGCCGATCTCATACGCCCTCATCAGGTCAGAAGTAATGTCCTTGGGAGCCGCTTTTGCACTAGAGATGCAAACCAGTTCCTGCTTCTCGGAAAATGGGTTGATCCAGCCTTGGATGAGATCAACAACTGCTAAAACTGCTTTCTCGTCTTTTTGGATTCTTGGTCGTTGTAGCTCTGCATGGTGCAGATCTGTTTTGTTGCCATGAACCAATTTTCTTAACTGTCCCAGAAATGCACTGCGGTGCTCGGCCGTTAAGTAGTACCGTTTGACAGATGCAGCTTTCAGGCTGAATCTTGCTGTACCCCCAGGAGTTTGGGTGTCTTTGTTCACCGTCACCTCTGTGGTCTGGTCAACAGGGAGCCGTCCAAAGGGATTGCTGCTTGAGAGCTGAACCGAGAATTGGCCTGTTTTGAAGGCTGAATACACTTCTGGATTCTTGTCTGGGAGGTTTGTCATCTCAGCAAGGTATGGAGACAGGTAACAGGCATAATTTACCTTATCGTAGGCAAAGCACCAGGGGATCAGAGTTCGTATCGCACTGAGGTGTAAATCCCAGTTACCCTCACGGGCAGCACGCAGAAGGCCAAGCAGCACATTCTCTACTATGTCAATGTAGGACATCCAGTATGCTGATAGATCTCCATTGCTATGACGGAGGTGTTCCAGGAAGTCTCCCCACAGGCTCATAAGCTCCGTCAAGAATGAACATTTCAGAAGATTACTCAATTGCTTTTGGTTCAACTCACCAACCATTCTGTTCACTTCCTCTAAGAATGATTTGATCATGGCACTTTTCTCAGGAACATTTTCTTCTACCCAGTTGGTGAACCCTGCCCATGCCAGTCTCATCAAGGCTTCGTAGATATACTTGTGGACTCTGACAGCTCGGTTGTAGTGTTTGCCATCAAGGACCCCATTGATAGACCCCTCAGCAACTAGCTCAGCTTCTATGCATATGTCCTTTAGACCACCTTCTCCAAACCGCTTTCCCAGGATGGACAGGGCATTACAGATTGTGTGAAATGTTCCCATTCGAAGAAGGACATTCGCGAAGCGCTCCTTGTGCTTCCAAGTGATTTCAACGGCTTTGGCATAGAGTGCCTGGTCCATAACTACCACAATTGTTTGCAAATGGAGTTCTCTCCTAATTTGTTCTGACTGGTTGAGGATTTCAAACACTGTGGTCAACGCTGTAGCTGGTGCATTAATGGTTGGAAGATACTCAACAACGTCTTCTGAAACTGATACTTGGTCTCTTGTTCTGATGTTAAACCCTGTCCAGCTTGGGATTGTTTGACACTCTGAAATTGCTTGCCTTGCAAGGATCCACATCAGGTTTTTAATGCACGCTGGTTGAGCAGCTTTCTTGGCTTCCTGAAGCTGGTTTTCTCTGGTTGGGAGTGGTTGTGGACCTACACGTGTACCGGTTAAATAGACTGGCAACTCCTGGTGCTCAATGTTGAGTGACCGCTGCTTCAGTTTCTCAATGCGTGGAAGTTCACTGTTGGGGAGGTGTGGTCCGTAGACCTTGGCCTGCACTGCTATGCCATTTACTCGATGTGAAGTACCCTTTCCAGTCAGAGTCTCTTCCAGTCTATCTATATTGTCCCATGCAAGATTGGTGAATACATGAGGCCTTATGGAGGCTGGAAGTACAACTCTTTCGTTGAGACTTGCAGCTAGCTTTTGCAGACAGAGAGCAGTATCGTTCTCCTCCAGCTGTGAGTAAGACACTCCGTAACCAAGCTTGTTCAATGTCTGGATGATCTCAACGTTTCCAGTGAGCGTTTTCACCAGGTAGGGAAGCAGTAGGTGTTTCGGTGGCTTATGTTGTCCACGTGTCACGGCATATATCATATCCTGGCTAAACGACTGGACCTGAGTGGTGACCCTTTGTGTTTGATTTTTGTTGTCAGGATCTCCAGTGATAATACCAGCAAGAAACCGCTCAAGGTGATTTGGTATGGAGATGTGACCGGCATTTTTCACATCAGATGGATGGTACGGCCAAGGATTGGGTGCCATATCTTGTTGAATGGCTGATCGAATCAGCGAGGATGTCTGATCTTTGATGATATTGACATCGGTCGACTTAGTTTTCCATACCCTGAGCTCCCTCTGTAGAGTTTGATTTTCCAAGACAACATCTTTTAGGGAGACACTTTCAGGAACCACCAGCAACTTCCCCTTGTCATCTGAAAATATATCTATGGAACTCTCCAGCTCGGATTCCAGTCTCCTGCGAATGTGCTTCCTTGTAGATTCAGTCATGCGTTCAACTCCACCAGATAACATGAACGATTCCAGTTTTGAGGTCAAAGAGGTCATTGGTATGACTTTCTTGCTGGGAATAACGTCAGTTCTGATGTACTCCAAAAGGTTTCTGTAAGCTTCTTTTTCTATTGCTTGATACAATTCGCTCCCATCTTTCTCATTCTCCCTGTTACTCTCGTCTTTGTACACAGGTATTTTTGTGCCATCTCTTGTATAATTCTTATAACATGAAACGTGATAGTGGGCCTCTGCGGTAACTATATCCCTGCTTGTTACCGCTAGAATTTTTTCATCTCCCTTTTGTATTGCACACTTGCGTAGTGTCTGGTCTGCCCTTAATTGGACAGCTTGTGTAAGCTTTTCTCGCGACTTGGATCCCTTTTGGAATTTGTCCTTGCTACAAAATATACAGGTTGGATCGTAAACCCTTGCTTCTGATGATGATCTCCTGCGTGGCTTTATAGATGTAAAGTCAGTACTGCAAAGCTCGTCTGTAAAGCTTTCATCTGCTTTACGTTTTAAAGTCTTCAGATCTCTTTTCATGGTAAACAGACTTCTACATCTTCGGTGGTAAAATATGTTTGGAACTTCATTGCCTTCAAGCAGTTTGGCAATTTCAAGAATAGGGAAATGGTTTCTCACTTTGGCTGCTTCAAGTAAAGTTAGCCAGGAGTCATAGCTTTGAGGACTGACTAAATGGTCATCACCTTCATTAGATACTGTTTTATAGTGGATGATACACTGGTCATTCGAAGATTCCTTGCCCTTGCTCTCCATTCTATAGAAAGGAATTTTTTTCTAATTGACTTGTGTACTATATGTTACTCATCACTGTCATCAACAACAGTGCCTTTCACAGCAAAAATATAATTTAACTTTGCCTTTGATTCAAACTAAATTATAATTTTGTATTCTATGTACACTCAAAAGCTGGCTTAGCAAAAGAACTCTGTTCTTCCACAATTAAAACCAAAAAACAATTTTAGTATATTCTAAAACTGGGAAGGGATAATTCTGGAAAAACCTGCCGTCTATCTTAACAAAGATATCCAGTTTGTATATAAGGAATCCAGGTAGTATTTTAGACAAAATAAGTAATTTACAAAGACCCAAGTCATGGCAATCGATCTCTTTTTACGTATAAGCTTATTATTAAGAGAGCAGACTACAGCCGGTGGCACAGAGTTTCAAGAGCCAACATTCAACTACTTTTGCCGAGTGTTTACTGAAGTTACTGAGTTAAAAAAGTACTTGGAAAGCAGAGTCTCATTCTCACCAACCTTTACTTGAGAAGATCGCTGCTATTCCATAAATGTCTACTACATTTTCGACAATATATTTCCAAACTTCAATCCAGAAGTTCCTAAAGCAATCAACAATTCAGGTTGAAAGCGTTTGATGTAAAATCTACTATTTAAAGGCTCCAGAAAACACAAACGACTTACCTGAAGTTTAACCATCCGCCATCTTGAAATCAGACCTATAGGGAACTGGGGAGGGTTTTCTAAACCCAGTCCCCAAGATTGCATAAAAATGACAACAATTTGTTCCCTTCTCATACCTTTTACTTAAATAGTCTAAGTAGTTCATTGCTGAGACGAAATTGATTCAACCGAAATCAGTAGTATTTCCCAGTAACATCAGAATTAGTATTTATGTTAATTAAGTGCCTATCATAGACCAACAAGTTAAAGAGGGCTTAATTATTAAGAAGCTACCACTGGAGCAGTGCTATCACACATTTTTCAACTCTGTGGACATGTACCTTACCAAAAATGACTATGAGAATTATTCCCCTCAGATGGTACCGGTAACCCAAATTTTGGGTTCTGGCTCATGGACTAAAAGGCAGGATTGTATGTGATAACACGCGGAACGCAACTGGGTTGGTTTGTGGCAGTCTGACTGTGTTTGAGTGTTTCATTACATGTGGTCATGTGAACTTGTTGGATTTCCTTTTTAAGAAAATAGAAGTCGCATCTACGATCTTTAACATTCGTTTTTGATTTTGATTTTTGTAAATTTGATTTTGGTTTTCTTGTAGTGTTCTTGATATGTATGTTTTAGTAAGTTCATCATCTGAAATGATGTTTTCCTGAGAAGTGATATCCAGCCTCGAGGAAAATGTTGATCATCAGTGTCAAATAAAGGTCTGTATTTAATAGTCTCTTGGGAATGATCTTGTGTGTCCTATAATAATTGTACTTTGAAATATATGGTGTTCATTGCGGGTAACTTTTAGTTGAAGACGTTTTGCGTAGTTGAATAGCTTGGGTTGATGAAGGTTAGTTAATTGAGTCTTTTATGATATGAATCGCAGTCGGTCCAGGGTTAGGGTGAACATTTATATTCTGAGCGATGAGAAGAAGTGCGGTAGAATGACAACTTATGGCGTTACACTGTTCCATGTAGGAGGTGGAAGCGTAGTAGAAGAAGGACTTGGTTTGTTAACCAAAGGTCGGATGAATTTCATGTGTGGCCTTCTCTACTTGGAGTTCGGTGGGTCGTTTGCTGCAGAGCTAAAAGGTGTAGTCCATCGGAGATGAGAATGAATAATGAAAAATGCAAAGAATACTTGTATTTTTGTTGTTTCCCATTATGACGAGATTTCTTGATGTCGGTTTGGTCTTGCGTACCGTGTGTCTAGTTGTCTTGTTGGGCTTTTAACGGAGCGGGCTGTGTCCGCTCAAATCCTCTGTCTCCAACTGATGATGTCTACCCCCATCTTTTGAGATGGATCTAGTCAAAGAGAGAGACTAGATCGTGACCGTAACATGTTTATTAAGAAAAATTTTAAACTCTAGAAAGGGCCAACAGACGAATCAAAAGTACTGTTGCCTGGTATTTTCGAGCTGATCAGCAAATGCAAAGGCTTGAAGAAACTGAACTCGGAATGGCTTATACGGTTGGGGAAATGAGAACCGTGATTCATGATCGTATCGACTGCAACTCTAAAAATCGTATTTGATACATTGTTTACGTTGCAACAATTAGTACTAAGCATTAGGCTTTTTGGAATGTTAAGGAAAAATGTCAGTCACGTAGGAGTCACACTGGTGTCAGACTATCGGGTGTTTTGACATTTGTGCGTGCTTCGTGAGAATAATGGCGGGCGTCACATGTTACGAAATAAAGGAAGTTTCAATCAAAATTTTACGTCTTTGGAAGTTTTCCTCTCAACATCACTTTTGTTTTTAAATACTTAAAAATCTTATAAAGTACTCTAGCTATCCCTTTTTTCGTAGAGATTTTTCCTCAACAGCGTGGCTTTCGTATTTAATATTTTGTTACTTCTTCATTATTGCGGCCATGTCAGACGTGCAAAAATCGTATTTAGCGGTTCCATGTCGAATCTGCGTGCAGAGGCTGGCTAAATCTAAAGGTTTCCAAAGAAGCCAGCTATCTTTCCTCTTCCAATGTTCAGTTTCTGCAAGATAATTTTGGCGTCAATGTGGAAAAGGACGTCGAGGAAGTCCACCCCACCTCGCTTCTGTAAGAAGTGCCGGGTCACCAACACGGGTCACCTAGTGTCCTGGGAACCACATAACAAAAAGGTAGAGTGCAAACCTTGCACTCGTTAAATTGTGGTATATAAAAAAAAGGGAGGAAGGCCTCCAAAGGCTAAACGGAGCGGGGGGGGGTTATCCGCGGCTGCCAGCCAGAAACTTCAACGGAAATCGAAGTTGTTGACTTCTGCGAAATGGTCGATCGCTTGGTAGAAAATTTGTCGTCCAATCGAGTCGTCGATTTTGGAGAAAACTTCACCTTTGTAGGTGAGGATCCAAAATAATACTTCTGTCCCGTTTGTCTAGATATTTTAGACAAACCCGTAGAAATCCGACTGTGAACACTGCTTTTCTTCCGACTGCATAAAGGAGGTACTAACAACCTCTGGCAATTTGTCCTGCCCCATGTGCAAAGAGGACTCTTTAAATTCAATGATAATTCTCATGGTCATAAATCTCATCAAGGATATTTCAGTGATTTGTGGTCAAGACACGTGATATGAGGACTGTACTGATCACGTATGTATAAATCTAACTGAACGGGCCCGACTACATGTTCAACCCAGATCTATAGCAGCTGCTGTACGACAACCCGAGCCAGCTCCGAAAATGGTACAGAAATTGGAGCAAGAGGTCCGAGAGGGAAGACTAACTCCCGAGGCAGAACGACTTGGGACCTTGTTCGTCAGAGCGAAGCTAGGGTCTTAAACGGACGTCGAAACTGTAACAGTGAAAACAGGCGGAAAGGTAAGGCCAGGCATGCAATCTTTTGTAAGTGATTAATTAATTTCATTAATTGGAGCCAAATATTCAAACTTAAGACTGTTTCTTTTTTTTTAGTTAAAAACAGGCACTGGACTTGCAACATGAGCCTCGCGCCCAGAAACCATCCATTGAACTAATGAGCCGCCATCTTCTCAGACGGACCAAGGACCTGGAGAATGTTGGAGCGGCTATCAGCCAAGTCCAAATGGGTGTTAACGTTATTCACGATTTGAGACTGAAGTCCAGAGAAGAACGGGAAGCTGTCCTGCGAGAGGCATTGGGCAAGGAGTTATTGTTGGAGCTACCGACGAAGGCTGACTTAAGTCTGTCTTGGTTTAACCTCAACAAGCCCTGTCGGTAAGTTAATCAAGCAGTCCCACCCACCCCAGCTTTACATCAGTTCTCTGGTACAACTGTATTAGAAAATTGGAAACACTGGCTTGTTTTCTCCTGCATGTTTTTTATTTAAGTGGTTCAAAAAATAGGGAGTAAAGATGAAGACCGAAAAAGGCAAAGAATCCAGAAAAATAGCTAACTGCAAGCGGATGAC
>OFEQ01000060.1_pt1:7500-11952 | contig 11952 bp, 3 predicted proteins | sample 1521141 | NCBI WGS metagenome assembly OFEQ01 (sample SAMN04272335, study PRJEB24112) | coral metagenome | biome: Coral reef; feature: Shallow seawater; material: Coral tissue | host: Coral | place: China: South China Sea | collected 2014 | reverse complement strand
CAGAATCTCAAGAAAAAAAGGAAGTGATTTTTTTGATCACAGGGGCACTTTAAGCTGTTTTGTTTTTCATCAAGGATGGGAGTTTCAAAAGTTCTGAAGATGGTGCAGTAAAGTTATCAGTTAACGAAACAAAATGTACTAGCTTGTGAGCTAGGAACTGTGCGACTATTCAAAAGCCCGCTTGATTAGAAAATTTGCCTTGTAGCCCAAAGGATTACCGGGTTCTCCGAGAACTCGATTAAGCATCACAAAACGATTTCTTTTCAGTATTATTTTATGGTTGCAATATTAGATAGAAACAAAACTAAAATTTAATTTGCTTTGCGAGATTTATTAAGAATCAGAAAATTACTGTTGTAAAACAGTAGTTGACCCTAACTGAAAAAGACTCTAAAAAACAATTTTGCAATAAACATAAAGTAGAAATGAGAAAAATTGACTGTATTTGCTTCAGGTAACTCACGTAACACTAACTTTAAAACGAAATTACCTATCTTCGTATCGAAATTTGTCCGGGGAAATCGAGCTGAAAGTCAAAATTGCAAAAATTCGCCGACACAGCCGGCGCTGAAGCGATGCTTGAGCAATGTAGATTCTGTTGTTTTACGACCGTTCTTTGAGCTACTGTTACGTATGAACATAAACAAAATAATAAACAGAGAAGTCATTTTTGAAAAATTTAATTGAAAACCAAATTTTTCTGTACTCAAATGAAATTGTCTTTACAATTCCAGCGTAATGTGTCCGTAACTCAACTGAAATTTTTAATCGATGCGATGAAAACTACACAACAAAGCTGTCTGGAATCGAGCGTGGTTCCTAAAAAATTTGCTTGAATTTAACATCAGTTCGACTAAAAAGTCAATAACACAACGCTAATTGATAAATTTTCATTTCAAAACAGACTTTCTCTTCTATAACAGCACACAAAATGTACCTTAAATCTTTGGTCATTCGGTTTTTCTTCTGCCGAACCTAACCGCGAAAAAACAAAACAGTGATAAATTCTTCCAGGGGAAATTTGTCGCTTGATGTTTTGACTTTTTCTTTTTCAAAACGACAACTAAGTATTTTCCTCAGCTTCCACTTTTCATTTGTACATTTCATCGGTGCACTTTACTGACAGGAGAGGAGATTTGCTGAATTTACCTCAATTTTACCGCGCTAGCTCAGTTTTTTGGCGTGCGCCCACGGACAAATGGTTGATGGCTAACTGACCAATCAGAGCGCGCGCCTTACTTTTGTTAGGTTATAAAGACCTATGGAGTGAGCTAAAGCGGCAGAAGATTGCTTGTGTATCCTTTGTATCCACGAAGTGTGACAAGAGGCGTACGGAAGCAATGAGCCGCTAAAAGTTTTGGGGACATTTTGAGCATCGACGAAAGTAGCTTTGAATGAAGTTCAAGCTGAATTTGTGTCATTGATGGTGAAGGAGAAGCACTGCTTGGAAGAGAAACTGCGCTGCAACTTTGAGTGTTGAAGTTAGATGTTCCAGTTTATACGCACGCTGCAGTCCAAAGAAGCGATCGTGTCGTGTTTGATGGTGAGAGGAAGTTAAAAGGCTATCAGGTCAAGTTACGTGTGAATCTCAATGTACCCACGGTGGCTCAGCCCGTCAGGCGCACTCCGTTCAGCCTCCGTGACAAGGTGAAGAAAAAGGTCGAGGAACTTGTAAGCAAGGATAGTATTGAGCCATTAAATGGCCCGACACCATGGGTTAGTCCGGTGGTGCTGGTATCAAAACAGAATGATGAAATTCGTCTTTTTGTGGACATGCGTAGAGCCAATAAAGCGATAATCAGAAAACGCTACCCCGTACCTACCGTGGATGAGGTACTCCAAAGCATCAATCAAAGCATAGTGTTTAGCAAGCTTGATTTAAAGCAGGGTTACCATCATCTAGAACTCCATCTACATTCCCGTAGCGTAACTAACTTCTTCACTCATTGTGGATTGTTTCAATATAAGCGCCTGATGTTTGGAACAAGTTCAGCCCCAGAAGTGTATCAGCAGGTTATTCAGCAAGCGCTTAGTGACTGTAAGGGAGTTGCAAATATCTCAGATGACATAATTGTGCATGGGTAAACCACTGAGGGGCATGATGAGAGGTTAAAGCGAGTTTTGGAGAAATTGAAAATGAAAAACTTGACACTAAATGCAGAAAAGTGCAAGTTTCACACGACCAAACTAGTGTTTATGGGTTTATGTTGAGGCAAGAGACCCGCAGAATGCTTCGGAAGTTAGAAACCTCCTAGGACTAGCTAACTACAATGCGCAGTTTATCCCAGTCTTTTCCAAAGTAGCTGAACCTGTGCGTAACTTAGCAAAGAAAGGGGGTGTGTTTCAGGTTTAGAGATGAGCAGAGAAGAGCATTCATTTAGCTGTAGAGCAGATTAGTAAGTGCAGAATCCCTTGGATATTTTGACAAAGATGCCCGAACACGTATTATAGCAGACGCAAGCCCAGTTGGTCTCGGCGTAGTTCTTATTCAAGAACAACAAGGAAGAAAGAGAGTTACTAGTGGTGCAAGTTTGAGTGAAGTAGAACAACGGTATTCTCAAACTGCGAAAGAAGCGATGGCAGTTAGTTGTTTGGGCTTGTGTACCTGTACGGCATTGAATTCGAACTGTACACAGATCACAAGCCATTAGAGACAATATGCTAAAGCAGATCAAAGCTGTGCGCAAGAACTGAGCGATGGATCCTGAGGCTACAACCTTTCAGGTTCAAAGTTAAGTACTAGCCAGGAGAGCAGAACATTGCAGATCCTTTATCCCGCTTACAGTTAGTAGAAAACCAAGCAGGTCCTTCGACAGCGCACAAAGTATCAGTTGAATTTGTCAGATTTGGTGTAGTAACCGCTACTCCGCGCGATGACGACACGCAAGCTTGAAGAAGTGTCGCCAGAAGATGAAGAATTCAGTGAGCTGCGTCACCGTATAAAGAGCGGAACCTGGAGGGATGGCCAACTCAAGCAGTACATATCTGAAGCCAGTGAACTGTGTGTGATTGGCAAGCTAATCCTCCGTGGCATCAGAATTGTATAACCTAGTAAGCGGAGACCACGAGTCCTTACGCTGGCACATGAAGGGCATCCCGGTATTGTTAGTATGAAGAAGAGGTTGTGGCCCGGGATTGACAAAGGCACAGAAAGATTTTGCAACACGTGTTTTGGATGCCAGCTAGTAAGCAGTCCTGCCCACCCAGAACCAATCAAGTCAACCCCCTTACCCCAAGGTCCATGGCAAGACGTGGCCCTGGATTTATTAAGTCCTTTACCGTCAGGTGACTCTGTGTTAGGTGTGGTTGACTACTTCAGCAGATAGTACGAAATTGAGACCATGTGTTCCACAACATCTCAGAAGATCATTGAGAGTCTGCAGAGAATCTCCACGATTCATGGTTTAGCACTATCAATAACAAGTGACAATGGGCCGTAGTTCGTCTCAAGTGAGTTTGAAAGATACTTGAAAGGCTGTGGTATCGAACACAGGAAGAGCACGCTACTATGGCGGAAATAGTGGAAATACTGTAGTGGAAGAAAGAAGTTCGCAATTACTTGATAGCATACAGACTGACTCATCACACCACCACCGGAGTGAGTGCAGCAGAACTTCTGTTTAGAAGAAAAGTCCGGACCAAGTTGCCTGAATTCCGAGAAGACCGTGTAGCGAGTGAAGTGCAAGAAAGAGAGGGAGAAATGAGAGCAAAAGCTAAGTTATATGCAGACAAGAAGAGGCATACAGAGTATTTAAATCTGGTTCCAGGTGACAGAGTACTGCTAAAACAAGAGAAGCAAAACAAGTTGTCGACACCATTTGCACCAGAGCCGTATGACGTTGTTAGCAGGAATGGTAGCAGCATTATTATCAAATCTCCTGAGGGTGTTCAGTTAAAAAGAAATACTGCACACTTAAAAATGTTTGAGGAATCGCCACTAGTGCCAAGTCGAACTGTGTCTCCGCCTGTTAAAGAGGATGTTCAAGCAGAGTCCTACTCTACCGACCGATCTTGAGAGGGATGGTGGGAAGGAAAGGAATGCTGTGTCAACTTACTTCGCTAGTGTTATTATTGAACTGCGTGACTCAAAGTCAAGTTTACACTAGTTGTGCAGCTAAGAGGTTTGTTCTGGTTTTTCCTAGTAGTTTCTAAGTTCGTTTATGTTTTCTCTTGTAAAAAGTGAGGCGGGATGTAGTGTACTTTCAGTATAGGTTACATGATAATCTGAGTGTCCAAAGTTGATGGGATTGATTTGTAAAAACATGGCTGGTTAGATCCGGAGTGTTCCTTGTGTAGACAAGAAAACGCTGTGGAAGCGTACATTTGGGCGTCGATGTACTACGCTAGTGTGAATCTTGTTTTTTCTATGTGAATTAGGGATGTGTGAGTGGTCCAGTAGCGTTGTATACTGTAGCAGTTGGTTGAGATGTTGAATTGGACGTGGATTGGTAA
>OFEQ01000059.1_pt1 | contig 11961 bp, 7 predicted proteins | sample 1521141 | NCBI WGS metagenome assembly OFEQ01 (sample SAMN04272335, study PRJEB24112) | coral metagenome | biome: Coral reef; feature: Shallow seawater; material: Coral tissue | host: Coral | place: China: South China Sea | collected 2014 | reverse complement strand
GTTTCCAACTTTCTTTTAGCCTGATAACGTCTGTTTTCCAATGCCCTCTGTATCTTATTTGAGAGGAGTCCCTGAAAAACCAATATACAATTGAAAGTTAAAAACCAGCTACCATGCTAACTGAGAAACTGAAGAATATTTCCTTTAATTACATGGTTTCCACACTCAAGTAAACAAAATTTTCCTGACCTTTTTCTGACTCATAGTATGTAGACACTAAAAGCACTCTTAAAATGCAGAGACACCAAATTAAACTGGTAAGACTGATAACATGAAAAAGTTGGTAATTTAAATTTTAACATTGTTTTATTTTTTTGCAGAAAACATTTTTATTCAGGGTAAATATGTATATATAAAAAACATGTTAGAATGAAAACACTCAAAAGCATTTAAGGAGGTGACATGTGCCATATCTATAACAATTTCACATACCCATTCTTTGAAAGTTGACCTCGCACCATTCCACTCATCGGGCTTTTGTAATGATTCCACTGGATTAGCTTGCTTAAGCCCTGGGTACAGACTGCAGTATTTCCATGCAACCCACTCAATTGTTTTGACACTCGGGTGTGGATTTTCAGCTTCTATGTGTTCTGTTACCTGCCGTAGAAATGTTTTCATTACATCTTGTGGCATTGACCCGTAAGCCTTGCACTCAGACAGCGACTTGTTCACTTTCTTTCCAAAGTTGTTTGGAAGTTCAAAGCTCTCAGGAAGGTCAAGAGGCACATAGGTTGCTATACCAGGAAGCCATGGTTTGAATCTCTGTTGGTGGGTTTCTCTCTGAGTATACACCTGACTTTCCGACAGTTCTTCTGAGCTTCCTCCCTCTCCGTCCTCTGAAGATCTCAAGTAATAGGTGTCTGGTGTTGAACTTGAACTTGCAGGTGAGAAACCAAATGACCTTCTAGATGACTGACTGGCTGAACTCAGAGATGGATGAGGTGATAAAGGTGGAGAATATCTTACTTCTGGTATGCTTTGAAAGAGTTCATCACTTTTCCTCTGCAAGCCCAAAATACACCAAACCGGTAGAATTAACCTCACATCTAAAAGGCCTTTTGCGGGGTTTTTACGTTTTTCTGTCACAACTTCAGAACTGTGTTAAATATTAAGCTTACCAGTTTCAGGATAAGAATTAATGTGACCACTGTATTGGGGTAAACTGTAATGTTTGTCCATGGGGTGAAAAATGGTTGCCTGCTGAACGATACCAGAGCGATTGGAATTATAACAAAATGGAAATAAAAACGGCTTACTTCTGGCAGAGCACAACCAGAAAGGGTCACTAGATAGTTGTAAAGTACTTGCGCATGCTCAATATGTTTTTAAGATGTCGCGTTTTAAAAACCGATCAATGAACTGAAATTAAGCCTAAATTCTGAAAACTTACAATTTCTCGCAGAAAGTTTCTCAGATACATTCTGTCTTCCGTGCTCAGTTCTTCCAGCTCATATTTGATATCCTCTTGCTGAAACAGAAGCAAGGTTGATCCCTTTATATTCTTTGCTGTTGGCAAATAGAAATGGCGCGAAAATTAGGAACAGCATGTCAAAGTCATCTGACGCTCTTCAGTACACTAACCGGCAGCAGAAAGTTAGGAATGACAATCCTTACCTTCTAAGGCTCTTGTTAATGTCTTGGGTAATCCTGCTTCAGCAAGTTTTGAGGCTAAATCCTCTGAAGAAAGATCCACAATATCCTCCCGCCTCAACCCCGCCATGTTCGATGCCCGAATTACGAAACAGGAAAGCGAGGCTGTCAATTACAAATCAGAGCGTGGGGACTAGGGACGACATATTTTCACAAACATGCAGTGGAGGTGTGTTTTTAGTTTCTGTGTTTTTAGCGCGGTATCTCTTCGAATTCTCATGTCACACTTAAATCTAGTTCACTCTGATGATGAGAGTCATTTGTGGCCTAAGCGATGCGCCGAATTGTCACAAAGTTTTGACCAAATACAACAGCTTCTACAAACACATTCGAAGAAAACACGATGATGTCTACAAAGGCCATACGAGGCCACCGCAGCATTGCAACTACTTCATTGTGCCAAATGAAGAAGCAGATGTTGAGTCTGAGAATGCACTGAGTATACAAGCAGGAGGCGAAGATCAAATAATGGATGATATGCCTGCAGTGGATGTTATTGACGATTTACAGAACGAAGCACAAGAGCACGCCATTTTGTTCATCGAAAGGTACATGCCTGGGGGAGGGAGGGGTAGGGGCAGGGTAGCATTGGGGGTTGCAGGCGTTTAGAGGATAGACCGTAATATTTTAAGGAAGTGTGGATGGGTAAATAAAAAAAAAATAGATTCTTGCAAAGAATTGTGCATACTAAAAGAAGGCAAAGAAATATGTGCCCACATTGTTGCCATTAAGGATTTAAGCTTCCAGTTATGTGATGTCAGAAGGTGTTCTAAAATCACTCTGTTTCATTTAAGGTTAATAAGAGTGAAGATTTTCTAACTTCATTGGTGTTATTTTTAGCTGGTTACTCCAATTTTGAGACTTTAAAGATTTTCACATTATCATGTCCTTTTTTTCAGTATGAGGGAGATGTACAATCTGCCACAAACAGCAGTGAGATATATCATGATAGGGATGGCAAAACTCTGCAAAGACAGTGTCAAGATAGCTGAAGAGAAGGTCAGAAGACAACTAGTAGACATCATCCCCAAAGACTGTGATTTAAGTGACTGTTTTGACATATCTGATGATGGTCTATTTCAAGATTGCCGGAGTGACTGGTTACGGAATCAATTTTTCAAGAAACACTTCCATGTTGTGGTATGTAAATTTGCAGGTTGTTTGTGAGAATACATGGGTATGTAGATCACTTCAATTAGTTCACTTGGTTGCTCTGCACTGGTCTCTGGCTTAAATTTTTATGTATGATCGATACATGCAAGTTTAATGCAAGATGTCCTACACAATCTTCATTAGACCAGACTTTGTGATTAAGTTATACGTTATTTAAAGTTTTAGTCAAAATCAAGAAATTGTGTAAGGAGGAGACTTATTCCTTTCTTATTTTTTTATTTATTTCAGGAGCCTGTAAAAACACTGGGAACAACACTTTCATCACAACATGGAAGGAGAACCAGACAGCAGTTGTTTAAAACACACTCCTTTTGTTACATTCCTCTCATCCAAAATTTAGTGGCTATGTTATCGAATGATGAATTCAGAAAGACATTGTTGGAAGCAAAGTGCAAGAATGCTCATGGTAAATTTGAACACATCCAAGATGGTGCAGTTTTGTCAGACCACCCATTGTTTTCAAGCGATGGCACTAACACACTTCAAATTATCCTCTACATTGATGAGGTTGAACTGTGTAATGCTGCTGGTATCAGGGTGAAAAAATTCAAGCTACTTATGTTTTATTACATTATAGGTAACTTACCAAAAATATACCGGAGTGTTTTAAGTGCAATCAATTTGTATGCGGTGGCCAAAAGTGAAGATATAGCAACATATGGATTTGATTCAATTCTTCAACCTTTACTTGAGGATATACACAAGCTCAGTACAGTAGGGGGATATCCAATTCATTTGAAGAGTGGAAACCTCATTCGCATCAATGCAGCTTTGGTTGCGTATGTAGCAGATAATCCTGCAGCACACCAAGCCATTGGCTTAAAGGAGTCAGTAGGTGGTGCATTTCGAAAGTGCAGATTCTGTCATGCAGACTACGATGCCATGCAAAATGGATTTTGTGAAGAAGATTTTGATTCACGGAACCTAGAGCAGCATCTTCAACAATGCAATGTTATCAGTAATGCACCCAAAGCCTTAAAGGATCATTGTAAGACTGCTTACAGCATAAATTGCAAAAGCATCTTATGTGAATTTTGATATATTTAAACAAACTCCACCTGTGACCTTTGAGGGGTCACGTGTAGCGACCAGGAGCATTTAAAAATGAACGCACGATAGTGGTATTGACGATCGTGAGAGAAGGAGAAACCAAGGTACTCTACAACTCCAAGTTTATTCTATTGAGTAATCAGTGATAATTGTAGCAATATTCGCATCTGATTGTGTAGCTAACAACGTGTGGTTTGAACTAAAAGGCAATTAAGAAATAAAATCTTATGTAACAAACATCGTAACATCCGTACCGAAAACGAAACTAAGAATAACTCCAGGATGAAAACGAAAATTACAGAAATAATAAATCATGCAAAATAATTATAATTGACTTACTTTGGTCTAGCTCCTAGCTTAGGTTACTTATGGTTCCAATGATAGCGGTGGTATAGCGAGATCTCTGGTAGCGAACGTACAAGTAGCTTACCACAATAGCATGTGCTTTTAAGTGTCGTCCTATTTACTGACAGGATAAGCAAGTAACCTAATAGCTAACGTCTCTTATGTAACAGCTATGATAACCAGAATACGTGATCAGATATAAAAATAATCAGTTAATGTTTAATTGAGTAATTAGAGTCTTTAAACGTAACATTCCGGCCCCTTTAAAGGCAGAAACATGCAATGGTTGACGCCTTCAACCTACGTCTAACAACAACAAACAAACAAAGGGCGAACTTATACTTCTATATTAGCGTCAAAGTCATTAGAGTTCATGGGTGATCAGCACCTTCCAGAAGCACAAGCTTGTCAATTGGTCTCGTCAGGACTGAAGTTTTGGTCTTTACCCTGACACTGCGTACCAAGCCATCGGCTCGACTCTGGAACACTTCAAGAACTCGTCCAATTGGCCAGGAACAGCGGGGTAGGTTCTCGTCGAGAACCAAGACTACGTCGCCGACGGCAAAGTTTCGGGTAGTTGATATCCACTTCTTTCTTTCTTGCAATGCAGGTAGGTATTCTCGCGTCCAGCGCCTCCAGAAAACATCCGCTAGGTACTGGACTTGTCGCCACCGACGACGGGAATAGCTATCGACCTTCGTAAAGAGACCTGGCGGGAGAGCGGGTCCTGAACGTAGTAGCAACAGATGATTCGCCGTCAAGGCCTCTGGGTCTCGGGGATCATCAGATACCTTTGTAATTGGTCGACCATTAACAATCGCTTCTACTTCGCATGTCAGCGTTAGCAGGCCTTCGTCGTCCAAGGTCTGTTCTTTGACAAGGGCAGCCAAGACCTTCCTTACAGTGCGGATACATCGTTCCCATACACCTCCATGGTGAGATCCTGCAGGTGGATTGAAGGTCCACTTGATGTCCTTTGCTAAGAGGAACTCATGGATCTTGTGTTGATTCCATTCACGTACCGCTTTGCGAAGCTCCTTTTCCCCTTTCACGAAATTTCCGCCGTTGTCGGATCTTATGAGTAGTGGCTGACCCCTCCTGGCTATGAATCGCCTTAGAGCGTTGATAAACGAATGTGTGTCTAGACTGTGCACAACTTCGATGTGGATGGCTCGAATGGATAAGCATGTGAAGAGAACACCATATCTCTTGGCTGTGCTCCTTCCACGGCGGACATTAAAGGGACCAAAGCAGTCCACTCCAACATGACTAAATGGAGGCGCAGAGGGGCTTACTCTGTCTTGAGGCAAACTAGCCATCTTCTGCTGACCCACTGGTGCGTTTCTTCTCCTACAGTCGAAACAGGAGCTTAGAATCCGACGAAGGGAGACTCGCGCTTTAATGATCCAGTACTTCTGTCGAATCAGAGATAAAGTGTGTTCGGCTCCGGAGTGGCCACTAACCAGGTGATAGTGGCGAATGATGAGGTCTGAAACGTGATGGTTCTTGGGGAGGATCGCGGGATGCTTGGCTTCTTGATCGATTGGCGACTTCTGTAGTCGTCCACCAACACATAAGATTCCCTCTATGCACGTAGGATCAAGCTTAACAATGCTGCTTGATTTCTTTACTTCCTTCCTAGAACTTCGCAGAGACAGCAACTCCTCTTTAAAGGTTTGGCGTTGGACAAGTTTGACAATTGCTCTTTCCGCTTCCCGCAATTCATCCACGTCTATAGGACTTATTTTGTTCTCCTTGGGGAACTGCAATTCTTGACCTTGTTTCCTCTCAGCGGCAGCCCATCGTAGCCGTCCCTTAAATCTGAGCATCCAGGCTACGAATTTCTTCAACGAGTACCATGACGAGAACTGTTGAAAGACTTTCATGATATCGAAGCTTGTAGCTGAGGTGTGAGTAGAGAATGTAGCCCTAATTTCGTGACCCGTGGGCTCTTTCTGTATCTCTTCAGTGACAGCGATTGGAGTCTTCGGCCAACTTTCTTCATCCAGCCAGAGAAACTCAGGTCCCATTGTCCAGCGGTTACATTGTACAATGGCGTCCGCAGTTAGACCTCTTGATGCATCGTCCGCTGGGTTAGCTTTGGTGCCCACATATTTCCATTGACTTGGCACTGAGTGCTCTCTTATCGCAGCAACGCGGTTCGCCACAAAGGTTTTATACCTTCTATCATCGTTAGCTACGTAGCGGAGGACACAGGTACTATCCGTCCAGAAGAACGAGTCGTGGATAACAAAGTCCAGCTCTTGTTGTATCATCCTGTCAAGTCTAGTAGAAAGCACGGACGCAGATAGCTCCATTCGTGGTATTGTGACAGGCTTTAGAGGAGACAGGCGAGATTTGCCCATAATGAAGGAGCACTGAACTTCGCGATTAGAGTTCACAAGCCTGAGGTAGGACACAGCACCGTAGGCGACTTGAGAAGCATCGGAGAAATGGTGAACTTGACATGAAACTACAGTGCCGAAATTGAGCGGTTTGAAGCATCTTTCAACACAGAATTGCTCCAGGGTCGGCAGTTCCTCCAACCAGTTTTCCCAGCGCTTCAACTCTTCTTCTGGAATCTTGTCGTCCCAGCCAAGTCCCTTCCTACAGAGGTCTTGGAGCAGAATCTTGGCAGGGAGAACAAAGGGCGCTATGAAGCCCAAAGGGTCATAGATCGAGCTGACAGTGGAGAGGATTCCTCTTCTGGTGGGTGGCCTATCCTTGATGACGATTTTAAAGCGAAAGGTGTCAGACGCCACGTGCCATTGTACGCCAAGAGCTCTTTCGATTAGGGCGTGGTCAAAATCGAGATCTTTTACAGACGTAGCTCGTTCGGACTCAGGAATGGATTCGACGACCTCGCGAGAATTAGATAACCATTTTGTGAGGCGGAAGCCACCTTTCTCGAGGAGATTGGTCAGATCCTTCGCCAGGGAAATACCATCTTGCTCAGACTTAACAGACTTCAAGCAATCGTCCACATAGAAGTTTCTCTTCACTGTGTTCACGATTTCAGGGTCGAAACCTTGGTTGTCGTCAGCCGTCTTTCTGAGAGCGAAGTTAGCGCAACTTGGTGAAGATACACCTCCAAATAAGTGTACAGTCATCATAAATTCTTGCGGTTGTGCATTTAGATCTCCGTTCGGCCACCAAAGAAAACGAAGAGCATTGCTGTCGTCTGGCTTGACGCGTACTTGGTGGAACATAGCTTCGATGTCCGCCATGAGAGCAACGGACTCTTCGCGAAATCGGGTTAAGACTCCAACGAGTGAATTTGTCAGGTCCGGCCCCTGTAAGAGCTGGTCGTTGAGGGAGCTTCCGCGATATTTTGCAGAGCAATCGAAGACTACTCGGACCTTTCCTGGTTTGGCAGGATGAAACACGGCATGATGCGGGAGATACCATGTCTTCCCTTCTACACTAGTTGCGAGCGCGCTCTTGGCATATCCTTTCTCCAGTAAGTCTTCAATGCATTCTTTGTACTTCATTAGCAACACTGGGTCCTTCAACAGACGTTTCTTCAACATCTTTAGCCGATGTTTGCAATAACCTTGTTGTTGTCAAGGCCAGGAGGATCGTTTTTCCAAGGCAATGCGATTTCGTAGTGGCCGTTCATCAAGGTAGCTGTTTCGTTCATAATCTCTAGCGCCCGCTTGTCATTCTGCGACAGAGAGGGTTCACAGGTGTAAACAGAGTCATTGAATTCCCTGTTACAGTCGCTTCGAAACTGTTCGTTGAGCTCCAAGTCCGCCTTGATGAAGTTTGCGGTGGATGTGCAAGAACTCTGAACTCTACCAAGCGGACCGTTAACCACCCAGCCGAAGACAGTTCTCGTAGCGTAGGGCCCACCTTGAGAGCTTGGTCGAACCTCTTTTGGTTCAAGAACTTCTGGCGCGTCGCTTCCAATAAGTAGGCCGACGTTCGCGTCAACCTTAGGTAACTGGATGCCGCTGAGGTGTGGCCATCGATCTATATCGTCTTGGGTGGCTACGTTCTCTGCTGCGACAGGCAACTTCTTTCTGGTAAACACACTTGGCAATTCGATGAGATTTACTTCATCCAGATCCAACACCTCTAGACTGACTATACAACAATCGGTCTTGCTCTGTTCCTTTTCCATGGTCGTCAATGATAGCGTCGTTTGTCGTCCAGATAAGCCTAATTCTCTAACAAGCTCTTCGGAACAGAAGGAAGCTGTTGAACCGTTATCCAAAAATGCATACGTCTCCACTGTCTTATCGCAGCCTGGTGCCTTGACTCTCACAGGGAGCACTGCTAAACCGGTAGCGGATAGCTGGTTGCGATCATTTTCATTTCTTCCTTTGACATAGCCATTCAGAACTTCTTGATCGTTGATAGCTTGATTTGGTGAGCTGGACTCAGTTGACACGGGCTTGTCTGTACTCCTATTTGTATTAGGTCCGAAGCTCCTAGGATGAAGGTAGCTGGAGTGAGTTCCAGTACACCCAGTGACTCGGCAGAAGCCTGGTTTGGGACACGAACTAGCCATGTGACCGGCGACGAGACAATTTACACAAAGTCCTTTAGAGCGTACAAACTTGTACCGGTCATTCAAAGATCTTGCTTTAAAGTCGCGACACTGAGAAAGCCAATGATTCGAGCTACAGAGAGGGCACTTGCGTTGCGTTTGATTCAGTGGTTTCTGTGTGTCGCCATCTTCTTGTTTAGTGCCCACTTGCAACCCAAAGGATGATGCGGGTCGTAGAGGAGGCGGCCTTTTTTTCTCTTTAGAACCTCCAGCAGAGAGCGGGGTTTGATTTGAGAGATCTCCAAATATAGCATGGGTGGCCACTCTAGCCTTTGTCGTTACGAAGTCGCTAAGGTCCTCGATTGTAATCTCTCTGCCTTCTTTCTCAGTGATTTTATCTGCAACGTCGCGCCACTTCAACTTCAGACCATAAGGCAGCCTGTTGACAATCATTTTAAGTGTGTCCGGATTCTCCGCTTTACTGATATAACCAATTTCTCTTAGCGTGTTCTTGCATCCAGTAAGAAGTATCGAAAATCGCCGTAGAGCAGCATTATCTTCAGCCTTGATAGGAGGGACTCTTGTAAGTCTGTCAACATAAGCGGTAGCTATCCGGTAACCCTGACCGTATCTCTGCTTTAGTAGACTGCGTGCCTCGCGATACCCTTCTTCAGGATTCATAGTTAAACAGCTCTTTACTAGCTCACGAACCTCGCCAGTGGTGTATTGGACTAGATAGTAGAGTCGGGCGCTCTCGCTAGTGGTCTTTCTTTCAATCAGGTTTTCGAAGGCTCGTACAAAGGTCCAATACTCTATTGGGTCTCCGTTAAAGGTAGGCACCTCTGGCTCAGGGAGAGTGAGGGCCAACGTACTCTCTTGTTGTTGCTTGATCAACTCCTGCATCCGCTGGTTTTGTCTGCACTGCTCTTCAAGTAAACGGTGAGCGAAATCTCCAGTCACGACGTTTTTGCTGCTGTTATCCTTGACTTCCGGTGACCTCTTCGAATCAGGCAGCTCTGAAGGGCTCTTGAAGGGTTTTTGCTCCAGTGGTGCCGTATCTCTAGGAACCCAGCTCTCTGCATCCGGGTTTAATGCTTCCGATTTGGTTTCTTCGTTTAGCTCCTCAGGTGGCAACGCATCTTCTACGTTCGGCTCCGCCGTTTCTCTTGCGACGGATATCTGAAAGCCTACGGGATTCCTAGAACCAATTACGCTAGCAACTGGATCACCGACGTAACCTGTGCCTTCCGCTTCCGCGTACACGAGTTCTTCGGCTTCGGCTTTCGCTATTTCCGTGCGGAGCTCTAGCGCCTTCCTCTTTAGTTGTAGACTAAACTCCTCCTTTTGGATAGCTTGGAAAGATTCGAGGTTAGCGGCCTCGGCCTTTAGGGCAGCTCTTCTTGCAGCAGCCTTCGCCTTTGCTGCCGAGACAGAACTTGAGCGAGATGCTTTTGAACTAGCTTAACTGTGTCTTGAACGACCGGATACCCTTGTGTTGATGCCGCTGACAGAATCTTCGGGCTTAGGCGATTGGACGTGTGGGGATGGAAGCGATTGAGGCAATGTGAATTCTTCGGACATCACCCAGTTCGCTATATCGCCAGCTAAATCTGTGACTGACTGATTTACGGCTCTTGAGTACTCATCGGACTCGATTATATCGTGTTCTTCGGTCAAAGAACCGTGATAGGTGGTGTGAATTTCATCGAAAGAATCGAGTGTTTGCTTTAATTCTTCGATTTTCCCTTTAACAACGCCAACGTTCGCAAAGTCTAGCATCAAATCTCGTATTTCATTCTGAGCCTTAGTTATAAGGCCCTTTTTTGCGCTTCTCGCCTGTTTTTGAGCTTGCAGCCTTTCATTATCGATTCCTTCCCAGTCCAGGGTACGATTTCGCTCCTTGACTCTACCGGTATTCTCGTTCTCCATGCCGACAGCTTGTTAACTAGCGGTGTAGAATTACCACGCCAGCTCTCCGAAAACGTGACCACAAGTTACATAATCTTCAGCACGTGCTTGTTGCGCAAACAGATAGTACGAAGTACGAATTCCATAAATATAGAGCTAGAGATCCTTAACACATAAATTTCGCCGAGAGATTCGAGGTTGATTTAAAGAGCCACAAATTCGAACGAATGTGACCTTTGAGGGGTCACGTGTAGCGACCAGGAGCATTTAAAAACGAACGCACGATAGTATTGACGATCGCGAATGAGAGAAGGAGACACCAAGGTACTCTACAACTCCAAGTTTATTCTATTGGCTAATCAGTGGTAATTGTAGCAATATTCGCATCTGATTGTGTAGCTAACAACGTGTGGTTCGAACTAAAAGGCAATTAAGAAATAAAATCTTATGTAACAAACATCGTTACATCCGTACCGAAAACGAAACTAACTTAGAATAACTCCAGATAAAAACGAAAATTACAGAAGCGATATATCATGCAAAATAACTATAATTGACTTTTTTTGGTCTAGCTCTAGCTTAGGTTGCGTATATTCCAATGATAGCGGTGGTAGATAGCGAGATTACTAGTAGCGAACGTACAAGTAGCTTACCACAATAGCATGTGTCGTCTTTTTACTAACAGGATAAGCAAGTAACCTAATATCTACGTCTATTATGTAACAGCTATGATAACCGGAATACGTGATCAGAAATAAAAATAATCAGTAAATGTATAATCGAGCAATAAGAGTAAAACGTAAACGTAACACCAATAAAGTTGTTATCTGATCTGATCTGATCTTTTCTTGCCTTAGCTTAGCTTAGCTTATATTATCTTAGCTTATGTTATCTTACCATGTGACACTTAAACACAGCGGCTTGAATCTCACTTGTGTTTATTTGAGACAGACGCACGTTCGTTCTATTTAAATAGCAATTCTAACGAACTAGTTTCAGAAAGCCACAACCTGTAACAGCCTGATGAAGAAAGGCAATGGCTTTTGAAATATCGGACAAAATAATATATCTTTCCTCCAGTGATTGATGAGCCTTGCTTTTCCTCATTTGCATTTTTTGTTACGTTCGGTCCTTGCTAACACATTCGTAATTGTGGTGTACGCTAACTATGCTTATTTCGGACAGACACACGTATGTTCAACGATCTATGAATCGCAACTCGACAGTCTTGTCCGGCACCAAAAGTGACGTGATCATTGGTTGGACTTCATTCAGAGACTCAACCCAGAAGTTCTGCGACACCTGCGAGCAAATTGACATCACAGTCAGCTAGGTACACT
>OFEQ01000058.1_pt1 | contig 12019 bp, 4 predicted proteins | sample 1521141 | NCBI WGS metagenome assembly OFEQ01 (sample SAMN04272335, study PRJEB24112) | coral metagenome | biome: Coral reef; feature: Shallow seawater; material: Coral tissue | host: Coral | place: China: South China Sea | collected 2014 | reverse complement strand
AATTAAGTAATCAAGAGGGTCAGCAAATTCGTTCGCCCTGTTGAACAGAACAGGTGAAAAGCAAGCAAACGGAAGTTTCTGTTGAAATTATCTACTGTGCAGTGTCTGATCAAGTTTGAACGCCACTTTGTTAAAAGCGAGTGTAAAAGCTAACTCAGCTCTCGTTTGTTTAATAAAGACGATCGCCGTAAATTACGGCACTTATTTGCAGCAACCCAGGCTGACAATTTTCCCGTGGATAAGATCAATTAAGGTGAACATCACTTGGTTCCTGGTTCGTCTCACTTCAATATAAGCTATCAAGCATTTTAATACGAAGATCATCATTTTGTCAGTAATAATAACCAAGAACGCCTGAAGGAACTTCTCTAACTTGGGATCTTGGGATGTGAAATAAAGTAAATGTAAGGGTGACTGGAAAATGATCATTTATCTTGTTTAGTAGCATTGTTGAGTAAAATTCAATGTAGCTTTGAAGGTTCGCGTGTCTCATGCAAACAAGTAAACACAAATATTTACACTGTGTATATACACATTAACATAGTTTAAATACTGAGATTTTGAAGCATTAAAAGGTCATGTTTTCAAGCATTTTGCGCTTAAATTTTATTTCTTTGTAGCTCAGTCAATTCGCTACTGGCGAACACTGAAACTTTTGAAAACGCAGCAACGATATATGAATTAGGATTTTCAGCTGTTTTGTTAGGCCAACGTTTATGTTTACCATTAAGTATTTAAACCTGAATGGAAGAGTTTGCTGAAATCATTATTATTATTATTATACAAGGCATATATTTGTGATTATTTCTAAATATATAAGGCAAGCAAAAACATATTTGCTTTAATTGATGTATTTGTTGGTTAAGCTAACTTTTTGCCGATCGCAGAGCGAAATGAGTAATGACTAACCTTCCAAAATTTGAATGAGACTTGCCGCAACGTTTGCCTTTGTCGGCTTCGTTTTAAGAATTCGCGCAATAAACAGTAAATGTTTTGAAGACGGCCCGCTCAGTAAGAAAGTGCTTCCAGCGCCATACCAGCTCTAGAGGCACGCTGTTTGCTCTTTTGTTACCAGAAAGTCAACAAAGATTAAGCCTATTAGCTGTTCCAGTCACGGTCCAAGCCTTTCCAAAGTGTGGCTTCTCAACGACTTTTGCGTTGTATCTTGACACTTTCCAAGCAGAACTGATGTCTACTAATTATGTCTTTACAGCCAACCCATGAAAACTGACACACAGCTTTAATTTCTTTCCCCCCGTCATTTTCACGCCAATGAATTGGGCGGAGAAAGAAAACAAAAGATAGGCGATTTTAATCACCATTGAATATTTAAAACTTCACCAGCAACCTGTCAGGACTTTCAAAGCCTCCATCTGTCCGTTTAATGACAATACTGGGAGCTCATTTCAGAGAACAATTCTTCATTTAGCTTTTCATGTCACTGGCGGGTGTTTAAACTGGTTGCAACTTGTAAATCAAAAACTTGAATTCGCTCAGAAAGCAGGTGACAACTAAATCACAGCCAAAATAGATTCCCTTGGACGTGTGAATCTAAATGGTACTTCCCATTGCAGCGTTTTAACTTTATTGTCCATTAAATAGTTTTTGAAAACAACAGATAAAACATCATGTGACAAAATTCCATCGTTACCCTATCGTAACCTTAAGCGATACCACTTAACCACACGCAAGTTTATTTCAAAGCAGTCTTACTCACTATTTGTCCTTCCAAGACAATTGACTTTTTTTTCTGTCAGCGCGTTTTCTATATCGTCTTTGATGAGAAGACGACGATAAACAGCAACCAAGCTACAAAGTCAATAAAATCTGAATGATAATCCGAGTAAACATAAGCTCCTGAAAACAGCAGGGAAAACTAAATAACGTGAACAACACTGCTGTAAAGTAAACAGATCACCGACAATTGGCCTGGATACAAACTTTCCGAAATAACGGATCTATTTCCTTGTAAGTAAAACACTGCCTCAAGGAACTAAAGTAATCTTTTATTTGTAATTTTTCTTTGTTGTGATGTTTTGGACGAGGACAAAAGATGTTTATGGGCGAAGTATCCATAGTTAACACTAATGCCCAAAAGCGGTTATCATTTTTCCTATTACACTTCACTACTGTATTTTATGTGATGACTTTGTCCAGTTCCATCAAAATCGCTGCCATTTACAAAAGATATTATTATAAGAATTTCAGCAGAGTTACAAACTCAGCCGATCTTTCAAATACAGACAATTTCCTTCAGGGATTATGATGCGGTTTGGATTGAATTTAGTTAAAACTTTAAAGGTATGTTTTCAGCTCAATACGCTCCATATAAAAGTCTGTAAAATATAGCAAGGTGCAGATACCTACGATCTTCAAAGCTTAACAACAAGGTCAAGGATAAGTCTTCAATAGCTAAATAAACATTGGTTCACCAGCAAAAAAAACAGTGTCGAAGAGTTTGTTCCTTTAGCAGTTTGTCAGTTACACGAACGTTATTAAAAAGACATTAAGAGAAATTATTGTGAATGAAATTAAAGCTCTAGCGTCCTCAGTGTTACCGACGTTTCGTTAACCAGCAAGGTGCATCGAGGAGCAACCTGCCCTTGGCAATTCACCTGACACGCGCTAATAACCAGTTCATATGCTTGCTTAAATTTCACCTGCTGCTAAAATGGATCTCTCCCTTGTGTTTAGATCTTTCTTAACTTACTAAGAATCCTGAAAATTTGTACTTACAAACACAAACAGCCAGACCGTGTTCCTTAGTCCAAAAAGCACTCTGACTTGTTACCTTCTCTGAGACGAGTGCGAAGTGAAGCTCGCTGAGTTACGAGTGAAGATCTCCGCGCAAAGAATTCGTTTAATGAGATCTCTGCCCCATTTCCTCCCTTTTGTCTTGTCAGTTTAACGTTACTAACACATTTTGACACACCTCATTAAGAAAATTATCCTTAGCCATGCTAACTAGGTCGTTAAGTTAATGTGTCCCGAACCAAAAAGTTTGGAAAACAGCCATAAAGGGGAAATACAAGTTTTATTTTTTTCCAAATACATTTCCTCTACTAAATGGCCCTTACACTTTGGATCCATAAAGATAAACTTTTTATAGTACTAGATGAGAGAATCTTCTTGCTGATCATTTTTCTGTGCCAAGGGGAGATCAAAATACCAATTACGTTTTTGCCGAGGAAGGAAATTATTCTTTTTGTTTGCAGTTTAGAGGACGTTGATACTTTTCACTACGCTCTTTTTACCGAACACAATCGAGCTGTGGCGCAAAAATGTAAAAAGAAACCGCGAGTGATAAACAGAAATCTAGCACTTTACTCTGAGTGCGTGGACCACGTGTTATGCAATTTAAAACCAACGCCATTGATACGTCCACGATGAATGAATAAATATAGCCACCAAGGTTAGGGTAAAGAAAAAAAATAGTGCAAGTCTGTTAAGTAATCGTTTTTCGAGAAGACTTCAAAATGTAGACATCCAATTCAAAGGTCAAAGAGAAACAAGTGTGGTGATATTTGGAACACATTTAACCCCGTCTGTTCCAGAACTCCCTCGGGAAAAAGAGGAATCACCCGAGGGTTAACTTTGAACGTATAAGTTGGCTGAAATATCAGTCTGTGAAATGAAAATGGCGTCGACGATGTGTTAACAGACCACACTGCATAGAGAACAGGTGAACTGGACCCTTAACAATCACGACGAATACCTCTTACTTTGACACGCTTCACGTACAAATTAACATGCTATTCTTTTCCATAACTATCTTTCAGAGATCACTGAATAGTAGCTCGATTTCCTGCGGGATTTGCATTATTTGTTTAGATTTTATGGAACAACGAAAAGCTAATAGTTCTTGTTTTAACAACTACTGTGCAAAGACAGCTTATCTGAACCCTTAAATGATGTTTACCTTCCAGAGTAAACTAGAAGTCCAATTTTCTTATACAAACACTCCTTCATTAATTGATTTCTTTCCTTCAACTAAATGACTTCTAAAGTTAACCCAACGGTCTTAAACCAGATAAATAATTCAAATATTTTTCAGTATTCCGATGCTTAAAAAAGATTTTTCTCTTAATGCGAATTTATGTGCACAAAATGTCTAATTGGTGCGATTTCTAGCTACCCATCTTGAGTATAATCACCCAGACATTCACTTTGCATATTGAAAACAATTTTCAGTTTTGCACCTGATCCCTTTGCCTTTATTCCCATTGTCATAGCTTTATCTTCGTCTGTTGTTCAATTATAAATCATTTTGTCATAGGTAAGCTTCTAAACCTAAGTAGCTGACTGGAGGTTCACTAGAACCACGGAAAAAATCAAATTTAGTTGCTTGTACAGCGAGTTTAGTTTCCCTTCGTGTCTCATCAAGAAACTCAATCTGAGTTCCAACTAATATGCGTTTTGTTGGCTCTCTATCGGTCCTGGATACCAGAGAACAATGTCTAGGGAAAGGGGAAAAGTTAAAACAAAGTTACAATAACTGGGATTTTCTAAATTTCGGACGCACTTTATGTTTTGTACGTGCTTGCATCTATATGCTGCCTATTAATAAAGCGAAAAATGAAATTTGAATTTGAACGCTTGATATGCTTACAACTGGAAAACTCAGATTTAGCTTTGTTCTTCCTGTCAGTCAAGATTAGTTGGCACTGGTGAAAAACTTTAAATTAAGTATATCATCAAGTCAGTAGTCTTCCTACAGTTGTTCGATTATTATTAGTTCTAAGAATTTGGGCTTCATTGATGGTGTGCTTTGTTTCCCTCGCTTTTCGTTTTGAAAAGAAGAAATTTGAATTTGATCGGCTCCAGTTGGAATAATGGCCCTAATAACAGAGCGTCAAAAGTCAGAAGATTTGGTCAGCTTGAGAAACAAAATTAACTGTATTAGTGAGCAACTTTAAAATTTTACTTTTTAAATGCTATTTATTGTAAAGTAAAATAATATTTGCTCATACTAATGTTTTATTTATTTTCGGTCACGACCCTGTTTTATACTTGTTATTTATCACGTTTCACGCATTCACGGTTATTAACGGACGATCAAAGAAAAGAATGCCAAGTCAAGAAATATATGCAATGGTCCTAGAAAAATATCAAACACATTTTAGTACCATGATGATGATACTGATCAAAATCCAGCAAAAGTTAGCTTCCTTAAGAATGTTCACTAAATTAAACACTGCTGTTTCTTAACGTTTTTAATTGCCTTTGTCTCATAATGTCGAAAGGATTGTCTACCATTCGTAGGTTTCAACATCCCCTATTCCATTTCAACGATAAAGTGTTTGTTCTTGCTTGTGAATACGTCATACCATAATAATAACATTCAAGAAGATTTTAAATGAATTAAAAAGACAGAGAAATCCTCATTCTGCCATATGCATCATTATTCTATGAATATATTTAGTGATAGCTTTTCTAGTTAGAGTAAATAAGCTAGGTTAGTCTTACCAGCATAATATGTCAACTATCACTTCTTTCGCCTTCCTTTGGGCGTTAAATACCAGTATTGCAGTCATACTTAATAAAGGACATCAAAAATCACTTGTCTTACACCTAATAGTCAACTGTCGATATTACAAAAAAATAAATCGTTTCAGAAAATCAAGGTTCTATAAAACCCTGAAAAATCTATTTGGAGCATTTTTTCTGGACAGCTCGTGTGCTTTATTGTCTGACTCCACAACACAAGTGAGGAAAACCAGACAGAAATAACTGAAGAAGAAATAAACAAATTCATTATTTATTTCTACAAAAAGTAAAACATGTTTTAAAATAAAAATAACTGCTGTTATTACTTATCCAACACTTTCCAATTTATTACAAAGAACTACTCTGTGGGTTTCGTAAAACATTGTTCAGTATTACTCAAAAACGACAAAGTACTAAGAATGCACATACAAGTTTTGCTCCCAATCTAATTAAAAGGAAAAGTTCTCCCGGTAGCCGCTGCCTCAGCACGGACTCATTGTTGCGGCGACTTAAATGAAGCAAGACTATTAATTCAACGGAAAGCAATTTCAAACAATTTCCTGTGTTTTGAAGCACTTTGACAATACTATTTGAATTTGCATGTTTACCTTTTAAACACAATCTCGTTGCCATCCTCACCCGCAGGCAAACATGTCTTTGCGATCTAGGCTTGTTATTTTGATAACGCAAATAGTTTAGACTGCCGGCCTTATTCCGTGCTTTTTAATAGTTTTATTTCTGATCCAATTTTTAGCTGGAAATAAACTGATCTTTAGCTCACGTCTACCAAGTAAATGAGATCTTTCTTGACGCATTTTTGTGTTTTTCTTCAATAAAAGAAACCAGTTGAAATGTTTTACTGTGTAATCTTCATCTTCTGGCAACTGAAATTTAGTTTAACAAGTATTCCAGAATTAATTTCAGTACTTCTCGCCCTCTTGAACAAAATAAATTACATGGTTAATTTATCAAAGAAAAAAACGTTCCAGTGTGTTTTCGGTGTCGATAGATGTTTTAAGTAATGTGACAATTGGCGCCAAAATATCACGCGGCGATCAGCCAAAGAAAATCGTCACCCGTCAGGAAATTCATTTGCTTCTTCTATCAGCGATTACAAACACCATCAAGAAACCCTTGTTATCAAAGAGTAATTTATTTCTCTTTGTATTGAGCCTGAACATAAAACCTGAAACCTACACGTTCAAAGTTGTATCTTCGCCTCATATTTTCCATCCGTGAATTCATCGTACCTCGTCGCCTGAAAGGCGACACCTTGTGCGAGAGAAAACTGTGGCTTTACAAGATGTTGGAAAGATCTAGTTTCTTAAAGATAATGAAAAAAGGAAAGCTTTTGACGTATTTTTGTAATTAGAAGTAAAACGCCGGGAAGTTTAACTGACTTATTACCCACCATAATTACGTCACCCTCGGAACTCAGTAGTTTTCTTATCTTTAATTGTGGTTGTTTCAAGGATGTAGCCGCATTTAATCCAATATTGATCCTATCGAAGCTTCAATTTCAAAATTTGATCAAATGGGGGGGTTACCATCTTGTTAGTTTTCAATATGATAAACTAACAATTTGACGGTGGACTACTGCCTTGTCTGTTTCCGTCGATTTCTTGGCATGTCGCGAGCAAACAGGCTTGACATTTGATCACTGCTTACCCGAAAGTAAAATTTAAAATCGTTTGAAATGTCATGTGGATTTAATGTACATTACTTTGAAATTTTTGATGGAGTTTGACTCTTTCTCAAGGGCTCTTCAATTCAAACTGAACAGAATTCTAAATATTGGCCGGGCTTGTCGCGATATTTCATTGAATGAAATTCATGTCTGTAAACGACTGAAATTGACACCACCTAAAAATTTCAGCGTAGAGTCACGCGAAGACTTATTACCAACTGTTATCAAAAGTACGGGAATTATCGTTATTTCCTGTGTATTGTTTTTATGAGGCTTATAAGTCGGTTTTACACATCTTCCGAAATATTGAAAGTCGTCATTCAGTCTTCTTATAATCTTCCGTGTGAAATGATTAAATTGAATAAAGGTAGCAATGAAAAGAAAGATATAGAATTTCCAAACACTCGCGCTTTCAAACGCAGAAGGCGGAATTTACCTTTGTAGTGACAACGTGAAGACTTTCAAATTTGCGAAAACGACTCTGACCGTATTTACTTTTCTTAGGGCGATTGAGTGAGTGCTAACCAAATTATTAAGTTAAAATAAATATAACGTTGGAAGAGATCTTCCAGAATCTATGTACGTTGTTTGATGAATTTCAAATCCAGTGGAATACAAAATTAAACATTGCACTATTATGACATCTGACAGCTTTGTTCCCTATTCTGTCATTTCATAGACATGAAAAGCGAAATTTAAATACGCAAAATTTTCAAAGAATAAATATGCCTTTCAACTATCGGGTTACAGTAACACATGGGCCAAATGCGTTTCGATATCACTGACATGTTTCGAGAAAAAAACAGTTTTTTCTTTTCACGATCTTTTACATTCGAGTCCTTTTCAACAATGTTATCTCCCACTGTAAAGAAAATAACTTCCTTTTCGTCTATTTTAGGGCGAAAGCTGGTTAAGGTCCTAACAGCTACCTTTAATGTAAGCTGCGCATAATGGTAGCCTAATAGAAATATAACTTCACGATAATGGTCTCAACTTATCTTCTGACGATGAATTTCCCCGTGGTATCCAAAACACATCTCTTTCGCTCAAATATCAAATAACAATGAGAAGTTACGAACTTACTCTAACATGACTTTGTCTTCCGTCTATTTGATTCACTAACATAACATGTTTTCTTAGCTGGGCGTTTGAATTAAAACAACGAAACTACAAACACGTCATGAGATGGTAGCGACAAGCAAACAAATGATATTAAGGCGAGTAAAGGTAAAGAAAGATAAATATTTGTCGTGCAGTACTCGAATGGAATTTATATGGCCAAACTATGTAAACAACAATGCTCTGTCTCACCTCTTAACGATCAAGGTTGACAAACAATTTGAACAGCTTGAAAATATTTGATCTTGAATCCAAGAAGCCTGTGGAAGAAAGAATACAACTAGGCTGAGTTTCGTAAAAAAAAAGGATATAAAGCGCCGGTCAGATAATTCAATCCCTAAAAACCTGTTTGGTACGCACTCGATGATTTGTAAGGATGAAAGTACTTGTTTCGCTATTTGCATGACATATTTACAACACATTTTCGCAGGGATTATGGGAACGAACTTGGGGATTGTGGGTAGAAGCTGGCCATAACGTTTAGACCACTGCCCTTACGTATGTTTGTGATAAGAAATAATGGTTTTTTGTAAAGAAAAAGGAAAAAACAGAAAGACATAAAGTTTACGGAAGTAATGAATTCTCTAATTTAGGAAAGAGGGTGATCTGAATGCTGTTCATTGATGATGAACCATTACAATGCACAAGAAGATAGAGGGAAGCAAATCAGCTGTACGTTCAGAAGTCACATAGCTCACTTCCTGGGAGGTTTTATTTAAATATTTAATAAAAAGAAAGAAAATCAATTCGTACAAGAGCTTGCATTTCCATTTCGGACTATTAGTTTGGAGAACAGAAAAAAGGACCTCTCAAGTCAGGATGAGTCATAAAATTACTTGGCTTCACAATAGAGCTTGTAAGTATAATCTAAGTGCACTTGGAACCTACTTTGAGTGTGAAGGGGACTTCACTTGGACTTCACTCGGTGACCATGGAAACGTTGTTAGATCAAAGAAGCCGAAGTGCGCCGTCAAGTATGATCTACGCCATACTGGAGAACACATTTGACCAATAGAAAATAGAAGCCAACCGAAAAGCGATGTGCAGCGTCACTACAATTCTGACAAACGCACCGATAAACAAATCAATTCAATTTCATTTTCAGAGAGAGCTTCCCCTTTTCATATCTTATCATTCAACACCAAATGGTCCTCTACAAATTACAAACCAGCTACTGTTTCAAGTTTCAAACAGGTCATTTCTATAGGCATCCATGTCTCGGCTAGCTTAAGCTCTACAGCAATTTAATTCTTTGCCGAAAACCGAGTTTTTGAGCCATTCTAGAGAAGTACAGAAGATGTCGTTTGTTCCTTTGTGTTACTGCTATATACAGTACTCTTAAGCAACAAAGCAACTATATGCATTTCTTCCCAATTTTGCTGCCGAACAATCGCATTTGTGATACGCATGACTGATTTTACTGTGAAAATGCGTCAACTAATATACTTTGTCATCAGGTGTGAAGCCAAGGTTTGTAAAGTGCGGCCTGAGATTTCCAAGTGCACTTGAGTCAAGTGCTTATTTCAATCTAACTTAGCTTCTAATGTGAAGCCAAGTATTGTATAGAGCGCACACCGTTCTCGTGGAATAACCAACTTGCAACAAAGTCTTCCCTTTTTAATAGATTTAGATTTTCCACACATCAGTTTTAGATTTCACTCGCTTGTCTCAGGTATAATCAAGAATTAAGTCAATAAATAGCGATAAGAGAATTTTTTTCCATTGATCTTACAAGTTTGAATTAGAGAAGCATTAACTCGAAGTTTGTCGAATTCGCTCGCCTCTTCGTTTTAGCTCTGTAGAAGAATAGTCACGAAAATAAGCAGTCTTACAGTTTAACTACAGAGAAAGCATAGAATCTTTAGCTGACTGCTGTCAAGAGAAATAACCTCAATCGATTCGAAAGCAAGTTCGCTTTCTTATTACAGTAAACCGCACCCGCGGCTTAGGTAAACAAAAATACTTGTATTTACCGTTTGCCTTGTTTGTATTAGGTCCATAACATAGAAAGTACTTTAAAGGAAAGGGAAAATGTCAATCGATTCAGAAACTTTTTATCTACCAGGTTGTCGTTTATTGTGAAGTCAGGCGAGGGTTTTCGTGTAGTTGTATATATCTATCTTCTGGTCGAGGAGGTGGGCATGTAGTTTCGGTTGTAGCAGGTGTTTTTGTAAAGATATCCAGTACGGAAGCTAAACTGTCCATTTTTGTATTAGTAGAATTTCTCTCGTGTGACTAATTTCCTCCTTGTCTTTGCTTTGTTTAATTTGCAGTAATAATGGCAATTTATGGCTCATGATTTTCAACCAATGATTTGTGAGTAAAGTTCGCCAGGAAAAGACAGGACCAAAGAAAATTTGCGTCTTATGACAAATTTCGGTATATATTCAAATTCAGTAGTAAAAGCGTTTCCAGAACGTACGCATTTGATTCTATTCGAAAGTGTAAACCAACCGCTATTGTTATTGACACCAACAATGATATAATAGTCCGAAAATGCTCGCTAGTGTTCGGGAGTCCCAAATTAGTCGTCCCTCGCAGAGTTTCAGAATCAGCTGCTGCTTAAAGGATATACAAAGAGAACGAAGAGTAATAATTTTTCTGAATATTTCAGTCGCACACTCTGCCTCAACCCAGTTCAGTAAATACCTGAGTAAGCATTTTTTTTATGCTTAAAACCATTTCAATGCCAACAGCCTTGTAGTGAGCATAAAATAAAACTGATAAAGCTTCAATGTAAACATCTTGGCTCTGATTTTGGAATAGTCTTTTATCAGACATCTTTCATTTCATTGACCACATCTAAGCTAACACAAAAGAAAGAGAGCGAACTCGGCTTTCAATAAACATCACAAATATTTGATATCAGATCGGAACAGCGGTAAGATTCTGAAACTTAAACCGAGAAAGTTTCCAACGTTAAGGTAAACCACTGTTTATCTTTAACCCATATTAAAAGATTGTTATCTTAAAGGGCTCAACTCAAACGTTGTAGGAGTTTCTTCTTTCTCGTATTTGACTCGTTTGCGTCTGCTGCGAGACGTCGATTGTCCATGTTGTAGTTTTTATGGGCCGCTTGTTGGTAACAATACCCCGAGTCCGACAAATCTTTCTTCATTACTTTACTGTGTACAACGCGGAGAGTTAATTTAGAATTGACTCAGCTAATCATGTTTATCAACAACAACCTTTTATGGACAAGAAATATTTGATATAGGAAAGTTTAAATTTGTGTTTGTCGGAGTAACAGTGCAAATATTTTCTTCGAAAGTGTACACTAAATGACAGCGAAAAGGTTTCGCCTGAGATCAATATTGACCCTCTTAATAAATGGTGATAAATTGAAGGCAAACATTAACCTGTTAAAGCCCAGTATTACAAGCAGAACTCAAAACAGTGTCGCTTGGCTTGACTTCCACTAGCCAGATTTTATCGCTAAATAAGTTGATTTTAGTTTGGTGTTTTATAGGTTATCGAATTCAAAATAAAGATGGCATCGATGCCTTCTCTCATTCCGCGAGAGGCTTTCGTTATCTACGCAGACTGTTGTACGCAGAGTCGGCTTCTGATCTCTGAACAATCGTTCTACATGTTGAGCAATGGTACTTCTTGAAAACCCTGGCTTCCTTAAAAAGTTTATACAGTACAAAAGCGAGCTCACAAGAGGTGATGTTATTGTATTCAGACAAGCGATGAGAAACCTTTTGAACTAGTATTTTGTCTGAC
>OFEQ01000057.1_pt1 | contig 12092 bp, 6 predicted proteins | sample 1521141 | NCBI WGS metagenome assembly OFEQ01 (sample SAMN04272335, study PRJEB24112) | coral metagenome | biome: Coral reef; feature: Shallow seawater; material: Coral tissue | host: Coral | place: China: South China Sea | collected 2014 | reverse complement strand
CTCGTTATGGATTTACATCCTCGTACACCAAACATTCAACGACTACGAACCAATACAGTATTGTGCAAAAGTAATGCAAACGATAATCGCCGAATATCGCGAATATCGCGACATATCGGCGATATTTAACGCTAATTAGCCTCAAACGATATATCGAGCGATATATCGTAACAGCTATTGTTTTATTTTTCGGCGAGATATCACTTCCTGTCAGCGAGATATCGTTTACATATTGCGATATATCGTTTCTGGTTAGCGATATATCTTTCTTGCGTAGCGATATATCGTTTTTGCTTAGCAATATATCGTTCCCTCTTAGCGAGATATCTTACTCATGTCGTGATATATCGTTCTCGCTAGCTTAGCGATACATTGTTTCTGCTCAGAGAAATATCATCGATTCTCTGTGAAACTAATGTGCATTTTTCAAAAACCATTTACAGTAATGAAGAATCATCTTCGCTGCAAAGTTAGTTATTGAGATAGCGTCTTCTTTAAGGAGATACAATCGCATTAAATAGAACTTGTTAGCTAAAGCATGTCAAATTAATCAAACGTACCTGTCCAGGTTTCATTAAAACAACTCGCTCGAAAGCTCGTGAATAATACTGCAACAAGTTTCATACCAGAGAGGAAAACTGTTTAACTGCAGAGGTTCAGATGGGGAGGGTGATCAAAAGTCGCAAAAGAAGGATGTTATGTGTACCTCTATCGGGATTTCTGACTGCTCGGTAAAAGAACGAGTAACTGGGATCCAATCTCCACGCAACATTTTAGTGTTAATTGGCATGGCAACACCTAAAATGAAGCAACTAGTCTTACAAATTGTCTATATTTATTTTTAAAATTTCTCAACATGTCTCAGTTTACCGTGCCAAGCCAGTTAATAATGTTATAACTAGTAATAATCACTATAACTGTAGTCGATGAACATACATTTCCGATTTATTCATACAAATATGTTTGAAGTTTTTTTTGCATTGCGTGACACCGCTATTCACAAATACAGCGTTTCTGAAACCGCAGACTGCGGACTCCACTGATTAAGAAATCGGCAAGTAGCAGCCGAGTGCCAGATAATCACAAACCTCACTGTCATAGCACCGATCGAAATCTGCTGTTATGTATATTCGACCATATTAGGCATTCTTCGAACACAACAAAGATGAATGTTGAATTCCATCATTCTGTTTTTATTAACGGTTTGTTTACTTGTTGTATTGCGCAAAAGACACGCTTTCCGTAACATGCGACCTCAGGTAAAGTGTCTGTCAAGATAAAAAACGCTTTAACCGTGACTCCGCCTCAAATTACCTGAGACCGCATCACTTCAATTGAGCTTTTCAATTCAATAGGCGGCACAGAGAATTAGAACATGAATGGCCTTATCGGCTTTTCGCTCGACAAACTTTTTTAATTAGCACATTGCATGAAACTATATGAGTAGGATTTTTTTGCTTTTTGCTCGAAAAAAAAAAAACCTTTGTAATTGCTCGCGAGAGACCAAAAAATGTCTGTCAAGGGAAAAAACACTTTTGCCGCGAAATTGCTTGAGGCCGCATCAGTTTAATAAGCTTTTCAATAGCGGCACAGGGAATTAGAACATGAATGGCCTTTTCGGCTTTTCGCTCGACGAACTTTTTAATAAGCACATCGCATGCAGCTATATGAATTAACTTTTTTTCTGATGTTTGCTCAACAAACTTTTTTAACTCGACGCGAGAGTCCAAAAAAGTGTCTGTCAAGGAAAAAAACACCTTTAGCGTGACTACTCCGCCTAAAATTACTTTGCGCCGCATCAACTTAAGACTTTTTGTCCAAGTTTTTCAATAGGCAGCACACAGAATTAGAATATGAATAGGCTTTTCGGCTTTTTGCTTGGCAAACTATTTAAATTACACGAAAGAGACCAAAAAAGTGTGTCTGTTGTGTGTGCTTCCACATGCTTTCGTGTCTAAAATAATATGTAAAGTGAAAGAAACCCTTTTAGCATGACTCCGCCTCACTTAAGACCGCATCAGGTCCAGGTTTGTCAATAGGCAGCCCACAGAATAAGAATTTGAATAGGTTCCTCGCCTTTTCATTCCGCGAACTTTTTAATTGCGGCAGGAGACAAAAACATACATGCGCCTCGCACGCTCTTAAAAACATGTAAAGAAAAAACTGCTTTACGGTGACTGACTAAAGTTACGTTTTTCTTTTTACCAAAGTTTAATGAGTTTGCAGCACATGAATAAGAAAACAACAAATTAAATTTCCATAAGTTAACACATTGTTGGTAATTACGATATGAATAAGCATGTGAAAGGGACGCACTTCGAACTATTTGTGATGGAACAATAGAGCTTTTACAACCAATCGAATTGTAGGATTTTCGATCCCACCACGTGTTGAGTCGCTATAAAAGGGTGAAAATGTAGTTCATTGATCATTGCACTCACCCTTTTTGATTCGGAGAATAGTTACCAACGGAAGTTTTAATGATGGAGAAATTGGCTCAAGTTAAGTGGGGCCGTGGCAAGTTTTCAGAAGTTTTTTGATCGACAATCATTGATCTGTCCCCTATTAAGGCTGGCCAAAAAGTTAAAGTTCTTTGGGGAGAAACTAGAAAGGAATATACCGCGGTGGTTGAATGCTATCCCGTAGCAAAAACCCACTTTTCAAAACCCACAGAGAAAGACACGGAGTTGCCACAGCGTAGGGCTAAAGCCAAGAGAAAACTGGTAAGTAAAATTGTTTATCTTTCATAAGCTAGTAGCGGACGAGAGATTTATCCCGGCCTCTACTTTTTATCGGAGGCATCTGTTAGAGCTGTTCGTTACTTTCATTGAATAACTTCATTACTTTTAACATAACACGCTGTTTCTCTCTGTAGATCCCTGATGACTTTGTTGGAGACTATACCGAGGCTGAAGCGGCCACCAAGAAGAAAAAGGAAAGACCAACGAAAAAGGTATGTCGTTCATTCAACTGTCAGTTTTGTCATCAAAGCGAACTGATTTCAAGCTAAGGGTTGCCACGGTCAGGAAAAATATCAGGAAAAAGTAACGATTCTTTAAAGGTGAAGGAAAACGTCACAGGGAATCAGGAATAGAGTAAAAGATGCAGCAATATTCTAGGTGTTTGCTTAAGCAAGTTAACAGTGAGGAAATTTTTTTTTTCCATAAAACCATTAGGCAAGATGATCGATTTTCATACTAGGGAAACAGTAGTATTGGTCCGTGGTTGTATTTCTTGATTCGCTTATTTTATTGTGTAAAATTACTAAATGTTTTAGTTTCTGATGAGTGGCAACCCTCTCGCTCTTTGCTCACTAAGTGGTAGATTTTTAGACGTTGGCCAACTGGCCGTTAGCAAAACAACTCAGTAGCGGTGTCTGTTATTTAACAACTATTCACCGAAGTGGAGGTGGCTAGCGGTGGATATTTACCGAACCACGAAGCGGCGAGGTAAATATTCAACACCAGCCACCGACACTAAGGTGAATAGTTGTTTTAGTACATACTAAAGCAGTGAGATAATATACAGCACAAAAAATTAATTTGGATAATTTCTTCACTTGTCACGGATGCAAATTGGGACGCCATTTTTCCCGGAGTCGCTCGGAGGTAAATAGCACAGGATATTCGGAGTTTGACGAGCTAATCAGCGCGCGCGATCAACGCTATCCACTGTTTTAGTATATACTAATGACCTGTTATTTACTGGTTAACCGAATGGTTAATGTGTTTTGTCTTCCTGATTTCTGAAACTGATTTCCCTTTTCCTTCGGGGTCGAGATTTTGGGTGTCCACTGAATGACGGGAGTTCACTGTATATCTTCCTAAGGTTTTACTTATTTTATACACTACTTAAACACTACAAATGCATTGTGAATCGCGAAATAAAAAGTCAACATTTTGACCATGACTTTGGCTGATGTAATTACGTCACCTATCAGATTGAATTAAGCCGCCATTTTGGTCTCATGAGGAAAACGAACAAAGCTATTACTGCCTTCAGCATTTTTAGTAATTCATGGCCATTATTCTATTTTGGGGGTACCAGTACTGTAAATTAACCTTTTTTTCTTGAGGTTGTCTCGAGTAACGGTGGTAAATATGGCATATCAGGTTGACTGACGTGGCTTTACTTACGTTAAAATCAATTTGCAGAAGTCAGCGGATACCACCAGTAAAAATTTAAAGGGTGCACAGAAAGATAAAAAGGAGAAGCCTAAGGGAAAGGTATGGTTGTTTCTTCATGCAATATTGTCATGCTACACATAAAAATAGAGAGCCAAAATGGTTATTTGTTTTTTTCATGGGTCTTTTTTTAGTCGCCTCACTCTGGCCTAATTTTGTCATTTACGGACAGTATTCACAAAGAATGCTTGAATCCTGATTCACCTCTACTTATATGACCTACGATATTTTTCCCTTTATAAGACCATTTCATTCTTCCTAAGCTCTCTATGTATTGTCTTATGGTCGTTTGGCTATTTCTGGATAAATTAGACCTGCATTTAAGATCACTGTTCATCTAAGCCTACATGTCCCGAGATGCTCGATGATGATGCGATTTTGAGCTTAACGTAAAATAAGCCGAAACCCGTGTTTTGAAGAACATACTATTGTATACTTTATACCGACTGTAAAATTTATAACTTATTTCATTTCCCTTCAGATTTTGGAAGTGTCGTCTCCGTCCAAGGAGTATTTTACCGACTCTGAAGATGGTTCGGATTCTGACGATTTGAGCGAAGGAGAACCTTTAATAACTGTAATCCGTTCTGCTCATCTGAGGAAAACGCCGTCCCTTACTGCCCAGCAAACTGAAGAAAGTCTTCTTCGTGATGACAGTCCATCACCACCAGCAGACATCAGCGACTTTGCAGACGGGGACGTCGACCTGTCAAACGGACAGGAAATAATAGCAGCCGCAATTAACACATTGGAAAAGACAAATGATGTAAGTTGTTTATTTACATGATGTTCACTAGGAAGTGCTTAATGATGAGCAATGCGCAGTGAAATATTTATCATTGCACTTAACAGTGCCAACGAATCAGTACAACTCAGTGAGAAATATAAAGACTTTAAAATACCTAAAAAATGGTCACAGCCAATCTCAACTAAAAATCGCAAGTACAGATGTGTCAATGTGTAAAAGAGAAGCATAGAAACTGAACCGTGATGTAATCAGTCAAAAATTTTGTTATCAAACAAGTATTTTTTAGCTATCTATGAAATTGCTCACCAATACAATCTTAGTCACAGTATGAATTTTTTGTTACAATAGGTGTGTCAGAGTGCATCCCAGCAAGAAATTGCTTCAGAGCTTCGCCTGACAAGAACTATACTTGAGAGAATGGAGTGTTCGTTTGCGCGTCAAGAAGCAAAACTTGACCAGCTTCTAAACCTGCTGACAACAAAACAGACGGTCGACCTACCTGCCACCCAGCCTTCCCACAATCATCAACAGCCAGTGCAGCAGTTCTCCACCCCAGTGCCAAGCCAGTCGGTTTCAACGGTACCCCTTTCGACCCCGATGTCAGCTGGCGGTCCAAGTCGGTCCCTGGAGATCCCAACGCCGATGCTGTTTCAGCAAACTCCCCTTGTAGATCTGGATAGACTACTGGATGATCCTGAATTGACAGGTAACATCTCAAGTTTTAAAGTTAGTTACTAATTGTTAGCTTGGTTAACCGTTTCCTGAGCGAGATTGCAAAAGTTAACAATACCAAACTCTCTGATCCCCTTTTTTATCATTAGAAAAACGAACCAGTGATCATTATGAAAACGTGATTATGTTGTTAATTTTTATTATTGGGCCTCTGTTGTACAATTAAATTCCAATTTAATTCTGCTGAAATCAGTAAAGTGAGCCGGCGAGATGGTGGTATATGTGATTACAACTGCAGAATGAATCAAAGCATTTGTAGATAAGCCATTATTAGACAGGGAGTGATAAGTTAATTTTTCTAATAGTTCTTTTTATATGAATGTCTTTCAGGAACACCTGATTTAGTTCAGCTTGGGGGGTCGTCGAATATACGCATATCACGAGACGATTACAACCACGTATTGGCAGCAGCCAAGCCATCCGCTATGACTCTGCGACTATTAGAAAAGCTGTTCTCTAAAGAGACCCTTCTACAATCCACACTCTATGGTACAAAAGAGTTTGCTGCTCTTGATCCAAGCCGGATTCTTGCTATAAAGGGTAAGCTGGCAAACAAAGTATTGAACGCAAATACTTTACAAATTGTTATTGGTGAATATTAAAGTGGTTTAATTCAAGAAAGTTTTGGAGGAAACTTTTGATGAAAATGGATAACTAAATTCCTGACAAGACTAATCGAAGGACATTTACGGTTTCTTGAATTTAAAGAAAGTTGAAATTATTGCAAAAAATGATACGCGCGTACACAACTTCAATTTTGAATGACAATTCAATCCGAGCGATCCCTCTAAGGCGCAAAGTCGAAAAATAACTGGAAACCGTTAGATGAGTTATGTAAGTGTTTAACGGTATCTGTTGACCTGGATTGTTGATCATTACTCTAACCTGTATTTCTCTGTTTGTTTTAGCGGAGGTGACCAGAGCCTTTTCATACCAGTGTCGAACAAGTGAAGAAACAGCCCGCATGTGGGATGCATGCAAAGTTAGTATCGGGAAAAAGTGCCAGCATTTGAGAAAAGCCGAAAAAGAAAATAGGCAACATTAGTAGAACACATGCATGTAACGATGTTTTCGATTCAGTGAGTATGTAATCAGCACTCTAGTTGAGAGCGTAATGTAATCGGTATCTATGAAGTGTAATTAAATAAAAAGTGTTGTTGATATCTTTGTTGTTTTTGCTGAATGATTTATGGCTGACGTACACAGTAATGTTCGTGTCAGTTCCACGGAATTATGCACTAATTTTAAAACAAACTAAAGCCAGCAGATTTTTTGCAAAATAAGAAAATGTGATATTTTGCCTAGTTTTTTTTTTACAAAAAAGCTTAAAATATGTCGTACAGATTTTTATTTCATTTTGTACGAATGTTTGTTAGAGCCAATTAATATATTCTGAAATTTTTAGAAAACGACATTGCTCGTTCATTTTGTCTGTTACGGCATTTTTGTTATTCGATGTTGCATATGATGGGTTGGGTTCATTTATTCCCTCAAAACTGTAGTAAGCCACCAGTCTTACGTTTAAACAATTGTATATATATGTTATTGGCCGGCTATACGAGGAAAGATGTATAAAGAACATTTTTATCTCGAACTTCTTTACGTTATTGCATTTAGTTCCCCAGTTAAGATCTCCAAATCGTTTTCCTGGTGTGGAATTTCGTGCAAAATTCGAGTTTTCTACCGTAAATTGAGTAGCAGATAGCGAGGAAATTGGTTACGTATACTCTACAGCAATTTTCTCAAATACAGCAACGATTAGAGAGGGAAACGACTGAAATTGACTCAGTTTGTTTTTCACTTTTTGGACAATCGAGTTTAAGGGGATATAAAGTTAAGGGTGGGATTTAAAATGTATTTTAATAAACTTTATTCTTGTTAGTCATTGACTTTTGTAACATTTGGTGGCTCCTAAAAGAGCCGTTTTTGGCGACCTGCAGTGCAATATCGAATCCACTTCGACAAAGCAGGGCGCGGTAGCTCTTAAAAGAGCCGTTTTAAAATTTTGTCGCAGCTCCTCCAGACTCTATAATAGCTGGAATCGCCTTGTACAGCACGTGATCGATGTACTTAACACACTTCTCGGCAGTCACCTTCCTTTCCCAGAACTTCTTGATTCCATCCACAAGCTCCTGTTTGTTACGTGGCTTGACTTTTGATTCTAAGTAAAACTTGAGCTCATGCCACAAGTTCTCGATGGGATTTAAGTCAGGACTTTCTGGGGGAGTACGCCACCAGTTGATGTTTTTCTCCTCGTAGAAGGCTTGCGCTCGTCTGGACGTGTGCTTCGGGTCATTATCCTGGACAAATCGGTGATCTGGAAGCTTCTCTCGGACGAAGGGAACAAGTGTAGACTCTAAGATGTTGCAGAAGAGATCAGCATCCATGATGCCATCAAAGATGCAAACCTTTGTGGCACCATGTTTGCTGATTCCTGCCCAGACATGTACTTTCAGCGGATGCTTGGGTTTGGGCTTTCGCTTCCCTGGCTCGTCTACCTTTCTATAGCAGGTGCGGCGATACTGCGTTAGCGAGATAGAGCTTTCGTCGCTAAAAATTACGTTGTGGAAGGTGTCTTCGCTTTCCAGGACTCTCTGCGCGAACTCCAACCGCTTCGTTTTGTTCACATCTCGAATGAGCTGACAGTAACCAGTCCGCTGTAAAGTCCAGCCGAGTTGCGTCCGAGCTCTTCGCACAGTTGACGAACTCACATCTGTTCCACGTTTAGCCAGCTTTTTCTTGATTCTGCAACTCGTCATCTCGTCATCTTTTCGCATCTGCCGATCGATGAAAACTTTTGCTTCGTCAGATATCTTCGCTGGTCTGCCAGAGCGCGGTAGATTTGCCACAGAGCCGGTGGTTTTCAGTTTCTTGATAATGCGAACGACACTAGCAAGACTGACAGCTAAACCTTCGGTTTTTAATAACCTTAAGATTTCAGCTGGGTGAAGACCTTGCTTCTGTAGGAGCTCTATTCGAGTTCTTGTATAATTCGTAACTTTAGCCATGATAACCTCGAGATTGTTTGAAAATGAATGACAAATACTCCGCACAAAGCGAATAACACGTGATTTATGACAAGCGTAAACGCTGTTGCTATGGTAGCATAACTGCCGCTTCGCCGTGCGGAGACTGGGGTTTAACTGGGATACTTTGTGTTTGTTTACATACACATGAAATTGTCTTACGGCAAGCAAATTTGACTTTGCCGCTCTCTCGGCTCCGATAACGAAACAAAAGAAAAAATGCGATGCTTTTGGGTTGTGGAATCACCTTCACAGTCTCAGTCACTGCAGTGTAACGAGGTAAGTTTATTTAGGCTTTAGAGGAGTCAATCGTAGCTTCGATTCACAAAAATATTTCGGCTAAATTTATACGCAAGCTGTAATAAAAGTAACCTTATATTCAGTTATTGCAGTTGCTCGACTGTGTTCTTTACATTCAACACTAACTCATCATACATAACGGCTTCACGATATATCGTTATAGCGAACTTCGCTGCAGTGATCGATGATATATCGCTGTGACATATCGTTTTGGTGTACGAGATATCGTGGTAGCGATTTCTCGCTTGAACGATATTACAGCGATATATCGTGGAGATCACAACGATTTATCGCTAATTTATCGTTTTGACGCTCGCCGATTCGAGCGATATCTCGCTGATTTATCGGCGATAAATCACGGGAACAAAGAGCGATATTCAGCGATTATCGCTTGCATTACTTTTGCACAGTACTGTATATAGAAATGGGAAGACCCAGAAAATACTTCACTGAGGAAGAAAGAATTCAAGCTTATCATCAATCTAAGAATAAGTATATGGTAAACAAACAATGGTTGTGTCCTGATTGTGGAAACAGGGATTACTCATTGGCTGGAAAATGGACTCATCTCCGGTCGAAGAAACATATCAGAAATGAAGCCAAAAATAAAGCCGAAAACGGGGTGTATTGATTGCATTCATTCTATTTTCAATATCTAAGAACATCATTGTTTCTAGATATTTCAGATTTAAACGCACTTTGAAATTGACTTAAGAATAAAAAACATATAGTGATATTATATAGAAATGACAGAAAATTTTATCTCAACTATTAATATGAACAGAAGCGATCTCTCAAAACTTACCAAATCTCAACTAATTAACCTGTTGTTGAAGCAAGATTCAGAAATAAAAAAGTGTCAGTTAAAACACACAAAACAACAGCCTAAAAATGACAACATAATTCTTCCACCACCAGAGTTTAGGGATGATTACAGACCAATCCCATTACCAAGGAAAAGTGTCAAGCAGATGGTTCAGGAGTATGAAGACAATATAATTCTTCCCCCACCAGAATTCAGAGACGATTATAAACCAACACCAAAACCAAGGACTAAAAAACCAACACCATTACCAAGGACAAAGATAAATGAAGCAGCAAAAGCTCTGAAAGGATACACAAAGTCTTTTGAAATTGAAATTAAAAATGACAAAGACCCTCTAGCGCAACTACAAAACACAAGAAAGGCCATTGAACATCATATTGTGAGTATACTCATATCCATGAAAGGTCTAAAATTTGTTGAAACTCTTAAGGTGACTTTCAAAAAATCAGCAAATGATAAAATAGTTCATAAAACAGCGTACTTCAACAGCAAACCTCAGACAATCATTAATAATGTCGAAATCTTTAATTCATTTGAAGCATCAAAACAACAAATATTGAACATTATAGCTCAATGGATATCTGAGGGTTCTGGTTGGACCATTGAATCCGTTGACAATCATCATCTCAATGTTGTACAATATCAGCCAATGAAGGGCTCTTCATATATTAAACTGCCACAAGAACTCAGACATCATCGAAAGGGATTAATCAACATCAAAAATGAGGATAATGAATGCTTCAGATGGTGTCATATAAGACGCTTAAACCCACAAGATAAAGATCCACAACGAATCAAAAAATTAGACAAAGCATATGTTAAAAATTTAGATTACTCTGGGATTGAATTTCCAGTAACCACTAAGCAGTATAATAAAATTGAAAAACAAAATGAGATCAATATCAACGTATTTGGATATGAAGACAAACAACCATATCCCATCTATGTGTCAAAAGAAAAATATGAAAATCATATGGAATTATTATTGATAACTGAGGATAAAAATAAACACTATGTGCTTGTCGAAGATTTCAATAGATTCATGTACAATCAAACAAAACACAAGGAAAGTAAGCACTTTTGTATGCATTGCCTTCAGTGTTTCAGCTCTGAAAGAGTATTGAATGATCACAAAAACAATTGTATTCAAGTAAATGGCACACAAGCAGTTAAAATGCCTGACAAAAATAACAACATACTAAAATTCAATAATTTTCATAAACAACAACCTGTACCATTTGTAATCTACGCCGACTTTGAAGCTATTATTGAGAAGATTCATGGGTGTCAATCAAATGACAATAAATCTTATACAGAGGCTTATCAAAAACATACTGATTGTGGATTTGGTTATAAAGTAGTTTGTTGTTATGATGACAAGTACAGTAAAGAGGTAAGATTGTTCAAAGGTGAGAAGGCTGTATATACCCTTACCAAAGCAAAAGTATGGAAATGGTATGGGACTGTCTGGGCCATATCTGACCCATAGGTGGGAATGCTATGGGAAGGTAAGATGGTAATATGGAACTGGTATGGGGCCAAATTTTACCAAATTTACCATAGCAATAAAAATTCCCACAACTGCCCTTACCTATGGCATTGATATGGGAAGTTCATTCCGTAGAGTATGCCATAGATTACCCATATTGATTGACAGGTGATCAACATGCCCCATAGATTTCCCATTGTGAAAATTTTATGGGATTTCTATGGTACATTTGTTCTCTGTATTTCGACCCTTACAGCTCTTATTCCCCATAGATTTTCCATGACATGTTCTATGGGAAATCTATGGGATATCTCAGTGCTCATAATGACAATGAAAAATCATACCATATTCACACATTGCATATTGAGAATTGTATTATATTTGCATTGACAAAATATAAAATATATCCCCTATTGTAAACAGATAACATACAGCATTCAATATTTTGATGGGCTACAATTTTGTAACTGGAATGACCATAACAAGTCTACGAATAGTTTACATTAAAGAATTGAACAGCAACACTCTGACATGCTGCTCTAATAAACAAAAACTGGATGAAAATTTCATTGAGTTTCTGCTCACATGCTCATGTTTTAATTCAAGCATTAAGTTTTATGAAACATTCAGGGGTTTCAATAAAAGCCGGTTACTGGCGGTCTACCGCCGCCTGTAGGACCTCTTACCACTGTCTGTTAGGATTTCATTAACTAAATTAAACATGACATTAACAAAAAAAAGCAAATTCAACAACAAAAACAACCAATGAAGTTTTTAAATGTTACAA
>OFEQ01000056.1_pt1 | contig 12098 bp, 1 predicted proteins | sample 1521141 | NCBI WGS metagenome assembly OFEQ01 (sample SAMN04272335, study PRJEB24112) | coral metagenome | biome: Coral reef; feature: Shallow seawater; material: Coral tissue | host: Coral | place: China: South China Sea | collected 2014 | reverse complement strand
AAGATTGACGCGGATTGCAAACAACGAATTTGAAAAGTTGTGCTAAGCTTTTCAACCGTGACTGAGCCCTTTAAAGATGGTTTTCATTGTTGGATCATTAGGCTACAGCTGTTTGCATGTTCATCAAATCGCACCTGCACTTTTAACCCTTTTTTTGCCTTGTAACTAGAAATTAAATTTACAATTGCTTAACTTTGCCTTGAGACTCATTTTGGATGCTACCTTCTCGTCGATTTTCGGCACCTTATTTGATGGCACGAGAACGTGCATTCCTGTCTTACTTGGCGAACAACAAATTTCGCACCACAATCTTACATGGTGACAAAAATTATTTTTTAGGTTTAAGTGAAGCAGATATGTGGGCCAACTCTGAAGACTTAAACACAATCCTGGAAAACTGTCTTCGCTTTGTCATCATTGATAAGGCTCTGCTAGCTTGTCTGTTAGTGATAGAGCTTTTGGATTTGAGACAAGTGTGTGGGACACTTGAGGGCAGAAGACACTCTCCGGACAAGGATGTCCCGGAAAAAAGCAGTACCGAGGAAGATCTGTCTCAAGGAATTTTGTCGCCAAATACATCACAGGATGACAAGCTAACCTTAAAAGGAAACTGCAAATCATCCGCTTCCAACGAAAGTAAGAAAATCCTCTTCAAAAGTCAGGATAGTGGGTTGGGCTCACCACAGGGTTCTATATCCCCAAGACGAGAGAAACTTAAGAATCTCAAACACACCAAAACAGAACTGGAAAAGGAAATCTCTGATATCCATGAAGACACGACCATTCTTGAAACAGAGCTTTTCTCAACCATGGAGGAGAAAACGAAGGTTGAAGAAGAACTGTTTGGAATGAAACACCACGTGACCAAACTCAGATCTGAACTGTTCCATCTTAAGCTGGAAAAATCCAACTTGGAAAGTGACGTCAAAAAGTCGAAAAGCCAAGAAAATTTACAGCAAGTTACTGATGCAGATGCTGGGTCAAAACCCACTTTTGAGTCACCCAAGGAACCACAAAGAGGATATCCTGAGCTCTCCGATGTTATGGAAGCTTCACACGAAAGTAATGACAGCGAAAACAGTTCGCAGATGTCTGATGGCAATGACACCAGAGAGGCCTTCTTGAAAACGTGTATGGAAAATATCTCGAAAATTTACACGCTTATGCCAAACCCCAACGTAGAAATTGCGAGTGAAGATGAACTTTCTGATGATCAAGAACCAACACTTTCTGACGCGAACATTGACGACAGTGATGAAGAGATCATTATCACAAAACTTGCTCGAAGCCTTCGTTCACCTTGCACAAGTCCAGCGAAAGAGAAGGCATTTGTAGCATCATCGCCAAACAAGGGTGGAAGAAAACTAACAGCTGTTAACAACGGTCAACGAAACAAAGTGACCACTAGAAACGATGTCACTGAAGACCTTGGAAGCAAGTCGAAAGAAGCACTAGTCAAACAAATACAAGAACTTAAGAGGAAGTTGCACAAAGCTGAACAAGAATTAGTTGAAGCTCGAGAAACCAACGAGGATTTGGAAGAGGAGCTTGACCACAAGAAGGGACAGTTAGCAGAAGCACAAGAAACTATAACAAACCTGGAAAATCAGATTGTTGAGGAGAAGGAAACCTGCGAGCAAGTGCGACAACAATATTTTACCGTTAAAACTCAAAATGAGATACTCGATGGAAAAATAACGGCTTTAAGATTGGAAATAGAAAGGGTTTTAAGGGATAGCAATGGTGCAAACGTTCCTAGCAAAAGTATGGAAATTTCGCGAAGAGATAACCCACCGACATCTCCAACAAAGACATCAGTAAAATCACCAGGAAGGCAACCGACAAAGGCAAAGATTACCAAAATTGACCTCCGAACTCCGCCTCAAAAACAGCTTACCTCAAACGAGATGGAGTTTATTGCTCTTATTGAAGAGAACGCGGAGATAAAAGTAAAACTGGGTAAAGCCACACAAGAGAAAGCTCGTCTGGAAAAGTCACAGAAATTTGTAGAAGAAAAATCTTCTAAGATGAAAGCTGCTCTTCAAACAAGCGAGGATTCGTGCAGTCGATTCAAGCAAGAAATGGCTGAACTTACGAAAGAAAAGGTCATGCTGACAGGCGAAGTTACTGATTTACGAAACAGCAACTCGAATATGGCGGAGGAACTTCAAAAATATCGAGAAAAAGCAACACGACTCGAGAAAGATATTGAAGCAATCGCCTATATGAGCACGAGACTCGAAAAGAACAACAAAATGTTGGAAATGGAGATATCGAAAATGGAATCTGAGTTGGGCGCTTTAAAAGGCAAGCACGAATCGATGAGTCAGGAATGCCAACGACTTGACCAAGAGAATCAACTGGTAAGAAGAGAGCGGGAAATAGCACTTCTTGAATTAGGAGCCATCAAAAAAGAAAAGAGTCAGTTACTAGAGCAAAGGTTTTCAATCGACGAGGAAAAGCTTAGAATAGAAAAAGAGCTAAAGAACAGCGAGAAACGGTTCTTTGAGTTGGAGTCCGAAATGTCCGAGCAGAAACGCCTCAACTCAAATTTGCAGAAAGAGCTAGCTGGTATGGCAGAATATCAAGAAGCACTAGAAAACGAATACTCCAAAGTGAAGAACGAGGAAGACAAACTTAAGCAAGAAGTGGCTAGAGTAAGCTCCCGGGTAATGGAAGTTGAAACAGAACTTGCCCTAGCTACACAGAATGCCCATGAAGAGACGACAATCGCTGGATATTCCCGCAAAGACCAGAAGAACCAGAGAGGGAAGCCATTCACCGGGACACCTAGTAAAAAGTTTTACACCATTACCCACACAAGTGAAGACGAGATTGCTGACACGTCTTCTTCCATAGCAGAATCTCCCGCAGATGAAACCAAACAGACGGAACACGAAAATCAGCTTCTGAAACTTGAGAATGGTTATCTACAACAGCAACTAGCAGAGAGCGAAAACGTCCTTGCTATGTACAGGCAAGACTTGGAGAGTGCGCATGATCTCTTAGACAAACTACAAGCTGAAGCCAAGGTATTTGCTGACAATACGAAGAATGTGGCTACCGAGGAAGACTGTAAAACGCCTTCAGACAAAGATGACACCGTTCAAGAAATAGGAGATTGCGCTGAAAACGCCAACGACGAATATAAGTTACTGGAAGAGAAACACGCTGAATTGACAAGAGAATACGAAATCCTCCGTCAACAATATCAAGAAGCAGTTATTGAGAAGGAAAAAGGAATAGATATACCGACATCTGGGAATAAAGAGTTGAAGGAAGAAGTGATTATCGATCACAAATCGAACAATGGAACACAGCAAGACTTTGAACACCTGCAGTGGACTCTAGAGGAGCGAATAAAGGAATTGGAGGCTGGTAATTCCAAACTGAAAATAGCCCAAGACGAATTATCTCAAAACGTGAAGACAAAAAACCAGTTATTGAATGCACTGGAAGATGCCAAACGAATACAATCAACGCTGGAAGAAAGGATTGGCGATTTAGAAAGTGAGAAAGAAAACTCCAAATTGGCAGAAAGGTCTTTTGAAGACCAAATATCTCGCTTCAAGGCGGAGAACGAAAAGTTAAGAATTGAAGTACTTGAGATGACAAGAGGTGGTCATCGACATCCAGCAAAACTGCAGCAAGCTACGAAAGACCCAGAACTCGACACAACTACTGCTGATAATGAAACCAAGATGCAGATACTTGAAGAGGATCTACTGAAAGTTACAAGCGAAAAACTCAAGCTTGAGTTTGAATTAAGAAGTGCCAACAACGACTGCGAGAGACTCAAGAGCGATCTTCATCAGAGCGAGTCCGAAAGGAATTTGCTAAATACTCAGCTTAATGACAACATCGAACGAGCTGCAAACTTGGAAATACGACTGATGGAGATGAGGTGTTCATGTGAGACTATCAAAGATGAGATTAACACGCTCAAAAACCAGAAGCGACAAGAAAGTTTCCACCTTCACGAGGCAAGTGTTTGTAAAGAGATTTTAGAAAAACGGCTTGAAGATGCACTCAGAGAAAATAACGTTTTACAACACGAGCTGGAGACCACACGTGAAGAAAGAAGAGAAACGCTTCAGGCGATAGCTAAGTTAGAAAAAGAAAAGGAGCAGCTTACAAAAGAAATAGTTGGAGTAAGGAAAAAGATTCAACAACAGCAATTCGAGGAGGCAAAAATAAGACCTGCGGGAATGAGAGAATCAAGTGAAAAAGATGAAGTGTCCACCATGAAACCAGAGAGCCTTGAAGAACTGGAAAAATACAAAAAGCTACACAGAGAAGACCAAGAGAAACTTAAGATCGTTCGAGATGAATTAGCAACAATTACCGAAGATCATAAACAGATTAAAACGGAATTAGGAGACATAAAAAATGTAAAGGAAGATCTCGAAAAACAGATAGAAAATTTGAAAAACACGACACTGGTAAATGGAGACCGATTAGCTGTAGATCTTGAACAACGATCTGAAAATGAGGAAGAAACGAACGAAAGAGTCATATTCGATACAATGGAAATCGAAAAACAGACGAAATTACTAGAAAAAGAGAAAGGACTTTTGGAGAAAGAGCTAACCAGGGTTCAAGACGAATGCAACAAGCTTAAGGAGAAACTCGAGGTTATCAAAAATACAACAGAGAAAGCAAAAACGCAAGAGCAGCAAAGAAAAGAGCTGGAGGAAAAACAAGTACAGTTAGAAACGGAACTAACACGACTTCGAGAATTAAACCAAAAGCTTGAACACGAATGCGAAGGTTCTAATAAACTAATAAAGGAGTTGGAAATAAAGACGAAGGCATTGGAGAGTTTGCAGAAGGAACTTCACTGTTTCCACGAAGAGAACGACCGCCTTACACAAGAGGTTGACATAATTCAACACACAAGTAAAGCCATGACAGATCACCAGTTTACCAAGGAATCATTTGAGACAGAAAAATTTCTACTGAAGCAAGAACTTACAACTGTTCAAAACCACAACAGAAAACTGCAAGAGCAGATAGCAGACATGAGTAAGGAACTTGTGATAATCAACGAAGAAAAGGAGAGAATCAGTTCCAAAGAGAAAAGAAACGTTGCCTCCTTACAAAATGAGGTTGAGAATTTCCGAACGATGCACCAACACCTTGAGAGTGAACTGGCAACTACCCAAGGAAAGGTTAAAGACCTGGAGATCGCAAATGACTCTTTAAAGAAAGAAAACAAAGCTTTTAAGGGGAGACTAAATGAGACGCATCGGAGAAAAGATGACCACAGAAAGACAACCAGTGTAGAAAACAAACTCAAGGGGAAGACAAAACACGAACAAAGTGTGCCAAAGGAAAGTAAAGACATTTCTACAGCAGAGAGTGAAGCTAAGACAGATTTGCGAAAGAAAGTTGAACAGCTTGAAGACGAAAAGGCTCAAGTGGAAAATGAACAACATAATCTAAGAAAAGACGTCAATGATGCTAGCGTATCTGCTTCCCAGGGCGTGTCGATTGCAACACAAACGCTCGACGACCCTCAACAAGAAAACAAAGAAATCAGCGTGCTAATGGGCACTACACTGACTACCAGCCGCGACCAAGGAACAAATACTGAATCCGAAAGTGAAAAAGAAAGCGCTCCCTTGACAGAGGACGTTAGAGCAGGTTTTTCCGTCATGGCAAAAGAGAATCTATTACTGGAGAAAAAGGCGTCATACTTCGCCAGAGCACAAATGCAGCTTGAGCAGTCTCTTTCCAAAGCGCTTGGAGAAAATACGACTTTAAAGACCAAAGTAAGCGAAGCAGAAAACGTTCTTAGAATTCTTCGCGAGAGGGTGCATGAACTGGAAAACAAGTCAACTTCTTTTCAGGTCGTAGACTTGAAAAAATGTGTCATGATATCAAGTGACAGCGAGAGCGATTCTGATGAAAAGGAACTAACGAGCAAAGATCAGAGGAAAGAAAGCCAAAGAGAAGATGGTGAGAATAAGAGTACAGTTTATCAACCAGATGCCAAGGATGTGAAGGAAAGTGAGAGCTGCTTGTTGAACCCCGCCCAATCTGATGTCGATCACTTGCAAAGCGAAGTGGAGCGACTTGCAAAAGAATTGGAAGGGCTGAAAAGCCAAAAGAAAGCGATCGAAAATGGCTTGAAGCAGAAAAAAGACGATTTTGAAGCCAATGCTGATATTGAGGAAAATGTCAACGGACAAGAACAAGAAAATGCACTCCTGAAACAGGAAAGAAAGAGTTTGCTGGAAGAGTTGGAAGCAGCAACAAATCAACGAAACGTTATTGAGAGTGATCTGAGACAAAACAAGGAGTCTTGCCTGAAACAAGAACAAGAGATGAAACACTTACTTTCATCGTACAGCCAAGAAAAGGAAAGTTTGCTAAAAGAACTTGAAAATACCAAGTCAGATTGCCGTAAAGCACAAGAAAAACTTCGTGAATTACAACAGATCGAGTCAGAATTTGAAGATATCCGAAGGAAAAGCAAAGAAGCAGAAAAGCTGATTACTGAACTTGAAAAAGATCTACTTTGTCAAACTGAGATGAAAAATGAGTTAAGACGAGATCTTCAGAGCTGTCAGAACAAGCTCGTAGAAATGGAGCAACTAGAACTGGATTTACGCACTTGCCGAACGGAGAACGATGACTTGCAAGTTATAAACAACCAGCTGAAGGACGAGATGAAGAAATGGAAAGATGAGAATAACAATTTAACGCAGGAACTAAAAAATGCCAAGCTTCATTTGCGATCAGTGGAGAAGCAGCGAAAACAATCCATGATTCGGAATTCGAATATGAAAAGTCTCCAAGATCAAAGTATCCAAACGGAATCATTTATTGATCCCTCTATCCATGCCAGTGACACATATGTAGAAGACAACAAAACACAAACAGACCCAAAGCATTCAGACGAAGCAGATGTGTGTGAAAAACCAAGCAAACATGAAGAGGAAAAATGTTCTCTACCGCCAGCCGAGGCAGGAAGTGAGCCTCACAGGCCAGATGAAGACGCAAATGAAAAGCCTGTGAAAATAGAAGCTCCCAACAAGTCGCAAATCCAAATCAACTATGAAGAGCTTGAGGTAACTGAAAGAAACAGCTTTAGGGGAGTTCCTATTCCAATAATTGTAGTGAGTCATGTTGATGATACTGACACAAGTAGCCTCGTAAGAACTGGAACATTAAATCTCTGCATAGAAGACTTCGAAAGAGACTCGCCGAACGATCAGAGCACTCCAGACGAGGAGAAAGAACAGATCAGATCTCCCATGAATAACGAAAAGACTAGAGATAGTCAGGTTGAAGCCAACGAGCCACCATTGGAAGAGCGCATGGGCCAAGAAAACTACATCATCGTAACAGAACACAGCGGATCCCAAGAGGAATCAGAAATCAAGGCTGACCAACAATCGGCGCCAAAAAAACAGTTAACGGTTAAAATCTACGATGAAAAACATTTATATAACGAGCCCGGAGAAGCATCGGAGATACGTACAAGTCAGAGAGAGACTCTCCCCGATAGCACACAGGGCGCTCCCATCACAAGACATGAATTACAGTGGACGATCTCCAGTTTAAAGTCTGAGTTGCAACAACTTGCTGAGGAAAGCGAGAAAAGCCAACATGAAATTAGCTTACTTATGGAAAAACAGGTGTCCATGAAAAGGGAAAACAGCTCTTTGTTCAGTGAATGCGAGTCACTCAGAACAAAGGTGGCGATACTGCAAACTCAAAACGAAGCCGTTTTAAAGGAACAGATTCTTAATGACGAGGAAAACGAGGAACTCCAGCAAAACTTGCAAGATTTACTGGAAGAAAGGAATTCAATAGAGGAGGCCAAGAAAAAACTGGAAAGCGAAAAAGCAAGACTTGAAATCGAGTTGTCGGACGCAATTGAAACAAGAGAAGCGCTAGAGGGAGAACTGCTTCGCTTTAGATCCGAAAACGGAAATGTTTCACGACACGGAATGGAGGGACAGCTTCACGACATAAGCGAGAGATACGCCAAATTAGAAACGGTACTCTCGTGCGTTCTTGATGAGAATTCAAAGATGACTGCAGAACTTTCCGCTCTTCGAGCAGAAAACAGTATGCTGAAGAGCTTCAAGATTATGGAAATAACTGACAACTGCACTCAATTCTCGCCGAGAACAACGGAGGATGAAAGTGATGGGGAAGGACCACAATCTGCGAAGACAAGAAAATCTGGAATAATGACCAAGTTCCCTGCCACACAGTTTTTGCGTCTTGGCGAAGGTCCAACCAACCAACAATGTTTGACCAGTTCTACGACGTGCAAAGAAACGAGCCGAGTTCAAGAAGACGAAAAAGGGACAACAACAGATGAACCTCCAGATACTCCAACCCTTGGTGTTAACACCGATAGCATACCATCGGCTGCTGATTCGCCTGAAAGCAGATCTGAAACAGACCAACGACGAGGGAAAAAAGAAGTTTCTCTTACTCCAACAAATGAAGATAGTACTGGAACTCTTTCGACACCAAATGGCATTGACGGTAAAGCCGCCGAAAACTCAGAAAAGGACACTGCGTCTTTAGTTAAAGGATTGGGCAAAAAACAACAAAGGAAAACGTTCAAAGAAAAATCCAGTTCACACCAAAACTATGGCACGCCTGGCGCTACCGCAAAAGTTGAATCAGATGATAATGACTCTAGTATGGAGGTCCACACAAGCAGCTCCCTAGTTTCCGTCACAGATCTTGACATAAGCATCTCTTCCGATCAAATCTCTTCGGAGGACAGCTCCATAGTGGGTCCAGAAATTAGGGTACTACAAAGAATGCAAAAAGAACTCGCAGAGACAAAATGCAGCAACGTCCTTGTTAAAAATGAGTTGTCCATAATCAGGAAGCACAATGCTGATCTCCAGAACCAAGTGCAGAAATTACTCAGCAGAAACAATCACCTCAAAACCAAAATGTGCGACAGGGCACTGACCGTGAAAAGGATGGAAAAAGAAGTGTCCAATATTAAAGACGAGAATAACAGATTACAAGAGCAGGCTGTTACCTTACAAGACGAAATGGCACGAGTTGAGAAGGATAAGGCCAAATTTGAACGCAACATGTCTTCAACAAAATCAGAGAACAAAAGACTCAAATCTGATTTGTCGAACATCAAGGCAGAGAGTTACAGAACAATGAAAGAACTGGTGAACTTGCAAAGCGAGAATAGGAGATTGCAACTGGAAATTGAGAGGTTAAGGGAAGAATCGCACAGCCTCAAAGGTCATTACAGTGACCAATCTGTCTCACAGGAGTTATCCCTATGGGGACCAATGTCTCATGTAGATAGGAGCACGTCGCGTAGGAGTTTACAAGAAAGAGCTGCTAAACCAGAGCCAACGTACCTGCAACAAAGAGCAGCGAGCGATCTTTCATTCGCCATGCACCGAAAGCCAACTGAAGATACCCTAACTCCGGTGAGTTAAAATACCTTTTGTGCTTGTAAAAGCCATCTCACTCAGTGGAATAGTAAAATGGAAACAGCAATTACAAATAAAAACACATCATTTAGGATGCGGTTAAAAGATACAAAGTTCCATGATTTACAACTTTGATTTTTCTATCCAGTCTCTGAAGTCTCGAAATTTATTTTTGTAGGAGCTGTCACCTCTTAATCTCTCCGAAGAACTTCAAAAACAAGCCGATGGGGAAGAATGTGGCAAAAGATCGATAGGATCTGGTAAGTTAGCGTTTTTACTGAGTTGGAGATTTTCAGTCCACATCGAATGATTACCAACTAGTTTCATGGCGCTAATGGCTATCGTTATGTTTTTCTTATTGGTACGTCAATACACTGTAAACTGTTCTTCACCAGAATCGCGCAGATAGTTCTTTATTCGAAGGTGTTAGAATTCGCCACTTGAGAAACGAGAAAAACTGCGGCGAGTCTCATCTCGCTGTTTCTTGTGAAACCGTCACTGAGGACGATTCAACGGTCTCTCAGGAACGTACAAGATGACACTCGCCCACTTTTTTTTCTAGTTGCGATGATTGACTTTTTTGATAGTTTGTTCGCGACGCCTCTATATGGGAAGGTAATCGAACACTCTTCGGTAAATCTTCGGATCGAGATTAGTTCAAAGTGCAACTTGTTCCTGTGACATACAAAATGAAGTGATTTTAAGTATTTGTTTCTCAAAACAGCGGACTCGGTCAGTAGCGACGATAGATCAAGATTAGCAGAGCCCGTGTCGAGACGAGGAAGTCAGCTGTCGTTCGCGAGTGAAGCTAGCCATCCAGAGGAAGCCAAAGGTCGCGATGAAAACGAACACGTTAGTGAAAACGCGGAAGATGAACATGACTACGACGAACAAGGAGGAAAAGGAAAGAGCAAGAAAAAGATCAAAACGATTTTAAGGAAATTACAGCACAGCAAAAAGAGTAAATCATCAAAATAGATGTTATACCTCCCTACTCAAATCATTTTCCGTTCGGAGGAGAACGTGTCGTGTCATTGTTCAAAACTTACTACCTTCCTGGGGAAACAACAACTTAAGCTTGAGCTGCGCCGCGGAAAATTTGTGTGTAAGCCGGCGTCAAGCAAATAACGTTTTCAGTTTTTTTTTTTTTTTCTATTTTTGAGTTAGGAGGTATGACAAAATACCTAGTAATGGCTGGCCTCGCCTTGCTTCGGGGAACATTGAGGATCCCGAGCAAACAAAATTCTCTTTCCCTTGGGGCCAGTGCTAAGTGTTGCATGTTGACTGATCATTCAGTTTTTTCAAATTAAAGTAAGTACGATAAAGCGACGGTTCGTCTTTGTAAATAGCGAAAATAACTCAATTTTAGCGCAATTTTTTAAATAACTAAAATGTATTAATCAGTTGAGAACAAAACTCGAACTCAGAGTCTTGTAAGCAAATAATCAATGCTCATACACCATCAAGTAACCAAACGAATCTGTTTAAATTAAGTTTTGCTTAAAGTATATAGCGTAGTGGAGAAAGTACCGTGACCATTGAAATTGATATTTCAGAAGTGACGACCATTTTACCAAGATGCCTCAATGATACAAATATTGTGCGATAGTCGTGTTACCAAGAAGTCTCTGTATTATTTGTTATTGTATTTTTTAACAAAAAAATTAGCCCACGATAGTTCTGAAGTAAATTCAGTAAATAAACTAAGGCACCCCGATTTAGACAAAATAAAGCAGTGTCAGCAGTGAATTCTGAAAACACTTATTAAATGTTATTAGATTAATTGATTGCAAAAAGCACAGAAAACAAACTATGATAACGGTAATTAATCTGTAATGATAAAAATGTATCTAACAAGTTATAACCCTTTTTGGTTAACAAGATAATTCTCTGCTTTGACGCATTGCATTTCAACGAGAAGTTCTTGAAAAGTATTTAAACATACTCAACGAGTAAATAAAACAAGTATCACCTCAAAGGGATAAAACTAAACAAGTTCCTTCTTTGAGTTGCTAATGTGTCGGCAAACACAGATTTCCCTTCGAATGAAGAATTCTTCAAAGGGCATCTAACAAAGATCTGAAGTGATAAATTCCATACCGATGAGGTAACTCTACAGAGATTCGTGAAGCGTCTCTGACTGGCTGTTGCTAGGTTTTGAATTAACGCGCACAGATAACCAATCAGAAGTGAAGTTGAATCGAGTTGAAATCTCCAGCTTTTAACAAATGTTCCTTCTTCAGTAACGAAAAGTATCGTTGAGACCACAGTGACCCAAATGTTTCTTCCAGCATTCAATGGTACTAAATGAGCCGTGTTAAATTACTTCAATTTTCGCTGACTTTTCTTCAAAATATCAATTTTCCTTGACTAAAAATACACTGAAATTATAAAATTCCCTGATTTGTCCCTGACTTTTCCCTGACCCTGAAGAATTTTGCCCTCCAAAAACGAATGTTTCGATCCGAGTTTAGAATTCGTTGTTACTTCATACTACATCGCCAGTGTTGGTTCCCCGAACTTCGAATTAAATGACGGCGATGCCATGTTGAAAATCGCCTGCATAAACAGCCAACATGGCGTACCGAAAATTAATTTTCCCCGCCCCGATCAAAACACGAAACGTTGCTCAATTTATAAATCGATTGCTGAATTTTA
>OFEQ01000054.1_pt1 | contig 12306 bp, 5 predicted proteins | sample 1521141 | NCBI WGS metagenome assembly OFEQ01 (sample SAMN04272335, study PRJEB24112) | coral metagenome | biome: Coral reef; feature: Shallow seawater; material: Coral tissue | host: Coral | place: China: South China Sea | collected 2014 | reverse complement strand
CGTCAACAGCGCGCGCTAGTTCTGTGTCTCCATCGAGTTATACAAACACGATTTTTAACCAATCAGCGCGGTGCTTTCTTAGGACTGTTTTCTAATAAACATAAAGCCGGCGTTTGTTCAAATTCCTCTGGTTTGAAAAGCACATTTGAAATGCTTCGTTTTCATGTCGGATTAGTGTAGACAACAGGCATACCCATAGAAATAAAGCTGGGCCTTCGATTTCTCCAGCGTATTTCGGACGGGGCCTGAATTGCACATCCTTGCTCAGTTGCTGTGTATAATTTTTCGCCATTAGCGTGCGCCAACCTGTCCACATAGGCGTTGGCGGGCAGCGTCAGCAGCAATTGAACCACTTGATTATTTATTAACTTTAAGTCCATGAAGATACAATGTAAAATAACCACCGAACAAGTTTATGAAGGAGACATTTCGAGCATTAACTCTTTGACAAAGCGAAGTACAAATGCGACGCTTTTAACTTCTGTACTGACAGTTTGCACTGACAGGACTCCATCAGATTGAAATTCAAACAAAGCAGAACTAACCTGCTGACTGTGAGAACAAGATATCCCATTCCCTTATTGGTCTTGATATGCTGCGAGATCTTCAGCACATACTGTTGAAAATTATTTATATCCAGTCAAGGATTATTTACTACTAAGTAATCATAAAAGGTAAGTTAAAGACTGCACAAGGCCAAGTAGTCCATATAACCATAGCTTATCACGGTTTCTGTAGTATTAAGAGACTAGTAGAATTTCTACTTCCCTTCCCTCCCCTACCCGGAGTAAGGGGGGTAGAAATATTACTTGGGGATATATTACCAAGAAATTTATACAGGGCAAAATCAGGATAACAACTTCCACAAGAACATTTAGGCTTAACTCCTCAAGATCTTTCAATCTTGACAATCTTGTCTGCACAACACCGAAAACAGATTAAAATACTCACCTCGTTTTCCCCTAAGAGAAAGTTACGAAGTAAAATACTCTTGGCTTTAGTACCAGCCTAAGGGAAAAAACAAGGTAAAAATATAAAAGCAACAACAAAATCAGCAAAAGAACTTCTCAAGAATGCAATTTAATGGCAAATTAGATACATGACTAATAGCTATTTAAAATTATTTCATTATTTTTCAAAGATTATGTCGGTCATCCTACATAACACTACACCCATTGGACAACAGAAGATGAACGAGATGAGAAGATGAATGAATGAATGAAGAAACCCCCTTAGCTTAGTGCCAGGTTTGTGATTTCAGGGTGCAGAAGATCAGAAAATTTCTATTAATCATAAATTAAGTCACGTTACCTGGCTGAAAGATTCATAGAATGCAGCAAACGTTTCCGGATCCACCACTAAAAGGAAAGGATTCAATTACATATTATTTCGAACTCTGGGGTAAAATAAAATTTTTGTTGCTTTTTGTTGTTATCTCAACATGAAGACTACTATTAAAGTTTCTGCTGCAACATGTTTCACTGACGCTTTGAAGGTACATGTAATAACTATAATCAACTGCTATTCACTTCTAAGAACAGATATTTTGCGCTGCAAAACTTTTGTCAGCCACCTTAAATGTTAGTTGTACAATCTAACTAATTTGAAGCTCAAATTTCACTCAGTTTAAATCTCATTGTATTAATGATGTAAGGAGAATGTTTATCTTGATCTTTTTATGAAATGACCAAGTTTAGTGTTCTATCTTGTCTTAGCTAGAAGTGTTTCCCTCAAACTTGTAAATGAACAAAACAACTGACAGATTTTTTGTCTGTTTGAGAGAATCAGGAGAATGGGATATTTAGCCATCTTGCTAGTAACTAGTAATTAAGCAATAGAGCACTTTTTCCGTGTTTACATAGCCTCATCTAAACACGAGGAGGGTTGGGAGAATTCAAAACATAACTTTAGACCAATGCATAACCTATCAACCAATGAGAGCGCATGCAGTAAATGGCAGCTTTTCATTTTTTTTTTTTTCATAAATTAACAATATTGAAAACATCTTTCGACTGAAGAAGCTGAAGGTGGCTTACAATGTCACAGATAATACGGTGTGTAGTACTCTTTTGTGAAAGATTCTTTTACCTTCAGTCTTGGGATTCATTGTCAATGCTTGGAACAGTCTTTTTGCGGCATCTTGACTGTTAGCAATCTGTAGCATGCTGACATGCTTCACAAACTCTGCAAGAACTGATAGCATCAAGAAAATATCACTGGTATTAATATCCTTTCCATGTTTCTATGAAAGGTTCAAAAGCTAAGTAAAACTGTCACCACACGTTGTAATGGCTCATCACGCACTCCTCTCCAATGTAAGGGAGGAAAGATTGCGTGACACATCTAAAGAAAGTCTGTGAATGAATCTAGAAAAATATGTATTCTAGGCGAAAATATGGTAGATTTTTGTACGAAAACGTTACAAAATGAGCAGTGGTAAATCAAAAGTGTCAGCTGATGAACTAGATGGATAACAATCATCAATACAAATGCCTGGTACACATCTTAAGTTTACAGACTTTTATCTTTCAGGTTAAAAAAAACTTGGGACATTACGCACAGTTTTGGCCAGAACAACGGTGAGCCCTGTGCGTGCAGTGTGTTTCACAACTTTAGATACCATACTTAATGCAAGTGGGAATCACTCTGACCAGTAACTCACATATATCGCAGGTTCAGCTTATCACCCCAGTTGGGAGTCCCACTCATAGAAGTCTCTTTATGCGCAAGCAATCATATTTTAAAAGCAAGTTTGCTGAATGCAGTTCAGTTCCACACCTACAAATAAATCTGCTGAATGCGGTTCATTTTTTTATATTTCACTACTTGAAAGAAAGAACAAATTAATAGGAACTCACCCAATGGAGAAGATGGAATCGCAGAAGTAACCACTTCTTTCCTATAAAAAAAAAGAATCCATTGTAATTAGCTTTTCGTTTTACTCCATTTTCTGTATCGTTCCCTATCAGTTTAAACTTGTCTTTCAATATCTGGCATGGCAGAACCTCAATTCTGCTTTTTTTTTCATAGCGGTTATAATCTATGAAAGTTTAACACTCCATTACAATTACAGAAAATTTCAGCTAATTGCAAAATTTCTTGAATAGCTGCTATCCGTTCGTTCGTTCATTTACAGTATGATCGTATGTTCCTTAGTTCGTTATGTGTGCAGCAAGAGACCGCATTGAGTGAGAATATTGTGTTCAGTGTTGCAAGACTGGGCACTTATTATCGGCCTTTTAGAAGATCAAATCACGGCTGATTATTAAGACCGATTGCGAGTACTGGTGGCTCAGTTTATGTGAGTAAGCTAGCTGTATGAACCAAAAATATAAACACGTACCTGTCTCGCCTGAAATCGACCTTTCCCTGAAGAAACAATGACAAAAACATGAACAGTTAACAAATTGCAAATACTTGAGGCATTAACATTTCGATGACGCTTGATACACTGCACATGTCGTCAATGAAACCAACAATTTTGGCTCGCAAAATTTAATTCACTTCATTTCCAACTAGACAAAAGGCACTTTCTTTAACGTTTCATCACGCCTCACATTTTCAATTCTGACCATATGTTGATCCACTTCTTTCCTCACCATTGTTTACTTCCTAACGGGTTCCTCTTAATATTATTTGCAATGTTCTTCTTTACCAGATCAAACCATTATTATTGAGCTTAATTCTTATTAAGTTTTGTTTCTTAACATTTCCAAACAGTGCTTCTGAAGTGCAGCTCGATTACCAGCCGCTGTTTGGCAACGGAGCTGGCGATCCAAATGTAGACAGGACGCGAGAGGGCGGTAGGGAACAAGCCTTCTCTGAACTGTTATGTAATTTGACCTACCTTGGCTTGCATTTTCAAATGCTCAGCTTTCCTCCAGAATTGTCTTGTTCGTAATTCTCCTAGGTCATGGTCATTCAGTTTACACATGATTTCTTGCACAGTCCTATAAATTTTCAATTCAACAAGACACATTTCATTGTCCAGAAGATGCTAAAATTAATGGCAGGCATAGACACGGATATCAACTGACAGTTGGCGAAGGATGAAGCCCTGAACCAACCAGTGTATCTTGGTTGCTAAAAACGTGGAGTGAATGCTCTATCTATCAAACAAAAAAAAATCAAAGTAATACTTTTGTTACACTTTATGTGGTCCTGTAGTTAGCTCATGGTACCATTTAGCAATCTTTAGATGGCCACCAAACAGACTGCCAGTCTACCTGATAATCAGTCAGTAGGTCTTGGAAGACACGCATTGTATTCTGTACCTTGGCATTGGTCATACTCGGTTTTTATCGATCTTGAAATTAAACTTGGTGATTTGCCCACCCTTCGCACACTATCAGCTGATAAACACCATGGCTCCAGCTTGCAGTTGAGCTTTCACACCTCGCTCTTCACCTGTGTTGGTTTCGCTGTTGTGCATCCTTAAGCTTGATTCCAAACCATTAATCTTACAAGTTCTGATCTGATGGAAGTTGAACTTAATAACAGTTTTATTCTGGTGTTTACAGGAGCATTTAATCGCTAATTTCTACTTACGTAGTTGGAAAGAGCTGCCTATTTCTCGATGAAACTCCGAAGAAGTCGTCCACTGCCTGTACAGCGAGAAAACACAACAAAACTTAAGTAACAAGTAAGTACTACTTTTATTAACTGGGAATGAGGTCTTTACGGGAAAATTTCAATCCAAGACTTTGCCGTACTGACCGAGCAATACATGTATATGAAGAAGATGATACTTAATTATATTAATGTAACAGTTGAGGATTTATCTCCTAAGTGACAAGGAGCTAATTGGGCACACAGTATTTTAAAAAATGGAAATTCAAAATATATGCAATAAGAATTACCTAAAAATATACTAATTAGAACATGCCTTCCTGCAAAGCCCTCCTGCAATCCTTGTTTATCCTGGAACCAGCCAGTAGCCAAAATCTAGCCATTTAAACATTTCAGTTATGCCTTTGATATTCAATTTTGGGCCGAGTCTGCTTGAGGGCTATACCAATAAAATAACCACCAGGCTGGGTTCTACTACAATTTTACCCCAACGGCACTGTTTGGTTTCTTTACTTAGAAGGTCATTCTGCTAACAACACCAGCCTTCATCAGTATGCTTTTCAACTTGCATTTCCTGGATAAACCTGATTCTGAATCGAAACTAAATATGTCTCATCTATGACACTGTACACTTGGTACTACACTAACATTTCAGCTGGAATGTGTGTTTCCTTATAGTCTTCAAGAAAGCTCTGGGCAGTTCCTAGAGCAGGAGTGGAATAAGAGATTCCAAGACAGCTTTCTTGCAAGCTAGATCCCTTACCCTTTGGTGACTGACCGCAAAAAGGCCCTTTTTGACTGGTTTCGCTTTAAAATTGGACCATTTTGCGTTTAACCAATTTGCCGTGCAATATTTCATTTTGAAGCTAAATAAGTGGACATCCAAAAATATGTCATTAGTCCAGTTTCATTAGTGTTGATTAGTTGATCAGCGGTAATTTACTCCCATTAAAATGTACGCAACACCATTTATTGAAAGAAAATGTCTACTTTATGTCTTTCTTTGCATTTCATTTAAAACTGTGGAAGAGTGTAATACATAATGCAACTCCTCTGAAAATTTGAGTCAAATATCTTGAAAATTGACAAAATGATGGTTGAAAACTTTCAGGCTAATATTGGACCAATATTAAATGGCAAAGCTAGGTAAAATTTTCATTGTTTTAGCGGCAAATACGTCATTGTTCCCTTGGGAACAATATTTGCCAGATTCGTCACCAAAGGGTTATGATATAAACTATTTCTTGTACTTCCATTTCTACTTAAATGCAATCTAGATAACGAGCCTTGCCTCGTGCCTATGTCACAACACATTATTGGATAGTATTATTCAAAAAAGCTTTCGCTTACACCCTTATACATGCAGTAGTTTAATATTTTTTAAAGATTATATTGGATATGATAAATTTAATTTGTCACCTGTAAAGCATTTTTGGACCACAGGGAAAAGATGTTATGTAAATGTATTTAATATCAAGTTATTATCATTATTCTCATTATAATTATCATTTTTCTTATTCCTCTCCTTCTTCTTCGTCTTCTCCTTCTTCTTCGTCTCCTCCTTCTCCTTCACCTTCTCCTTCGTCTTCTTCTTCGTCTTCTCCTTCGTCTTCTCCTTTATCTTCTCCTCCGTCTTCGTCTTGGTCTTCTCCTTCGTCTTCTCCTTTATCTCCGTCTTCTCCTTCGTCTTCGTCTTCTCCTAAAGTCGTCTTCTCCTTCTCCTTCTCCTTCTCCTTCGTCTTCTCCTTCTCCTTCGTCTTCTCCTTCGTCTTCTCCTTCGTCTTCTCCTTCGTCTTTGTCTTCTCCTACTCCTTCTCCTACGCCTTCGCTTTCACCTTCTCCTTCTCCTTCTCCTTCTGCTTCTCCTTCTTCTTCTCCTTCTTTTTCTCCTTCCTCTTCTTCTCACCATCATCATCATCATCATCATCATCATCATCATCATCATCATCATCATTATTATCCTTATCCTTGTTATTCTTTTTCTTATTCTTATCCTTATTATTATAAGGTATACCTCAACGTTCTGTCCACGAGCAATTCTTAACATCCCACGCAGATATAAGTAGTTGGCCAGAAGACTTGAAGACTGGTTCATAAGATCCTGTAGCAAAAAAAGAGCATATGAACTTTACACAATGAAGTCTCCAATGCAACTCGTCACGCAATCCTCAAAAACGAAAAACGTTCGGGGAAGGACTGCGTGACCAGCAATAAGTCGGATCATTTGTGTATGAGGTCATTTGCCGAACCACTAGTCGAAAGCTTTGTTGGGGGCACATCCCTGAGACACAATTATTCAGTGTTGTCACAAATTATAAGCAGGCCTGTTGTACAAGCAACTACTACAAAACATGCAGAATATTGACTAGATGCCCAATTGGCTAAAGTCAGACAATGTTTAGCAAGACTGTGCAGCATAACTGTCTATTATTCAATGATTTGCCAAGAAAATGGATCTTCACAGGTTCACAAACTACATGCACACAGAGATGTGCTTAAGTGGAGTAAAGCAGTTTTGAAAGGTGTTTCAAAACACCTCACACTTTGCACTTGAAATTGTGGTAAAACAGTCTCTCGTGTTTTATATTACATGTATATTACTTAATTACCTACCGATATTTTGGAAGTGAGTGACTTCAAGTACTCATCATAAAAACTTCCTACAAGTCAGAGTAGAAAATGGCTAAGTCAGAAGATGCCACAAATTGCACATTTTGCAAACAGTGAAAAGAACTGTAAGTCAAGTTAACACAGAGAAACATGCTTAAAAATAAAACAGTTTTATTACGTACAGGTAGCTTTCACAACCGATCATGAGTGCCACAGCAATGCTAGCCTGCACAGCAAGCGTTTCTGTGGGGTTTGGGAGCAAAGAAAGACCGAGGAACGGGATTTTTGGTACCTTACCTGTGCAGAAAACTGGGGCAAGACCCAAAAAAAGAAAGATGGGGGTAGGAATATCCAATATTCACTCGCTCCATTTATTTTGCTCCCGAACCGCACAGAAATGCTTGCTATGCAGGCTACAGCAATGCAAGTCGACTAAGCATACACAGAGTATTTGACAGGAAACTTGGGTGTTTAGCTACTAACTCTTGCTAAAAGTATAGTTAACATGAGCCCACTAAAATTAATGATACTGCATGGTGAAGTGAAATCTTAATGATTTACTATACGTTATGTTCCTGAAAGTATGTTTAATTATCTATAGTAGTTTCATAGTGATTTCCTTTGTTTCAGCATGCTCCAAATAAAATATAATAGCCAAACCCATGCATGTAAACAAAAGGAAACAGTCATGTGGCTGACAAGGGCCCTTCAATTATTCTAAGCCTACTTTTCTTGAACCAATTGAATTGTTGAGAAAATGTTGTTTTCCAGACGCTTTATCTATTGCCCCTGACTTGTCCCCTCATGTACACAGATCTTGATCAGAAAACACAACTTTCATCCCGCATGACTGCCCATTTTGCCAACGTTTGTTAGTTCCAAAAAAGTGATTTGTTTAAGGGTGTTACCCTCACATCATGTTTACCTCTCTTCACATAAATGAAATGTAGTGTGACCTTTCCTTACTTGTGTAAATTCCTTCATGGGTAAATGGCGGCAACACAAAGGTGCTTAGATTTTCCTCAGGGTTGTCAAAATATTCTTCGGATATCACCGGGACAGGCACTGTAGAGGAACTTCTTTTTCTCAGAGGTCCTGGCCTGTCAGATTTCACAAGATGACAATATAAATTAGTCGAGCAATCACATCTACCATGGTTGCCACACACATCATTTTGCAAAATAAATTCCCCAGTCAACTAAATACAAAATGTCAGCTAAAGTAGCGGCCTCCAACCTCCACTTACAATTTCCTGACTATTGTTCAAAATTTCAAGTTTTCCCAACACAAAATACATTTCCCTGTTTTTCCCTGACTTTGGAGAATTTTTGTCCCCGACCATATTTTTTCTACCGATGGGAACTCTCAGTATAAGTAGAACACCTGGAATATTCAATGCATGATTTCAAGGCCCACCAGTATGGAATTCCATTGTTAAAGAAATAAAATAATAAGCACCTAATGGCTGACCCTAAGAGAAACAGTCAGTGAGTTTTGTTTCCCCGAGACCCTCAATGTTGCCCAAGGCGAAGCTGAGCCCTGGGAATATTGAGGTCAAGGGGAAATGGAACACACTGTATTCTGTGGAACCAGTCTCAAGTGTTTTATCATACCTCCCAATCTGGAAATAGAAAAAAACAACTGCAAAGGTACAGTTTTCCAATATTAGAACTTTAGTCTGCTGGCAGTTAGCTTAACTTTATTTATTTTTATTTTTTTTGTGTGTCTATGTTTGTTTGTTTTTCTTGCGTCTCTGACCTAAACATGTTAAACAACTTTTCTTTCAACTGACTCCCTGGCATTTTTAACACTTATGTTTTTTGGGTAGCCAGCACCCCCATCCATTGATTTTGTTTTTACTCTGAATAACATTGCAATGTTGAACTATGGAGTCAAATAAGATTTTGTTGCTGCTGCTGTTGTTGTTACAAAAATGTTTGTTGTCATTCACTAATCAGATAGAGTGGCCCAGCAGCCCCTTTAAGGGCAGCTTAGAGTAGCTCTTAGTATGTCCCTCAATAAAGAAAGCATCATGACTTACTTGGGAGCGACTCTTGTTTTCTGGGCCATGAGAGTGAAGTAGTCTGTCTTTTCTGGATCGTGCATAAGGTCATAGAGAAACGTGCTAAATGCATGACTCTTGCATACCTTAAAAGAATGAAGAATTTAAATAAGGGAGTTACAAGTTCAAAGAAAAGTGTCATTCCAGACAACTGATTGAGCCTATGGTCTGTACACAGAAACTGAATCACAGAATCAGACTCGGAATGCCTTGACTTTTAAGTTTTGAAATTTGATCACAGGACAGCGCAACTTCAAAAGACTCAAGAACACCGTAAATATGTCATTAAAATGTCCAATTATAAGATATATGAATATCCTAATGGCAGTCATGGCTGTAGTGCCCATTGTGGAACTTGCATGCCAAAGAAGGATGAGGCTAGGCAGCATTTGTTGCTTCAAATTTCTTACCAAGGATGACAACGAAGAGATCAGATTCACATTCTCGCTAGAAGACTGGAACTAGCTTACAACCGAGGCTAATGCAGGGTGTCTTTTCAAAAGCAAATGTCATTAATCTCTTTTTAACAATTTTTCCCTGCATGGCCTATTACAAAGATTCAACAGGAAGTTGAAATGAGACATAACAAACTTTTAAACTGCCATCATGCAAGGTTACCCAGGAAAACAAACTGAGACGCTTGTCGCAGGTACAAAATTGGTTTCTAATTAGGTTTGGCTTGCTAAAGACGTCCAGCATTGCTCCAGATGCAAACTTTAAACTCAATAGCTGACAGCTACACATCCTTTTATACAACTGTAGTGGAAGACATGGTCAAGCTGTGAGAGCTTGCTTACCTCACGATAAAACTCTTGGTCATCTGAAGGCTTTGACTCGATGTATGTATCCATGTCAAAGAAAAGCTGTCATGGAAACAACAAGGAAATACATGATAGCTACAGAAACATCCACACCTTAACAATTCATGTGACAATGTGCACCAATATGCAAATAAGCAAAAGGTTATGCACTGTGAACAAACGTGTACAAATGTTTATAAGAGCATTTTTCAGAAAGTACAGTCATGTTCCATGAATTCCCGATTTTCTGAAACACCTTGGAGAACAAAAACTGGTTCGAAAAATTGATGGTCAATTCTTCTTATAATTGTTTCTACACCCTGAGAGCAAAAAAATTAATTGCTTCTATTACATCCTGGAAGGTAAAAAAAATCGGGATTTTACTATATGAAAACAACACAAACAACAAAGCGCTCATCTTACATCTTCTCGCTGGACAATGAAATTTTTCATGTCACTGAAAAAAGAGAGAACAGTAACAAACATAAGTCAATATAGCAATGGCAAAAAAGTCTGACAGTGTACATTTTGCTCAAGAAGAACTAAGAGAAAAAAAAAACCGGCAAGGCGCTAAAAAAAGACAACAATTGTTACAACTAAGTGAAATTGAAATGGACCATGAAGGAGTAGTTACTTTTAGTCACGGAAAGCTTTTTGTACAATAATGTAGATGCCTCAATCAACAATGCAGTCAGTAATATAATGATTTTAAATCCAAGAAGCAGAGACAATTAAAAGGAAATGAACTACTATACTGTCGCTTGATGTCAACACTAACTCAACACAGCGATTTGCACTATATATTTGCATCCGTTGTTTAATAATATAACTGAGTGAACTTTAAGGATTGCATGCTCGATGTAGAATACATGTTTTTTTAACAAGATACTACTAGCATAATGTTAAAGTATGAAAAAAGACAGTGAAGTTGCATTTACCTACCTGAACATTCGTAACATCATCTCTAACGTGGCTAATGTGAGGGTAAAAGGCAAAACAAAAAATTTGAGATAATACAAATGAAGACATGGTATGTGTTAAATTAACAGTTTGTGTTTATGCCCAGTAACACAACAACCGAAACTTTACAGACTACCGAAACTGTACAAGCGTGGTATACTGATACGACCTACAGTCTCACTGTGTGGGTCCCCTCAGTACATGTCAACTGTATTTGACGACCATACTGCAACCCCTAACTGACAAATCAAGGCACAAACTACAATCCATGGAGAACTTTATTGACGCAATTAATTAAGACAGCACAGATACCTGACAACTACAAACTTGTGTCTTTTGATGTGACATCACTGTCCACCAACATTCCACTTCAGTTGGCTTTACAGTGTACCGAGACCACTATACAACAATCTACTGTTAATTTACTGTTACCGACAGAAGACATCATAGACCTACTGAACCTTTCCCTTACATAGACTTACTCAGTACAACGGTAAACACCACAAACAGTTGCATGGAACAGCAAAGGGGTCGCCTGTTTGTGTTGTAGTCGCAGAAATTGTGATGCACCACCTTATTGACTAATGATACCGCTTTGGTTACACTATATATGTTAATGAACCGAACGCCAACATCCAGTTTACCAAAGAAATTGAAGAAAAAGGAAGCCTTCCTTTTCAAGACTGTTTGGCAAGCCGTGAAAACAACGAACTGCGAATAACAGTGTACAGAAAACCACGCATACTGACAGATTACTTGACGAATCATCCTACAGCCCGACTTCACACAAAGCCATGACTACAAATAATTTGACGAGATGAGCGCAACTAGTTTGTGACACACCAGACAGCTCAGGTGACGAAAACAAATACCTTGAACATGTTTTTCTCAAGAACAACTACAATATGATATTATGTAAATTCTAGGAGAATTGTAGACTCAGGAAACAAAAAACCGAGACCCAGATACAATTTGAACGCACAATCCTGCATGATCTAGTTGGAAGCTCTACCACTGAGCTACTGGAGACTCTGTGGTGAGCAAGGGTCAAATTGTGGGTATTGACTGGAACCGCATCGCGCGGCTACACAGCCACATATGCTGGCTCAAATGAACTCACTAACAGCATCGCGCTGTCACATACATATGAATTCACTAGCAGCATCACGCCGTCATATTAAGTTAAGTCATCTCGAGATGCGTCCAACCAACCTCCTAACTAACAGAGAAATAACAACAACATGATATTTTGTAAATTCTAGGAGAAACGTAGACTCGGAAAAAATCCGAGTCAATTTGACCCTT